>Ga0209091_10000004_pt1 | contig 379578 bp, 389 predicted proteins | sample ArcticOcean_MG_C_6_FD_187438 | JGI IMG/M metagenome (GOLD analysis project Ga0209091, IMG submission 187438) | Marine microbial communities from western Arctic Ocean - ArcticOcean_MG_CB8_128 (SPAdes) (version 2) | ecosystem: Environmental > Aquatic > Marine > Oceanic | place: Arctic Ocean...
GGCTCACGAAGTTCGTCATAAATTTTATCTAATGAACCTTCAGGCAAAATACCGGTCTCAATCTTCGATTCAAGGATTGAACGCATCTCTCTTAAAGGAAGCGCTTGATGATCAATTGCCACTGCCGCTTCATAGCCAAAGAGATGTCCTACAGTCGTACTCAATATGAAATCAAGTGCCGGGTGCACGCGAGGCACCGTAATGAGTTCAGACGCGGCAGAAAAGCGAGACTCCTCTTCGCTAGCAACAACGATGGGAGTGGCCTTATGCGCTCGGTAAATTGCTACTTCTTTAGCTATGTCATCAACATTGGAACCAGTAAGCCCTGCTGCACAAACAAAAATAAGAGGTTCTGATGAGAGGTCTATGTGTTTTTTGTCTTCCGTTGCGTCTTCAGCAATTGATTTATAACAAAGTTCTGACAATTTTATACGAACTTCTTTTGCAGCGATCCGGTTCGCACCGTTACCCACTATTGCCCAGTACCTTTTAGCAGGGGCATGACGCTGAGCCACTTTTGCAACAATATGACGATCGGCAATTATTTGGTTCATTGCTGCAGGCAATTCTCGTAGGCCTTTCAAAACACCTGGTTCGAGTTTTTTTGATCCAGGTAGCTTTTCCGCTATTGCCTGCGCAAGAAGAATACCAGCAGCTATCTGAGCATAAAATGCTTTTGTTGACGCGACCGACATCTCTATATCTCGACCATCAGAGGTGTACAACACTCCATCTGCTTTTTCTGCTAATTCGCTGGAACGTCTGTTAACGATAGCAATAACGGTGGCTCCTCTGGCACGAGCTAAATCGACTGTTCTGTTGGTGTCTGTTGTCGTTCCAGATTGGCTAACCGCCACAACCAAAGTATCCGACATATCATCCGTCAATTGAAACCCACTAAACTCTGTGGCTAATTGAGCCTCAACAATTAATTTGTTCTCTTCAGTTAGTGGTGAGAGGAACTGCGGGATTACTTGAGCTGCGATAGCAGCCGTGCCTTGGCCAATAGCGACTAATCGGTTGAAAGACCCATTTTCTAATTTAGTAGCTACGTAATCGGGGATGGTTCTCGCTCCAAGAACAACCTTGAGAGTGCCATCTTCATTTTCAACAATTCGCCCGCGTAAAGTTTTACGAAATGACTCTGGAGCTTCAGAGATCTCTTTTAGCAAAAAATGTGGAGCATCACCACGGTCTATATCCCGAGTCGTAATCTCTCGTTTAGTAATTTCTTCAGCGGCTACTCCTAGATCAAGACCATCATAGGAAATTCGCTTAATTCCGATTCTTTCACCAGCATTTTCAGCATCCAAAATTATGATCTGACCATTTCCACCTGGACCCTGACCAGCTCTAAGGCTCTCGCCATCCATTCGGAGATATTTGTCTGTTTCTTCAACCAAACCGTACGGTTCGCTGGCTACAACGAAAACGCCTTCTGCCATCCCTACATAAAGGCCTTGCCCGCTTCCTCGCAGGGCAATAGCTATTTGTTCTTCGTCTGTTTCTGCATGAGCCGCTATCGCAACTGATCCTTCAAATTCTCGAACAGTGGAACGAAAAGCTTCTAAAAAATTCTTCCCACCTTGGAGAGATTGACTAATTAGCACAGGAACAACTTTTGCATCGGTTGTTATTTCTGGCGCTATAGCCAGCCGGTGAGAGACTTTTAGATCAGCAAAATTATCAACGTCTCCGTTAAGAACTGCTGCTACATAAGGACCACTTTTTTCATTGCTTTCTGTTGAGTCCACAGGGTGAGCATTTGCTTCCGAAATAATTCCTACGCTTGCCCATCTCGTATGGCCGATCACTGAAACTTTTGAGCCAGACAGGTTAAGGCAACGCTTCAAAAGCTGATCGCTGGTTATTGCCTTCCGCAATTCACGTGTATTTTCACCAAGCTCTCCTATAGCAGAAGAAACTTTGTATACAAATACCAGCGATTTCCCGACGGTACGAAGAGCACCAGAAGTGAACAAGGTATCAAGAAGCCGGCCAGAAACTGAACTATCTAACGTTTGCGAAAGATCAACACTCTTATTAGCGACAAAAATTTGCAACCCAGCTGAATCTCGCCCACGAACTTCCATACGATCCAAAGAAGAAAGAGCAGTCTGGATAGACCAATAAGAACTGACCGCGTTCTCTGACATCGAGTCTTTAGCTAAATCTATTATCGCTAAGGCGTTTCTTAACCGGTCCTCTGCGATCGCCCATGCGGCATCACGTCCACTACTTACTGAAGCATTGAGGTCTTCTAAGTTTTCAGATTTTTGATCAAGTACCAATTCTAGTTTTTGATACTGATTGTTTATTGATTCAATTACTTTTCTACATTTTTCTCTGACTGAACTATCCGAAATTAAAAGCCGTACACCGGGCATCGAACGAAGAGAAATATTCGCTTGCGTCAACAATTCAGCTATCAGTGACAGCTCAATGTGGAGGCTTGGGTCTTCACCCGATACCTTACTTAGCCTCTCATCTGCTTCAACGAGAACCGAAACTACATAGCTACCTTCAAGCGGAGGTCTAATATCAGTTTTCCTTAACACCGCAATTATCCCACACATATCAATGAGGGTACTCGGCGTTAGTACCCAGGTTAAGGCAGGGGCCCAATCACATGATTTTCAATCTCATGAGCCAGAGCCATAGCAACACTTGTAGCAGTTTCTTCAGTCTCTGCTTCTACCATCACTCGCACCATCGGCTCAGTGCCGCTAGCTCTCACCAAAACTCTACCTGTGTCGTTTAACTTGCTAGTTGCATTAATTATTTCCTGCGCAAACACCTTTTCAACATCAATTCTCATGCCAGCTACAGCAACATTGATGAGAACTTGTGGATGTTGTTTCATCGCTGAGGCAGCTATGGCGACAGTGTCGCCTCCGCGCCGTTTCATTAGATCTGCGAGTAAGACTCCACTTAAAATTCCATCACCTGTGGTCGAATGTTGACCAAAAATAATGTGACCTGATTGTTCACCACCGAGCTCAATTCCTTGTTCATTCATCGCAGCGAGAACGTTTCTGTCTCCTACCAACGTCTGTTCTACTCGAATATTATTTTGGGCCATTGCCCTCAGCAGCCCCATATTTGACATAACAGTTACAACAACAGCTTGCGATTGGAGGAGGTCCCGGCTTGCAAAATCAGTTGCAAAAAGACACAACATCTGATCACCATCTACAACTGCGCCATCGCTACTCACTGCTATGAGCCGATCGGCGTCACCATCTAATGCCAGTCCAAGATCAGCCTTTGTTGCCAATACTTTTTCTTGAAGCATTCGAGGTTGGTTGGAGCCACAACCCGCATTAATATTTCGCCCATTGGGCTCCGCATTAATAACAATTAGATCCGCTTCCAGAGCTAAAAATACTTTCGGCGCGATTTGGGAAGCAGCTCCGTTCGCACAATCAATTACTATTCGCTGACCTTTGAGATCTCGCCCTTCCAAAGAAGAAACAAGCGAGGTCAAATAATCTGCATCCGGTTCTAAATACGGAGTTGCCAGCTGGTCCGAAATTTCCTCAGATTCAGTCTCTAATAGATTTTTGAGACGTTGCTCAATCGAATTCTGGCAATCATCTGAAAGTTTTATTCCACCTGGCCCAAATATTTTGAGTCCATTATCAGACCAAATATTGTGAGAAGCTGAAACCATCACTGCGGGCATTTCTTCAATTTTTGAAGCCGCTGCGACTAACGGGGTCGGGACCACCCCCAAATCAAACACCTCACCGCGCGTCGAAGCTAAACCGTTTGCTAGAGATTTCGCCAGATGTAGACCCGACTCTCGGGTATCGCGCCCAACCAACCAGGAACAACTCTCAAATTCTTCAGACGCGGCCCGCCCAAAAAGTTGTACGTACCTAGCTGTTAGTTCAGTATGCGCAATTCCGCGAACACCATCAGTGCCAAACGACAACGTCATTTGGTAATTATGGGCTAACGCTTCGAGTACTGAGGTGCCTTACGAGCTTTTTTGAGTCCGTATTTCTTGCTTTCCTTAGCTCGACTGTCACGAGTAAGCAGACCAGCTGCTTTCAATTGAGGTCTTTTTTCAGGATCAAGCTCAATCAAAGCGCGTGCTATTCCAAGGCGAACTGCCCCAGCTTGGCCAGCGGGCCCACCACCATGCAGCGTCACATCAACATCATACGCTTCGGCTTGCTCGGTAATCCTCAAGGGCTCAGTTACTAAAAGCCGATGGCTCGATGAGGTGAAATAGTCTTCAAACGAGCGCCGGTTGCATGTGATTACACCCGTCCCTGGGCGAAGTCTCACTCGAGCAACAGCTTCTTTGCGTCGTCCGGTTGTCTGTGTAAGAGGGGAAGTCACGTCGTTCTCCGTTTTCAACTAGCTTTTTTAGCGTGGTCGAGAACGAGCACGGTCGGATTTTGAGCAGCATGCGGGTGGTCAGACCCTGCATATACTTTAAGTTTCGTAATCATTTGTGCACCCAAGCGATTCCTTGGGAGCATTCCTTTTATTGTTCGGCGAATAGCGTCCTTAGGTTTTTTCTTTAAAAACTCACCGTAAGTTTGCGTTTTAAGTCCGCCAACATAACCCGAATGGCGATGGATCAGCTTTGTTTGCATTTTATTACTAGTCAAAACGACTTTCGATGCATTAATCACAATCACATGATCGCCACCATCGATATACGGAGCAAACGTCGGTTTGTGTTTTCCTCGAAGAATTCGAGCTATCTCAGTGGACATTCTGCCTAGTACAAGATTCTCGGCATCGACAATAAACCATTGTCGTTCAATCTCACTGGCTTTGGGGGCATAGGTACGCACGGTGCGCCAACCTCAAATTAATTAATATGGAAGGGAAATACGGGACCTTAGTCTGGTCCACGCTAGTCCCACAAATTTTGGGACCGGGATCCAAGGCTACGGGAGAGTAAGGAGAACGGCAAACTGTGAGCCATCCATTTTGAAAAGAGTTCCCAACAAAACGCTATAGAGCGTAAGAAACTTCCACCAGAGTCAACCCTTTTGAGGGAGCTATCAGCGTCGCGATTGACCGGTCTTTTGCTTCTAAAGTAGTAATTACATCCTCAGGGGCTCTATCGCCCACGCCAACAGCTACACAAAACCCCACTATCGAACGAACCATTTGATGGCAAAAAGCCGCCGCAGAAATTGAAAAAGAGAGACGATTTTCTTCTACTTTCTGCCAGTTAGCCTCATAAACACTCCTATTCATTGTCGCATCAGGCTTATCCTTTCTCCGTCGACAAAACGATGTGAAGTCATGGTCACCTTCGAAGTTTTTCGCAGCAGCATTCATAGCTTCGATACTCAACGCTTGCCGAACATGCCACTCAAGATCTTGTTTAAGCGGATCTGAGACTAACGAATTATTTATCGTGTACCTATAGCTTCTTCTAACTGCAGAAAATCGAGCGTCGAAGCTTTCTGGGACAAGGGAAACATTTTGAACTGAAATATCAGGAGCACATAAGCGATTTAAAGATCGTTGAAGTTTGCTAGGATCCAGCTTCTTATTCGCAGTTCGAAACGAAACAACTTGTCGAAGAGCGTGAACCCCAGCATCTGTTCGCCCAGCCACATTGAGCGGAATCGAACCGCCAAGTACCTGTTCCAAAGCTGAACGAAGAACTCCAGCAACTGTTCTAACACCGTTATTTTCTGCGAAACCTCGGAAAGAGGTTCCCTTGTATGACAAATCGATACGTACATTCTGAGACAATAGAGCTCCTAACGCGATAGTTTCTTAAAGATATTCAAAGGTGAAAAGATGCTCGATCTTATTATTCGTAACGGGACAATTGTAGATGGCTCAGGCGAATCTCGCCGGATAGGTGATATCGGCATCAAAGATGGACGAATCGTAGCCATTGATGTAGTCGATGATGAGGCGAAACGCACCATAGATGCTTCGGGTCTTATCGTGGCTCCAGGTTTCGTTGATGTCCATACCCATTTTGATGCTCAAGTGTTTTGGGACACGACACTCTCGCCGTCACCACTGCACGGTGTCACAACGGTAATCGGAGGTAACTGCGGTTTCAGCATTGCGCCTATAGCTCCCGAGCACGGTGATTATTTAATGCGCATGTTAGCTCGTGTCGAAGGTATGCCACTGAGTTCACTTCAAGAAGGAGTCCCATGGAATTGGGAATCTTTCGATGAGTACCTGAACGCCATTGAGGGAACGCTCATGCCCAATGCCGGGTTCCTCGTTGGTCATAGCGCAATACGGCGCGTTGTTATGGGCGAAAGGTCTGTTTCAGAACCCGCTTCAGATCATGATTTAGCGGAAATGAAAAAGCTTTTGGCTCAAAGCATTGAGGCGGGTGGGCTCGGTTTCAGCTCCTCCTGGGCCAAAACCCACAATGACGCCGATGGCGAGTCAGTTCCTTCACGACATGCCACTAAAGAAGAACTAGTTGAGCTCTGCTCTGTCTTACGCGGAACCAGTGCCGTCGCACTTGAATTTATCCCCACAATTGAAAGATTCGATGATGACGTCTACCAGCTTTTAACTGACATGTCAGTTGCTGCAGACAAGCCTCTCAATTGGAACGTCATTTTCGCAAACGATCGTCAAAGCGATATTATTTACGAAAAGTTAGAAGCCAGTAACTACGCTGCTCGCCAGGGCGGAAAAGTCATAGCACTCACCGCTCCTATGCCCGCTGAGAGTCGCCTCTGCTTCGAGAACGGTTTCCTCCTCGACACTTTGCACGGTTGGACTGAACCTATGGCTCTGCCGGCTGACGAAAAAATAGCTCTCCTATCAGACCCAGACCGGCGAGCCCAATTGAATGATGATGCACAACAACCTAGTGCTTTTCGAGGTATCGCTCGTTGGGAGCGCCTAACCGTAGGAGAAGTGACCAGAAACGAATTAAAACATTTCGAAGGCCGCACCATTGGAAGCATTGCAGAAGAACAGAACCAATCTGCTTGGGATGCTCTATGTGAGCTAGTAGTAGCTGACGACCTCAAAACAGGCTTGTACCCACCAGCAGCTGGAGACAATGAAGCATCTTGGAAATTACGTCAAAGCCTCTGGAATGATGATCGTTGTCTTATCGGAGCGTCAGACGCCGGAGCTCATCTAGATTTTCTAGCTACGTTTAATTACTCAACTGTGTTACTTGAAGCTGCGCGCGACAAGGAACTCATGGAATTAGAAACCGTGATTCAGAAAATTACCGACCAACCTGCACGGCTATACGGTTTGAAGGAACGAGGCCGTATTCAAGAAGGTTGGCATGCTGATCTCGTAGTCTTTGACCCTGATCTAATCGGACCAAAAGAAATAACCGTCCGTGAAGATCTCCCTGGCGGAGGTTGGAGACTCTACGGAGAAGCTAATGGGATGCACCACGTATTTATTAATGGAGAAGAAGCAGTAGCTAATGGTGATTTTACGGATGCTCGACCAGGCACTCTGATCAGATCAGGACGAGACACTGACCCAGTCAGCACCCTCGGCTAATCACAGTCAGCACCTGTTTATTTCCTACGATTAATTTAAAAGCATTTTATATTTATCGCTTATTCAGTTTTATTCATAAGATCGATTCATGAATAAAACAAAGGAATGGCTGTCTGTCGAAGACCCTACTGAAGATAGAACTTGGCTATTCGATATCACCTTCCTAAAAAGCAACTGGAGTTGTGTATTTGGCTCTGGTTGTCCGAGTATCTCCGCAGAACCAGCACCCGACATTGGTTGCTGCGCTCATGGAGCCTATTTTTCTGATGACGATGATCGAGCTCGAACATTAAAAAATATTGAACAACTAGACAAAGATCTTTGGCAACATTCAGATTACGCACAGAGCATCGGCGGGCCAATCACACAAGACGATGATGGTTCATTCCGAACTGTCGTTGTCGACGGAGCCTGCATATTTCAAAACCGTGCCAATCATCCAGGAGGCTCTGGATGTGCTTTCCATCACCTGGCAATTAAAACCGGCCAACCTCAGGTGAATATCAAACCCGATATTTGCTGGCAAGTCCCACTTCGCAGAGAGGACCATGAGACCACATCTGGACATGTATTCTCGATGATCCGAGAATGGCAAAGAGCGGACTGGGGTGGTGATCGCACCGATGTAGCTTGGTGGTGCACAGAAGAAGAAGAGGGTTACACAGGAAAAACATCAGTATATGAATCTATGTCAGAAGAACTAACAGCCATATGCGGTTCAGAAGTTTATGAGTGGCTCAAAGAGAAACTCGTCGGTGAATCAGCTCAAGAAGTTTTTTTACCTAACCCAATACTAAAAAAAACCTGAACACCGAGATCTGTTTAATCAACTCAAGTGGTCTTTATCCAAACAAAGTGTTGCCTAATGGTCGTGACCTGCAGGGTCAAGCAACTCAACAAGTTGTTCTATGTTGAAAGAAGGATCTTTAGACGGGCCTATCAACTTTGCTTCGTTTGCTATCAAAGTATCTACAGCTCCGCTAATTTTTGTTGCTACATCTAACGGAATAACAACCGCTCCGTGTTGATCAGCATGTATCAAATCACCCGGCGCTACTTTCATCCCGTGAACCTCTACAGAAATATCGTATTCGACAACGTGAATCCATGCATGAGATGGCCCGACTGACCCCGCTAAGGCACGAAAATCTTCAGCCCAATCATCAATATCGCGGATTGAACCATTTGTTACTACACCCACTGACCCAAGACCTCTGTGTAAATTACTATTGACCTCTCCCCAGTGAGCACCAAACCCCACGTGAGAATCAATATCTTGGATGACAGTCACTGTCGGTCCAGGACCTCTCGCAATATGTTGGTAGTAACCAACTCTTGTCGATAGATCATCCTCTTTGTTTCTAGATGACGGTTCCATTGCTCGGACAGTCGCCGTGCGAGCGAAACCTACCATTGGTGTTTGGCTGGGATCCCGACAATAAAACGGTTCAATAGTGAAACCGTAGGTGCGACGCTCTGGTGCCACTATTTCTAAAGCATTACAAATTGTTGGCGTATCAAAGGACTGCAGAACAGATACAAGTTGGCCATCAAGCATGGTGCAGATCTTATGTCAAGAAATCAACTTGCGTATGTACAGGAGCGCTATTCAGTTAACGACTTACACCAATTCGATGAGTGCCATAGGAGCTTTATCTCCCTGACGTGGACCCAACTTAAGAATCCTTGTATAACCACCGGGACGACTCTGGTAGCGCGGCCCTATTTCATCAACGAGCTTTTGTGCCATTTCAAGATCGCCATTTAGGTTAGCTACAAGCTGTCGATGCCTATGAAGACTGTTAGAACCAGCACTGGCCTTTTTGGCCTTCGTAATAAGCTTCTCTGCATATGGGCGAAGTGCTTTAGCTTTTGCTTCAGTTGTTTCAATTGCCTCAGCAGCAATGAGTGAGGCAGCAAGGTTGGCCATAATCGAGCGTTGGTGGCTAGAGCTGCCACCGAAACTGCGGCCTTTTTTAGGAGTGGGCATAAGTAAAGTCCTAGATCAAACTAGTTGGGGTCATACCTTTTAAGGCAAGCCCGCGTTCGTCAAGTTTTTGGATAACTTCGTCTAATGATTTTTGTCCGAAGTTAGTAATGGAAAGCAGGTCATCGAGTGTCTTTTCAAGCAACTCACCAATGGTGTTAATTTGACCACGCTTGAGACAATTTCGAGGGCGTTCGCTCAAATCGAGATCTTCGATTACCAAATCTAGATCAGGAGAGCTGGTTTCAACAATCGCGAGTTCTGCGATTTCCAAGCCCAACGGTTCTTCGCTGAGCTCAGCAACTAGTGCAATCAAACCAGCCAAGGTATCACCGGCTGATGCGAGAGCGTCTCTGGGAGTCATCGCACCATCAGTGTCTATATCCAATATGAGACGATCGAAGTTATTTTCTTGACCAACTCTTACTGGTTCGACCTCAATTGACACTCTTCTTACAGGACTGAAGATGGCATCAATAGGAATTAGACCAATTGTGCTTCCTAACTCTTGCGCTGCCGATGAAAGATAACCTCGTCCTCGAGCGATCGTAAGGTCTAACGCCAGAAGCGCTCCCTCGCTCAAAGTAGCTATTTCAAGATCGGGATTCAGACATTCTACGTCAGTTCCCCAATCTATATCACCAGCGAGGAGTATCCCTGCTGTTGATATTTCGACTCGAACCGCCATAGCTTCATCATTTTCGCAACTCAAGACTACGTCTTTAAGATTGAGAATAATGTCGGTAACATCTTCGACAACACCATCAATTGTGGCAAATTCGTGCAAGGCTTCGTTACCATCAAATTTGACCTGAGTTATAGCTGTGCCAGGTACCGATGACAGCAATGTGCGCCTAAGCGAATTGCCGATGGTATGGCCGAAGCCAGGCTCGAGTGGGCCAATAGCGAAACGCTGGCGGTTATTGTCTTCTTCGCCGAGGGCTTCGACTGTCGGACGCTGCAAAATGAGCATGCTCACTGGATCTCCAGAAGGGCCGTGGATTGGATTACTTACTGTAAAGCTCAACGATGAGCTGTTCGCGGACCGGAATTTCGATCTGCTCACGTGTTGGAATTTCACGAACAGTTACCTGTTCTTTGTTCTCTCCCTGTTCAAGCCACATTGGGGCTGCACGGTCGAGTACATCTAGATTCCATCTTATTGTTACCATCTCACGAGATTGGGTCCGCAATTCTATTACGTCACCTTTACGTGCACGATAGCTAGGAATATCAACTCTACGGCCGTTTACGTTTATATGGCCGTGATTAACAAATTGTCTTGCTTGAGGGCGAGTCGCACCCCACCCTGCGCGATAGACAACATTGTCTAGGCGAAGTTCTAGTAACCGAAGAAGAATCTCTCCGGTGACACCTTTTTGACGAGCTGCTTCGGTATAGGTATTTCGGAACTGTTTTTCAGTCATACCGTATGTGAACCGAGCTTTTTGCTTTTCCTGCAGCTGTTCTAGATAATCAGAATTCTGGCTACGCCTTCTGGTACGCCCATGCTCTCCAGGAGGGTAGGGGCGTCGATCTAAAGCTTTAGTTTCTCCGGCGGTACCCCAGATGTTTACGCCGAGACGTCGTGACACACGAGCTTTGGGTCCTGTGTAGCGGGACATATTCAGACCCTCCGACGTTTCGGTGGGCGACAACCGTTATGTGGCGTCGGAGTCATGTCTCGTATACCTGTTATTTCGATACCAGCGTTTTGTAGCGACCTAATCGCTGTCTCACGTCCAGAACCTGGTCCTTTAACTTGAACATCTACTTTTCGAACGCCATTTTCAATAGCTAGTTTGGCAGCTTGTTCAGCAGCTTGTTGAGCCGCGAATGGCGTAGATTTACGAGAACCTTTAAATCCAACACCGCCTGCCGAGGCCCAAGAAACTATATTGCCTTGCTTGTCGCTGATACTAACGATGGTGTTGTTGAAAGAACTTTTAATATGCGCCATGCCGTGACCGACATTTTTGCGTTCTTTACGTCTGGGACGACGTCCCGCCTGATTACTAGCCATAATCTTCTTCAGTCCTTACTTTCGCGGATGGTCACTTAGCGACCTTTTTCTTCCCGGCGACAGCTTTCCGCGGGCCCTTACGGGTACGAGCATTGGTGTGTGTTCGCTGTCCACGCACAGGCAACCCACGACGATGGCGAGTTCCCTGGAAACAACCGATTTCAATTTTTCGTTTTATATCTTGTGAAACTTCACGTCGGAGATCGCCTTCAACTTTAAAGTTGTCATCAATGTAGTTCCTGATACCAACTACTTCTTCTTCTGTTAAGTCACGCACACGGGTGGCTTCACCAATGTCCAAAACTTCACATATGGAGGACGCACGAGTGCGACCTATGCCATATATGTATGTCAATGATATCTCAACCCGTTTTTCTCGGGGGATATCAGTTCCTGCGATACGAGCCATACTTAGAACTCCTAACCCTGCCGCTGTTTATGGCGAGGGTTGCTACAAATTACGCGGATTCGTCCATGACGTCGAATCACTCGACATTTGTCACAGATTTTTTTAACGCTAGGACGGACCTTCATGTATTTACCTGGTTGCCGGTTCTAGGGTATGAGAGCCGGGTAGGTGCTGCTTCAAACCCGAACCTAGAAGATTCGGTAAAGCAACAGGGAATGTGCACAGCTAATGCGGATCCACCGCTCAGCCGAAGATTGAGCATATCGTGGATAGGTTCAGTGTCCAATCTCAGAACGCGGGAAACAAAATTAATCATTTTAATCCATCAATTTCTGCGACGATACGACCCTGTACTTCGGACTCAGATCCGAGCCCATTTACGTCAGCGAAATGGCACTTGACCTCGAAGAAGTCCAGTAACGGCGCCGTTTCAGCCCTATAGAGCTCAAGTCTTCTAGCGATGGCTTCAGGGGTATCATCTGTTCGACCACGCTCCAACATGCGAGCTGTCACAACATCGTCCGGAACCCGTATATCTATCGCAAGATCAATCGAATTTGGGGAAAGTAGCTCCAATAGACCCTCAGCTTGTGTCTCAGTTCGAGGAAATCCGTCTAGTAAAAAACCTTTTTGAGCGTCCGGCTGGGACAGTCGATCACGAACAATTCCTAGAATGAGCTCATCTGACACAAGATTTCCTGCATCCATAATAGCTTTCGCTTCAAGACCTAGTTCACTACCCTGAGCAACTGCTGCACGTAACATGTCGCCGGTAGATATGTGCGGAATGTGATAGTGAGCAGCCAGCAAGACGCATTGCGTTCCTTTGCCGGCTCCTTGCTTACCGAGAATTACAAGTCGGGTCATCTCGTTAGTCCCTTCATTCCTTCACCCATGTTCCAAACAGCACACTCAGGTTTCTCAACCAGAATTACTTAAGGAACCCCTCATAATTTCTTTGTAATAGTTGACTATCGATCTGTTTCATTGTTTCTAGAGCTACACCTGATGCAATCAATATTGAAACGCCACCAAAGCCCACTGATGCGCCGCCACCCATATCGCTAGTAAGAGATAAGAGCACTGTTGGAACTAATGCGACGAACGCAATAAATAGAGCTCCCGGGAGTGTTATTCGATTAAGGATTTTGCTCAGGTGTTTTTCAGTTTGCGGTCCGGGACGGATCCCAGGAATAAAGCCGCCTTGTTTTCGAATGTTATCTGCTTGGCGCGCCGGGTCGAAAGAGATGGCTGTGTAGAAATATGCGAACCCGACAATCAAGGAGCCGAAGAACAAGATGTAAACGATGTTGTCAGGTTGTGTCAGATAGTCACTGACAGCCGTCTGCAGCCATCCCCAGTTAGCAACATTCGATAAAAGAACTGGAAGAAAGAGGATCGAACTGGCAAAAATTACCGGAATTACACCTGACTGATTAACTTTTAGCGGAATATAAGTATTTTGGCCGCCGAACATTTGACGCCCGACCTGACGTTTAGCGAAAGACACCGGAATACGACGCTGCCCTTGCTCTATAAACACGATTGCGACCATCATTGAGATAGCTACAAAAATAGCTGCTACAAGGTAGAAGTTTCCCTCGACAGATCGCAGTCGCGCACCGTCAAATGGGATCGAAGAAACCACTGAAGCGAATATCAATAAAGACATTCCATTACCAACGCCTCGCTGGCTGATCAATTCACCCATCCACATCAACAAGGCTGTGCCTGCGGTCAATGAAAGAATTACTAGAGCTACTCGCGGAAACGTAAAATCTGGAATAACTATAACTGCCGATGTGTTTCCTAATGCTGTTCCTTGGCCGCGACCGAAGATAAATGTAATACCAGTCGCCTGAACAAACGAAATAGCCAGTGTCAGGTATCGCGTGTATTGGGTAATCTTTTTTTGCCCTACCGCACCTTGTTGTTGCAGTTGCTCTAAACGAGGAATAGCGACAGTCAAAATTTGAACAATAATAGACGCTGTTATGTAGGGCATTATCCCGAGAGCAAATATCGCAAAGTTCGTTAGCGCCCCACCCGAGAAAAGGTTAAGTAAAGCTAACACCCCTCCCGATTGGTCGGCTTCCTCTCGAAGCGACAAAATAGCATCGAAGTCGATTCCAGGCACAGGGACTTGAGAGCCAAGTCGGTACGCGCCAAGAATAAAGATAGTGAAGAGGATCTTCGTTCGAAGATCCGGCACCCGGAATATGTTTCGCATGCTTCCTAACACGGCGAACCTCGTTTATCGATTCGTGTGTTGGTTGCCCTGAGCAGGGGGACGCGGTCCCTTGAAGTTCAGTGGCAGTAGCTCCACCGTACCTCCTGCTGCAGAGATAGCTGCCTCAGCAGTAGTAGACACTGCATGAGCTTTAACATTAACGGCGCGACTAAGTTCGCCTCGACCGAGAATTTTAATCATTACACCTTTTGATATTAAGCCTCGTTCATACAAAGCTTCAGGGGTAACTTCGTCGAGACCAGTTTCAGATATGGTGTCGAGGTTTACTGCTTGATACTCAACTCTGAAAGGATTTTTGAAACCCTTCATTTTTGGGAGGCGACGCTGCAAAGGCAACTGCCCGCCTTCGTACCAAACTGGGACCTTACTTCTAGCTTTGGTACCCTTGGTTCCGCGACCTGCGGTTTTACCGCCTTTACCACCGATACCGCGTCCTACGCGCTTCGGTTGTTTCTTTGAGCCGGGAGCTGGCTGTAGGTCATGTGGTTTAAGCATTGGGTTTCCTCGTTAGAAAAACTGGTCTCACCAGAATTTTCAATTTTCTTCTACGTTAATTAGGTGTGAAACCTTTTGAATCATTCCCCGGATTTCAGGCCGGTTGGGCAGTGTGTTTGTTTTACCAATTTTACCGAGGCCGAGAGCTCTCAGAGTCCCACGATGCTTGGGTTTCGTACCAATACCGGAACGTATTTGAGTAACTTTAATTTCGCTCATGATGAAACCCCTGATGGCTTAGAGCCGCGTTCAGTTTCTTTATAAGCAGCTAAAAGACCTGCTGGTATGCACTCTTCGGGTGATAGGCCACGTAGTTTAGCAATTTCATCCGGTCGTTTTAAGCTCTTCAAACCAGCAATTGTTGCTTTAGCAACGTTGATGTGGTTAGACGAACCTAAGGACTTAGCAAGAACGTCCCCAACCCCAGCTTCTTCTAAAATTGCTCTTGCCGCGCCACCTGCAATAACTCCAGTACCTGCCGACGCCGGTTTCATCATAACTCGACCTGCACCCGCAATCCCGATAGTTGGATGAATGATGGTTGCGCCAGCCAACGGAACCTTAAACAAGTTCTTCTTAGCGTCTTCAGTACCTTTTTGTATAGCCAGCGGAACTTCTTTGGCTTTGCCGTAACCGAGCCCTACTTGTCCAGCGCCATCGCCGATAACAACAAGAGCGGTGAAGGAGAAACGTCGGCCTCCTTTTACTACTTTAGCAACTCGATTAATGTCAATTACTCGAGATTCTCGAAGCCCATCATCACCACTATTTCTAGGGTTATCATCTTTGCGGCGATCATCTCGTTTCCGACTGCCGCGATCATTGCCGCTACGTTCGTTATTGGGTCGCTCTGCGTTTGCCATTATGGGCTCCTAGAACTTGAGTCCGGCTTCGCGAGCCGCTTCAGCTAAGGCCGCTACACGGCCATGGAATTTGTTACCACCGCGATCAAACACAACGGCTTCTATACCAGCAGATTTTGCCCGCTCGGCCACCAGCTGCCCAACTTTTGCTGCAGCGTCTTTATTTCCCGTCAATCCACCACGCAGGTCAGTTTCAATTGTTGATGCTGCAGCTACGGTTAGCCCAGTTTGATCATCAATTACTTGAGCGGAAATATGTCGGTTTGAGCGAAATACGCTTAGTCGCGGACGTTCAGCGGTCCCTGAGACCTTTTTCCTGACTCTGCGTTGGCGCCTTTGACGCTGTTCACTTCTCGTAGTCGTCATTGCAAATACCTAGCCTTTGCCTGTCTTACCGGCTTTACGAATTACATGTTCACCAGCGTAACGGATGCCTTTACCTTTATAAGGTTCAGGCTTTTTCAGTTCACGGATATTGGCTGCAACTTGGCCTACAAGCTGCTTGTCAATCCCAGAAACTTTGATAGTTGTAGCATCAGGACATTCAAAAGTTACGCCGTCAGGCGCTGAAACGTGGACTGCATGGCTGAAACCTAAAGCTAGTTCAAGTTCGCTCTTACCCTTTGCAGCCACACGATAGCCGACGCCAATAATATTGAGTTCTTTGGAATACCCATTAGATACGCCTTCGACCATATTATTAACCAGCGATCGCATCAGACCATGCAACGCACGTTGTTGCCGGGTGTCATCAGCCCGAGTGACGTTGACGACGTTATCGTCGGCGACAACGGTTATCCCGTCATTTATTACGGTTTCAAGATTTCCTTGTGGACCTGCTACTTTCACAAGCCCGGGAGCAACTTCGACTGTTACGCCTTTAGGGATAGTTATTGGTGCTTTACCTACTCGTGACATATGTAGCCCCTTACCATACGTAACAGAGAACTTCGCCACCGATGTGGTTGCGCCGAGCTTCTCTGTCTGTCATTAGGCCCTTGCTTGTGGAAAGCACTGCGATGCCGAGTCCACCTAATACGCGAGGAACGTTAGTTGATTGGGTATACACACGGAGACCAGGTTTCGAGACTCGTTTCAGTCCCGAGATAGTGCGGGTCCGATCTTCTGTGTATTTAAGGTCTATTGATAAGGTTTGCCCTGGACGATCTTCAGTGTCAGCAACATTAAAGTCTGACACGTAGCCTTCGGCTTTCAAGATCGCAGCGAGCGACTCTTTTTGTTTGGATGAGGGCATGTCGACGCGAACTTTATGCACCTGGTGTGCATTTCTAATTCGAGTGAGCATATCCGCGATTGGGTCGGTCATTGTCATAATGCTGTTCCTCTCACCAACTCGCCTTGGTCACGCCAGGAATTTCCCCTGCGTGAATCATTTGCCGAAGACAAATTCGACACAATCCGAATTTGCGGTATACAGAACGAGGACGCCCACATTTACGGCAGCGCGTGTAGCCCCGTACTTTAAATTTAGGAGTTCGTTGTTGCTTGTTAACAAGTGCTTTTTTAGCCATTAGTTCTGCTCCTCCGAACGGAACGGGAATCCGAGTGCCGTTAATAAGGCACGGCCATGATCATCATTATTTGCGGACGTCACCAATGTGATATCCATACCTCTTACACGAGTGACAGAGTCGTAACTCATTTCTGGGAAAATGAGCTGCTCAGTCACACCGAATGTGTAGTTGCCGTTGCCATCAAAGGAACGGCTAGGCAAACCACGGAAATCGCGAATTCGAGGTATTGCAAGACTTACAAGTCGGTCGTAGAACTCCCACATCCGGTTGTTACGCAATGTGACTTTGGCGCCAATCGCATTACCCTCGCGAAGCTTAAAGTTCGCTATAGATTTTTTAGCTCTTGTAATTGCTGGCTTTTGGCCAGTAATTTTAGTGAGGTCTTCAACAGCTCCGTCTAGGAACGCTCGGTTCACTAACGCTTCACCGACTCCGGTATTAACGGAGATCTTCATTAATTTAGGAACGAGCATGACGTTTTCAAGGGCGAGTTGCTCAATTAGCTGAGCTCGCACCGTGTCACGATACAAAACTTTCATACGGGGTTCAGATAAGACAGCATTCATGATAGCTCCTCACCAGATTTTTTGTGAAAGCGAACTTTTTTTGTTCCTTCCATACGATAACCAACACGGCCGGCGTCACCAGTTTTGGGACAAATAACCGCAACGTTAGAAGCATTGATGGTTTGCGCGAAATCTATGATTCCGCCTTGCTCATTGGCCTGGGTAGGCTTTTGATGCTTTTTTGCCATATGCACGCCGTCAACGGTAATGCGACGGGATTTTGGGTTCACCGACATAACAGAACCTTCGGTACCTTTGTCCTTACCGGACAGAACTACCACACGATCACCTTTTTTAATTTTCATCACAGAACCTCCGGTGCAAGAGAAACAATTCTCATGAACTTCGCTTCCCTGAGCTCACGCCCGACGGGGCCAAAGATACGAGTACCGCGAGGGCTTCGGTTGACGTCAACTAACACGGCAGCGTTCTCATCGAAGCGTATGTAACTGCCGTCTGGGCGGCGACGCTCTTTTTTGGTACGCACGACCACACAGCGAACTACTTCGCCTTTTTTCACGGCTGCGCCTGGAATTGCATCTTTTACTGTCGCAATAAACACATCACCAATCGAAGCGTAACGTATACCAGTTCCTCCAAGAACTCGTATACACAGCACTTCTTTAGCGCCTGAATTATCTGCGACTTTAAGTCGACTTTCTTGCTGAATCATTTTAATTAAGCCCCAGACTCAACGTGCTCGTTCGAGGATATCGATGAGGCGCCAACGCTTTTTCTTGGAGAGCGGACGAGTTTCCATTACTCGTACGCGATCTCCTACGCGGGACTCATTTTCTTCATCATGGACATACAGCTTCTTAGTCTGTAAAACTGTCTTGAAGTAGCGACGATGACGAACACGCTCGGTGACTGCCACCACGGCGGTTTTTTCCATAGAAACGGAAACAACCAGCCCTTCTCGTACCTTGCGGTTAGCCCGCTCTTCGGTAACTTGCTCGGTCATGAAGACTCCTCTGTTACCAGCGCCTCAGCGGCGGCTATTTCTCGCTCTCGAAGCACTGTGTTCATCCGAGCAATATCTCTCTTTACTTGAGTGATACGCGCAGGGTTAGTTAGTTGCCCGGTTGCGAACTGGAAGCGTAAATTAAATAGTTCTCGCTTAGCTTCGCCCAACTGATTAATCAGCTGGTCGTCTGCAAGCTCACGTAGTGCGGCTGCTGCAGCCATTAGATTTGTTCCTCTCGGCTTACAACGCGTGCCCTAATGGGCAGCTTTTGAATGGCGCGATCAAGCGCCTCGTTTGCTAACTCATTATCTACGCCAGCAAGTTCGAACATAATTCGTCCCGGCTTGACGACGGCTACCCAATGAGAGGGGCTTCCTTTGCCTGAACCCATACGGGTTTCGGCAGGCTTAGCTGTAACGGGCTTGTCTGGAAATATGTTGATCCAAACCTTACCGCCACGCTTTATGTGTCTAGTCATCGCGATACGGGCAGCTTCAATTTGCCGAGCTGTTATCCACCCAGGCTCTAGCGCTTGGATACCGTAGTCACCGAAACTGAGAGCAGTACCGCCCTTAGCTCGACCCTTCATTCGCCCACGGTGAGTTTTTCTATACTTAACTTTGCGAGGCATTAACATATCAATCATCTCCCGGTCTGAAGTTGGGAGTTTGACTTGGCGTTCGCGTTGCTCGCTCGATTTGCTCTTCTTCCTCGAGCAATTTTTCAAACTCAGGATCCGCGTTTTTGAGCAGCGGAGTAAGTTCCTGTTCCTCATCGCCGGCAGCACCTGCAGGCGCATCAGCACGACGGCCGCTAGAAGAAACGACCGGAACTGTTCGCTCGGGACCAGCAGTTTTATCTGCAACGGCTAATGCCGCTTCTTTTGCAATGCGCTCATCTGCGGAAACTTTGTACGGCAAGATGTCGCCGCGATAGATCCAAACTTTTACACCAATACGACCGGCAGTTGTTTTAGCCTCACGGAATCCGTAGTCAATATCGGCTCTGAGAGTGTGGAGTGGGACTCTGCCTTCTCGATACCATTCAGTTCTCGCCATTTCAGAACCGCCAAGGCGACCAGCACATTGAACTCGAATTCCGAGGGCGCCAGCTTTCTGAGCGTTTTGGACAGCTCTTTTCATGGCACGCCGGAAAGCCACGCGACCAGCAAGCTGATCTGCTATTCCTTGAGCGATTAGCGCAGCATCAAGCTCAGGTTGCTTTATCTCTTGAATATTGAGCTGAACTTTCGGATTCCCAGAAATTTCACCAATGCGAGCACGGAGACGATCTGCTTCAGCTCCGCGTCTTCCAATAACAATTCCAGGTCGCGCAGTATGAATGTCGACTTTTAATTTGTCTCTAGTCCGCTCGATTTCGATGCGACTAATCGCGCCCTGGGGGAGCGTAGTCTGGAGGAAGTCGCGGATTTTCCAATCCTCGATTACGTAGTCTTGATATTCCTTGTCCGCATACCATTTGGACTTCCAGTCCGTGGTAATACCGAGTCGGAAACCGTAGGGATTTACCTTCTGACCCATAGATCAGACCTCCTCATCTTCGGTATCGGAGTCTTCTTCAATTGGTGTGTCCAGCGAAGCGTCTTCGTTTACTTCATCTACTGTGGTTGTGTCATCAGTCTCGACTGGGGTTTTGATTTCAGATTCAACGACATCTTCAATCACGACTTCTTCGCTAGCTTCGTCGATGATTTCATCGCTATCGTCGCGACTTGCGGCGACCCTAGCTGCTCGACTTGCCGCAACGTTCTGAGTAGCTGACGCACCAGATGCTTCAGCTTTAATTTGTCGCAGAGAAAGCTCAGACTCATCTAACTGAGCAACAACCACAGTTATATGACAGGTCCGTTTAAATATTCGACTAGCTCGCCCACGTGCTCGCGGTCGGAACCGTTTTAGGGTCGGTCCCTCGTCAGCCCAGCACTCGGCGACATATAACTCTTCTGGATTCAAATGCTCGTTATGTGTTGCATTAGCAACTGCACTTTCAAGCACTTTGCCAATCACATCAGCGGCACCACGATCACAAAACTGTAGTTCTACTCTCGCTTGAGCGAGGTCTTCGTTTCGAATCAGGTCAAGCACTACGCGAGCTTTTGATGCCGACATTCGAGAGTACTTATGAATGGCTTTAGCTCCAGCAATACTCTGAAGATCAATCGCTCCACTCATCGTCGTCCACCTCGTTCTTGTCCTGCGTGGAATTTGAAGGTCCGGGAAGGCGAGAACTCGCCAAGTTTATGTCCAACCATTGATTCGGTTATATAGACCGGTACATGCTTGCGTCCATCATGAACAGCAATGGTATGGCCGATCATTCCTGGAATAATTGTGGATCGACGACTCCATGTCTTAATGACCTTTTTCTCGCCAAGATCATTTAACGCATCTACTTTTTTGAGAAGATGGTCGTCGACAAATGCGCCCTTTTTTAAACTGCGTGGCATCAGTTCACCTCCGGGAGCCGCGTGTGCGACGTCGGCGAATAATCATGTCGTTAGACCGATTATTCTTTTTGCGGGTACGACCCTCGGGCTTGCCCCAAGGTGATACTGGGTGTCGGCCACCTGATGTTTTACCTTCGCCGCCACCATGTGGGTGGTCAACGGGGTTCATGGCGACACCTCGGGTTTGCGGTCGGACGCCTTTCCAACGGTTACGTCCGGCTTTTCCAATTCTAATTAGACCAGCTTCGGCGTTACCAACCGAGCCAATAGTTCCTCTGCAGTCGATAGGTACCCGTCTCATCTCAGAGCTAGGCAAACGCACACTAGCGAAAGGTCCTTCTTTAGCGATTAGTTGCACGCTCGTGCCAGCTGAGCGAGCCATTTGTCCACCAGCACCAGCTTTAAGCTCAATATTGTGAATGGTGGTACCAACAGGAATGTATCTTAGAGGTAGGCAGTTGCCGATTTGAATTTCGGCACGTTGCCCGTTTTCTAGTTTATTTCCAACTTCTAATCCGGCGGGAGCGAGAATATAACTTTTTTCGCCATCATGATAGTGAAGTAACGCTATTCGGCAATTTCGGTTGGGGTCATATTCGATTGCTGCAACGGTTGCAGGTACCCCATCTTTGGTGCGTTTAAAATCAATAATTCTATACGCCTGCTTATGACCACCACCACGGTGTCGAGCAGTCTTACGGCCGTGGGCATTTCTACCGCCAGTTGAGTTCTTTTTTACTATCAGCGACTTCTCTGGTTTATCTTTTGTGATTTCAGCAAAATCAGAAACAGTCTGAAAGCGCCGACCAGGACTCGTCGGTTTACGTACGCGTATACCCATATCTATGACTCAAAAATCTGTATCGAGTCACCCTCGGCGAGGGTGACGATGGCTCGTTTACTATCTGGCCGTTTTCCAAGCGTGTTATTTCGTCGGTTGCGACGAACCTTGCCCTTACGGTTCAATGTGTTCACATTTGTGACTTTCACATCAAAGATAAATTCAACAGCCTGACGGATTTCAGGCTTTGAAGCCGAGTTGTGGACTTTAAAGATATAAACGCCTTTTTCAAACTGTTCATAACTTTTTTCAGAGACCACTGGTGCTATGAGCACGTCTCTTAAATCTTTCATGCTTCACTTCCTGGGAGCGTCGCTTGAGTAAAGACGAGCCAATCACAGCAAAGAATGTCATACGCATTAAGTTCATTACGCTGAACAAGTTGCACGTTAGGAATATTCCTAAAACTGCGAGCTGCTAACTGGTCTTGCTCATCGACAACTATTAATAATTTACCAACAAGCTTAAGTGCTTCTATGGCTTGCAGCGCATCTTTAGTTTTCGGTGTTGCAAATTTCCATGCATCTACTACGACTAGTCGTTCGCTTTGTGCTCTGTCGCTCAGTGCAGAGTTCAAAGCTAATTGAATCATTTTTTTGTTAACTTTTTGAGCATAGCTGCGGGGCCGAGGCCCATGGACCACGCCTCCACCACGGAACTGTGGTGATCTTGTGGAACCTGCTCGAGCTCTACCAGTACCTTTTTGTGCGTATGGTTTAGCTCCACCACCGCGTACTTCGGCTCTAGTCTTGGTACTAGCACTACCGCTACGCCGAGCCGCTAATTGAGCTGTTACTACTTGGTGAAGGACGTGGATATTGGGCTCAAGCCCGAATATCGCATCGTTGAGCTCAACTGAGCCGGCAACTCCACCATCTTGAGTTCGAAGATCTATTGTTGTCATGATCCACCTTTAATCGCACCGCGGATTACTACAACGCCACCCTTGGGGCCTGGTACGGAACCACGCACGAGTAAAAGCTCGCGATCAGGATCTGCTTCGACAACGGTCAGGTTCAAAGTGGTCACTTTCTCAGCTCCCATTCGGCCCGCCATTTTAGTTCCGCGAAATACTCTGCCTGGTGTAGCGCATGCACCGATTGCTCCGGGAGCTCTATGTACTTTGTGAGCACCATGGCTTGCACGCTGACCTGCGAAGTTATGTCTTTTCATAACTCCAGCAAAGCCTTTACCACGTGATACCGCGGTTACGTCGACTTTTTCGCCTGCTTCGAGGACATCAGCTGAAAGTTCCTGGCCGATCTCAATAGTGCTGACATCGTCAAGACGCAGCTCTACCAGTCGTTCGCCGGCATCTACCCCAGCATTCGTAAAGTGACCAGCTTCAGGCTTACTGAGCTTACGTGGGTCTTTTTGCCCAAAAGTCACTTGTACGGCTGTGTAGCCATCTCGTTCATTAGTTTTTATCTGTACCACGCGACACGGCTTAACCTGAAGCATTGTGACAGGGACAATATTGTTGTCCTGATCCCATAGCTGGGTCATTCCGACTTTGGTGGCGACGATCGCCTTATTCGCCATGACGGGCGTCTTCCTCTTTCAATTACAACGACCGGCGGCCGCTGCTCATACGAACGCTCCGCACGGTAACCCGGCGGAGCGAAATTTAAGTTGTGCTGATTGGTTCCGGTTCCCGAGAGAGCCGGCCTTAACAGACATCAGTTTGTGCTGCCGAACTAGTCCAGTGCACAGAGAGACTACGATACAGAGGTTTACAGCAAAGTGCCAACTCGAGAGCGTAAATAAGTTGCAGTAACGTAAATAACTTACAGATGCGGGGCAAGCCCCACTGCTGTTCGTCAAAGCGACTTATTTTTAACCCTGTTGTATCTTGATTTCGATATCAACTCCGGCAGGCAGCTCAAGCCGCTGAAGGGAGTCAACAGTTTTAGGCGACGGCTCGAGAATATCGATTAGTCGCTTATGAATACGCATTTCGAAGTGTTCCCTAGAATCCTTATCTTTATGAGGAGATCGAACAACTGTATATCGATGCTTCTCTGTTGGAAGAGGGACCGGTCCTTTAAGAATTGCCTGAGTCCGCAGAACAGTCTCAACAATTTTTTGAGTGCTTTGATCCACTATTTCGTGGTCGTAAGCTTTTAACCGGATACGTATTTTCTGAGAATTAGCCATAATTATTCGATGATCTTTGTTACTCGACCGGCGCCGACAGTTCGACCGCCTTCACGAATAGCGAATCGTAGACCCTCTTCCATAGCAATTGGGTTGATCAGGTTCACAGTCATATCTGTATTGTCACCAGGCATGCACATTTCAGTACCTGCTGGGAGTTCTACGGTACCCGTTATGTCAGTGGTACGGAAAAAGAATTGAGGGCGGTAGTTCGAGAAGAATGGCTTGTGCCGTCCTCCCTCATCTTTATTCAGCACATATACCTGTGCTTCAAACTTTGTGTGAGGAGTAATGGAACCCTTAGCGCAACATACTTGACCACGCTCAACATCTTCTTTTTTAGTTCCACGAAGAAGCAGTCCAACGTTATCGCCGGCTTGACCTTCGTCCAAGATTTTGCGGAACATCTCCACACCAGTACAGGTAGTTATTTGCGTATCGCGAATACCCACAATCTCAATTTCATCACCTGTGTTAATTCTACCTTGCTCAATTTTACCGGTTACAACAGTTCCACGACCGGTAATTGAGAACACGTCTTCGACAGGCATCAAGAATGGTTTATCAGTTTCACGAACAGGCTCTGGAACGGCAGTATCACACGCCTCCATTAGCTCCTGGATCATCTCGGCAGCACCATCATCACCGTTAAGAGCTCCAAGCGCTGAACAACGCACTACAGGAAGGTCGTCACCCGGGTATTCATATTCGCTGAGAAGTTCACGGACTTCAAGCTCTACAAGTTCTAGTAGCTCTTCATCATCAACCATGTCGCACTTGTTAAGTGCTACAACGATGTATGGAACGCCAACCTGGCGGGCTAGCAACACGTGTTCACGGGTTTGTGGCATTGGGCCGTCTGCCGCTGAAACAACTAAGATTGCGCCATCAACCTGAGCAGCGCCGGTGATCATGTTTTTGATGTAGTCAGCGTGACCAGGCATGTCAACGTGTGCGTAGTGACGATTTGCAGTTTCATATTCAACATGTGAAATCGAGATTGTGATACCGCGCTCACGTTCTTCAGGCGCTTTATCGATGTCTTGGAAGGCTACTGCTTCGCCACCGCTTGCTTCCGCTAAAACTTTTGTGATTGCGGCTGTCAGGGTTGTCTTGCCATGGTCGATATGACCCATTGTGCCAACATTTACGTGGGGTTTCGTTCGCTCGAACTTTTCCTTAGCCATTAGGTCCTTCTTCTTCTCCGGTGTCTTAACTACGGTTGCTTATCTTGATTCTTCAAATTTATTTAATTTTACTACTTTAGATTTAGCTACTTTGACCGTATTGGTCATTCACCACGTATTCGCTTTACGATATCTTCAGCAATGCTCGGCGGAACCTGCTGGTAGTTATCGAACTGCATGCTGTACGTCGCACGACCTTGGGTACGTGAACGTAGATCATTAGCGTATCCGAACATTTCCGAGAGCGGAACTTGTGCGTCAATGACTTGAGCATTTCCTCGGCCTTCCATTTGGCCGATACGTCCGCGACGAGAGTTCAGATCACCGATAACGTCCCCCATGTAATCTTCTGGAGTAACAACTTCAACGGCCATCATTGGTTCGAGAAGAACCGGTCCAGCTCGCCGAGAAGCTTCCCTCATAGCCATGGTGCCAGCGATTTTGAAAGCCATTTCCGAAGAATCGACGTCATGAGTATTGCCATCAACAAGACTCACTTTCACATCAACCATCGGGAACCCAGCTAAAGGACCCTGGTCCATTGAAGACTGAAGGCCTTGGTTCACTGAATTAATGTATTCCTTGGGAATAGTTCCACCTTTAATGGTGTCAGTGAAGGTGTAACCGCCCCCTGGCTCATTCGGTTCCATGTTTATTACGACAACAGCAAATTGGCCTGAACCGCCGCTTTGTTTTATGTGTCTGTAGGTGTATTTCTCAACAGCCTTCGTAATAGTTTCTCGATAAGCCACTTGTGGCTTTCCAATTGTTGCGTCAACTCGGAATTCACGCATCATTCGATCGACTAAAACTTCAAGGTGGAGTTCGCCCATACCTGAAATAACTGTCTGGCCAGTTTCTAGATCAGTCTTGACCCGGAAAGTAGGATCTTCTTCTGAAAGTGCCGACAAAGCTTTACTTAACTTATCTTGATCATTTTTGGAACGAGGCTCGACTGCCACGTGGACAACAGGCTCTGGGAAAGTCAGTTGCTCCAATACAATCGGGCTAGAAGCGTCGCAGAGGGTATCTCCCGTGCGAGTGTTCTTAAATCCAATTCCTGCAACGATGTCACCCGCAACAACATCATCGCGGTCCTCTCGGTTATTAGCATGCATCTGCAAGATACGGCCTATACGTTCTTTGTTCCCAGTCGTAGTGTTTAGGACTTGGTCACCTTTTGAAAGCGAGCCGCTATATACACGGAAATATATGAGCTTTCCGACATGAGGATCAGTCATAATTTTGAAAGCTAACGCTGAGAAAGGCTCAGAATCATCAGGTTGCCGTTCTAGATCAGTTTTACCATCAAGAGACGTGCCATTAATAGCTGGTACATCGAGCGGTGAAGGAAGGTAACTGTTGATTGCGTCAAGAAGAGGCTGCACGCCCTTATTCTTGAAGGCTGTTCCGGTGAGAACAGGCACTATTTGATTAGCAATTGTTCCTTTTCGTATAGCATTTATTACTGTGTCGGTGTCAACTTCTTCACCATCTAGGTAAGCCATCATGATGTTCTCATCTACATCTGATAGGACTTCGAGGAGTTTTCCTCTGTATTCGGCAGCTTTGTCTGCCATATCATCAGGTATTGGGACTACCTCGTAACTGGCACCAAGATCTTCGCCTTCCCAAACAATGGCATTCATATTAACTAAGTCAACAACACCTACGAAATTTGCTTCAATCCCGATTGGTAACTGCAGAACTGCAACGTTTGCTTGCAATCGATCAACAATACTTGCTAGGGAGTCATAAAATGAAGCGCCGGTGCGGTCAAGCTTGTTTATGAAACACATACGAGGAACGCCGTATTTGTCTGCTTGGCGCCAAACAGTTTCGGTCTGAGGCTCCACACCCGCTACGCCATCAAATAGCGCAACGGCACCATCTAACACTCTAAGAGATCGCTCAACTTCGACCGTAAAATCAACATGGCCAGGCGTATCAATTATGTTGATTTTATGATCATCCCATATGCATGTTGTGGCAGCCGAAGTGATCGTAATGCCCCGTTCTTGCTCTTGTTCCATCCAGTCCATCGTGGCTGCGCCATCGTGAACTTCACCAATCTTGTAATTAACACCGGTGTAGTAAAGAATTCGTTCGGTTGTGGTGGTTTTGCCAGCATCGATATGGGCCATGATGCCGATATTTCGCACACGGCTAAGTGGGTGATTACGTGGCATGGGATGTGCCTCGATCTCTCGGGTTTAGGGGGTTCAGGGGGTTAAGGAGTCTCATATGGTAAGGGACAACGCCTTACCAGTTTTAGAACCAGCACTACAAACGCTGGATAAACCTGGGTGAAGGAATTGTGGCAATTAGTTACCAGCGATAATGGGCAAAGGCCTTATTAGCTTCTGCCATGCGGTGGGTATCTTCACGTCGTTTTGCAGAAGACCCAGTGCCATTGGAGGCATCAAGTAATTCGTTAGCAAGCCGTTCCGCCATAGTTCGTTCGCGACGAGCTCTGGAATAGGTAACTATCCATCTGATCGCCAGGGTATTGGCTCTACGAGGACGGACTTCGACCGGAACCTGGTAAGTAGCTCCACCAACTCGTCGACTTTTAACTTCTAATTGAGGTTTTGTGTTATCAACTGCTCTTTTAAGAACGCTAATCGCTTCGCCACCAGTCTTATCCGACACAATGTCAAGTGCCTGGTACACAATTCGCTCTGCTGTTGAGCGTTTACCGCGCTGCAGGACCTTATTAATCACTTGAGTAACAAGGGTTGAATCGTATATTGGATCTGCTGGGAGAGTGCGACGTGGTGCCGCTCCGCGACGAGGCATGTCAGCTCTTCTCTTTCTTCGCGCCGTAGCGCGAACGGGCTTGTCGTCGCTCTGAAACGCCTGATGCGTCTAAAGAGCCACGAATAACTTTATAACGAACACCAGGAAGATCTTTTACACGGCCACCACGCACAAGAACGATGCTGTGTTCTTGCAGGTTGTGTCCCTCTCCTGGGATGTAAGCGGTAACTTCAATTCCACTGGTTAATCGCACACGAGCGACTTTTCGTAGAGCTGAGTTAGGCTTCTTAGGCGTATGGGTATAAACGCGTGTACAGACACCGCGACGTTGCGGCGAACCCTTTAGGGCGGGCGTTTTACCTTTGGTAGGTTTTGACTTACGGCCCTTACGGACTAATTGCTGAATGGTTGGCACCAGGTACCTCTGGAGTACGGTTGGAGGTAGATCTCATGGTTACCGGCACATTACACAGGCCGGTCTAAGACCAGTCCGTAATGTTACGAGGCGCGTAAGCTAGAGGCAACTCGTAGGCAAACTATCTAGGTTAAACAACAAAAAAGTTTTATGAACAATAGAACGGTTTTTCGTCGAAGTGGTTGATTTAACGGTGTTCGGCACATAAAAAGTACCTTTTCCTCAGTATCGCAAGCCCAAACAATCTACTCAAGTTATTAGTTACCACAAAGAGGCACCGACCGGTTTCCCTCACTCAGATCTTTAGTCTCACGTCATTAACTTCACAGATTAGGGCTAATTCACTTAGTTAAGTAACTCAAGCCAAGCTTCTGGAACCAAATTGTTGTCAACTAACTACTTCCTGGTCGACGACACGTCCATCTGCTATAAAAGCAATTGCGGCGCGTCCTTCGTATTTTGAAGAACGCGCCGCAATTTAGTTATTTTGTTTGCGATAGCTTAGTTAACTCGCATCGCCAAGGGTCGCCTTATTTTCATTACCAATACTCGCTAGCCATTCAGCAGGGTCTTGATCTTCTTCTTATGACCAAAACTCTAAAGGTTCATAATCAGGGGCGGTCGTATCAATATTGCAATAACGTCCCTGGCCAGTTCCTGCAGGTATTAGTTTACCGATGATTATATTCTCTTTCAGGCCCTTTAGATCATCACGCCGTCCTTCAATGGCAGCTTCAGTGAGAACACGAGTTGTCTCCTGGAAGGATGCAGCAGAAAGCCACGACTCGGTTGCTAACGACGCTTTCGTGATTCCCATCATGACTGGGCGAGCTTCGGCTGGCCGTTTGCCCTCTTTCACTAACATTCTATTAGTTTCACCGTAGACCCGTTGATCAACTTGCTCGCCAGGTAGGAACTCTGATTCTCCCGGCTCGCCAACAAGAACCCGACGAGTCATCTGCCTAACGATCAACTCGATGTGCTTGTCATGGATTGATACGCCTTGCTCGCGATACACTTTTTGTACTTCTTCAACAATGTATTGTTGAGTCTCGCGCACTCCTCGAATTTCGAGCAGTTCTTTAGGGTCTCGTGGACCGTCGACTAATGGATCGCCAGCTCTCACTTCTTGACCATCAGTTACTGCTAATCGTGCAATCGTCGACACTGTATGTGGGTCTTCGTCTCCATTATCTGCGACAACCAAAACTTCTCGTCCACGGCCATCATCATCACCGATTCTGACAACGCCGGTCTGCGTCGCAAGAGTGGCTTTACCTTTAGGGGTTCGAGATTCGAAAAGTTCAACAACGCGAGGAAGACCACCAGCGATGTCGCTACCGGCGACGCCTCCAGTATGGAAAGTACGCATCGTTAACTGGGTACCAGGCTCACCGATCGATTGAGCTGCGATAACTCCTACCGCTTCACCAACTTCGATCATTTCTCCTGTCGCAAGTGAACTTCCGTAGGCTTTTGATGCAACACCGAATTCAGAGCTATCGGTAAGCGGAGATAGAACCATTACTCTTTCGACTGCAGGATCGTCACGCAACGCGATCATTTCTTCTTCGCGGATTAAAGCTCCAGCTTCTAGAGTTGAGCCATCTGACAACTCAACTGCTTGGGCTAAGCAACGACTAAAGAGCCGGGTCTCCAGATAGGTTCGCTTTTCAGTTGTATCTGGTCCAATATCTTCTAGCCAGAGGCCTAGAACAGGCCCAGACCTTTCGAACGGATCTTCTTCGTTAACAATAAGCTCTTGTGCTACGTCGACTAATCGACGAGTTAAGTAGCCCGAATCAGCAGTTCGAAGCGCTGTATCAACTAATCCTTTTCGAGCACCAGGCGTCGAGATGAAGTACTCAAGCATGGTGAGGCCTTCGCGATACGAGGATTTAATTGGCCTAGGGATAATATCTCCACGAGGGTTAGCAACTAGACCTCGGATAGCTGCAATTTGGCGAACTTGCATCATGTTTCCACGAGCGCCGGATTCAACCATCATTTCAATTGGGTTGAACGCATCTTTTTTGAGTTCAACTTCGAGTGACTGACGCACTTCTTCCGTCGCAGATGTCCAAATTTCTACTTCTTTTTGGCGACGCTCACCATCGGTGATAATTCCACGACGGTACTGAGTTTCAACTCGTTCCGCTTCTGCCTCATAACGTTCCATAATGACTTCTTTATCCGGAGGTGTCCGAACGTCATCGATAGAGACGGTTAAGCCAGATCTGGTTGCGTAGACGAAACATAAATTTTTGATTTTATCAAGACTGGCCGCCACCTGGTTAGTGCGATATCCGGCAGAAAGATCTCGAACGATTTCGCCCATTTCTTGTTTACGGACTTTCACATTGACATATGGAAAGTCTTCAGGAAGCGCTGAGTTAAACAAAACTCTCCCGGGTGTAGTGGTATGAAATCCACCATCGCCGTCAGATAGAGCTTCATTTCTCCAAATAATTGAGCTATGAAGATTGAGCTGGTTGAGTGCTACAGCACGTTCAATTTGATGAAAGTGTTTGAAGACCTTCATCTTGGCGTCACTTTTTTGTTCGCGCAGCTCTGTGAGATAATAGCCACCGATAATCATGTCCTGGCTGGGCACTGTCATTGGACGCCCATCAGCAGGCGACAAGATATTATTCGCCGACAGCATTAACACTCGAGCTTCGGCTTGAGCTTCAGCAGATAACGGTAGATGAACAGCCATTTGGTCGCCATCAAAGTCGGCATTAAAAGCGGCGCAGACAAGCGGGTGGATCTGTATCGCTTTACCATCAACTAATACTGGTTCAAAGGCTTGTATTCCAAGTCGGTGTAAAGTTGGGGCTCGGTTTAGAAGAACTGGGTGTTCTTTAATTGCTTCTTCGAGTACTTCCCAAACTTCAGACTTACGACGCTCAACCATACGCTTAGCGGATTTAATGTTTTGTGCAAGCTCAAGATCTACCAGCCGCTTCATCACAAACGGTTTGAAGAGCTCTAATGCCATTAATTTAGGCAGTCCACATTGATGCAACTTAAGTGTAGGGCCTACAACAATTACCGAACGGCCAGAATAATCGACGCGCTTACCTAGGAGGTTTTGGCGGAATCTTCCTTGTTTACCTTTCAGCATGTCCGAAAGGGATTTCAAGGGACGGTTACCTGGACCAGTTACTGGTCGACCACGACGGCCATTATCGAAAAGTGCGTCAACAGCTTCCTGAAGCATACGTTTTTCGTTATTGACGATTATTTCTGGAGCACCAAGATCAAGTAATCGCTTAAGCCGGTTATTTCGGTTAATAACCCTGCGGTACAAATCATTTAAGTCTGAAGTAGCGAAACGGCCACCATCGAGTTGCACCATCGGGCGAAGCTCAGGTGGAATTACCGGAACGGCATCAAGAATCATTGCCCGTGGGTCGTTAATTCTTTTGCCTTGTTCATTTCGACGGTTAAATGCGGTTAAAATTTTCAGCCTCTTAATGGCTTTTTGCTTTCGCTGTGCTGACAGCTCTTTTCTTCCGTCAGAAGCGTCAATAGCTTCACGTAAAAGAATTTCTTCTTCGTTAAAATCGACACGCGCCATGAGTTGAGTAATGGCTTCGGCCCCCATGCCACCCTCGAAGTACTCACCATATCTATCTTCAAGCTCTCGCCATAAAAGCTCATCTTCAAAAATTTTACGTCCATGCAGGCCGCTAAATTCATCAAACACTCGTTTAACGAGTTCCAGCTCATCGGCGTACTCTGTACGTAGAAGCTCAACATCTTTTTCGGTGTCGCGTTTTACTGCTTTGATTTCTTTATCGTTGGAGCCTTTAGTTTCGAGCTCGCTTAATTCTTTTTCTAGTTTCGCAAGCCGATTTTCAACTTCACCTTCAAGTTCTTCACTGATCGCATCAAGTTCTTCTCGCATCTCAGCTTCTAAGCGCGGAAGGTCTTCATGACGCTTATCAACATCTACCCAGCTCACAAGATTAGCGGCAAAGTAAATTACGCGTTCTAACTGTTTCGCTTTTAGTTCTTCTTTGATTTCTAAACCGGTGAGAAGATAGGCTAACCAGCTTCGTGTTCCCCGGAGATACCATATATGAACAACTGGTGCGGCTAATTCTATGTGACCCATCCGTTCCCGTCTGACCTTGGTCCGGGTAACTTCAACACCACATCGTTCGCAAATTATTCCCTTAAATCGGACGCGCTTATACTTACCGCAAGCACATTCCCAATCTTTGGTTGGACCAAAGATTTTTTCGCAGAAAAGACCATCTTTTTCCGGCTTTAGGGTCCGGTAATTAATGGTTTCAGGCTTTTTAACCTCACCATTTGACCAGGTGCGAATCGCGTCGGCCGTTGCCAAGCCAATACGTATATCAGAGAATTCATTAACATCAATCATTTACTACTCACAGTCCGCGACGAATTGGGCATTGGGCTATCGACCTTCATGAACGTCGCCTCCTAAGTTCATCGTCTTCATCGGTCCCTCGTTCAGGACGACTGATATCAATACCGAGTGATTCTTCTGCTCGGAACACATCTTCATCAAGACCTTGCATGTCGATCTCTTTACCATCAAGGGACATAACCTCTACGTTGAGACAAAGAGCTTGCATTTCCTTGATCAGAACCTTAAAACTTTCTGGGATTCCTGGTTCAGGAATATTTTCACCCTTGACAATCGCTTCATATACCCGAACACGTCCAAGAACGTCATCTGACTTAATCGTCAAAAGTTCCTGAAGGAGATACGCAGCGCCATAAGCCTCTAAAGCCCAAACTTCCATTTCGCCAAAGCGCTGGCCGCCGAATTGAGCTTTACCACCTAATGGCTGCTGAGTAATCATCGAGTACGGCCCAGTTGAACGAGCATGAATTTTATCATCAACAAGGTGAGCTAGTTTCAAGATGTAACTGTAACCAACCATGATTGGCTGATCATATGCTTCACCGGTACGACCGTTATATAGCGTGGTCTTCCCAGTAGTAGTCATCATCCGTTCGCCGGTAACTGATTCTGGACGAAGCTTTTCGAGCGTTTTTTGGATCGTTGGGTGGATCCCAGCGCTTTCCACTTCATCCCATGCTGCTCCGTCAAATACCGGTGTTGCAACAAAGACTGAAGGCTGCGTTCGGGGACGGGTTTTCCTGTCGCTATTTGAAATCGGTGTATCGCCGACCAACTTACCTTCGAATTCCCAACCCCATCGCGCTGCATATCCAAGATGAGCTTCTAGCACCTGGCCGACATTCATACGACTAGGAACACCGAGGGGGCTAAGGATGATATCTATCGGAGTTCCATCAGCTAGGTAAGGCATATCTTCGATAGGAAGAATTTTGGAGATTACTCCTTTGTTACCGTGTCGACCAGCGAGCTTATCGCCAACGCTAATTTTTCTCTTTTGGGCAATGTAAACCCGAACGAGTTCATTAACACCAGGAGATAACTCTTGGTCTTCGTCGCGCCTCAGAACCTTTACGTCTATGACAACGCCACGCTCACCATGAGGAACTTTTAAGGAAGTGTCTCTTACTTCACGTGCTTTCTCCCCAAAGATTGCTCTAAGGAGACGCTCTTCAGGAGTAAGTTCTGTTTCTCCCTTAGGAGTAACTTTCCCGACTAGAACATCGCCAGGATTTACCTCAGCGCCAACTCGGATTACTCCGTCTTCATCCAATTCACCAAGCACATCATCTGCAAGATTTGGTATGTCTCGCGTTATTTCTTCTGGTCCTAATTTCGTATCTCGAGCATCAATTTCATGTTCTTTGATGTGTATCGATGTAAGTACATCATCTTTCACAAGACGTTCAGAGAGGATGATCGCATCCTCGAAGTTGTACCCTTCCCAGGCCATGTAAGCGACAAGTAGATTCTTACCTAAAGCTAATTCGCCCTGATCAGTCGAAGGACCATCAGCTAGAACGGCCCCCTTCTTTACCTTGTCGCCTTCAGCAACAATCGGTCTTTGATTTATACAAGTGTCTTGGTTTGAGCGCTTAAATTTAAGCAACTCGTGTTCAACTGACCCAAGTTTGTTGTATTCAACCCTTATGGACTGGCTGCTGACCCTAGTCACAACCCCAGATTCTTTAGCCAAAATAACATCAGCCGCGTCTACCGCTGCTCGAGCTTCGATACCTGTCCCTACATAAGCAGCTTCAGCTCGCACCAAAGGCACAGCTTGACGTTGCATATTTGCTCCCATGAGAGCTCTGTTAGCATCATCATGTTCAAGGAACGGAATCAAAGCAGTCGCTACCGACACAATTTGCTTAGGTGATACGTCCATCATCTGTACTTCAACCGCTGGTACGTAACTAATTTCCGTTGTCGAAGCGAAATATGTATCGCGCTCCATCTGGAGTTTCAGATCCTGAAGGCTGGCTCCTTGTGGGCTTTTCCTTACTAGCACACGGGGGTTTCGGAACGTTTTATTCGGATTTAGCGGCGCATTCGCCTGGGCAACAACAAATTCTTCTTCTTCATCCGCCGTTAGATAACGAATCTCGTCTGATACCTGACCATCGTTAACAACCCGGTATGGAGACTCAATAAACCCAAATTCATTCACCCGTGCAAACGTTGCTAGGCCACCAATTAGTCCAATATTTGGACCTTCTGGAGTTTCGATCGGGCACATACGGCCGTAGTGGCTGAAGTGCACATCTCGAACTTCAAAACCAGCTCTTTCGCGAGAAAGGCCACCTGGTCCGAGCGCGGAAAGTCGTCGCCTATGTGTAAGCCCAGACAGTGGGTTTACTTGATCCATGAATTGCGAAAGTTGAGAAGTTCCGAAGAATTCTTTTATCGCTGCCGACACAGGTCGTGTATTTATTAAAGTTTGTGGGGTGATTGCCTCAACGTCTTGAGTAGTCATACGCTCGCGTACAACACGCTCCATACGACTTAGACCGATCCTGACCTGGTTTTGGATTAGCTCACCAACAGACCTGATTCGACGATTCGCGAAATGGTCTTGGTCATCAAGACGGTAACCCGGTTGAGCATCCGCTAGATGCAACAAATATGTAGCTGCTGCCAGCACTTCAGCGCGCGAAAGAACCGAAGAGGTCGGATCAGGACGTTCTAATTTAACGCCAAACAACTCTTCGATACGGTCAAGCTCAGGGCCAAGTTTCTTGTTTAGCTTGTATCTACCAACTTTAGAAAGAGAATAACGGCGATCTTCGAAGAACGCGTTTGTAAAATAGTTGGCAGCGGCTTCTGGAGTAGGCGGCTCACCCGGACGGGCTCGCTTATAAATTTCGATAAGCGATTCTTGCATCGTTGGGGCTAACGACTGATCTTTCTCCCATTGGCCCTCAAGGAAATCAAAGTGGTTTACGTAACGCTGGAGAAACCCAGGATAGTTCTCTTCGTCAAACCCCAGAGCACGAATTAGTGTGAAGATGCTCAGCCGGCGTTTACGAGCAACTCTCGTGCCAGCAGTAACATCTTTTCCGGGCTTGTGTTCGACATCAAACTCTATCCATTCACCACGGTAGGGATGGATCGTGCCAGTTACCAATTGATGTTTTTGGATATTTCTTAACCGATATCTCTCACCCGGCTGGAAAATAACACCAGGAGAACGCACCAACTGGCTGACAATAACCCGCTCAGTACCGTTTATTATAAACGTTCCTTTTCTGGTCATCATCGGGAAATCCCCCATGAAGACTGTCTGCTCTTTAATTTCGCCAGTAGTAGCGTTCATGAAACGCGCACGGACAAAAATAGGGACCGAGTAGGTGTGGTCTTTCTCTTTGCATTCTTCCTCAGTGAACTTCGGCGGTAACCGAAGGTCTTCATCATGAGGATCGAATTCAAATTCAAGCTTTAGGTTTCCGGTAAAGTCAGTTATTGGACTTATATCGGCAAAAGCCTCAGCTAAACCTATTTCAAGAAAACGGTCAAAAGACAGCTTCTGCACAGCGATCAGGTCAGGTAGTGGCAAGACCTCTTCGAGGTTGCCAAATGAGTACCGTTCCCGGACAGGACGAGACGACAACGGGATCTCCTCAGATTATTCAGTTGCAACCTTGGCCAAAGGTCGCCGAGTGAAGGGGCGTGTTGGGCTTAGTGAGAAAGTCCGAAGAATTTTCTGTTACACCACAACGGAGAATAGCGTAGCCGGGCCATCGAGTCTCCACAAACCCATTTTGAGATTGTGTAAACAACGGCTTGTGTTGCGAGGCCCAACGATTCTACTCGTCAGACCAAACACATGCTTTTCTCGGAGTATTTCTATGAAATCTGGGTCTAGCGGACTAGCCGCTAGACCCACTAACTTAAACATATTAAATAGCTGCAAAGCTAATAAATATTTACTTAACTTCTACCGATCCACCAGCTGCTTCAATAACTTCTTTGGCTTTATCGGCATCTTCTTTAGTTACGCCTTCAAGTATAGGTGCAGGAGCACTTTCTACAAGATCTTTAGCTTCTTTAAGACCAAGGCTCGTTAGCCCTCGAACTTCTTTAATTACCTGGATTTTCTTTTCTCCAGCAGCAGTTAAGACGACATCAAATTCGTCTTTCACTTCAGCAGCAGCTTCTGCGCCGCCAGGAGCAGCCATCATCATAGGCGCAGCAGCAGCGGCTGTTACGTCAAATTTTTCTTCAAATGCTTTCTTTAACTCAACTAATTCAAGCACCGACATATTGCCAATTGCTTCAAGTATTTCTTCACTAGTCATATTCTTACTCCTCAAGTATTCAGTCTTCTTTGGTGGCTTCATCGCCATCTGATTGTTCTTCAGTGACCGGGTCGGTCTCTGTTCCAGTTATTTCAGTTTCATCGCTAGCTTCATCCGTAACAATTTCTGTTTCGGCGCTAGTTACAGCGCTATCAGTTTCAGATACTGCGGGATCGTCTGATTGTTCAGACACTAATGAGCTTTCCGTGGCTCCGCCTTTATCGGACAATGCCTGCAACAAACCTGATACTTCTGACAACAGGTTGTTCATCATTGACGCTATTGATTGAAGCGGTGCAGCCAGTCCACCTGCTATTGAAGCAAGCAACTCGTCACGTGACGGCAATTCAGCTAATTCGCGAACTTGAGCTTCATCTAGCAATCCGCCGCTGAGTATTGCTCCTTTGATTATGAGTGCATCATTGTTTGACGCAAACGTTTTAAGAGCTTTCGCCGCAGCCGATGGGTCTTTTTTAACAAACGCCAACGCCGTCGGCCCTACTAGCATTTGACTCGTGCCTTCAGGAGCGTTCTCTTCAATTGCTAAGCGAACCAACGTGTTCTTATAAATTTTGTAAGTAGTCCCGGTATCTCGGAGAGCTGCACGTAATTCAGCTAAATCTGATACTGAAAGACCTCTGTACTCTGTTATCAGCACAGCTTCAGCATCTTCGAATCGCTCTCGAACGTCCGCCACTACGGAAACTTTTTCTGCTCGCGGTTCTCGTTCCATGTTTTACCTCCTCTCGGGTGTTTGGTGCTCGCAGAACGAACACCTCACCCGAAACACAGCCAATAAGGCTGTTTCGCAGGAAACAGGGTCCGCCTCGTCAGGTCCGAGTGGTTTTAAACACATCGATTTCAGGCCTAAGCCGACCGGGTTTCTAGGGCGAGCGTAAAAATATTCATTTTCATCCTATTGGACGTTAGGCCACATCCCACCATGCTTTATGAACTGAAAGAGCTGGGGTCTAGTTTCACACCTGGGCCCATCGTTGAAGAGACAGTAATCTTTTTGAGATACCTGCCCTTCGAAGAAGCTGGTTTCGCCCGAGTAAGTTCATCCATCACCGCTTCAAAGTTCGCCAAAAGATCGGCTTCTTCGAAGCTTGCTTTACCAATTGCCAATTGCACGTTACCGAATTTGTCGGTTCGATATTCTACTTTTCCACCTTTGAACTCACTAACAGCTTTTGCGATATCCATGGTGACGGTACCTGATTTGGGATTAGGCATTAGCCCACGAGGGCCTAGAACACGACCTAATTTTCCAACTATCGGCATCATATCGGGTGTTGCTATTGCGATATCGAAATCAGTGAACCCACCCTCTATGCGCTCTGCTAAGTCCTGAGCTCCTACAACGTCTGCTCCAGCTTCAGTAGCTTCAGCTGCTGCATCTCCTTGAGCGAAAACTGCGACTTTTACATCACCACCGGTACCTGACGGTAACGCCACGGTACCACGTACCATTTGATCCGCTTTTCGAGGATCAACACCAAGACAAAGAGATATATCTACTGCTTCATCAAATTTTGCCGATGCCATCTGCTTTACGAGAGCAAGCCCCTCGTTTGGTTGATGAAGCGTGTTACGGTCAAATTTTTTCAACGAATCTTTATATTTTTTCCCACTCATGGGTTCGCCCTTCAGCTACCTCAAGGAATCGCTATAAATCTGGTGAGGTGTTCCAGATATGCGGCATTGCGAACTAAGACGCAATGACTTGAACGAATTTAATAACCTTCAACCTCTATACCCATTGATCGCGCAGTTCCAGCAACTTGCAACTTCGCTCCCTGGATATCCAATGCGTTGAGGTCGGGTAATTTCATGTTGGCGATTTCAGTAAGCTGTTTGTCACTAATAGTCGCAACTGTTTCACGCCCTGGATTTTCAGCTGCTTTATCAAGTCTTGCAGCTTCACGTAAAAGCACCGAGGTTGGCGGCGTTTTCGTTATAAATGTAAAGCTACGGTCTTCGAAAATAGTTATTTCAACTGGAACTATTGTTCCACGCTGACTTTCTGTCGCAGCATTATACGCCTTGCAAAAATCCATGATTTGAACGCCATGCGGGCCTAAAGCCGTTCCGACGGGTGGTGCAGGAGTCGCCTGACCTGCTGGTATCTGAATTTTTACGAGGGCGACCGCCTTCTTCTTCGCCATTCTTATTCTCCGTCTGTGGGGCTCTCACAAAAACGAGAGCAACTAGGGCATTTAATTTATTTACCGATAACGGCAATAAGTTATTCTCAGATTTTAGCAACCTGAGAGAAATCGAGTTCGACCGGAGTTTCCCGACCGAAAATATTGACTAGAACCTTAACTTTGAGTTGCTCCTCATTGATTTCCACTACCTGGCCTTGGAAATCAGCGAACGGACCTTCCTTAATTCGTACGCTCTCATCTAGCTCATAAAGCATACGGGGCTTTGTCTTACGCTGCGGTTCATCTCCATCTTTTTTAACGTGAAGGAAAGTATCTACTTCTCTTCTACGCAATGGTGAAGGATTACCACCAGGCCCAGCAAAACCAGTAACCCCAGGGGTATTTCTAATCATATGATGAACATCATCGTTACGCCGACAACGAATCAGCAGGTACCCAGGGAACATTTTCTTCTGAACAACTACTTTTCGACCGTTTTTAAACTCCATGACGTCTTCCATTGGAACGACAACTTCATAAATCTTGTCTTCCATGTCATAAGAGGAAACTCGAGCTTCCAAATTTTGCTTGACTTTTTTTTCATATCCCGATTGCGTATGGACCACAAACCACTTACCAGGCCTATCATATGCCGAGATTTCTTCTTCCTCAGAAGCCTCAAGCAACTCATCTTCATCGAGAATAACAACTTTATTTTCGCTATCTAGCGCACCTTCTGGAGTCTCATCGACCAGGCCAATAGTTTCATCACTTTGGTCGCTATCACTAGCCGTTTCCTCAACCGGGCTCGACTTGTCAGCGCCCATCAACTTTCGCGCTGCAGCCATAGGGTCAAAGGCTGTATCTGAGTTTACGTTGGTGTTAGTCATCAGTTCACATCGAAGAGGCGTAATACCCCTTCGCCCGCTAGGTAATCGAGACCCGCAATTAAGGCGGTTAAAACAACAATGGTCACTAAAACAACGGCCGAATAATTAATCAACTCATCTTTTGTTGGCCATACAACTTTACGAAGCTCTCCGCGTACTTCCCGGACGAATTGGACTGGTCCAGTTCGCTCGTCATCTTGAGGGCTCGCTGCTGGTGCTCGACGGTCGCGTTTAGATATGGGCGCGCCATCAGCGCTCATCTCACCCTGTTTTTGCAGGTGTCGTCGAGTTTGTCTGTTCATCGCCATTGGGTCATCGCCATTGGGTCATAGGGTCGGATGGGATAAATATCTTCACTTCTTTAGAAAATCTAGATCGTATAATTTTTAGGGTTAGAAATAACAAGCAGGGCAGGAGGGACTTGAACCCGCAACCTTCGGTTTTGGAGACCGGTGCTCTACCAAATTGAGCTACTGCCCTCAGCGGAAGCGCGCGCTTCCAAGGCTTTTGGCCGTGTAAAGACGATATCAGGGACCAGCCATGATTACCTATTCGCGACTTGTTTCAATTTATCAATAATTTAATTATTTAATTATTAACTCGCCACAACTTCTAAAAACTGGCTCTACGACTGTCCATTTATGATCACATAAATGCTCAAGCTGTTTATGCAAAAAGCCTAAATAATTACGAGTGGAGACTTTTCTATATTATCTCTGAAGGTCTAATTCAACATATACAACTAATTTGTAGCGGGACCGGGACTCGAACCCGGGACCTCACGATTATGAGCCGTGCGCTCTGACCAACTGAGCTATCCCGCCATGATTTAACTTTATGTTACGAGCCACGACCGAGATTCGAACTCGGGACCTCCTCCTTACCATGGAGGCGCTCTACCAACTGAGCTATCGCGGCATTTTGAATTATTAGATTAGATCCGAATCTTCAGCATACGGATGAATACACATGAACCACAAGCGCGCAGCAGTACCTTTGGAAGAATGCAAACGAGGCTCGCAGATATTAACGACGCGCTACCCATAGTTGATATCTATAACCATGAGATTGAAACAGGAGTAGCTACTTTCGATTTGGTTGCCCGCACCCTAGATGAACAGCGACTTTGGCTTCGGGAAAGATCAGGTGTCTACCCCTGCATCGTGGCTGAGAACAAGGATAAAATTTTAGGCTGGGCTTGTCTGTCGGCTTACAAACCTAGAGCTGCTTATGCTACAAGTGTTGAAAATTCAGTCTATGTACATCCAGATCATCAAGGAAAAGGAGTTGGTAATTTGCTCCTTCGTGAGCTAGTTGTGCTTGCCAACGAACATGGATTTCATAGTATTTTTGCCCGCATTACTGGAAATAATGAATCTTCTATTCAGCTTCATTCAAAACACGGTTTTCAGGTGGTTGGTGTTGAGCGCGAGGTCGGGCGAAAGTTTGGTCGCTGGCTGGATGTAACAATCATGCAACGATTATCTACAGAACAGCCAATTCCTTAGATCCGCATTCCCAAAGCTTCAAAAGATTAAAAATGCCAAGGAAACGCACTGAAATCTTGCTCTCTCTTCTCTAGAAAAGCATCCCGTCCTTCGGTAGCCTCTTCTGTGCCATATGCAAGACGCGTTGCTTCTCCCGCAAAAACCTGCTGCCCAATCATTCCATCATCAGTGAGATTAAGAGCAAATTTTGCCATTCTCTGCCCAGTCGGCGACTTTGAATTAATTTCTGCAGCCCATTCCAATGCAACGTTTTCTAATTGCTCGTGATCAACAACCTCGTTCACGTCGCCCATAATAAATCTTTGTTCAGCGTCATATGTTCGACCAAGAAAAAAGATTTCCCTAGCTTTTTTCTGCCCTATTTGTTTCGCAAGGTAGGCGGATCCAAATCCTCCATCAAAACTGGCAACGTCAGTATCAGTTTGTTTGAAACGAGCATGTTCCCTGCTCGCTATCGTCAAATCTGCTGTGGCATGGAGGCTATGCCCTCCTCCCGCTGCCCATCCGGGAACCACACAAATCACTACTTTCGGCATCATGCGAATTAGCCTTTGGCATTCAAGAATATGTAGCCGACCTACTTGACTGGGATCAATAGTGTCGCTTGTCTCACCATCCGCATATTTGTATCCATCTTTTCCACGAATTCTTTGATCTCCGCCGGAACAAAATGACCAACCTCCATCTCGGGTAGACGGCCCATTCCCTGTTAGAAGCACGACTCCTACATCTGTCGACATTCTGGCGTGATCTAGAGCCCGATAAAGTTCATCTACTGTGTTCGGCCTGAAAGCATTACGAATATCAGGGCGGTCAAAAGCTATTCGCACCGTCCCTTGTCCTATAGCTCTGTGATACGTGATATCCCGAAATTCAAAACCGTCTATTTCACGCCACTGCGAGGAATCAAAGATGTCAGATACATTCGGCAGATAAGACATAGGTTCTCCAGTTAAGCTGATTCAACTTGGCGTAGATTAACTGGCGATGAGTGGGTATCGGGAACTATCAGGGGAATTATGAAATTTGGACTTCGTTATTGCAACACTGCTCAATACGCTTCAGATACCTCGCTTGCTACAGAGTTGATCCAAGCCGGCGAACAGGCAGGCTTTGAATCGGCATGGACTATAGAACACACAATCATGCCAGCAACTTACGACTCAGTTTACCCATACAACGAAAGTGGGAAATTAGCTGATGGTGCCTCGGATTTATTACTCCCAGATCCATTAATTTGGATGGCTCACATGGCTGCAGTCAGCACCACTATCAAGCTAGGCACTGCTATTTTAATTCTGCCACAACACAACCCGGTTGTCGCTGCAAAGCAAATAGCAACGCTGGACTACATGTCTGGTGGGAGAATTCTTCTGGGCATTGGTGTCGGATGGTTACGCGAGGAATTCGATGCCATCGGAGTTCCCTTTGAACGTCGGGGCGCTCGAACTGATGAATACGTGGCCGCTATGAGGGAACTGTGGGGAGCGGACACCCCTACCTTCCATGGTGAGTTTGTTAATTTTGATTCTTGCTACTGCCGCCCTCAGCCAGTCAACGGAACCGTGCCTATAATCATCGGTGGAGACACAGATTTTGCAGCCCGTCGTGCTGGTCGTCTCGGAGATGGATATTTCCCAGCAAGAGATACACCGCAAGAGCGAATCGATTTAGCATTTCGCACAGCTGAGGAACACGGACGTGACCCCGATTTGATTGAAATAACTATGCCCATGCCAGACGATCCAAAAGATATCCCCAAAATGGCTGCACGTGGAGTGGACCGCCTCGTGGTGCCAGTCACAAATGCATCAGGTTTAACCGCTCTTATAAACAGCCCTGATGATGCACTCAAATTTGGTGATGTAATTGCTCAATATGGAGATCTGTAAGTCAGACAGCGCTTCGAAGCTCATAGTTGGCTAAGGCATCTCTTTCGTATTGACCTACTAGGTCTACTTCCCAGACGAGATAGCCAATCATTGCCTCTCGCGCTACTTCAGCATCAACTGGGTCGTATGGCAGTATCCAAAGATCATCGATCACTTCATCGGTATCTAGACCTCGCTCCTCTTCTCCATGCCACTGGTTTAAAACTCTTACCTCTGCATCAGGCCATGCCTTTTCAGCTTCTGTATATGCCAAGGCTGAAATCATTTGATTTTTAGCAGTTAAAATAATCGATTTAGGGTTGGGCTCACTATGTCGTTGAGCTAATTTTGATAATCGTCCACGCACACTCCAGATCGCTCCGGGTATGTGACCACGCCGAAACTCAGCGCTTGTTGATAAATCAATAATTAGAGAGTTTCCAATACTTGATGTCATGGGAACTACCGGGACTTTTAACTCAATTTCGTCTAGGCCAGTGACTAGTTCACGAGCCAGCGCTCCATGTTCATAAATAAACACATCCCAGCCCATCTGTTTCAACCAGGAGGCCGACATTGTCGCTCGGGTGTAATCATCATCTGCTAGCACCACTTTTGCTCCGAGAGTTGCCATGTATTCGTCAGTGGCCTGAACCAATTGACCACCGGGCGCCGATCTAAAGCCGTTCAAGTGTGCTTCGGAATACTCTTCAGAACTTCGAACGTCTAATAAGTACGTAGTGTGAGCATGATCTCCAACCCATTGCCTCAAAAGCTCTTCGCTAACATACTCAATGTTGAACTTACGACGCACTCTTTCTGCAGCCTCACTCGCTTGCGCCTGGCCCTTCTCCGTTGGTACCTCCACTGATTCAGAAGATCCATGTTCCAGACCAAGACCTGCGAGTTCCCATCCCATGGTCCCATTTTCCAGTGCAAAAATTTCGTTTGTGATACCTGCATTTATGAGCGACTGAGCACCCATTATGCTTCGGGTCCTCCCAGCGCAGTTAACAACGATGGTCGTATCATCATCGACAACATCAAAGATTCGATACACGAGCTCACCACCCGGACAGGAACGACCCGTTGGTATGTTCATAATTTTATATTCACGATTGGTTCTGGAATCGAGAATCACTAATTTTTTGTCAGAGTCAATCCAGTTTTGCAACTCGTGCGCAGAAACATGCGGAGTGGAATAGCGACTTTCTACAAGTTCTCCGAAAAGTTTCGATGGCACATTCACACCGGAATAAACCTCTTCGCCGTGATCTAACCACGCCGCAACTCCACCTTCGAGAACATTTACATTGCTATAACCGATTTGTTCAAGGACGATTTTGACGTCGTCCGCTAGTGCCAAATCTTCATCGACCAATACGATTCGAGTCGACAACCGAGGTACCAATTTACCGACACGCAGCTCGGCGGTCGACCTTGGCAGATTAGCGGCCCACAGAATATGATTATTGCTATATGTTCCTTGTTCTCGAACGTCTAATAAAGCCAACTCATCTTTATCGGAAATAGCAGCAATAAGTTCATCTACCGAAATCATGTTCTCGCGTCTATGATGTCAAACTTGTTTTTAAAATATTTCCATTCATTAGAATCTTCGCTCCAATATTGACGCTCACTTAGAGCATTCAGATCTAAGCCATAGCAGTGAAAATTCAGTGAGCCATCTTCAATGTGAATCGAATGAACATCTTCTGGAAGAAAAGCTATCCCGGTACCATGCTCAACTACATATTCGCTCACCACTTCTGGTTTCCCTTTCTCCGCATGTCCGTCATATACACGGTTTAGTTCCTGACCTTCTAAACCCACTATCACCGCCCAGGTCGTATGGTCATGAGCGGGCGTAGAATTAGCACCAGCGACTACTTGCACATAGAGAGCAAATCGCCCATCACTATCTTGGGAAAGCAAATAAAGTTGCCCCCCTATATTGCTCTGAGGCACAGGAAAATCACTTCTTGGGAACAACTCTTTGTCTGCCGCTAACGCAATAAGACGGTTACGAATCCCATCCACAGCAACTCGATCAACACCAGTGCTTTCTATCACTCGAATATCTGCCATCGCTTCTCTAACAACAACGGCCCTTCGCAAGGACAAGCTCAACTCAACGGCCTTTCCAGAGCGGGGCACGTTTTTCCGCAAAGGCTACTGGTCCTTCAACGTAGTCATCACTTTTGGTCATTGCCTTGACCGCATCATATTTACCTTCGTGAGCACTGCGCACGCCGGCTACATTTAGTCCTTGCATAGCAGCTTGTTTGGTAGCACGAATGGACATAGGGGAACATTCGAGAATCATTTCAGCCCAACGTTTCGCCCCAGTAAGTGCTTCTCCTTGAGGTACAACCTCCGTTACGAAACCTAGTTCATAACCTTCTTTTGCAGGAACGTGTCTTCCGGTGAGCATCATCCCCATCGCTCTTTTAAGACCAATCTGTCTAGGAAGTCTATGAACTCCAGCAGCTAGTGCAGCCAAACCTACTTTGGGTTCCGGAAGCGCCATCAGAGCATTCTCGCTTGCAATGATCATGTCGCAAGCCAGCGCTATTTCGAATCCGCCGCCCATTGCAACGCCATTGACCGCAGCAATTACCGGTTTGTCAAGGTCCCATCGTGCTGTAATCCCGCCGAAACCAGACTCCGGGCTGGCAGATCTGTCTCCACCTTCAGCCTGATATCTCAGATCATTACCCGCACTAAATGCTCGATCACCTGCGCCAGTAACAATTGCTACCCACAGTTCTGGGTCATTTTGGAACTCATCAAAGAGTTCAGCCATTTCCGCGCTAGCTGGCGGATGAAGTGCATTCATTCGTTCAGGTCGATTAATCGTGATGGTATAAATATGTCCGTCGCGTTCAGCGAAACAAGAATCTGCCATAACCCTAAGAAACTAGTCGCACTATGAACAGGATGCTCGAAACCTTCAAATTGAAATACTCTCGAGATGAAAACAAGCGTTCTGCCTTAGCTAAATTTCACTCTGCAGCAGTGGCAAAATGAGTTACGGCGAGCCCTTAAGGGCTCGCCGTAGTTGTGGGCCGAGGAGGATTCGAACCTCCGTAGGCGTACGCCGACGGGTTTACAGCCCGTTCCCATTGGCCGCTCGGGCACCGACCCAGTGGCCGTCACGATACCCGGTACACACCTTGTCATCCCACTTACTAGTCACTCATTTTTAGGATTATTCTGAATTCTTGATTGGTCTAACCCCGTGTAGGTTAGTTACATGCCTTCATTCGACGTTGTCTCAGAAATCGACATGCAAGAAATTCGTAATGCTCTTGACCAAGCAAACCGAGAAATAGGGAATCGATACGACTTTAAGAACACTGGAAGCAGCCTTGAGTTAAACGAGATGTCTATTACTTTGAGCACTAGTAGCGAAGATCGACTAATTGCACTTCGGCAGGTTCTGGAAGAGAAACTTGTACGAAGACAAATTAGCCTGAAGTCAATTAGCTATGAAGAGGTCCAAGAAGCTTCTCAGGCAACTGTCCGCCAAATTGTGACTCTTCAAGCAGGAATATCGTCTGAAAAGGCGAAAGAATTAAACAAATTTATAAAAGCTCTCAGCGTTAAAGGTGTTCAATCTCAGACCCAGGGTGAGCAGCTTCGCGTAATTTCCAAAAAGCGCGATGATCTACAAACTGTTATGTCAGAACTTAAGAGCTCTAACTTTGATCTGCCACTTCAATTTGAAAACTTTCGTGACTAGCAATCTAGAGACTTTTGGCTCTATCGCCAGCTGTTGTCCCTAAGTCGGGCTATGCGGGTTTCCATCGGGGGGTGAGTAGTGAACATTCCCTTGAAGCTCATGTTACGACTTGCTAACGGATTAGCTATATACATTTGCGCTTGATTAGCGTTAGCGAAACTTGGGATTACCTTCGTTTTTACGTCAAGCTTCTCTAATGCCTGGGCAAGAGGTTCCGCATCATCGATCATCCGAGCTGCACTACGGTCAGCCTGAAATTCTCTACTGCGACTTATGGCCATCTGTAAGCAAGCGGCAGCTATCGGGGCAACAATAATAAGAAGTAGATCAACCCCAAAATTTCTGTTTCGATCACGTGAACCACCACCAAAGATCATCGCGAATTGAGCGATATTAGCTACGAAACTAATCGCCATCGCTATCGCTGCAGCGACGGACCCAATTAAAATATCGCGATTTTTTATATGAGCCATTTCATGCGCGAGAACTCCCCTAATTTCGGCCCACGAAAGATGCTCAACAAGTCCTTTTGTGACGCAAACTGCTGCATTTGCTGGGTTACGGCCGGTTGCAAATGCATTCGGTTGAATATCTGGGCTTACGTAAAGCTTTGGCATTGGCAAGTTAGCTAATTGGCTTAGCTCCATCATGATTGATCGATATTCCGGAAGTTCTCCTTCTCCGAGTTCAACTGCCCGGGCTGATCGAATCGCCAACTTGTCGCTCATCCAATAGCTTCCGCCGACCATAGCAATAGCTATTAAGAACCCAAATATGAGACCGCCCGATCCCCAAAAACTTGCGATGAACATTATTAGCCCACCCATGAGAGCCAACAAGGTCGTCGTTTTTAAGGTGTTTTTCATAAACCAAAACCTTTCATTACTTAAGGATTTAATGAGCGAAGCGGTCAACCTCAGTGCGGATGATATCCACTCTCTAAAAATATAGTTGGCACTTCGATACTTCGGTACATTCGAACATTTCTCATATCATCTTCGATAGCTAGCCGCGGAACAAATCCTATGGCAGATAAACGTTTAGTTTCATCTTTCTTAAATTCGGGCGAGGCTTGGAAATCCCCTATAGGCCTCATAATTAAAAGGTCAAAACGAATTTCAAATTTTGCTAGCCACTGCAACGTCGGCCTTTGCACCCACATAGGTCGCGACGTAAGTAAAACAACAGTGAGTTTAGGATCAAGCAGCTCAATAAGCGTTACTATCTCTTCGAACGATTTGTCATCAATACAATCAGCGAAAAAAGCGTCCCAGTCACGCCACGGAGGGTCCAAATGATGTTGACGGGTGCTTGCATTTGCAAGCACACCATCAATATCAACTATGACGCATTCAGTTGGCTTCTTAGGGATTCCATTCCAAAACCAATGGCTTGGTTTATTAGGCATCTAAGTACTTGACCATGTTCTGGTTGACTCAATCATCTTGAGTAGATTCTGCTGCTTTCTTTCGAATCTCATCGACGACATTGGAATCAGCAAGCGTTGTAGTGTCACCTAGTTCTCTTCCTTCTGCTACGTCACGAAGTAACCGGCGCATAATCTTCCCAGATCTAGTTTTAGGTAAATCTGGAACCAACACGACTGCTTTCGGTCGCGCAATAGCTCCAAGCTTCGTGGAAACATGTTGACGGATTTCTTCTCTCAACTTTTCCGATGGCTCATGTCCAAGGCGCAAGATACAATAACCGACAATCGCTTGACCAGTTGTTTCGTCAGTTGCACCGACGACCGCTGCCTCTGCGACTGATGGATGATCAACTAAGGCAGATTCAATTTCTGTCGTCGAGATTCGATGACCAGAGACGTTCATGACGTCATCTACTCGTCCAAGAAGCCAGAGATACCCATCTTCATCGATTTTAACGCCATCACCAGCAAAATATTTCCCTTCGTATTCGCTCCAGTATGTCTCTTTGTACCTTTCAGGGTCTCCCCAAATACCTCGGAGCATGGCTGGCCACGGCTCGGTGATTGTCAGGTATCCGCCACCTCGTTCAATTTTGTTGCCCATATCGTCAACAACCTCTACTACCACGCCTGGAATTGCATGAGTGGCTGACCCTGGTTTGGTTGTGGTAACACCAGGCATTGGGGTGATCATGTGTCCGCCAGTCTCGGTCTGCCACCAGGTATCGACAATAGGACAACGCTCACCTCCGATATGAGTGTGGTACCACATCCAAGCTTCAGGATTAATGGGTTCTCCCACGGTGCCGAGAACTCGCAGAGTTGACAAATCACGCGTTTCGAGCTCTTCAGCACCCCATTTCATAAACGTACGTATTGCGGTCGGTGCGGTATAAAGCTGTGTAACTCCGTACCGCTCGACAATGTCCCACAACCGGTCTTTTGGCCAATCACCTCTTTCACCTTTTCTAAATTCAGGTCTCGGGGTGTCAGGAGTTCCTTCGTACATAACAGACGTCGCGCCATTAGTTAACGGTCCATAGACGATGTAGCTATGTCCGGTGACCCAACCAATGTCCGCTGCACACCAGTAGACATCTTCATCTGGTTTTAAGTCAAAAATATACTTATGAGTAAAGGCAACCTGGGTTAAGTAACCACCAGTTGTATGCATAATGCCCTTAGGTTTAGCCGTTGTCCCAGAGGTGTACAACAAGTACAAAAGGTCTTCACTATCCATTTGTTCTGGTTCGCAATCAGAGGATGCTACATCCATCAAGTCGTGGTACCAGTGATCAATTTCCGAATTCCAGGAAACGTCTTGACTAGTTCGTTGGACCACCACAACATTTTCTATTGTTGAGGTTGCAGTTAGAGCTAAATCGGTTGTCTCTTTAAGAGCGAAGGGTTCACCTCGTCTGTAGCCACCATCAGAAGTCACAACTAATTTCGCGCTTGCATCATTAATTCGATCTGATAACGAATCTGCAGAAAAACCGCCGAAAACAATAGAGTGAACGGCTCCTATTCTGGTGCAAGCCAACATAGCTATAGCCAACTCCGGGATCATAGGCATGTAGATACATACCCGATCGCCTTTTTTGATACCTAGAGACTTCATGACGTTTGCAAATTTTGACACTTCTTTTAGCATGTCGCTGTATGTGAGAGTTCTCGTATCCCCAGGCTCTCCTTCCCAGTGAAAAGCAACTTTTTCGCCGCGCCCAGCGTCCACGTGTCTATCAAGACAGTTATAGGAAACATTAAGTTTTCCGCCGACAAACCATTTAGCGAAGGGAAGATCCCACTCTAAGACGGTGTCAAAATCTTTATACCAGGTAACTAATTCTCGTGCTTGTCGAGCCCAAAAACCTAGACGATCAGCTGCCGCTTCTTCGTATAGCGATCTATCTGCGATTAACGCGTTCTCTTGAAATTGCTGTGAAGGAGGAAACGTTCGATTCTCAACATAGTAGTCCTCAATAGTGGGCTCGGACATCTTGGTCTCCCTCACGTAATAGCGCTCGCTGCAATATTATTTACAGATCACGGCAATCTTAGCGCTTCATTTTACGAGAGGAACGGTGCTTAATTTCTTCTACGAAATTTGCCACTCCGCTACTATGAAACCTCCAAGACCTTTTGGGTCTAAGAGCATCTCTGATTCTTTTATAATTGTGAGCGCAGCGAGAGTTTTAGAGTCTGGTTTGTTTTTTTCTTTTTCCCATATCTGTCGATAATTATCCACCATCGTCTGTATGCCGTGTAGCTCTAGCCATTCTTTCTGAGTGCAGATCTCTGCTTGTTTAGGTAGCTGATCAAATGCCACATCAAAAGTAATATCTCGAGTGCCAGGTAACTCTAGATAACTCCCAGACCTACGATGGTTTTGGTATGTGCGCAGCCAATCTGTTTGTGGGTGCGCTATCAAGTCTGCAGTGGTTTTATATCCGTAGTCAAAAATAAGCACACGTCCTCGATCCAACAAGTTGATAGCACGTTGGATCCATACTGCGGCTTTTAACTGCAGAGGCACCCGAACTCCAGGCGCTACTTCCCCCACAAGAGCAGTTGCCATTTTACTCGCATTATTCGGGGCTTCTCTGGAAATTTCTCTAGACCCATCGACATATATTTCGTTCCATCCTTCATCTCGCTTGACTAAAAGACGTGGACAAAGATTGTCCAGTAATTCGTTTGCGAGAACAACACCTGTTAGCGGGCCGCTCGGCAGATCAGACAGAGTAGTTATAGGTAACACTTCAACATCAGCAAAACATGAGTTCGCGACCTCAGCTAGCGCTTTCTTTCGTTGCTGTTCAGACCGTTCAACCATCACATAACGGATTGCATCTCGGCATCGCAAACTCCCAAGAAGGATGTCTCTGCAAAGTCGTCCGGGCCCAGACCCGCCTTCAATTACCACAAATGGATTAGGGCACCCGAGACTTTCCCAAACATTGTCTAAGTAATGCGCTACGCAGTCTCCAAAAAGTGTGCTGGTTTCAGGGGAGGTAGTGAAATCGCTTTTTTGCCCTCCAATAGTGTAGAAACCAGCATCACCGTACAACGCTTCCTCAACGAACTCATCAAATCGACGAAGTTGTTCAGCCATGATAGGTGTTTGCCGCTAGCGACCCAGTGTCGACAGAACTGCAACTTCTCCGAAATGGCCTACGAGTCCAGGCAAAATACCAAATGCCATTGTCGCTACAAGTGCTATTACTAAGGCAGAGCCCAGAGCGCTAGTAAGTTTGATTGGACGCTCGTCTCCTTCATGGATTGGTTGAAACCACATTTGTCCGAGGACTCGCGCGTAGTAAGCAAAAGCTATAACAGTATTTATGGCCACGACTACGCCAAGTGTTGCGGCCCAAGCTCCGCCAGCATCTAAGAGTGCCCTAAACAAACCAAACTTTGCGAACCATCCCCCAGCTGGAGGAATACCAGCCAAAGCTGCAAGGAAGATTGTCATTGCAACAGCTAAACCAGGTGCGTATTGGAATAAGCCTCCAAAGCTTTCCAACTCTCCAGAACGCGTTTTTCGAGATACCGCAAGAACCACCGAAAAAGCACCTAAGTTCATGAAGGCATAGATTATGAGGTAGATAACAATCGCTTGTAAGGCCCGTTCGGAAGCTTGCCCAGCCACCGCAAACGGAACGAGCATAAACCCGCCTTGAGCTATCCCAGAGTATGCGAGCAAGCGGACGATATTTGTTTGTCTCAAAGCTATTAAGTTACCGACAGTCATTGTTAAGGCTGCTATCAACCAGAAAAATGGCTGAATAACTTCGTGATTATCGAAGGCAACGAAAACTAGCTGAATCAGTGCCACCATGCCCGCTGCCTTTGAGGCAACTGCAAGGAACGCTGTCACTGGCGTTGGAGCTCCCTCGTAAGTGTCTGGGGCCCAGTTGTGGAAAGGGACTGCAGAAACTTTAAAAGCAAAGCCAATCAGCACAAACAACACGCCAAGAATTGACATAGCAGTTACGCCATCATTTAGGGCCATTGCTGATGCAATACTACTAAAGGAAGTAGAGCCAGTTAACCCATAGATCAATGACATTCCATAAAGCATTATGGCCGAAGCAAAAACACCCATCAGGTAATACTTCAAGCCCGCTTCGTTCGAGCGGCGGCCGCCTTTACGCCAAGCAGCCATCATGTAAGCAGGGATGGAAAGAAGCTCAAGTGCCACAAAAACGCTAATAAGATCGCGTGAGCTCGCCATCATCAACATACCGAGAAGCGACGTAAGCATCAGAGTGTAATACTCGTTTTCGTAATAGTCGCCATCACGAATGTAGTCCACAGACATCAGCACAATGATGTAGCCAACAATTAAGAAGAGCGCTTTCATTACAAGAGCAAAATCATCAACCATGTAAGCGCCACCGAACATCGCTCTATCTGTTCCATCTAATGCCAAGGTCAGAATTGGCACTAATCCAGCTAACAGTCCAACCCCCGCCAGTGTGGGCATGACCTGTTTAGATTTTTCATCCCAAATAATATCAACCAAAGTCAGAATTGTCCCGACTGCAAGAAGCGTTAACTCGGGAGCGAGAGCGTGCCAATCAAGTGGCGGCCGGGTGAAGGCCAATAGGGCTTCCATGTTCAACGACCAGCCACAACTGCTTCGACGTTGGCGGTAATAGAGCTAACGACACCGTCGGTTAGGTTAAATATTAAGTTAGGCCAGACACCGAACAGGACAATTCCAATCAAGAACGGAACCCATGCAATCCATTCGTTTCTTGAAACATCTGGTATTTCATGATCAGCGAACTCTTCAGTGGGTTCGCCAAATGCTGTTCGTTGGTACAGCCACAACAAATAGCCCGCTGCTAATACAGTGCCTATGGCGGCGATGACCATATAGGTTCGGAAAAGCTCTTCCGACAACCCTGCTCCAGGGTTATACGCCGACAAGATCGCTGGAAATTCTCCCCAGAAACCGGCCAGCCCGGGAAGACCTAGCGATGCCATTGTTGCAAAGCCCAAAATCCAACCCATGTGTGGCGCTGACTTCAAGAGGCCACCAAGTCGACTGATTTCTAAAGTGTGATAACGCTCTTTGATCGAACCAGCAACAAAGAACAACATACCCGTGATCAGACCGTGTGCAACCATCCCAAATACCGCTGCGTTGAGCCCAAAATCAGTGAGAGTTGCTATGCCAAGCATGACGAAACCCATATGGGCAACTGACGAGAAAGCAATAAGTCTCTTCATGTCTTTTTGAGCAAGGCACCCAAGGGCTCCATAAATAATTCCAATTACGGCAAGCAAACCAATCCAAGGAGCCCATGCGACTGCAGCTTCAGGTAGGAAAGGGATAGCTATTCGAATAAACCCGTAGGTTCCTAGCTTTAGCAGAACTGCCGCCAGAATTACAGACCCAACCGTAGGCGCTTGAGTATGCGCATCCGGCAACCAGGTATGAAATGGGAACATCGGAACTTTTATCCCGAATCCAATAAACAACCCAGCGAAAATCCAAACCTGCGTCGTTTTAACAATTCCACTACCTGCCGCATCAGTAAGAAGTCTCATGTCAAACGTTTGTAGTGGGTTTCCAGCAGCATCTTTAGATAGAAAGAATAAAGCTAAGAAACTAATAATCATTAACGCTGAACCAAATAACGTGTAGAGAAAGAATTTTAGCGAGGCATATCTACGTTCTTCCCCACCCCACACCCCTATGAGGAAATACATAGGGAGCAATACGATTTCGAAGAACACAAAAAATAAGATCATGTCTTGCGAGATAAACGAACCGTTCATTCCAGTGGAAAGAATCAGGAGAAGGACAAAGAATGCCTTCGTGTTACCCGGAGACGGCACATGATTCCAGCTATAGACAAGACATAAAGGCACAACCAACAAAGACAGCAGAAGCAGCGGCAATGAAAGGCCATCTAGCCCAATTATGTACCGACTATTGATTATGTCGATCCATCCTTTATCAACGACGAACTGCAGCTCTGATGCCGAACCGTAGTCAAATTGAAAAAGAATATAGATCCCAACTGCCAGAGCCGCCAACGACGACCCTAATGCAATTAGTTTTACCTCTAGCTCGTAGGCCTTCGGTACTACCATCATGATGAGTGCGCCTACAAGAGGTAGGAACACAGCCAAGGTAAGAACCCAAGCGTCAAAACCTGTCGCTTCCACTGAACTGCTCCTAAATAACGATAACGAATACGATGGCTAGAACTGCAGCTGCTCCAAATAGCAACTGCCCATAGTTCTGAACCTTTCCGGACTGAATAGTACGTAACCCCTCGCCTGAGGCATCAGCACCACGTGCGGCAGCATTGACTGATCCATCAATAGCTCCCTGGTCGATCCATTTGTATATCCACCGACCACTATCTCGTGCAGATTCACCAGCTGTATTAACTGCTTTGTCTAGCACATTTTGATTAAACCAATTCGCACCATTAGCAATTGGCTTTTTAATCGAGGCGACGATTATGTCGTTGTAAAGATAATCAAGGTAATACTTATTCTCTAGAAATGTATACCCAGCTTTTGCATATTTATTCCGCTCAGTTAGACCGTGTGGGCCCATCTTTCGCCAGAAGTATAAGTAAGTAACGATTATTCCCGATAACGCAAGCCCGAGACCTATTAGCGCCATGCTTAACGAAGGGTCTGGATGCGACAGCCCTAGTCCCGACAAATAGACCGAAGGCTCTGCATAAGTCTGAACTCGGTGTGCTAGTCCTTCAAGTCCGAAGGGCTCCAATACTGGCCCAGGTAAATTAAACGCTCCACCCACTACAGCCATGCCTGCGAGAATCCACAGCGGTACTGTCATAACTTTCGGCGACTCATGAGGGTGTCCGTGTCCGCGATATTCACCATGGAAGGTGTACCAAACAACACGGGTCATGTAAGCCGCAGTCATAAATGCCACAGCGCAACCGAAAATGAGCATTAACGGGTAGCCATTTTGTTGGCCAACCTTGGCACCTAAAAGGATCTCGTCCTTGGACCAAAATCCAGCAAACGGGAAAATTCCAGACAGTGCCAAAGTCGCTATCACAAACGTCCAATATGTCTGTGGCATAAATTTCTTTAAGCCACCCATCTTTCGCATATCGAATGTGTGGTGAGCTGCGTGACTTACAGAACCTGCACCTAAGAAAAGGCAAGCCTTAAAGAAAGCATGAGTGAATAAGTGGAAAATAGCTGCAGTCCAGGCCCCAACGCCAAGAGCCATCACCATATAGCCGAGTTGTGAAACGGTTGAATAGGCTAGGACTTTTTTGATATCCCACTGAGCGAATGCCAATCCTGCGCCCATAAGTGCAGTAAATCCACCAATAAGTGCCATCAAATTGATTGATGAAGTGCCGATAGAAAAACCATCGTAGAAAACTGGGTACAGCCGAGCAATCATATACACACCAGCGACAACCATTGTTGCTGCATGGATGAGTGCGGATACAGGCGTTGGCCCAGCCATCGCGTCCGGGAGCCAAGTATGGAGTGGGAACTGACCAGATTTTGAAGCTACAGCTGCCATTAAGCAACAAGCCGCCACTAACAAGGCGAGGTGCTGAGTCCCCGGCGAAGCGGAAATAGCGGCATTTATACCATCTATAGAGAAGGTTCCAAAAGTGCCCCACAGCACAATCATTCCTACGAGAAGACCAATGTCGCCGACCCGGTTAGTTAAGAAAGCTTTTAAAGCCGCATCGGTGTTTGGCTTCTCTTCCCACCAATGACCTATCAGCCCAAAGGAACAAACACCTACTAGCTCCCAGCCAACTACTAGTTGCACAATATTTTGAGCCATAACAAAAAACAACATCGCCGCTGTAAACAAACTCAAAAATGCGTAGTAGTGGACGTATCTTCGATCACCCTTTACATATTCAGTAGAATAAATATGAACTAGCAGCGAGATCGAAGCCACAACCACCAGTAGCAATACGGTAAGACCATCGACATGAGTCCCAACCGCAAAATCTACGCCACCATTGGACCACCATTTCGAGTAAGTGGTAACCACTGGACTGATAAGGACAGAGCTATGGCCTCCTCCGTGCCCAGATTCGCTATCCATAGCTGCCCCAGCATGATCATCACCATCGTCAGCATGATCATCACCATCGTCAGCATGATCATCACCATCGTCAGCATGATCATCACCATGGCCATCAGCCGATATCTGGGCTATCGCGTCTGGGGAAGGGTGTTCAACTCGCTGGGTCCATTGGAATGCAGCTACAAGTGACAGGACCCATATCAGACTTACGGCAGTAATCCCGATGACGTGAACGCGATCTGCACCAATAAACCGTTTACCGAAAAACAAAATTACAGCAAACGAAAGTGCCGGAATAAGAGGTATTAGAAAAGCATTTTCAAGCATCCACATGTTTCACCTCTAACCCTTCATCAGGTCGAAGTCTTCGACATCGATACTTGTTTGGTTCCGGTACAAAAGCAGGACAATCGCAAGGCCGACTCCGACTTCAGCAGCAGCGACCGCGATTATAAACAGAGCGAATACTTGCCCAGAAACCACTTCGTGTTGAAAGCCAAAGGCCACCATATTTATATTTACTGCATTGAGCATGAGTTCAATTGACATCAGGACCATGACCGCGTTTTTGCGGGCTAACACCCCATATACACCTATACAAAATAACACGGCGCCAAGGATCAAAAACTGATTAAGAAGCACGTCAATCCTTCCTTGCCAACACGATGGCTCCAATAAGAGCAGCTAACAAAAGCACTGAAATCGCCTCAAACGGAATTATGTATGTAGAAAATACCTCATCACCCACATCAGCAGTTCGGTAAATTTTCCCGCCTTCGGTCAATCGGTCAGACCCAAACTGGTCTATCAAGCTATACAAAATAACGGCTCCGAGCATCAAAGCGACACCAGCAGCAATCGGCCACTGTGTGCCGGTCATTTCCATGCTTTTCCCAATTGGAGCCTTAGTAAGCATTATCCCAAATAGGAACAGCACCATTACCGCCCCGATGTAGACCAAAACTTGTGTTGTTGCCACAAACTCTGCAGCTAACAAAACGTATTGACCACTAAGACCAGCTAACACAGCAACTAAAAAGAGAGCCGAGTGAACAATGTTTCGGGTGGTAACCATCCGCAGAGCGGAAAAAACTACGATCCCTGAAATAATTCCAAAGGCGATATTCTGCGCAACCATGCAGCTCTACCTCGGTACCTTCCGGACTTTCTGTTCTGAACCACTCTCATATTCGAGAAAGTCCGGAACAGTATCCATCCATTCACCTAAGCGAATTTTATCATGAAGCAAATCTGCGATTCTTGGCTCACTGTATTCATATTCAGGAGTCCAGAATAAGGCATCAAAGGGGCAAACTTCTACACAAATTCCGCAGTACATGCACAATGCGTAGTCAATATCAAAACGGTCAAGCATATTCACTGAACGTGCTTTACCCCCAGCACGGCGCGGAGGAGCTTTAACTTTATGGCCTTCTATGTAGATACACCAGTCCGGACAAGAACGAGAGCACAACATGCAAGCAGTGCAATTTTCCTCGTGAAGGGCTATCACCCCTCGAGCTCTATCCGGTGGGGCCTCTTTTTCGTGAGGATACTGAACCGTTACCGCACCTTTTTGTGGCGCCGGGATAAGAGTCTTCCAGCCACGTTTAGGAAACAATGTACGAACAGCGGTTTTAGCGGTGACGCCAAGGCCTTTAATAAGACCAGGAAGCTGCGGCATTAGAAGACCACCTTAAAGATACCCGTTATGACAATGTTGACTAGCGCTAACGGTATTAGCACTTTCCACGCAAACTTCTGCAATTGATCTTCTCTGAGTCGAGGATACGTGAATCGAACCCAGAAGATGAAAAACGCTACCAATAGAATTTTGCCAAGCATTACGCCTGGACCAAGGATGTTCAATATGTTGCTGTCAACATCAAATCCAGGAATCCACCAGCCACCAAGAAACATGACCGAGGCTAGAGCAGCGAATGCGAATGCAGTACCGAACTCCGCCATGAAGAATAAAAGGAAACGGAAACCAGTGTATTCGATATGATAACCGCCAACTAACTCCGTTTCAGCTACCGGCATGTCGAACGGAGTTTGTGTCAGTTCTGCTTGAGCAGCGATCATAAAAATAAGAAATGCCAGAAACTGGGTAAGGATAAAGGGGTTGCCAATCAGACCAATCCCAAATATTTCACCGGTTGCCTGAGCTTCTATAATTCCTTGCAAGTTCATAGTTTCGGCTTGGATGACCACACCCATAACCGCCAGTATCAGTGGCAACTCATATGCGATAAGTTGGCCTGCTGCTCGCAGCCCACCAAGCAGTGCGTATTTATTCGCCGACGCCCAGCCAGCCATCAAAATTCCAAGCACAGACAACGATGAAACCGCCATGGCATAGAACACACCAGTATCAAGGTTTTGGACCACCGCATCTGGGCCAGCAGGCAAAACTACATACAACAAGAAAGTTGAGGCAAGCACAACTACTGGAGCTAACCGAAATACTCGCCGGTCTGCCTGTGCTGGATTAATATCTTCTTTCTGTAAAAATTTTATTGCTTCAGCAATTAACTGCAACGAGCCATAGGGCCCGGTTTCATTTGGTCCTAGACGGCTCTGCATAAAGGCCATCATCTTAAACAGAAACAAATATACAAGAATTAACGAAGTAGTCGGAATGACTACTAACGCTAAACCAAGCTTAATACTGGTCTCTTGCCAGTAAGGAAGTGCAAGTAGTTCAATCAACGGTCAATGTCTCCGAGGATAAAATACAACGACCCAAGAATAGTGATGACATCTGGGACGTACACGCCCTTCATAACCCAGGGGACTACCGAGATGTTATTGAAGCTTGGTGTTCGAATTTTAACCCTAAAAGGTCCTAACTCCCCTTTGCTTACAATGTAGTAACCCATTTCACCGAGCGGGTTTTCAGTTGAGATATAAGCCTCGCCGGCCGGAACTTTTATGATTCGAGGGACTTTGGCCATTATAGGGCCACTTGGAATTCCATCTAACAATTTGTCAACTATGTATGTCGCCTCGCGAGTTTCCTGAAGCCTTACCCAATAACGAGCGAACGAATCACCGTCAGGGTGCGTCCATACGCGCCAATCAATTTGATCCCAAGCGAGACCTGGATTTGCATCTCGTCGTAAATCCCAGTCAACACCACTGGCTCTTAAATTTGCGCCGGACATCCCATAGTTAAGGGCTACATCAGCAGGAATTACGCCTACGCCGCGACACCTAGCCTGAAAAATTTCATTACCGACAAGCAGATCTTCCATCTCATCGCAAAAAGTTCTCATCTTGACCATTACGGACTTTGTTTCTTCTATCCATCCCCTTGGAATATCGTCTTTGAGTCCACCTATACGGTCGAAGTTCGGATGGAAACGACCACCTGTTATTGCTTCTATCTGGTTAAGTACATGTTCACGGTCACGAAAAGCAAAGAAAACAGGAGTAAGCGCTCCAAGTTGAACGCCCATATCGCCAAGAAATAACGCAACATTAGCGATCCGACTCAACTCAAACAGGATTGTTCTAATCCATTGCGCTCTAGGGGGTGCTTCAACTTCCATTAACCGTTCAGCAGCCAATATAAACGGAACTTCGTTGGCAAAACTTCCTAACCAGTCAATGCGATTAATTAGTGTGGTGCATTGCGGGTAAGTTCTAACCTCGCAAAGTTTTTCATACCCACGATGCATGTAGCCCATCATGGGTTCAGCCATGATTACTTGTTCGCCATCTAGGCGACACGCTATCCGCAAAGTTCCATGAGTCGCCGGGTGCTGAGGCCCAATATTCAGGGTCATGTCCCCTGTATTGAGCTCAACATTTACTCGGGCATCTGCGGCCTGCGATGAGATGTACGCAAGTTGATCACGATCAGAAGTTGTTGTCATTCTCCGCCTCCAGCGGCTTCGAATGCTGCCATTACTTGCGCTTCTAGTTCCGCTTCTAAGTGCTCTGGTATGTCCTCTATGTCAACTACACCTGGCCATGGTTTGACGTGACGCGCCAACAGAGGGAAGTCCTTTCGAAGGGGATGCCCTTCGAACTCTCCAGGGAGGTACAACGGATGCAAATTTGGATGTCCCCTAAAACCTATTCCAAACATCTCATGTATCTCACGCTCATGCCAGTCTGCTCCAGCATAAATATCGCGCAGCGTATCTATCGAGTTATCTTCCCCGACGTCAGTCTTAAGGTGAAAAGCTGTGTGTTCAGTCGGAGACTGCAATTGGACAATAACCTGAAACCGTGTGTCTCCGCCGGCATAGCCTGTTGAGGTCGATTGAACCACTGGCTCACTATCTTCTTCCTCTAACTCACCATCAAATTCAGTGTTTTCGTAACGCCCTTCAGGAGCTATTTCCCAGTCAATCGCCGACAGGAATCCAAAATAAGTGTAACCAAGACTTTTTGCAGTTTGAGCTACATCCTGCCAACGATCTGCTCTTACACGCAGCCATAGATCCTCGTGTGGGCGCAAATACGATTCAACAAGTGCGTCACCTAGGGCCTCCGAAAGACTCGTTAACATAGCCTCGCGAACGTCATCAGGTAGTAATGGGGTTTCTTCAACTGATTCACTTGCCATCGTTGACTAACCCTCCACAACGATTGGCTCGCCACGCCACTTTGTAACTATGTCTTCGTTTTGTATCCGTTCCTGAAGCAGAACGATTCCTTCAAGCAAAGCTTCCGGCCTCGGTGGGCACCCTGGAACATACACATCTACAGGGATAATCTGGTCAACACCTTTTGTAACCGAATAACTATCCCAATATGGGCCCCCACAATTTGCGCACGACCCCATAGAAATAACATATTTAGGCTCAGGCATCTGCTCGTACAGTCGTAAAATCACTGGCGCCATCTTGTCGGTGACAGTTCCAGAAACAACAACAAGATCTGCTTGGCGAGGGCTAGCTGGAAAGGGAATCACACCAAGCCGCATAACGTCATATCTAGGAGAACCGAACGCTGCGCCCATTTCAATAGCACAGCATGCTAAACCCCACTGATAAACCCAAAGAGAACGAGAGCGGCCAAAATTAAGAAGCCAGCTCAGCGGTTTTGGTATTTTGCCCTTATCGACCAGTCCCATTATGGCTATCTCCTCAGACCCATCGTAATACACCCTTGCGCCAAGCATAAAAAAGGCCGAGGACAAGAATGAATATGAAAATGGCCATTTCAACGAGACCAAATAGCCCATAAACTTCGAGTCGGGTAGCCCACGGAAATATGAACACTGCTTCTACATCGAATAAAACAAATAAAACCGCAAACACGTAATAGCGAATCTGGCTCTGGGCCCATTCACCACCTACCGGATCGACGCCACTCTCATAAGCAATAAGCTTCTGTCTAGTAGGCCTCTGAGGTCGTAAAATTCGCGCGATGGTAAGCATGCCGCCCGCCATTGCGACAGCCGCCATCCCGAAGATGGCTACCGTTAAATAACTCCGAAGGAAATCCGACACAATAAGGGAGGCTAGCCAAGAGTTCTGGGAACGTTCAAAACCCAGCGCGGCGCCTCGTTCCGCGGGTTTCGAACCTCTAGAAACGTATCGTGGAAGTTGCAGTCATACTGTCTTTTCTCAATAAAAAATGTTTCTCTTTTGAGAAATACCTTAAAATTCATAGAATTAGTCATCCTGCAATCAATACCGGTACTGCGTCTTGGCTAAAATCAATCAAAAATTGAGGGATAATACCAACTACTAACGTGAAAACTAAAATCCCTCCAAGCACGACTCCGCTTGTCCAATGAATAGCGATATCCGGACCTTCCGAATTGTCCTCAGTTACATACATAGTCATAACAATCTTTAAATACATATATGCGCTAATCACTGCTGTAAGCATCGCTATAGAGGCCAAAACATAATTTTCAACATCTACAGCAGAGGTAATCACCTGAAATTTACCCACGAAACCAGAAGTAAGGGGCACACCCGCTTGCGCTAGAAGGAAAACAGTGAAAGTTAATGCCAATACCGGCCTGCTCCTGCCGATACCTGAATATCGATCTAAGGAATGACCATCTTTCCACCCCATCAAACTCACAACACCAAAACTTCCGATTACTACGAAAGAGTATGTAAAGAGATAAAAAAGCGCAGCCGAAGTTCCACTAGCATTTGCTGACTGGATTGCCACAAGCACATAACCCGCATGGCTAACTGACGAAAAAGCAAGCATTCTTTTAACATCAGTCTGCAAAATAGCCATTACTGCACCAACTACTAAAGTTAGTATCGCTAATGCGGAAATAATTGGTGACCAATCGAGTTTATAACTTGGTAGCGCAGCGAAAAATACTCGTAACAATGCGGCAAATCCAGCAGCTTTTGCAATCGATGCCATATACCCAGTAACAGGGCTAGGAGCTCCTTGGTATACATCAGGCGCCCAAAAGTGAAATGGGGCCGCAGCAACTTTAAAAGCTAACCCTATTAACAGAAGACCTATACCAGCTAATAATATGTGCTCATCTTTGAAAGCGACTTCGTCTAAATAATCTCTTATTTGTACTAAATTAGTTGACCCGGTAGCGCCATAAACAAGTGCAATTCCATACAAAAAGAAGGCTGAGCTAAAAGCCCCTAATACAAAGTATTTCATTGCTGCTTCGCGTGCCTCAGCGCGCCGGGTATGAATAGCAATCATGACGTAAAGACCAATTGATAAGGCCTCAAGTCCAATAAACATCACTATCAGATCATTAGCTGAGGCCATAACTATAGCCCCAGCGGCGGAGCACATCAGAAGGGCATGAAACTCAGCTGAATCAATTCCTTCTCGTTCTATGTAACTGTGCGATAGAAGTGCTGTTGTGACTACGCCAAGTGAAATCAATATCGTGAAAAAAATACTGAAGCCATCGACTCCAAATGCGCTGGCAAGACTTGATCGAGGCCCTAGTTCTTGAACATCTCCCCATAATCCAAGGGCGATCAAAAAGACCGTTGAACCTGCGAGCACAGAACATAAGGTGCTGAAAGCAGTAGCGAATTTCCTTCTTGAAATTGAAGTGATTAGAAGCAGCGATAGTGCGACACCCAGTAAGACCATTTGAGGTAGCAAGCCCCACCAGTCCACCGAAGGAGCTTCAAATATCGCTGCAGAAATAGTCTTCATTAGTGCCCCTCCTCTTTCTCAGTTTCATGGTGAACATCTATTATCACTGGGGTATTTGGTTCTGGACGTTCGTAATCTGAGTGCTGCTCAATGTGGCTAAGTAATCGATCAACCGCCGGTTCAATACGTTCTAACAGTGGCTTTGGGTAAATTCCTAAAAATATAATTCCTACTATGAATGGTGCAAGAACCAGACCTTCGCGAAGTTTCAAATCCGGTGTTTTTTCATCAGCGGATGTTGGTTCGCCATGAAACACACGTTGGTAAGCCCAAAGTAAATAAACGGCTGCCAGAATTACCCCAGTTGCCGCTATCACGGTCCACCAACGGCGTGTTTCAAACGAACCTATTAATATGAGAAATTCACCGACAAAACCATTAAGGCCCGGCACCCCAACAGAGGAAAGCATGATTACCGTGAAAAATCCTGCAAACACTGGCGCAGCTGTCTGGATTCCTTTCAATTCAGCAATTGCTCGGGTCTTTCGCCTCTCATACAGCATTCCAACCATAAGGAACAAGGCTCCAGTGGAAAGGCCATGATTGACCATTTGAAGAATCCCACCCTGGAGACTTTGAGTAGTGAACGCAAAAATTCCTAAAATAATAAACCCCATATGGGCTACCGATGAATATGCGACAAGCCGTTTTAGATCTTTTTGCATTGCAGCCACAACTGCACCATAAATTACTCCGAAAACCCCCAAGGTAACTAATGTTGGCGCCAACCAAACAGCTGCTTCCGGAAACAGATAAATCCCAAATCGAAGTAGGCCATATGCACCTAATTTGAGCATTACCGCAGCAAGAACTACTGAGCCAGCCGTTGGAGCTTGTGTGTGTGCGTCTGGAAGCCATGTGTGGAAAGGGGCTACTGGAACTTTGATCACGAATGCTAAAGCAAAAGCAGCAAAACATAGGCGGCTTGTGTTCGTCGCTAGAGATTGACGATTAGCTAGCTCAACGACATCAAACGTCAGGCCTCCATCTTTAGCACTTAAGACAGCCACAGTAACTATGGCGACAAGCATAAGTGCCGATCCTGCCATCGTGTAAAGAAAGAATTTTGTTGCCGCATAACGACGATCGTCATAGCCCCAACCACCGATGAGCATGTACATCGGCACCAACACAATTTCAAACATCACAAAGAACAAAAAAAGATCTAATGCTAAAAATGCGCCGAATGATCCTGCTTGGAGTAACAGAAGCCAAGCTGTGTAAGGCTTAGGGTCATGATGAGGATCCACCGCCAATAAGACAATCGGAGTTATTAATCCAGTTAGAACTACAAGCCATAGTGATATGCCGTCAACGCCTACATGCCAAGAAATTCCCAAAGATGGAATCCAAGATTGATAGGACTCAAACTGAAAACCACTATCAGAAATTTGAAACTTGATCATTACAAAAACAGACATTGCGCCTGCTCCCAGAGCGAATAGAGCGCCAATTGGTCTGACTATCTCCGGCCTGTTTTTTGGCAACAGAGCGACTACGAGCGCTCCAATAGCAGGAAGCAGAATCAGAGCATTAAGTACTGGAAACGACGCTACCTCTGCAGATCCGAGTAAATCCATCAAGAGGCACCTGCGATTATCCAAATGAGTAGAACTAACCCACCGATTGTTATGCCAATTGCATAGTTACGCATATAACCCGACTGTAAAGGCCTCATCATAGCGCCGAGCCGGATTGTAGTTTTTCCAATTTGATTAATGGCTCCATCCACATATTTTTTATCTGCATTAGAGATCATTTCAAAGGCCTTGTGACCCACCCCGCCCACAACTTTCGAATAAGCAGCATCTATATACATAGCGTTTTCAAGAATCTTTGGCTCTAGTTGATCCGCCTTAACTCGATGCACAAGCCATACGGCGGCGGCTACACCGATCCCGACAAGCCCTGCCAGAACCGCTATTATCGCTAGAATTATTTTGGTAGTGGTACTGGATACGAATTGATGTGGATGGCTAAAAATAGGTTCCAAGAAATGCTCTAGGTATAGCCAATCTGCTACTACCGGAAGATTTATCAATCCACCCAAGGCAGCAGCAACCGCTAGAATACAGAGCGGGAGTGTCATAGTCCATGGTGATTCATGGGGTTCTACCCCCTCATCCCAGCGTTTATCTCCAAAGAAAACCAGGAAAACTTGCCTACTCATGTAGTAAGCAGTCAAGAGAGCAGTAACCAAACCTACCGCCCAGAGAATCGGGCCAATATTAGGCTGCTCCCATGCGGCTAAGAGAATCTCATCTTTGGACCAAAAGCCCGCAAATGGAGGGACACCTGCAATAGCTAGCCAACCGATTATGAAGGTTCCAGCAGTAATTGGCATAAGACTCCGTAGAGCCCCCATTTTTTTCATGTCTTGCTCATCATGCATTCCATGTATCACTGATCCTGAGCCAAGGAATAAGAGCGCTTTAAAAAATGCGTGAGTAATTACATGAAAAATAGCTGCAACGTAGGCACCTGATCCAATTGCCAGAAACATAAATCCGAGCTGGCTAACGGTCGAATACGCAAGGACTTTCTTAATATCCTGTTGCGCCACGGCTGCTAACGCTGCGAAAAGAGCAGTAGCTGCTCCAACGACTGCAATTACTATTAACGCGTCGCTCGTTAGCACATGATTCATTCGCACCAATAAGTAAACGCCAGAGGTAACCATTGTCGCTGCATGGACCATCGCTGATACGGGGGTAGGCCCTTCCATCGCGTCAGGCAACCACACATAGAGAGGCAATTGAGCAGATTTACCAGCGGCTGCTACGAATAGAAGGAGCGAGACAGCTGTTCCTGTAACTGTCGCCATTGGCGAAGACTGCGCTATTTCTGTGTAAGTCAAAGTTCCTATCGAGCTCCACAACAGAAACATTGCAATCATAAAGCCCCAATCACCGACGCGATTAGTTACAAAAGCTTTTTTCCCAGCTGTAGCTGCACTGTCTCTCTGATGCCAGAAGGAGATGAGTAAGTATGAACAGGTGCCTACTCCCTCCCAACCAAGAAATGTGACGACAAGATTGTTTCCCAAAACCAGCATCAACATTGAGAACAGAAACAGGTTGAGATATAGAAAGAACTTCGAGAACTTTGGATCCCCGTGCATATAACCCACTGAGTAAAGATGAATCAGAGTTCCTACGCCAGTGACGAATAATGCCATGGTCATAGAGAGTGGATCGACTAAAAAACCAGCTTCGACATTAAGTGAGCCGGCTGGAAGCCAATCAAAAAGAACTTGCTCAAAAGAACGATCGTCACTACTTTTAGCCAATAAGCCCAGAAATACAACGAAAGTAACAATAAAGGAACATGTTGATGCAGCTGTCGCTATCCACCCTGCTTTCGGTTCACCCAATCGACTTCCGGCAATCAATAAAAATAGAAAACCAACCAGAGGGAAAGTTGGTATCAGCCAAACCAGTTCAACCATATGGCACTAACCCTTCAATACCGAAAGATCATCAGCAGTAGAACCTGGTGCGCGTCGGAGTATCGCTACTATGAGTCCAAGCCCAACAACCACTTCGGCTGCGGCCACTACTAGGACGAAGAAAACTACCGTTTGGCCACCGATATCTCCTAAGGCTTTGGAAAACGCTACGAAACTCAAATTAACTCCATTGAGCATTAGTTCGACACACATGAGCATTATGAGAGGATTTCGGCGAACCAGAAGGCCAACCCCACCAATAATGAAAAGGAGAGCTCCCAACACTAGATACCAGCTGGTTGTAACAATCATCGCCCCGCCTCCTCTGGTAATTGTTTTACTGGTTTACGCGCAAGAACAACTGCACCAATTACAGCAATCACTAATAGTAAAGAAGTCAATTCAAATGCATACACGTAGTTGGAAAAAAGCGATCTGGCTAGGAGTCGTACATTAGCGGTCTCATCAATCGCTCCGCCCATGCCTGGTCGACCGGTCACTGGATTATCAACTGCCAATATGATGTAGCCAGTGAGGGCTAGTGACCCAACTCCAAAGCACAATGCCGCCCATTTTTGAGCAGGAAGTGCGCCTATCTCCAGATTTTGTGCCGTATCTACCCCTAGCAACATTATGACGAAAAGGAAAAGAACAACAATTGCGCCTGCGTAGACAATTACTTGCACTGCTGCCAAAAAATGTGCTTCTTGTGAGACAAACTGGACCGCAATGCCGAAAAGCGTCATAACTAGCATTAGCGCTGAATGCACTGGATTACGAGCTAAAATGACCCCTAGGGCCCCTGTCAGGCATATAACCGCTGCTACCAAAAATACAATCGTGTCGACCATTAGTCCTGGTCATCCTTGCCATCGAGGTTCTGAGGTTCAGACTCGTCGAATTGTTGACCCCGTTCCGGCTCTCTAACTCCATAGCCGAGTTCCCCACTCCAGCCAACACGATTCTCATACGCCGGGTTTCCCGATGAGGCTGTAGCCCTCATCCACCCCGAAGTTTTCAAATCATCGCCAACGTGCCACAGTTCCCATGGTTGTTTTTGTGGGAGCCCTTGGTCATCAACGACTAGCTCATCTTTCGTGTAAATCGCATCACTTCTATTATCAAAACTAAACTCAAAGAGCTTTGATTCCGTAATAGCCTCAGTAGGGCATGCTTCTACACAGAGATCACAATGTATACAACGTAAGTAATTAATTTCGTAGACAAAGCCATATCTTTCGCCGGGTGATACTGGCGCTTCTTCAGGATTGTCTGCTCCCCGAACGTATATACATTTAGCCGGGCACACTCCGGCGCATAACTCGCAGCCTATACATTTCTCCATGCCATCTTCATAACGATTTAGAACATGTCGCCCATGAAAACGGTCAGGTTTTTCTCTTTTCTCTTTTGGGTATTCAGTGGTAACTCGCTCTTCGAAAAGTTTGCCGAAAGTGATTTTAAAACCATCGAGGTAACCCATTACGCATCCTCCGAATCTTTTTGGTAAGCCCTGTCTCCAGCACGCAACGCAGTTATTAACAAAGTGCCTCCAAGAAGAAGCCCACCAGCTGCAGCCGCATATGTCGCTATCCAATTCCAATCATTGCTTGCTCGCAACTCTTTAAGACTAATAAACATTAGCCAGAAGAGACTCAACGGGATTAGAACCTTCCAACCTAAGTCCATAAGTTGGTCATATCTTAAGCGAGGGAGAGTCGCTCTAAACCATACGAAAATAAACAAGAAGACCATTACTTTTGACATAAACCAAATGGTCGGCCAGAACCAGGTAAGACCGAAGAATATAGGACCAGCTGGACCGCCGAAAAACAAGGTCACCATGATCGCCGACATGGTGATTACATTCATAAATTCAGCTAAGAAAAACAGAGCGAAGCGAATAGATGAGTATTCGGTATGGAAGCCTCCAACGAGTTCTTGTTCAGCTTCAACTAGGTCAAATGGTGGACGATTTAACTCTGCCGTTGCAGCTATCAAAAATACAATAAAGGGAATTACCCCGGAGGTGACGAGAAACCAAGTGTTTATCCCTCCAGCTTGATGAGCAACAATGTCATGTGTGGAGAGCGTCCCAGCTAGGATAACGACGGCTACAACTGACATTCCTAACGCAGCTTCATAGGAAATCGCTTGAGCAGATGCTCTTACCGAACCGATTAACGGGTACTTAGAACCTGATGACCAGCCAGCCAGCATGATCCCGTATACCGCTATGGAGGACATAGCTAGCAGCAACAAAATGCCTATCGGGGGATCTGCAACCTGAAGAAAAGTCTCACGCCCGAAAATGTTTACTGTTCCAGTCGTACCGGGAACGTCTTTAAAAACGCCGCCCACAGGAACAATTGCAAAGGACAGAAATGCTGTTACCGCCGAGATATAGGGTGCTAATCGGAATACAAGGGGATCCGCATTCTCAGGACGAAGATCTTCTTTAAAAAAAAATTTAACTCCGTCTGCGAAAGTTTGAAGTAAGCCCCATGGTCCTGCGACATTTGGACCGATCCGATTTTGCATATCCGAAATAAGTTTGCGTTCAAACCAAACCATGAACATCGTCGCCACGAGTAAAAACCCAAAGGCTACAACGACTTTCAAGCCCATAATTCCGATGTCGACTAGGTCAACACCATCATGGAAAAGTGGGTCACCCGTCATCGTGTCTCAATTCTGATATCTGTTACAGGTAACTCACTGTTGATAAACAGATTGGCTCGGATACCAGGATTATTAAATGGTAGTACAGCAGTCCCACGAGGAATACTTTCATCTGCTATCGCTATAGCAACTCCGGTTGCTTTTGTAGAAATAATCGTGACTTCGGATCCGTCTTGTATACCCAGCCGTTCAAGTTCCGTTGGGTTTACCCTCAGTTCTGCGTCTTGAGCTAATGCTGAAAGCGAAGCACAGTTACTTGTTTGCGTGCCTGCGTCATACAACTTTCTACCGCTTATCAGTCTTAGACCGTATCCATCTACCACCGGCGTCTCTCCAGAAGGTTCTATCGCTAATTGGATACTTGTTTCAGTAATGAGAATTCCGTCGCGTGTTTCATCGGCCCATATTTTTTCAAGCGTTATCCCGTTGTGACTTGGAGCGACCTGCTCGATTTCGCTCCAAATTTCCTCCATAGAAGAAAATTTCAGATCACCCCCGAGGCGCCAAGCTAATTCACTTGCGATCATCCAATCGTCTCTTGCGGCCGACGGTGAAGTTACGAGTTGAGCTAATCTGCTTACGCGTCCTTCAATATTGGTAGTCGTTCCGCCTTTTTCACCATACGCAGTGGCAGGAAGCACCACATCAGCGTTCGCTACTGACAACGTCGGGAAATTATCAATTGCGACTACGAATTTCGCTCCCCTTAGTCCTCTGTTCGCAAGATCTTGGTCGGGAAAATCTACGAGCGGATCAGCTCCGACTAAAATTAAAACATCAAGTTGTCCATCGGCGGCGGCACGTAACATACCGGCAGTATCTAAGCCTTCTACGGTAGGTACTTTAGCCCAAATCTTTTTAATTTCATCGTTTGGATTTTCTAGTGGCACCCTGCCTGGGAGCAACCCTGGGGACAATCCCATGTCTATAGCTCCGCGGACATTTCCTCTTCGAAGCGCCACTAAGAATTTAGCTTTAGGTAGCTCCTCAGTGATTACAGAGGCTACTTCGATTGCTGGGAGAGCTGACTCAGCTAGTGAACTGCGGCCAAGGATAACGACAACAGAGCCCGAACGAATTTCTTGGCTTAATTCATCATCACTAGTTAATAATGATTTAAGTGTTTTCGCTGCTTCTCCAGATCTACATACGATAGAGCGATGTGCATAGGAGCTAACCCCAGTTTGCAATGGAGTAATTTCAACAACTTTCACTTTCTTTTTCTTAGCTGCTCCTCGTAGCCGAAGATGAAGAATCGGTAGTTCTTCTTTTAAATCGGGACCAATTACTAATACCGTATCCGCCGAGCATGCTTCATCAATAGTTGCTCCTGGCAGTCCCAGAACTACTTTGCCGGGCAGCCCGTCGCCTAACTGGGCATCAACGTTATTAGTACCTATTACCGACCCAGCGAGCTTGGCCCATGCATAAGCATCTTCATTTGTAAGTCGAGAACCACCGATCACGCCTATCTTGCCAGATCGGGCTTCTTTGATAGCATCAGCACTCGCTGCTAGTGCAGCACCCCAAGTGGTTTCTATCAGCTGGTCCTTGTCGTTCGGGTCTCGGATCAGAGGGGTTTCTAGACGGTTTGGACTTTTTATCGCCTCGAAGTCAAAACGTCCTTTGTCACACAACCAACCATGATTAACAGGGTCAATATCAACACCTAAATATCGAACTAGTTCATTTCGCGATGACTGGACAGCGACGCGACAGCCAACCGAACAAGTGGTGCATGTCGACTCCACTTGTTCTAGATCCCACGGGCGCGCCTTAAACCGGTAAGGGGCTGCTGTAAGTGCACCTACTGGACATATTTGAACCGTATTCCCTGAGAAGTATGAGCTAAACGGTTCATTGGGGAATGTCAAAACCTGGGTCTCATTACCTCTTTCGGTAAATTGAATGAGCGGATCTCCGGCTACTTCATCAGCAAACCGTGTGCACCTGTCACAAAGAATGCAACGTTCTCTATCTAAATGCACTAGGTCTGAGATAGGTATGGGCTTCTCATAATGCCGTTTTTCTTCTATAAACCTGGACTCGCCAGGGCCATAAGCAACTGTTTGATCCTGTAACGGACACTCTCCGCCTTTGTCACAAACCGGACAATCAAGAGGGTGATTGATTAGAAGAAATTCGAGAATTCCTTCTTGAGCTCGTTTGGTTTGATCTGACTCTGTATCAACGATCATTCCATCTGTAACCGAGATCATGCACGAAGGCTGGAGCATTGGACCTCTACCGGTATCAACCTCTACGAGACACATCCGGCACATGCCAACAGAAGACATTCTCTCGTGGTAGCAGAAGCGAGGAATGTGAACACCGTTGCGGTCGGCAGCAGCAATGACAAGTTCGCCAGCTTCGGCTTCAATCTGAGTGCCGTTTATGGTTACCGATACGGCGTTCGGTTGAGAATCAGGCATTTATCGTAACCTCGACATAGTTACGGTCACTGTTGCCAGCTACTTTGGCTTCAAATTCTTCTCTGAAAAGTGTTAAGGCAGAGTGAACGGGCGCAAATGCAGATGGTCCAACAAAACAAATTGTTGTCATCTTGTATGGGAATGGAACGGCTGACAAACCTTTTTCCTTGTTGGAAGCGTGAGGGAAATCACCAGGGCAGATTGTTTCGCCAACTTCTATTAACAAGTCAAGATCACGCTTAGTTCCTGATCCATTCACGACACGACGCATTATCTGCTCTAGCCATGTTCCTCCCTCTCGACATGGCACACACTTGCCACAGGATTCGTGGGCATAGAACTTGGTAAGAGTTAGTGCTGCTGCAGGGATATCGGTGGTTTCGTCCATCACCATTATTGCACCTGAACCCAGCATCGACCCTTCGGGTCCAACTTGACTAGCCTCGAAGGGTAAGTCAAGTTGATCAGCTGTAAACCAAGGCGCCGAGCCTCCGCCGGGAACAAACGCTTTGAGCGCTGCATCATTACGGATTCCCCCGCACATGGTTTCGCCATAAATTAGATCTCTGAAGGTCGTTGTTCCATTAACAATTTCATAAACACCTGGACGTTTTACATGACCGCTTACCGCAACCATCCGAGTTCCCGGAGAAGTCTCTGTTCCAATTGCTTTAAATGCCTCAGAACCGTTCGAGAGAATCCATGGCAAGTTGGAGAGTGTTTCAACGTTGTTCACGATTGTTGGCTGCCCGTATAGGCCAATTGATGCGGGGAAATAAGGTGGCTTCAGCCGTGGCATCCCGCGATTACCCTCAAGGCTCTCGATCAGAGCTGTTTCTTCACCTACTACATATGCTCCGGCTCCCCAGTGAAGCACAATATCTACTGAGAGTTCAGTGCCTAAAATATTTTTACCAATATAACCAGCTGCGTAGGCCTCGTTTAGTGCTTGCGCTATTCGTTCTTGGGCCACTGCCATTTCACCACGTACGTACAAAAAACATTGACTTAACCCAATTGCATAGCAAGCTATTAGGCAACCTTCAATTAGCTGATGTGGATCGAGTTCCATTAAGAGTCGGTCTTTGTAGGTCCCTGGTTCAGATTCGTCACCATTAACAACTAGATAGCGAGGCCATACTCCTGGGGGACAGAATCCCCATTTAACGCCTGCCGGGAAACCAGCCCCGCCCCGCCCTAGCAGTGAAGCGTCCCGAACTTCTCCATGCACTGCTTCAGGAGTCTTACTTAAAGCTGTTCGCAGACCTTGATATCCCCCAGTTTCCTCATATCTTTCAATGGTAAAAGAATCTTCGTAATCGAAGCGCGATGTAACGATGCGCGGGGTCTTATTGGCAATAAACCCTGGAGCGTGGGGAATTGGAATTCCTAGTTCAGTCATGAGTTAGCTTCTTTTTTTTCTTCAATCCAAACTGGAGGGACATTAACTAGATCCGGGTGCACAGCACCGACAGATCGTTCTACAGGTATATGTTGGCGAATTTGAGCGAGTACTCCGTGCCTTGGCGTCTCTTCATTATTTGGATCAGCTAATTCATCTATAAGTTGATCAAAATCTGAGGGGGTAACTCTGTATTGATGCCTGTAATTTACTTGCAGGCAGGGAGCTTCTGTGCACGCTGCTTGGCACTCAGCTCCTTCCAACGTAAACAATCCGTCACTAGTGGTGCTTCCAGCTTTAATCCCTAGTCGCGTTTCCGCATGTTCCAGTAGCTCTTCTGCTCCCAAAAGAGCACATGACATTGTCGTGCAAATGTTTACGACATATTTACCAACTTCGTGGCGCTTAAACATTTCGTAGAAAGAGCAAGTACCAAGAACCTCTGCTGAGCTGGTACCCACAAGGACACCAATTTGCTTCATTGCTTCTTCGGTTACCCATCCAGCTTGTTCTTGAGCTAGGTGTAAGAGGGGAATCATTGCTGAACGCTGCTTTGGGTAGCGCCCAATTATCTCGTGAGCTAACTCTAAGTTTTCTTCTGTAAAAAAAGTCATCGGTCGACTTCTCCCATGATCGGGTCAATCGAGGAAATAACTGCAACCGCGTCTGCTAACAGCCCGCCGTGCATCATGTGCGGAAGAGTTTGCAAATTGACAAAAGATGGAGCGCGTATATGCATCCGTTGAGGTTTTGGCCCTCCATCTGAGACAAGATAACAACCCAATTCTCCACGGGGGGATTCAACTGAGGTGTAAACCTCTCCAGCAGGGACTTTATAGCCCTCTGTGAAGATTTTAAAGTGATGAATTAACGCCTCCATCGACTCATCTATTCGAGCTCTTGGCGGCGGTGTTACCTTACGATCTTCTACTCTGTAAGGGCCTTTTGGCATCATGTCAAGACATTGTTCCACGATTCTCATCGATTCCCTGATCTCATTTAAGCGAATCGCATACCTGTCAAAGGTATCACCATAGGTCCCGACGACTATATCAAAATCTACTTTGTCGTATGCAAGGTAGGGCATCGTTCGTCTTGTATCCCATGCGTAACCAGTTGAGCGAAGAATTGGCCCTGTCGCTCCTAACGCAATTGCTTCTTCTGTAGTTATTACTCCTACACCTTGTGTCCGAGCTCTCCATATCGGTTGCCCAGTCATGAGCACATCAAACTGTTCCAGACGTTCTGGGAGGATGTCCAAAATTTCGCGAACGTCTGCTTGCCAATTATCAGGCAAATCAGCGGCCACACCACCCGGACGAATGTAGTTATGGTTCATTCTGAGTCCAGTTACTTTCTCAAAAAATCTTAGGACTTCTTCCCTCTCTCGCCATCCATATATCATCATTCCGACAGAACCCAAGTCCATCCCATTAGTCGCGAGAAACAAAAGATGCGAGGACATGCGATTAAGTTCGCACATCAGCATTCGGATCCACGTAGCGCGCTCAGGAATCTCAATATCTAAAAGTTGTTCAACAGCTAACGAATAGACAAGCTCCGTGAAAAGCGGAGCAGCGTAATCCATTCGGGTAACGTTGGTCGGTCCCTGCAGGAAGGTTAGATCTTCCGCTGTTTTTTCCATTCCAGTGTGTAAATAACCAATAACTGGTTTCGATCGAAGGACAGTTTCTCCTTGTAACTCCATGGTTACTCGCAACACTCCATGAGTCGAAGGATGCTGTGGTCCCATGTTTATAATCATTCGTTCATCATCTGGATCTATTACTTCGGCACGGTTTTCAGCCTCAGATTCAGAGATACGCAATATGGCGTCACGGTTGCGGAGATGGTCGAGAGTGCTCATTAACGTCCCTCAACTGCTTTGAATTGCACCGGAATTCTTCCCATCGAAAAATCCTTACGCAGCGGGTGGCCCACCCAACCCTCTGGAAGTAAAATTGGAGTTGGATCAGGATGGCCCTCAAATACAAAACCAAACATGTCACTCGCTTCGCGTTCCATAGCTTCTGCGCCTGGGTAGATCATAGATATCGATGGCACTTTGGGGTCATCTTCAGGTAATTGAACACGCACTCGAATACGTCTTTTTGCTGAAAGATCAAGAAGATTAATTACTAACTCGAATCGCTCTGCTGTTGCATCGTTCGGAAGTTTCCTAGTCAAGTTTTTAAAGTAGTCAACACCACAAAGATCAATACACATCTGATAGCCATCAGCCAACAGGTTATTGATTAAACTCTCATAAAAACCTATCTCAGGATGTAACACAATTTGGTCGTTACTACTTGAAACTGGGACATCATAAGCCATATCTGTATGAGTATTTGCAGGCATATCATCGTCATTGCCTTCGGCTATGACATCTGGTGCCTCATTGCTACTCATCGTTAGCGTCTACCAGTGCGTATAATTACCGGTTCAGGCTGAGCATCCGGGGCATGTTCATGAGAAAGCTCAAATCCAGCTCCCTTACCAGTACTTTTTCTACGTTCAGTCAACTCTCCAGTGCGAATTTTTTCATGTAGCGCCAGAATTGCATGTAATAAGGTTTCAGGACCTGGAGGGCAACCTGGTGCGTAAATATCTACAGGAACAATTTGGTCAACTCCCTGCACTATCGCATAGTTGTTAAACATTCCACCGCTAGAAGCACATACCCCCATACTTATAACCCACTTGGGCTCCATCATTTGGTCGTATATTTGTCTCAGCACGGGCGCCATTTTCTGGCTTACGCGACCCGCAACTATCATTAAATCTGCTTGGCGAGGTGACGCTCTAAAGGTCTCCATTCCATATCGAGCCATATCATAGTGAGCTGTGCCTGTAGCCATCATTTCGATGGCACAACAAGCAAGTCCAAAAGTAGCTGGCATGACACTGCGCCGCCGAGCCCACTTAACCAGCTCTTCAATCGGTGCGGTGAAAATATTGTGACCGAGGCCAGCTAACCCTGCATCACCTAACCCTAGTTTTTGTTTGAGGTCATAAATATCGGCCATTATGCAGCCTCGGTTTCACTTGAAGAAGCAACGCTAGGTGTTCTGCCCTCAAGGCCAACTTTTCGAATAGTGGATGTTGTGGTTCTTTCCGGACTTACTAATGGATTTGATACACGTTTACCAGGACCCCAGTTCAGGCCACCCATAGCTAATTCGTATGCAAAAGAAAGGAAGAATATCCCGACAAAAATAGCCATAGCTATAAGCCCAAATAGTCCCAGTTCATTATTAGCTACCGCCCATGGGTATAAAAAAATTATTTCTATGTCAAACATTATGAAAAGCATTGCTACCAAATAAAACTTGACTGGGAAACGCTCAGGGATAGCAGTTTGATCAGTTATACCGCACTCATAGGGAGCAAATTTTGGGAGGGTTCGACGCTCCGGGGCGAGTAGACGCGACGTAACAATGCTTAATAGAACAAATAAGATTGCTAGAACCCCAAGGGTTAATACTGGCAGATACTGTTCCACTTCAGTTCACCTACCCCAACTTTAACTTATTTTCCTGCAGCTTCGCGCACAGCCCAAACGGCCTGATCACGACGGTGTAAGTGATAACAACCTAGACCAAACAAGACCCCTGACAATATTGCCACTAATGCTGGCCTCAAACGCAGATTACCTTGGTCACGAACCATGATTACGGTATACAGAGGTGCTGAGCCGTCGAGTTCTGCTACAGGCAAGAAGACTTTTCCGTCCTCGCCGAAAACATTTGGGTCAACTTCAAGATTTGGTTTATACGGCTGCAACTGGACAGCTGCATAATGTGGACGCCCACGACTTGGTATCAAGTATTGGGTAAGTGGATTGTCAGGTATCCCAAATAATCGGTATCTTTCACCACCAGTTTTTAGTACTCGGTGGACTCGGTAGTCACTTGCGGCAGCGAACAGACAGGTATTGACTGTTTCGAGGCTTCGTGGGTCACCATCTCTACATATAACAGCGCTGTCTGCGGCGGAACGGGCGTCAGCTTCAATTACAACTTCCCAATTGCCACCGGGAGCGACATTGACACCCTCGTTTCCAATTTCTTGGACCTTCTCTATCGGGACAGCTTCCGGGTTAGTACTTACGTGTGTTACCTGCCATGAAGGACTATTACCAACCCAGCCGATTCCAAACACCCACCAGATAGTACCCATTAAGAGGTTCCAGCCCCAGAAACCCGTCCAAGCCACTAGGAACCCTAGGCGCACTCCTATATTTGTAGCTAGGAGTAGATACACCGATCCGCAAAGGATTACAACCGCTAATAACACTGCTAAATAGCCTGTTAATACTGGGTCCCATCCAACAACCGCTAAGAAACTCATGAGTCACCACCTGGGCCATAGAGTTCAGCAAACTCAACTGTTGATTGTTCAACCGGGTCAAGACTTCGCTCGTACATTGAGATAGCTCTTATCTCGTCTTCAGTTAGAATTTTGCCAAATCCTGGCATACCGTAATTCCCTAGACGTGCAAATTCCCCATAGGCTACGTCGTCTGCGGCCCCTAATGCGATAAAGCTAATTTGGTCTTCTATATCTGGGAAAAGTCGTTCGAGACTAGTTTTGTTGAGTGCTGGTCCATAACGTCCTGAGCCAGCTGGCCCTGGTATCAGTTCTACAGTCCCACCCCCATTTGGTAGTGTCGCAGGTCCACGCCCAGGCCATCTCGGAGTGTGGCATCTTGCGCAATGTATTTCAAAAAGGACTTGGCCTTCTGATTTACTTGGGTTCGCAGCCATTTGAGCTTCTTTTTCAGCTCGGGCTGTTGCCGCTACTTCTTCAACAGGTAATTGCTCACGCCATAACCAGGCAATTATATGGTCGACCTCTTGAGATGTGAGCGGACCGCCGCCTGGCAAGCCCCAAGCCGGCATCACACCACGACCATAGTTAAGAATTTTTCTAACTTCGTCAACTTCTGACAATTTTTCAGCGCCTGTATCAAAGCGTGTAAACACATTATTAATAGCTGGTGCACGCCATGACGTCTTAATAATATAGCTTTCCTGATCACTGAATTGGTTACCGATGTCTAGGACCACCGGAGCGTAATTAGCGCCGCCCATATCGGCTCCATGACAAACAACGCACTCAAGTTCTTCTGCTAAGGCTTCACCTGCTCTTGCTGCGCGTTCAGAGAAACCTCGTTCGGCGCCATCTCGTCGGCCACCTTCGCGTAGCCAGTAGATGGGCAGAACAAGAGCAATAATTAGAAGCATGAGAACACCAAAAGCTTGAACGCGCTCGAGACGCGAACCTTCTAGCTTCTCATCACTGTCGAGCGATCCTCTGTTCGCAGCGAGCTCAACTTCACTACCTACTTCGTCTTTGCTACGACGGATATTTGTAAAGACATAGATCGCCCATGCAACGACCACAATAGCCAATATGGCCATAGCGATTGATCGTTCTGTGGTAGCCGCATACATCACTAGTTACTCACTCCTGCCCAGGTGGGTGCGAGATGGGAAAAACAAATATTATCAATCACGCGCAATGAGGTCCTTCTAGACCTTGTCCAGTTGTATCTGTGCCAATAACCGCACCTAGAGAGACAGTTCCAGTGTCAATAATTACATTTTCACCGTCAATGATGACCGGAAAATGGTCCATACCCCGAGGTGCAGGACCTACTTTTTTCTCACCGACGCGATTGTATTGTGAGCCGTGACATGGACACTCAAACCATTGAGATGTTCCACATACAGGTACTTTGCACCCAAGATGTGGACATTTTTGCCATAGAGCTACATACCCCTGTTTTATTCCTGCAAGGGTCGCACCTTTGTACACGGCTTCAGCCGAAGCTTGAGTTGCTTGATCCATAGGATATGGCTGCAGGTAAGTCTGAGCTTCAGAAAAATAGGCAAAATTGACAGCTGGTGATGACGAATTAATTACTGTATTAATCGAGTCAATCGTCCCTATTTTTACTTTAGATCCAAAGCCTGCAGTAGGGCGAGGCCAAAGGAATGCGATGTTTGCTGCACCAAATACCGAAAGACCCAAAGTCATAAGCGTGATCGAGGACCTATTCAGAAATTGACGTCGGCTCACACCTATTGCATCTGCGTCTGGAGGGCTCCATATCTCCGGAACTTTAGGAAGCGGCACAGTAACACCTGCGCTTACACGCTCCATAGCAACTGATTTTTCTAGTTCTCGAGCTTCGTTACTTCCTGAAATATTTTGGTCGAGAGCCCCGGCGTCACGACTTCGTGTCTCACGCGACATATGGCCTAAACCCTTTGCATCTTTTTTGCGCAGAGAACCAAACCCCACAACTGCGGCAAGGGCAATGAGAACGGGGATTGCAATGGCGATTATAGTTCCAGTTGACATGGCGCCCTTTCTCAGAGATGGAATATGCCGTGAAGACCAGTGTCCCACGGGTAGGTAAAGTTAAAGCCTTGGCCTCGGAAGAACGAACCAATAATTACAAGAACAGCCCAAAACATTAGATGAATAGTTTGAATTGAAATAGCAAACTTACGATCTTCAGGTTTATTTGATGGGTTCCGATCTATATACGGGGCGAAGCCCAACAAGACCAACACAACTCCAGGGATAGTGACACCTGCGATCATTGGATCAAACATCGTTAGGAGTTCTTGCAAACCCAAGAAATACCAAGGCGCTTTGGACGGGTTAGGAGTTGCATTGTGATTAGCAAGTTCTAGCAACGGTGCGTTAATAAACAATGAAAAAATCAGTGTAAAGGCCGTGATAAACAAAGCTGCTGTGAACTCTGCTGCTAAGAGATGTGGCCAAACGTGAACCTTGTCACCCGGAGAAGCCTTTACATCTTGAATCGAGCCGGATTTTACAACGGTCAGAAGGCGATGTGTGTTCCCGCTTGGTCCGGCCATCAAAGGCGGGGCTATGGTAGCGACACCTCCAGGAGCGGCTGGCGCAGATGTGCCGCCTTGTTGGCTCTGTTCTAAAAGAGAACGGGGGATAGTCTGACCATCATCGTCAGACACAGATACCGCCGCAGGAGCACCTGCGCCACCATCTGCCGCTGATTTAGCTGCTTGACTTCGTTTAAGAAGATGTTCTGGAATTTCAGTCATGTATAAGTTCTGCTCCTCGGCCTATAGAGGTCCGGAGATTCCGCCGTCTTTCCGAACTCTCCAAAAATGGATAGCCAGAAAGATGACGAGGACAAACGGAAGCATCAGTACATGTAATACGTACCAACGCAGGAGAGTTTCAGCTCCGATTTGTTTGCCACCCAATAAGACAAATCTTACCTGATCCCCAAAGACAGGGGTAAATCCCATCATGTTGGTTCCAACGGTGACAGCCCATAGTGATAATTGATCCCATGGCAACAAGTAGCCAGTGAAAGAAAGCAAAAGAGTTAGCTTCAAAAGCACTACGCCAATAATCCAGTTAAATTCTCTTGGGGCTTTATATGCACCGTGATAAAAAACTCGAGCCATATGCAAAAATACTGACAAGACCATTAGATGGGCAGCCCATCTATGCATGTTCCTTACAAGTAAACCAAACGAAACCTGCGTATGGAGACTCTCGATATCGCTCCAGGCCGCAGCAGCTGTGGGCCGATAAAAGAACATTAAGAAAATGCCTGTAATCGTCAGCAGAATGAAGAGGAAGAAACTTAGGCCTCCTAGACAAAGTGTGTAACTCACCTTGACAGCGTGTCGTTTAACTTTCACCGGGTGGAGGTGATAGAGCACGCTATTCATGATCACATAGCTTCGGTTTCTTGGGCTATCTGTGTAACCCTTCCGAAATATGGAACCTGGACGGAATACCGAGGTCCAAAACTGGCTACCTTGCATCCAGTCTGTCGCTGCCCCAGCCCCTTGTTGGAGCTTTTCAGGCAGTGTTTGCTTTCGTTTTTCAATCGAGTTCGCCATGATTTATCTACAATTTCCTCAGAGTCGCATGCCGTAGGAGTAGCCGTGGGTATGAGTTCGCCCGTGAACATCGCCAGAAGCCGGAGGGTTATCACTAATTTTTCCTAAGGTAATTACACCAGTAGGACATCGGTCGACGCACAAAGCGCATCGGGTACATACATCATCATCAATTATGAATATTGCGTTATCAGCAGGGTCAAGCCCAGGTAAATCTGCGCCAACAGCTTCATCTACGGCGTCAGTCGAAAGAAACCATATACATTTCCATGGACAAATATCGACGCATCCTTCACATTGGATGCATTCAGACTGGTCAATATTGATGAATGTTTTCGGTTTAACAGCCGCAGCTAGATAATCAGCATCCACTGTTTGCAACACATAGTCATCAATAAATCTTGGCATTGGTGGGTTCGCCTCAGTTTTTCCCACTTCAGCTGCCCTTCACTAACGGTCGTCCGAAATCGGAAACTGGTTCAGCCACTACTTTTTTCTGGTCACGCTTTTGCCACCACATCCATAGTAATGGCAATCCAATAAGAGCAACAATATGCTGTATGACCACGACGACGTCAGAAACTTTCTTGAGATCCATTCTCATTGGAGGGAAAGTTATTGGGTTTCCGTCAATGAACTGGCCTTCAGTGAAGAGCATTTTTTCGACAGACCAGCCCCATTCATTGTCAGTTAGCCGAACCCAACGATCCGGCACGACACCAAAAACCATTAGAAGCAGCATGAATACGAATGCGGAGCCGAGCATGGCTTCGCCCCACGACGTAGGACGGTCGACCGGCCTACGTTTACCGTATCCAATAACGCCAGCGATCATCAGCGCCGTGATCACGATCGCTGTTAATAATGCGGCCACACGCCCTCCTCGTCAATCGTTTTCCAGGCTATGGCCTAGAGACTACAAAAATTCATATAATTTACAGGCATTTAAGCTCTGGGGCATGGGTAAACCACTTGGAATTTATCATGCTCAAAGGAAAGAATCCTAAACTTGCGTGCCGGCTATATGGTGCCACTCAAATGGGCTCTATGGCTAACCAATCGCAAAACTTTTTTTAGGAAGTACACAAAGTTGTCCCTAAACCGAAAAACTCTCTGGCAAACTTGGACCGCTGGCCTACTAAGCGCCTAATCTTTCTCCTAGCAACGACTGCGATGCCGGGTTACAAATAACCCCCACGCGGAGGACACCGTGACTGAAGTTCCTGATTACCTATTCGAACGTTCTAGACAGCGCAGAGTCGCTCTGGGTCTAATCTCTGATGACGGATCGGGAGGGGCAGCTCCAGCCGTCGCAGGAAGCGGCGGAGTTTTGGCTACCTCAGGAGCCGGGACGGCAGATGTCATTGCTGCAGCCAAAGAAGCTGCGAAGTTAGAACCCTTTGGTGGAGCGTCAGTTGAGCCAGCCTTCATCCTTGCCGCCAAGACTCGAAATAAGGTTCCAATTTGGGTTCTGCCCATTGTATTTCTTCTTCCTCTGTGGGCTTTCGTCTACGTAAAACTAACTGAGCCGCCTCCACCGCCAATCACAGCGATAAGTGAAGGGGCTGCGACATACACAGCACGATGTGTTAGTTGCCATGGCGGAGATGGTGCGGGTTATGAAGGTGGTGGAATTGGCAGACCGTTATATAACGGTGAGGTTCTTCTTACTTTCCCTGATCTGAACCAAGACATGATTCATTGGTTAGAGGTTGGTTCTCAAGGTATTGGTCTCGGTAATATTTATGGTGACCCAAACCGACCTGGGGGGCCACACATATCTGGAGAAACTGGCGCCAACATGCCTGGCTTTGGCGAGGTTCTTTCCGGACACAAGATTTTTTCTGTGTTGCGTTACATACGAGAAGTTATTAGCGGTGAAGATATCTCGGAAGAGGAAGAAACGTATCGCGATATGGAATGGGAAGCCCTAGGAGGCGGCCAAGACACCGGAGGAGGAGGAGGAGGCGGCCATTAATAAGATCGCAGGCAGGAAGAAGCAACGCTTAACCACTGTCTAGAATGGTTTTGTGACTACGCAAAAAGTGACTGACGTTCTTGTGGTCGGCGGAGGTCCCGCCGGAAGTTCCGCTGCGTATTGGGCCGCTAAGGCTGGACTAAACGTTCTTTTGCTAGAGCGAGAGATCATGCCGCGAGAGCGAGTATGCGGTGATGCTTTAACTCCAAAAGCTGCTGGGCAATTGTATGACATGGGGCTCGAAGACGCTACCAAAAAAATGCATCGCCATTTTGGCTTACGAATGACCGCACGTGGCCATAGCATCGATCTCGATTGGCCCGGCGATCACGCTCATCCTGATCACGGCCTAGTCATAAGAAGATCACGTCTAGATGCATTGCTCAATTCTAATGCCGTAAAAGCTGGCGCAGAAATCTGGACTGGAGTCGAAGTCGAAGATCCGATAATTGAATATGGTCACTTACGGGGGTGTCGCGCTGTAGGTAATGGGACCGGCACTGGTCCCGAAGGGGCTTTGGAAGTTCGAGCTAAATTCGTCATTATTGCGGACGGGCCTATTTCTCACTTTGGCCGGGCTTTAGGGACTGCGCGAAGTCGCACTTACGCGCAGGGCCTGGCGATTAGGGGTTATTTTCAGTGTGAACGCCATATGGAAAACCAACTCGAATTAGTCTTCGATCTTCGAAACAAATCCGGCGGCGAACTTCCGGGCTATGGCTGGGTTTTCCCAGTCGGTGATGGCACCGTGAACGTTGGTGTTGGACTTTTAAGTCATCACTTTGGGAATGAAGCAATTTCATTAGAGGGCTTATTCCAACATTGGGTTAGTCAAATTCCACCTAACTGGGAAATTAATTTAGAAAATATTGAAGATAAGCCGTTGAGTGGAAGGCTGCCGATGGGTGGCTCAGTCCACCCTCGATCTGGGCCAAACTGGCTAGTAGTGGGCGATGCAGCAGGAAGCGTGAACCCATTTAACGGAGATGGAGTTGAGCCTGCTTTAAACAATGGTCGATTAGCAGCATCGGTTATCTCTTCTGCTATCGCCACCGGAGATGGCCTCGAGTTAAGGAAGTATGAAGCTGAGTTAGAACTTTCATATGACCGCTACTACAAACTAGGTCGCATCGCCACCAAAGCTTTAGGGCGACCAGGGTTGATGCGAAAACTGACATTACTCGGAATTCAATCTCGAGTGGTTACAGAATTAGCACTGCGGATTTCTTCAAATCTCATCAATAATGACGCCGGCGGTACTGAGTCTGTATACCAAGTGGCAACCCAACTAGCTAGGTTAGTTCCGGATCGAGACAAGTAGGATTGAAGCTAAGTTTTTGCAATTTAAAGACTTAGAGCGCTTTCTTTCGCAATTGCAATAATTTCATCGATGATTTCATCAGTGTGAGCTAAGCCGACAAACATTGCCTCGTAAGCTCCAGGAGCCATTGCTACGCCTCGTTTCAACATTGCGTGAAAAAAACGAGCGTATAATTCTTCGTCAGTTTCTCGGGCTTGGTCATAATCTGTAGGAAGTGATCTACCAAAGAACAAACCTAGAAGCGACCCAACACGACTTACCAAAGCATGAATTCCCGCCAATTCAAATGCACTGGTGAAACCGCTTTCTAATCTCTCCGCAGCCCGATTCAGATGTGAATATGCCTCACTATTTAACAGTTTCAAAGCAGTCACGCCGGCGGCTGTCGCAAGGGGATTCCCTGATAAAGTCCCTGCTTGATAAACCGGACCTTCTGGCGCCAGTGATGACATTATGTTGCTGTTGCCCCCAAACGCTCCTATAGGCAAACCGCCGCCAATTACTTTGCCGTAGCATGCTAAATCTGGTTTAACTTTTGACCATTCAGATGCGCCACCACGAGCTAGTCGAAATCCCGTTATCACTTCGTCAAAAATTAAGAGCGCACCTGCTCTATCGCATGCAAGTCTCAAATCCTTTAGAAAATTTTCTGCAGGACCTATAACTCCCATATTTGCGGCGACCGGTTCAACTATCACACACGCAACATCAGTACCTATATTCGGAACAACATTGTATGGGGCTACCAGAGTGTCCGCTACCGCGGCCAATGGCACCCCGGCTGACCCAGACAAACCGAGAGTTGCGACACCACTGCCTCCTGCAGCTAAAAGCATGTCTGCATGCCCATGGTAATTTCCGGCGAACTTTATGATCCGATCTCTTCCTGTGTGCCCCCGAGCAAGACGAATGGAGCTCATGGTTGCTTCTGTACCACTATTGACAAGGCGGACTTTCTCCATACCTGGAACTCGTTCGATTATCTCAGTCGCAAGTTCGACTTCACCAAATGTCGGCGCCCCAAAAGATGTACCTTTCTGGGCTGCGTCGCAGATAGCAGATGTAACCGATGGATGTGCATGCCCAGCTATAACTGCTCCATAGGACTGCACTAAATCAATATATTTGCGCCCTTCGACATCGTATACATACGCTCCCTCAGCGTGATCAACGAAATATGGTGTTCCACCGACTGATCGAAAAGCCCGTACCGGTGAGTTAACACCCCCTGGGATTAGTGCCTGTGCTTTTTCAAACAATTCAGCGTTGGTTCGCAAAGTCCTGATCATCTCTTTTGGTAATTACGTCAATGATTATCCTACGGGTCATTTGTACACGGAAACTCAAACAGCGACTCCAGGAGTTCGTTCGGGTTTAAATCGTTCAAATGCTCTAAGCGCAATGTTGCAAGACTAAAATCTAATTTTTTGACTAGTGGGTTTGGAACCGCAACAACCTCAAGCCCAGCATCTGTTGCTGCCTGCACACCATTTGGACTGTCTTCTATAGCTACTGCGCTAGTACAATTTGATCCAAGTAATTCAAGCGCCTTAAGGAACACATCTGGTGCTGGTTTTGAAACACCGTGAACATCATCTCGACACACTACATATTCGAAACGCTCGTAAAGGTTTAGGCGCTTCAAATGTCTATCGACCCATTCATGTGCAGAACTTGAAGCAACAGCAAGTTGTATGCCTTTACTCTCGGCAGCATCAATAAGGTCAGTTACTCCGGGTAATGGTTTCTTTGAATCAGTAAGAGTGTCCTTGGTTTGTTGCCTTTTATTCATTAGCTCATGCCGGTTCAATGGCTTGGCTAGAATACGTTCTAGTTCATCAATCCATGAGTCTCGCCGATTGGTTCCCATTCCCTTCAGCCACCAATCTAAAGGGAGTTCGAGACCAAAACTTTTCCACACTTCAACCATCGAGGCCCATGCCGGGGTCTCAGTGTCAAGGATGGTTCCATCGAAGTCAAAAATCAGCGCGTAACTCATTAACGAGACGCCGCTAGATCTATAACTGCTTTTAATAAGTCGGCTACGGAGGGAGATTTTGCGACCGCCACAACTTCTAATCCCTTAGCAATGCAGGCCTCTGCAGTGATGTCCCCTATACATACGATTTGACTATCTATTGGTACTTCTCGCTGTTTTATATGCCCGTTAACTGCCGATGGTGAGGCAAAAATTATTATGTCTGCATTTGCTAGTTTTTCAGTAACGGCACTCGGTAATGAAGGAGTAACAGTTCGATAAGCAGCTACGGCATCTACATTCCAGCCTCGTTCCTTAAGACCTACCGCTAGATCTGGTCGCCCTTCGCTAGCCATTGGAACAAACACTCGATCATTTTCTTTCGGTTCTGGGAAGGCTCGAGCAAGTTCTTTTGCTTTGTACACCGTGGGGAGAAGATCGACTTCTCGTTTCATTTCTTCTAAAACTTTCTCGGCGGTTGCCGGCCCTACAGCAGCAATTTTTAGATGGTCAAATCTACGGATAACTCCTCGTCGAGCCCCACGCGCTAGTGAGGCCGCTACCGCATTTGCCGATGTGAAAGCTACCCAAGAGTATCTATCTAAACGGAGTAGGGCATCATCAAGGGGCTGTCCGCCGTCCAGGGGCGGCACGATAGCGATAGACGGAGCTGCTATCACAGCCGCACTTTCTTTTTCTAGGGCTTTGATAAGAGTTGCTGACTGATGAGATGCCCGTGTGACAACAACGCTCAGCCCTTTTAACAGGCCTTGCTCGCCAATCACATTTCAGGTCTTTCTCTCGAGTAAAGTAGCGATGCCCCGCCCTTAACATTTAACAAAGAATCCGCTATGTCTTTCCCAAGCTGAGTCGGGTATGTGCCAGTTTTTTCATCTCGCACAATTGTTGATCCATCATGTGTCGCAATGACCGCAGTAAGAGTCATCACCTCTCCAGTTTTTGTGGCGTACGCTCCCACGGGCAAGTCACATCCACCTCCAAGTTCAGCTAAGAACGAACGCTCAGCTTGAACGCACTCAGAAGTATTCAGATCGATTAAATTCATTAGTGTTTCAGCAGTTGTTTCATCACTGGCCCGACATTCAAGAGCTATTGCGCCTTGTCCAACCTGAGGAATAAAGATTGTTTCGTCTAGCGTTTCACTAATCACATTTACTATCCCAAGCCGTTCAAGTGCAGCAGCAGCAACCACAATCGCGTCAATTTCTGTTGATTGAAGAGCACCGATTCGTTTTTCGATGTTGCCACGCAAACCTACAAAGTGTAGATCTGGGCGTATATTCGAAAGTTGTGCCTTACGCCTTACGGACCCGGTAGCGATAACAGCGCCTTCACGTAGTTCGTGCAAACGGGTTCCAACTAGTGAGTCACAGACATTGCCACGCTTTAGACATCCAATTATTTGTAATCCAACCGTAGGGATAGACATAAGGTCTTTAGCGCTGTGCACAGCCAAGTCGGCTCGCCCATCGAGTACCGCTGCTTGAACTTCTTTAACAAAAACACCTCTACCAGCTAGTTCCCAGATTGGACTTTGTTGGTCGCGATCTCCTTCAGTTTTCACTAGCACCAGCTCGGGCTCTTGTCCTAAAGCCTTCAACTGGGTAGCTACTGTCTCAGCTTGCCAGCGAGCTAAGGGGCTTCCGCGCGTGGCAATTCTCATTTGCTGTCTTTAGAGATCAAACAAGTCTCGAACTGAATCTGCGAGGCGATCGCCTTTGGCCGATCCTGCCGAGTTCTTGAGACCAATAGTGGGTTGATGCAATAATTTAGCTATCAGACTCCGGGTAAGTTGTTCAATCGCCACACGATCAGAGTCCGTGAATTGACTTTGATTTTGAAAAAATCGGTCTATTTCGCGACATCGGATCGTATCAACAGTTATCCGCAGGTTTGAGATCAACGGCGCCATTTCACGCGCTGATCTCAAGTCGCCAAAACGTTCAACTTCCTGGTCAATAATTGTCTGAACGTTCTCAACTTCGTTTAGTCGTTCTTCTCTGCCCACTGCTGCAAAAGCCGACAGATCCTCCATATCCAGCAAAGTGACACCGTTGATTGAGGCGGTATCCGGATGAACATCTCGAGGTACCGCTATATCAACAATCAACAACGGACGTCCCGAGCGACTTTTAATAACCTTCTGAACTGACGTATGATCAAGGATTACCGAGGTAGCTCCAGTTGAGGTCAATAAAAGGTCTACTTCACTAAGCGCAACGCTCAGTTCACTTAAAGCTACTGTTTTACCACCAATTCGTTTAGCTAAATCATTAGCTTTCTCAATAGTCCGGTTCGCCACTTGAACCTCTTGCGGTCCAGCCGCTGCGAGGGCAACGACCATACCTTCAGCCATTTCCCCTGCTCCGACAACTAACACTTTCTTTTTCTTTAGGCTCCCTAGGTGGTCCGTAGCCATAAGAACTGCAGCATGCGAAACAGAGGCGGTGTGACGGCCAATCGATGTCTCTGACCGAACTCGTTTTCCAGTTTCTAGTGCATGACGAAACAGCAGGTTCAGCACAGGGCCTGACGATTTCTCAATCCTGCTAGTTTCCCACGCTGTTTTTACCTGGCCTTGAATTTCCGATTCACCTAGAACCGCTGAATCGAGACCCGATGCAACCGAGAAGAGATGCTTCACGGCATCTTCATCGTGATGAACGTAGAGATGATCAACAATATCTTCTGGCGCAACGAAGGCGCTGTCAGCCAAAAAATCTCTTACTTCTGCATAAGCAGCGTGAAACTTTTCAGCTACTACGTAGATTTCCGTTCGATTACACGTTGAGATCACAACAGCTTCGCTTATGTGGTCTCGCTGGCTTAAGTCTGTCAACTTTTTCGGCAGGTCTTCACTTGAGATAGTCGACTTTTCTAACAGCTCAAGCGGAGCGCTCTGGTGACTCAAACCTAAGATCACGATGGACAAGGGGAAACCGTCCCATAAGAGTTAATCAAGCTGCAGCAACTTCTGTTGCTGCAGCATTAGCTAATAAAAAAGTTAGCAATTACAACCTACTAGATACTTAACAACTTTTAAGTTAAAAAACGACCGTTAAATCAAACTATCCTCTTTGATTATAGGGCGAGTGCAATTAATTGAACGGTTGCAGCGACCACTATCAAAGTTAAAAGTATCCCGACTGCAACCGTAGTTCCTAGTCTCATGATGGCTGACGGATTGTTACAGCCGACCCAGCCGCAAGCCCTGGTGTGGCCACGCCGTCTCCTTGGCCAATGACTAACGATATAAGCCCATGTATATCTTCAACAAGAGCCATCTGGCCAGAAGCTACATCAAGTGCTTTTTGAAGGCGAACCACTCTTTTTTCATCGTTAAATTCAACAACAAGAATATCTCCTAACTCTGTTAGAAGATCTTTATCTAAATTAAGTTGGGCGGAGCCAAATCTATCTACCCAAAGAACCTCGGCGGAAACAGCACCGTCAGTCTCGGTTCGCGTAACGGGCATTAATGAGGGTAACAAAAGATTTGGATCAATCATTTTGCCTAGCTCGTCCAGCGACGAACCCGCAGCCAACTTTGCAGCTATCGGGGCGATGACGTCACGTCCCGGATCTACAGCACCAGGTGATTCAATATGGTGTTCCGGTTTTACTAACTGGATCGCGTGTTGAGCGCCGCCAACAACAGCGACTGCAGCACCTAAAGTGCCATTGTCAGGTCCGACTAATATCGATTGGCCATTACCTACTTCAACCGCTATTGCCGGTCTTTCTAAGTGTTGTCCAATAGCAACTAAAACAATTCCCGGTCGCAGATAGGGAACACTTCGAGCAAGCATCAAAGCGGCGGATTTAGTATCTCCGGGTGCTATTTCATGGCAGAGATCAAGAATTCGCGTTTTTGGCGTAATTTCACGAATTACAGAGTGGAGAATACCCACAGACTCGTTGGATGTTCCTAAATCTGTAAGGCACGTAATGGTGTCATATTCGTTCATTTCTATGACCGACCTAATTCCTCTGATCGTTGGGTAGCAGCTTTAACTGCTGAGGCTAAAGCTACTCGCATTCCGTTTTTTTCTAGCTCATGAAGGCCAGCAGCGGTGGTTCCACCAGGTGATGTCACATCCGCGCGAAGTTCTGCTGCTGGTTTACCCTCTGCAAGCAGTTTTGCAGCACCGAGCAATGTTTGGATTGTTAAGTCAGTTGATATTTTTCTAGGAAGTCCGACAAGGACACCTGCATCTATAAGCGCTTCAGCAACTAAAAAAATATATGCAGGTCCTGAGCCTGAGAGTCCCGTAACTGAATTTAAGAGTGCCTCATTAGTTCTCACCACGAGACCAACTGCTCCAAGAATTGATTCTGCCCACACAAAGTCGTCTTCGGTCGCCGCTGAGTTGCCACAAATAGCTGATGCGCCCTCACCAACTAAAGCTGGTGTATTCGGCATGGCTCTAATAACTGGAACTTTGCCTCCCGTGGAATCATCAATTGTTGAAGTGGTAACTCCTGCTGCAATCGAAAGCACTCGTTTGACACCTGTTTCGGTCAATAATGAGGCAACCTCAGGGACAATATTTGGCTTCGTTGCCAAAATTGCTCCGTGACACGGCTCAACTTCACTCGAACACACGATTCCGTATCGTTTGCTTATTTCTATTCTTCGTTCTTCTAGTGGCTCAACGACTACGATCTTATTTCGTTCATGGCCGGCATTTAACAAGCCTCCAAGTAACGCTTCGCCCATCTTGCCACCGCCAACAATTAATAGATCAGCCATGCCGTCAACCGTACCTGCGTGAGCGAGACTCAACGACAAATCACAATTATTGAATGAAAGTTGGCTGCTCAGTCGCCCAGGTTCGCAATGGTAAAAACAACGGCAGGTTTTGTGAGACTAAAGCATTGGATTAGCCAAAAATTAGAACAAATCCAATGCCGAACCCTAACAAGACGACGAACATCACGAATCTATTCACTAAAACACCCAACTCATTCAATAGGGGCCTTGCTCAAACTCAGCTACCTAAATTTCCAGAAACGCCTTAAATCTTGCGTTTTGTAATCATAAACCTAGATCAAATCAAAACCGACGCATCTGCGAAGGGTGTGAATGTGGTGGCATCCATTTTGATAATCGTTGCTTGCCTGCTTATTCAGATGAAATCCTCAGCAAACTATTTCTGTGGAGAACTAAAAAATTTAATACTACTTTGAGAATTTTTCGACCAAGCTGTCTCAACTTTGGTTCAGTTTTCGAAATAGTTTTAATTCCTCTGCGAACTGGTAGACCGTAATCGATACCTCCGCTAAAGGAATCAAGCCTATGATTACTATAAACCTCATAAATTTTAGGTTGATAATAAGCAAACGACATTGATCAGGGGAATTTATAATGGCAGCAGATTTTTTGGCTATGAATGAGAAAGCAATCAAAGAATTTCGAGAAAACGAGGGACAATGTGGTCCGCCATTTGAAGGAAGCCCGATTGTGCTCGTAACCATGACAGGCGCTAAGTCTGGTCGAGAATTATGCTCACCTCTTGCCTACACGACCGATGGCGACGATCTTGTGGTCATTGCGTCTATGGCGGGCGCTCCGAATAATCCGAACTGGTACTACAATTTTATCACTAACCCGGATGTAACAATCGAAATAGGAATTGACAAATACGAAGCTACGGTGATCGAAACCAAAGATATAGAGCGTGCCCGCTTGTATTCTGCACAGGCTGAGCAGCTACCTGTTTTTCATAAATATGCTGAACGCGCCGCTCCACGAGTCATTCCAGTTTTTCGGATCGTTCGCAAATCAGAATAACAAGTTAGTGACCACTAATTGATTTAGTTTCCAGCAGGTTTTTGTAGGGGGAAGCCATGTTGTCTAGTTATCGGGTAATTGAGTTAGCAGACGAACGCGGCCAACTTGCTGGAAGCGTCCTGGCCTCGTTGGGTGCAGACGTGATTACGGTCGAACCACCCGGTGGTTCTCATTCACGACAGGTTGGACCATTCGCGGGAGACGTTGTATCGCCGAATACTTCGCTGTGGTATTGGTCATATAACAGAGGTAAGAAATCAGTGGTCCTTGACCTTGAAACATCTGAAGGACGCGACGAATTGCTTCGTTTGACCGACGGCGCAGACATTGTTATCGAAGCCTTCGGACCCGAAGTATTAGATGAGTTAGGGCTCGGCTACGACGTGATGGCTCAGAGAAATCCTGCACTGATCCATTTATCTATCTCTGCGTTCGGTGGCACCGGCCCCAAAGCCAAGTGGCCAGCAACTGATCTGACGATCATGGCGTCGGGCGGGCAGATGGTGTTAACCGGAGACTCCGACCGTTCTCCGCTTCGGATTCCTCTACCCCAGGCATACGCTCATGCAGCCGCCGAGTGCTCCAGCGCTGCGTTGATCGCATTGTATGAAAGAGAAAACAACTCAGGGTTAGGTCAACACATTGATCTTTCAGCTCAGGCTTCGACATTGCAGGCAAGCCAGACCTACATGGTCGCCCTAGCTATTAACGCACCGGAATCCAATCGAGAAGCTGGCGGTATTACCACTGCAGGAATCTATATACAACTGATGTGGCCATGCGCTGATGGTCACGTATCAGTAACAGTTCTATTTGGAACAGCGCTAGGTCCATACACCCGGCGACTCATGGAATGGATTCACGAAGAAGGTTTTTGCGATGAAGAGACTCTGAACAAAGACTGGTTGAACTACGCCGACTTACTGTTTTCTGGCAGCGAGCCAGTCGAAGAGTACGACAGAGTCAAGCAATGCGTTGCTGACTTTTGCATGACAAAAACGAAGCAAGAGTTATTCGACGCCGCTTTCAAACAGCGGCTACTTATAGCTCCAGTCACAACTGCTGAAGATGTGTACAACAACCCCCACCTCCAGGCACGCGACTTATGGGAGGACTTGGTAGTTGAGGGCCGAAAAGTCAAATTCCCCGGCAGGATGGCCATTTTCTCCGAGACGCCACAAGTTCCGCTGCCGCCCCCACCATCAATTGGTGAACACACGACACAAGTTCTTTCCGAGCCGCCAAGAAAGCCGAGCGTTTCGATTCCGGCAATCCCAGATCGTCAAGGGAAAGCCCTCGAAGGTTTAAAGGTGCTCGATTTCATGTGGGTTATGGCTGGCCCTGCAGGGAGTCGTGTTCTAGCTGACTACGGGGCGAACATAGTTCGAATAGATTCCGAAGCTCGAATGGACACGGCGAGAACCTTGGGCCCATTTCATGATGATAAAGGACTGCCAGATAACTCAGCGCTCTACAGCAATATGAACGCGAACAAACGCGGACTGTCGCTTGATCTGAATAAACCCGAAGCGATCGAAGTGGTTCACGATTTAGTGCAATGGGCCGATGTCGTACTTGAATCTTTCTCACCAAAAGGTATGCGCGGCTTCGGTCTTGGCTACGAGTCGTTACGCAAAATCAAACCTGATCTAGTGATGGCGTCGAGTTGCATCATGGGACAAACCGGCCCTTACACAGAGCTAGCTGGCTACGGAACAATGGCCGCTGCTATTTCAGGGTTCTTCGAACCCACCGGTTGGCCTGACCGTGGACCATCAGGGCCATTTGGTGCTTACACCGACTACATATCAAGCCGTTACTTGGTGGCATGTGTCATGGCAGCTGTCGAGCATCACAGAGCAACTGGACAAGGTCAGTATCTCGATTTCAGTCAAGGAGAAGCGTCGATGCAGCAACTCGCTCCATTGCTCCTTGATTGGTCAGTAAATGAACGTATGTGGGAGCGGCGTGGAAACAGAGACGACGTTTTCGCTCCCCATGGAGTGTTCCCATCGACTGGCGATGACGAATGGGTCGCGATTGCTGTCTGCGATGACAATCAATGGCAAGCATTATGTGACCTGATGGGCACTTCAGGCGTGAAAGACCTAACCGTTGAACAGCGCAGAACCCGTCAAGACGAACTCGAAGAGTTAATTAGTAACTGGACCTCTTCGCGGTCAAATAACGAAGTCATGGAACAGTGTGTCGCTGCCGGGATTCCCGCTCACCAGGTTCAAAACAGTCGCCACACTCTCATTGACCCGCAGTTAAAACACCGAAACCATTTCATCGAAGTAGGCCATCCAACTCATGGCACAACAACGATCGAAAACTCTCGGTTCGTCATGTCGCGCACTCCAGCTGTCGTTACCTACGGAGGTCCCACCTGGGGGGAACACAATTGGGAAATTTTGACTGAAGAACTCGGATATGACCCAGATCGGATCGCTGATCTCGCGATTGCCGAAGTTCTTGGTTAAGGACCAACAGGCAACCGACTACTTTTAGGCCGGGCCTGTCGATACAGCAAGTAAGCAAGAACAAATTGAAGCGGGAGCCTGGCAAGGTTACGCACCCAAACATCTGGCGCTCCTTCGACTCTTATATTTTCGCCATTGCCAGAAGATACTTTGACATTGTTAACAAACATGTCGATGTTGGCGGGAAACACAATTGCTAATAGCACAATCAGGCCCCACGCTGCCTTTCTTCTTGTTGCAGGCACGAGAAGGGCACAACCCAGCGCAATTTCTAGAGCACCAGAAATTTGGTTGGCTAACGAGGGGCTTGGTACCCATCTGGGAACTATCGCCTCAAAAAAGTTCGGCGACAGGAAATGACTCACCCCTGCAGCAGCAAATAGAGATCCAATCAAACCTGCCACAATATTTTTCTTGATTAATTTTATTACCATTCACCATCTCATGTTTCTACACAACAGAAATTTCTACCGTCAACTCAAATATTGGATCGACGCTTTTAACTAAATATCGCAACAACCGGGCTGGCATGATGCCCATACATTAACCATTGACCATCTGTTTTTTTAAACACGTTTACGGTTGTTACAGTCGACAAATTCGGACCAAGTAAATTTTCTTCAAGGGTTACCCAAGCAGTATCTTCAGTGGTTTCTACACGTATTTCTGACAGTACAAACTGTGGTGGGCCAGCTCCATTCAAAATATTTCTGAAAGATTCCTTCACCCTTTCCCAACCATGCAGGGCAGGCCAACCAGGATGGGTACACCAAACCTCCTGCACATGGGCCCAGGTATCCGATAATGCTTGTAGATTACGCTCCTCAAATGCTTTATAAAAATTGCTATTTACCTTGAGAACTTCAGCATTGTGATCCACATATGTCCGATCGGTTTGAATTCCGCTTTTGTTAACTTAGAGCTTAAGGCACCTCTAATTATCAAGAGCTAGCGGATAATCGTCGGGTTTCCTTTATGTCCAAATGATGTAGTTATTTCCGCTATTTCAAAACCCTGCGGAGCTACGCCATTGACCGCATACAAATACAAAGCTGTTTGGAATACTGCTGTAAGGGCAGTGAGGACCACAACAAGAGCAATGATTAGCAGAACACCTAACACAATTAGCAACCAGAAGCCGCTTGACACTCCAACTGCTATCAAGGCTATTGCTGGTATCGCAGCTATCAAGCCAAGCAAACCAAAACCGACTCTAGCTGTAAGGTTTTCGCCCCATGTTTTCTTAAATAACGAGCTCGAGCGCTTAACACCTTCGATGGGTCCTAAATCTTCGAACATGACTGCAGGGACAACCAAAAAGGTCAACACTTTCCATGCTGTGTCTAAAAGGGACGCAACTATGCGTCCCATCATGCCTTGTCGATTTTGGAAGGCTCGAAGAATCATACCCACAGTTGCAGTCAGTATCGCCCAAGGTATTAACCGGTGCAGTTTAGAAGCTGCTCCCTTGAGAGCGGAACTAATCGTTGGATCACCACCCATAAATCTTTCGTGCGCCCCATAGACCAACGCCCCTTGGAAATAAACACTTATAATGCTCAATCCAAAGAGCGCAAGAACTCCAAGTAGTATTGCCGGGCCCGATCCTTCGCTATTTTGGTTAGTAAAATCCACCCCAGCGCTGTTTGCTAGAACCCAAACGAAGCCGAAGAAGACCAAAGAACTTATTGCGTTTAGAATCGGCAAAACTAGGAGTTCCCTATCAAGTTTTATTACCGCCCAAGATGATTTTGCCAATGTCCAGGTTTTAGAAAGCACGTTTCTCTCCGGTCTGTAGCACCACTTTCGTAGTTTAACTTACAATGCCAAACCAGCCTTAAATACTCCAGAGATAACAACGAGCGCATTCGGCTTACACACTTCAAGAAAGAAGTTTCATCAAAATTATTTAAACGCCCAATGACAATGATCGCCTGAAATTACAGGGCTTTAAAAGTCTAAAAAAGTTGATCCCAGCCTAAATTTAAAGTGTGGCAGAACATAAGAATGAGATGGCTCGAATCCTTACACTTCCCATAGATGGAGCAGCTGCCCTGCGGCAAATTTTGGGGATTTTGATGGATCATGATTTCGCAAGCGGGAACAATCGAGTTCAGGAACTCGACGCCCGACTTCAAATCCCTTGGAGCGAACAAGAGTGGGTTGTTCTCAAGGGGAAAGATCAAGGTATCCCACTGTCAAGGCAAGACGCCAAACTGTTAGTAAGCGGCCTCTACTTCACCGAAATGATGAGCGTTCATCTGCCTTTTTTTGATCAAGTTGCGGCGGTAAGTTCTTGGATTATCAGCGAATTAGAGGAACTATTTCCAGGCGTTTCAAATAAGTAACTCTCAAATACACCCATAAGCGCAGGCGACGAGCCGCCGTCAGATGCACTAGCTTCAGGATATGAGCAGTTTAGAACTCTATGAACGCCGCACTTACGACGTTGCGGTCGGAGAAATGTCCCAGGTCCTCAAGCTCTATTCGAGCGAAGGCTGGCCAGCTCTTGAGGCTGGAAATCATTCACGTCATCTTGTCGGTTATTTTGTTTCGGATACCGGTCCTCTTCATCAACTTATCCACATGTGGCGATTCGACAGTGACGCCCAACGTCGTGAGTTTTGGGCAAACTTGTTTGCTGACGAAACCTTTATGGCATTCGCGGCACAACTCCGTCCCTTGCTGATCCGTCAAGAAATCCAGCTATTGCAATCAGCTCCTTGGGGGCCGAGACCGTAAGAATCATTTAGTCTTAAGCGTATATAGGTATGAATTATATCCATCTGAGTGATTAATTATTAAATTAATAATAATAGTTTATTATGTTTAATATCTTATTAATAATTAATCTAGACTTTACAAAAATAATATTAACTGAAATATCTTTGCTGAAACGATTAAGCCCTCCCGTACCTATCTAGTTAGCTACGACAAGGTGTGACAAATGTCACGCTGTTTTGGTGCATAAATGGGGCTTACCTCTGACATACTTATTCATGAAGAGTTATACACAAATAAAAGCGTGGAAAAGCTCTCAACCAGCTGGTAACCCCCTTTCCAAGTAGTTGAGACATTCCCATTAACAGACCCGAAGCTTGCCCCCACTCGCTTCGGGTCTAGTTATTTTTGCCATAATGAACTCCAGGACCTGAACCTGCGGAAGCGGTAACTTGATGAACGAAGTCATAAGTATTCTAAAAGTTAATTTAACTAGTAAATACGCCACTTTTTATGGCCGAGACTCGCGCAGACAATATTGGCTTTGGTTTTTGTCAACAGCTCTGATCGATAGTCTGTTTTCGTTAATCCCAATAGTTAACGCGTTTATCGGTTTATTTTTACTAATACCAGGGCTCGCAGCGGCAACTAGACGACTTCACGATTCAGGTAGAAGTGGTAAATGGCTGTTCTTGCTCTTACTGCTCGTCATTGGTTGGATTTGGCTAGTAGTCCTACTATGCCTGCCCTCGACAACAGAGCCAAATCAATATGGCAGTCCCAAACCACGAAACAATGGGAACTCCACCGAATCCAACGAACAGCGACCGTATCGATAGATCATGTCAAAGAAATTAAACCGTTTCTAAAAAAGACTTTCTCACGAGCTAACGAATCCAGAAACTATTTAAGCGGGCTAGCAGGGATTCGAACCCCGAACCTTCGGTTCCGTAAACCGATGCTCTATCCAGTTGAGCTACTAACCCTAGATTTACTTTTATTACAGATATAGATTGCTTTAATTTGGCGGAGAGGGTGGGATTCGAACCCACGGATAGGTATAAACCCATCACTTCCTTAGCAGGGAAGCCCATTCAACCGGACTCTGGCACCTCTCCATCGATATTCATTCGCAATGAAAGTTTCCCGAACACTTACAAAAAGGAAACCCTTGGCTAGTTTAAGCCCCTAAAGGCCTGGACCCCACCTAACTCTCTCGTTGGCTAACAATTGCTAACCATTCAACTCTTCGCACGATGGAAGCATAGTCACATACAACGTCATGATGCACATCTCTGAAGCCGAAGAAAACTAAAATATTCGGCGGTCCACAAACACCCCTGGATGAACGCCCAGAGCTCCTAACGAGTAGCCAAATCAATCGCCTCAACTAATCTCAACAGATAAATTTCCTTTGAATCACAACCACTTATTCATAGAGCAAGATGACGGGTAAGCGGAGTCAAAGTCTTATTCGCAGTTCCACATGCAAAACACAGCTATCTGACCACCGGGTTAGCCTTAACGGCCGCTAGCGTGCAAGGCGGAGGGGTGGCAGAGCGGACTAATGCGCTGGTCTTGAAAACCAGTGATGCGCAAGCATCCGGGGGTTCGAATCCCCCCCCCTCCGCGCTAACAAGCCTTACTCCAATTGGTTGCGTAACGCCTCAATCCACTCTTGAGCTTAATGTTGGGCGCGGAAGAGCTAGCGATGTTTTTCTAGGTCAATTTTTTGGTACCGGTAGGTTCATGTCTCATACATAACGCTTTGTGAATCAGCTAATAAATAAGATTTTGAACCATATTTAACTTTATGCAAAAGCCTCGTAAACAATATTTGTCGCAGATTCGGCTACCCGCTTGAAATCACCATAGCCAGCTTCTTCAAACACAAGTCTCATTCCAGGCTCACCGGCTTGCGCCCCTAACCCTCTGCCCACTTCTTGTGACAATGAACAAGGTGTACAGAAAAAACTTGAGAATCCATAGAATGCCGCACCAAGCCCACCATGATTTTCAACTCTTGTGTCGAACGCAAATGGTTCAATCAACATTACCGAACCACCATCTGCTAATTGAGTTTTTGCATGTGAGGCAATCCCTACCGGATCCCCCATGTCATGCATACAGTCATAAAAGCAAACTAAATCATACGATCCTTCAAATGTTGTGCCACTTGCTACTTCGAATCGAGCATTTGTTATGCCGCGTTTTTCGGCTTCTGATCGAGCCATCTCGATCGAAGGTTCGTGAAAGTCAATACCGACAAAGGTACTGTCTGGATACGCCTCGGCCAGAACAAGAGTAGACAAGCCGCCGCCACAACCAACATCAGCTACCACAGCTCCACTCGCTATACGGTCAATTCCTCCTGCTAATGAGGGGATAAAACTCTGAATCAATGAATGCTCGTAGCATGGGCGAAAAAATTCAGCAGTACCTTCAAACAAACATGGATGCTGATCACCCCATGCAACGCCACCATCTCCGCGGAAAGCGGCTTCAACTTGATCATGCCCCATAAACATGGCACCAATCGCTTGCACGGCACCCATCATCCAAGCTGGTGAATGTTTATTTGCAACTACCATCGCGCCTTCTGGGCTTAACGCGTACGTGTCTTTGTCTGCGTCATATGTAACCATTTGCACTGACGCTTGTTGGTCTAGAAGCTCACGAGTCAAACGCGGATGTGTTTCAGCAGCTGACGCAAGTTCATCTGAAGTCATGCCTGGACTACCAGACAAATGCTCATAAAAACCTAGGCGCCTAGCCATCTCTGAGCAGGCTATAGTCACAGCTCCAACCGCGTGGCCAAATAGTGCCCCCGCATAAGCCTCAACACCTTGCATGTCTATTTCATCTGACATAAAACTCCACCTTCTCAATAGTTAACAAACGTTTAATAGGATATATAAGCACGGATACGAGAGCACGAACCGAAAATTAAGTATCGCCGCGTCAATAAATTTGCCAGAGCCAACAAATATTCCAGCCATACTCACAGACCCGTATCTAAGCGTCAGTAATTCACAAAAGCGTGGAGCTCATTAACTGAATTAGTAAAAGGTATCGACGGAGGATAGAGCTCAGTTCTACTTAACTTCTGATAGCTCTTATCTTGGGTCCTACAATAGTTATCTTCCGCTGCTACTAGCCGCTTAGCTATAGCTGCGTAAAAGGCGGAGTGATCGCAGAAAGCGCCAGTGGGTCGGCCTTTAAAAACGTTGATGCTCAAGCATCCGCAGGATCGGATCCACCCTTCGCGCTAACAAGCCTTACTCCATTTGGTTCCGTAACGCCTCAATCCACTCTTGAGCTTGAGTCCAATCTGCATTGGCATCCCTAACAGTTTGAGAACCAGCTAAACCATATGCAGGGTAGGAACCCAAAAACTTAACATTCCCTTGTTTCATTTTTAGCTCTCTCAAACAATCGGCAACAACCTCGTCAGAAATGTGCCCCTCAAAGTCAAGCAGGAAACAATAATCTCCTAGCTCTCTGCGGGTAGGGCGCGATTCAAGTCGTGTTATGTCAATATTTCGAGCAGCGAATTCGTGAAGGATAGCTAAGAGACTTCCTGGCTGATTGGCTTGCTGAAAAACCACCACGCTCGACTTGTCATTTCCAGTAGGCGCAGGAATACCATTTCTCCCAAGAAGTAAAAATCTAGTTTGATTACCAGCATGATCTTCTATCGCCTGTTCAACAACATCGAGACCATAAATTTCTCCTGCCCGAGAATTAGAAATTGTTGCAACACCTTCCATATGCTGCTCACCTACTTGCCGAGCAGCCTCAGCTGTTGATGTTGCCGCAACAACTTTTGCAGTAGGAAGACGTTCTCTCAGAAAAGCTCGACACTGAGCTATGGCTACCGGAAAAGATAGGACAGTATCGATATCAACAATTTTCGTGCCAGGAAGCGCTAAGAGATCGAGCTGGACATCCAACACAACCTCTCGATGGATTTTTAAATCTAAGTCAAACGCAATCGAATCTTGCGTAACATTTACTGCACCTTCAATTGCGTTTTCAATAGGAACAAAACCCAGATCAACTTCTTCTGTTACAAGAGCGTTGAGCACATCAGGTATTGAGTCATACGGTCGGACCTGGGTCGCTGCAAGGTCCGCTTCGCTTAATAAAGCTTGTTCCGCGAAGGTTCCCTTTGGACCTAAAAATCCGATTTGGGTTTCAGGTAACAAAGATTCATATCTCATGATTCGCTGATTAGTGCTCACAGCCTGGCAGGATACGCCTATAGAAGGGAGAATCATGGACGAAAATCAACTCCTTGAGATGCTTGAAGAAATTCGCAATGGCTCGATGAACCCGAACGATGCGGTCCGTGTGCTCAGGCGCTTACCTTTCGCTGACATCGGGCAAGCAAAAATTGACCATCATAGACAACTAAGAACAGGTCAACCTGAAGCTATTTATGGTCCCGGTAAAACTATCAATCAATGCGTATCTATTGTCAGAGAGCTACTCGAAAATGGGTCAGGGCCAGTTGTTCTCAGCCGTCCTACTCCCGATCAGATAGAAGCAGTTACTCTTGCCCATGAAGGAGCGCTAGTAGAAGCTTCAAGTGTTATTTGGCGACCAGCAGAATACAGACATGAAAAAATTGTTATCGCGTCAGCAGGTACAGCAGACCTTCCAGTAGCTCTAGAATCTGCTGCTATCTTGCGGGCCTACGGCATTCAACCAATTCATGTATCTGACATTGGTGTAGCTGGGTTGCATCGATTCCTTGCGGAATTAGACAACCTCATTGATGCCGACATTGTAATTACCATTGCTGGGATGGAAGGAGCTCTAGCAACTGCTGTCGGAGGTGTTACCGCTGCTCCTGTTATAGCTGTCCCGACTAGTGTTGGTTATGGAGCGAGTCTTAATGGCGTGACAGCATTGCTAGCGATGCACGCCGCCTGCGCTGCAGGAATAACGGTTGTCGGCATAGATAATGGTTTTGGAGCTGCAATGGCAACAATCAGAATTCTTGATATGAGGCGTAATAAATGACCGAACGTATCGTTGCCTGGTTTAATCCTTTTTCAGGCATTGCCGGTGACATGACGTTAGGTTCACTACTCGATGCTGGAGCTGACCTTAATTTCGTAATAAATATTTTAAATAATTTAAATCTCGATAACTGGGATCTAAAAGCAGAAATCGTAGACCGAAATGGTCTCACAGCAACACGCGCTGTAGTTACTACTTACGAAGAACACCATCATCGCCGTTGGAAAGATATACAACAAGTTCTCCAATCAGCTGAAATACCCGAAAGAGTAAAAATTCGCGCCCTTGCGATTTTCGAAGCGCTTGCAAAATCAGAAGGGGCTGTACATGGCATACCTTTTGATGAAGTTCATTTTCACGAAGTCGGTGCCCTTGATGCCTTAATCGATATCGTAGGTTCCTGCGCCGCTCTAGAATCGTTAGCAGTCACGGAAGTACATGTTGGCCCTATCGCTATGGGGATCGGCACTATTACAGCAGCCCACGGTGTACTTCCAAATCCGCCGCCAGCAGTCATTCATCTCTTGAAGGACTTTCTAACAATTGGCGTTGATCTTAATGTTGAGTTAACAACCCCAACTGGAGCAGCAATTGTTAGCGCTCTTGCAATTAGTTCCGGCCCGATGCCTTCAATGACAATTACCGGATCTGGGTACGGTGCAGGAACTAAAAATTTTCCGGAGCGATCTAACACCACCCAGGTCATTATCGGAATAGCAACTTCCGACAAGAGCTCAAGCACTAACTCTGCAGAAATTTTGTCTGAGTTAACCACAAACATAGATGATGTAACTAGCGAATACCTCGCACACGCAATGACTAAACTTAAAGATGCTGGTGCCCTAGATGTCTGGCTTACACCAATCATCATGAAGAAAAGCAGACTGGCGAACACCTTGAGTATTTTGGCCAAAACCTCTGATGCCCACGCTCTGACAAATATTCTTTTTGAGCTCACTGGTACTTTGGGAATACGAAAATCAGAGGTGTACCGCATCACCCAAGAAAGACGAGTAATTCAGATTCAAATTGACGGACAAACTATCGACGTAAAAATAAGCGCAAATAGAATCAAAGCCGAATTTGAACAGGTTATAGCTGTAGCAGAGATACTCGGACTTTCTCCAATAGATGTTGCCAGGCAAGCTGAACAATTAGCAGCAAATCAGCTAGCTTAAGGACGCCCGCCTGCGGCTGAAGTACCTTTAGGCGGACCCGCCGATGTAAATTTAGTTCCATCAGGATCGCTGACCCAATCAGCTTCAAGACCCCACTCATCATCGAACACAACTTCACTAATTGGACGTCTTCTTACGGGTCCGTGGTTACCTAATGGCTTACCCATTGGAATAGTAGCGTGGATAGCAACACCATCCGGAATTGCCAATAATTCACGAAGTTCTGCTTCTACTTCAACATGCCATCCCGTTATTACACCTCCATAGCCCAGAGCTCTCGCCGCTAACATCAAATTTTGCACCGCAGGAAATACGGACGAGCCTTCAGCATAATTTTCTGGCCGATACCTAATCAAACAAGCCAAAATAATAACGGGTGTTTGCTCAAAATGGTCAACAAAATGTTGCATTGTTCGAGCCATTCGAGCTTTAGATGAATTGGTATCAACACCTGAGCCGGATTGGTACCCATCATTTACTTTTTTTGTTTCCCAGCCAGCCCTAAAAGAGGCCCCTAACATTGCTTTAGCAAGTTTTGCTTTTGGTCCATCACGTAAGACAACAAATCTGAACTTTTGACGATTCGATCCCGATGGAGCCCTCCCGGCATGCCAGAGAATTGTATTCAAATCTTTTTCAGGTATCGGCTCAGGTTTATAACGGCGAATAGCCCTCGTAGTTGCTAGACCTTCCAACAGCGACAGTTCAGACAATTTAATTCCCTTTTGTTTCATCTAAAAGTTCGACAACGTTTACAATTGCTTGCTCCGTAACTAGACCAATAATGCGTCCCCCAGTATCAACAACGGGGTATATATCCAAATGAGATTTTTCCATGGCTGCACTAACTTCACGCACAGTCCACGAAAGTCTCGCAGGTTCGAGATCTTTGATCATTAAGTCAGCACACTTTAGCGAAGACCATTGATCTCGGTCTACTTCACCAGCATCAGCAACTCTGATAATCCCTAAAAACTTTCTATCTTCACCAGCAACTAATGCTTCAAGTTGCTTTCCCGGGAAAGCAACACCCCACACGAACTCGGAGACAGACTCATCTGGCCCTACCAAATTAAATTTAGATTGCATAACTGAAGTCACAGGCATTAAGAATCTTCGCTCAAGATGACCAGTTCGAGTATCACGTTGATACCCCGAAACCGAGGAATTCCCTACAACAACCTGACTCACTGCTACGGCAATAAGCCCTGGGACCACAAACGAAGGTGCTCCAGTCGACTCAGCGACAAACATTACAGCCGTCAAAGGGGTTCGGTATCCGGCCGCCAGAAAAGCCGCTACTCCAATAAATGGGAAAAATGCGAGAGACTCAGCTCCAACGTCAATCCATCCTCCAACTATTCGTCCAATAATCAGCCCAAAAACCGCAAGGGGAATAAATACCCCACCCACCCCACCTGCAGCAATTACCGTGGAAGTTGCACACACTCGAACAACAAGCAGCAAGCCCAGCAACCATAATGACTCGTTTGGGTTCAGGACCCAACTCAACAAACGTCCTTCAGCCGTTGGACCAAGTGACAAAGGAGCAGCAAAAACTAAGTCACACAGGACTACTAAAGCAGCTGCTATCGCTCCCCCAAATAAACCAAGAACCCACCAAGGTCTTACCTTTTGAATTTCTTTGGCCTTTTCAAGAACACGACTAAACCCAACTGCAACTAAGCCACAAAGAGCACCAACAAGTACTGCTCCCAAGAGTTCTCGACCTCCAAATCCCACTCTCACAAGATCTGTTCTCACGTCAAAGGGCAACTCATTATCTAAGCCAGTTATTAATATAAATGTGACATAACTTGATGCACTAGACAAAAGCGAAGGTAGCAAGGCTCTCCGCCCAAGATCACCTTTATAGGGGGATTCAAGAGCAAAAAGAACTCCCGTTGCGGGTGCCTGGAAAATTGCACTCACACCAGCAGCAGCCCCAGCAACAAGTAGGGCCTGACCTCCCTTATCTCCAAACAACCAGCTAAATTTTCGTTGGATCCCGGATCCAACAGTGGCCCCTGCATATATAGACGGGCCTTCCAAACCAACAGCTCCTCCCATCCCAACAGTTGCGATTCCAGCCAACATCCGAAATGGGAGATGGATGAGACGCAAAACCTGAGACTTCGAATGGTAGCTGCGAATATATTCTTCAGAAGTTGATGGCGAAAGAGGAGAGCCTCTATCTGCCCAACGTAAAACCAAAATCGCTATCCACAAACCGACTGCTGGAGCCGCCGCTTTCTGCCACAGATCACGTTCTAAAATATCTTTTAATAAAAATTTTTCGGCCACCAAGGTGACAACCGAAATAATCGCCCCAGTTATAGCGCCAACAGCTGCATATGTTGCGAAACGAAGAATCCGATTCCTCACATCTGCTCACCTTCGAAAAAGTTCATTACTCCTATGATGCCTTCTCAATCAAGAAAGAGTCTCATTCAAGACGACGAGTTTCCGAACCAACGGTATTCTTACATGTATGTCAACCGACCGTTTTTACTTTCGTCAGCTACTATCTGGACGCGATTTCGCTGTCGGTAACCAACTTGCAGAACAAATGGCGAACTTTGTTTATCTAATAGGAGATCGTGAGACTGGAGATGCAGTGGCTGTAGATCCGGCTTACGGTGTTGCAGACCTGCTCGATATCCTCGCCGACGATGACATGAGATTATCTGGTGTTCTAGCTACTCATTACCACCCCGACCATGTTGGCGGGTCAATGATGGGTCATTCTATTGAAGGCATTCGGGAACTGCTAGAACTACAAGGCGTGAAAATTCACGTTCAAGCAGCTGAGGCACAGCTAATAAAAAAAGTAACTGAAGTGAGTGATACTGACCTTATGATTCATGACCCTGGTGACCGCATAATGGTCGGAGAGATTCCAATCGATTTAATTCACACGCCAGGTCACACTCCAGGTAGCCAATGTTTTTTAGTCGAAGGGACTCTAGTAGCTGGGGATACACTTTTTTTAGAAGGCTGCGGCCGGACAGATCTGCCAGGAAGCGACCCTTCAGCCATGTTCCATTCCCTTCACCACACACTCTCTAAAGTTCCCGATGACACAGTTCTTTTTCCAGGTCATCGATATTCATTCCATTCTTCGGCAACAATGGGCATGACTCGAGAACTTAACTATGTGTTTAAGCCAAGTTCTGAGCAACAATGGATGACAATGTTCGGCCAATGACTAGTCACTCTATGCTTCCTCCCGTCATCGGAGCCGAAGTTCTAATAGACCGCCCAGACATTATTTTGTGCGATGTCCGATGGTACTTAGACAGAACTCCCGGACGCGATGCTTACTTTAGCGGTCATATACCTGGCGCTATTTACGTTGACCTTGATGAACATTTAGCGACATTACCGACAATCAGCGGCGGAAGACATCCAATGCCAGCAGCTGCATCGTTTGCTCTCAGCATGGGCTCGCTCGGGATTAAGGAGTCAGACACCGTAGTTGCTTACGACGACACAAATGGGATGTCAGCAGGACGACTTGTCTGGATGCTTCGAATTCTAGGGTGTGATGCAGCGCTACTAGACGGCGGTATTAAGAAATACCCGCATCAGTTAGAGACCGGCAATTTTCGTCGCCTTTCAGTTTTTCGACCAATCATAGAATGGCCGCCCGAGTTTTTGGCGACAGCCGATGATGCAGGTGCGGCCGGTTCAAACAAGGTCGATGTTCTCGTTGACTCGAGAGCATCAGATAGATTTTTTGGAGAAAATGAACCTGTAGATCCCAAAGCAGGTCATATACCAGGGGCTGTCAATGCACCGTTTGGCGATAATACGAGTGATGACGGAAAGTTTTTTTTGCCAGCAGAGCTTTATTCTCGTTTCACAGAACTCGGGGTCTCAGATCAAAATAGCACCGTTGTCTATTGCGGGTCCGGTATAAGTGCCTGCAACAACCTCTTAGCGATTGAATACGCTGGTCTAGGAAAAGCTCGACTGTATGCAGGTTCTTGGTCTCAATGGAGTCGTGATGAACAGCGACCAATTGCGACAAAATAGTAGCCCTAATTCAAAGGTTCTACACAGTCACCTTTGATCACACCCAGATACTTGGAATACTTACTACATGGCTGATATTTCTGATTTCTATGACCTCGATTCAACACTCGGCGATGACGAGATAATGATTCGAGATACTGTTTCACGTTTTGTTGAAAATGAATTTAACCCCATTGTCGCAGAACACTTCGAAGCTGGCACTTTTCCTATGGAACTAGTCCCAACCATCGCTGATATGGGTTTGCTCGGGATGCATCTAGATGGTTACGGTTGCGCTGGTGCTTCTGCTTCTGCTTATGGTATTGCTTGCCGAGAGCTTGAATCAGGCGATAGTGGCCTTCGAAGCTTTGTATCAGTCCAGGGTTCCCTCTGCATGTTCCCAATATGGAAGTACGGCTCAGAAGAACAGAAACAACAATGGCTCCCACGTATGGCAACTGGGGAAATAATTGGATGCTTTGGACTCACCGAACCCGATCATGGGTCAGACCCCTCGTCGATGACTACAAGAGCAGTCAAGGTTGGAGATAAATGGGTTCTCAATGGCGCTAAGCGTTGGATTACCAATGCCGGCATCGCTCAGTTAGCAATTGTTTGGGCAAACACTGACGAGGGTTTCAGAGGATTTCTGGTCCCAACTGACTCACCAGGATTCGAAGCCAGAAAAATAGAAAATAAACTTTCACTTCGGGCATCAATAACCGGAGAATTTTATATGACCGACGTTGAAGTTCCGGAAACTATGAGATTGCCAGACGCAATCAGTATCGGTGCTCCTCTCAGTTGTTTAAGCGAAGCTAGATATGGGATCGCTTTTGGAGCAGTCGGAGTCGCTCGAAGCTGTTACAAAGCAGCTCTTGAATACCAGCTAGATAGGCCACAGTTCGGGAAACCTCTCGCAAGTTTCCAGATCAATCAAATTAAGTTCGCCGACATGCTCACTCAAATGACTAACGCAAATCTGCAAGCTAATCGCCTAGGTCAATTAAAAGAAGCTAATACTCTTCGCCCATTCCATATCTCCATGGCCAAGCGACATAACTGCCGGGTAGCTATCGACGCAGCTCGTACAGCACGAGCAATGATGGGTGCTAATGGAGTCAGCACTGAATATTCTCCTATGCGTCACGCAAACAACATGGAATCAGTAATGACTTATGAAGGCACCGAAGAGATCCATGGGCTTATCCTCGGCCAGGAAATCACTGGGATACCTTCGTTCAAATGACCGATTTTGATCTTAACGAAATTAACCGGTTGCTGACAACAACAAAACAAGTTCGTAAAAGACTTAACTTGGAGCGATCAGTACCAAATGAGCTTTTACTGGAATGCATAGAAATTGCCGGTCACGCACCAGTCGGGGGCAACTTAGAAAGAAACAGATGGATTATCGTCACAGACCCAGAGTTAAAGAATGAAATAGCCAAAACATATAGGTCTGTCGGTCTGCCATACTTGCAGGCAAGCGGAGGAGCACGCTCTGATTCGCGGACTGCGAAAGTAATTGATTCTTCTATCTACCTCATAGAGAACATGCACAAAGTGCCTGCTATGGTTATCCCACTAAGGCTCGATAGGCCCCCAGTCGGAGAAGATGATGCTGGGTCGGTTGCTGGATATTTCGGGTCGGTTCTTCCTAGCGTATGGAGCTTTCAATTAGCAGCAAGAGCTAGAGGGTTAGGCTCTGCTTGGACAACTTTTCATCTTGCTCATGAAGATGCCATCGCCGAGCTCCTTGGAATACCAAGCTCAGTTACGCAATGTGCTTTGTTACCAGTGGCCTTTTATAAAGGAGATAGTTTCAGCCCCGCTCCACGCAAAAAAGCGAGTGAGATAACATACTTAAATCAATGGAAACACTCTTTGCTATAGCCACTCAAAAACTTAAGCAGCTAAAATAAGATCACCCTCGTCCTCTACGATTATTTTGGATAATCTATGAACGAACAGCATTACCAGCTCTGTTTAGAAAGCCCTGTTGGTCAGCTTCGGCTAATAGCCAGCAAGACTGGTCTCCGAGCCGTTCTCTGGCCTAATGATACTAATCGCGTAAAGCTTCCAGCTAATTGTGAAATTAGTAATGACCATCCGATTCTGAAAACTACTTCTGAACAAATAACGCAATATTTCCAGGGTGAAAGAAAAGAATTTGACGTTCCGCTAGACCTACGAGGGACAGAGTTCCAGCTTGAGACATGGTTGTCATTAGCAAATATTCCTTATGGAAAAACTATTACGTACCAGCAACAAGCAGATTCCATTAATCGTCCTACTGCTACCAGAGCAGTAGGATCCGCCAACGGCCGGAATCCTATTTCCATAGTTTTGCCTTGTCATCGGGTCATTGGAGCTAATGGCTCGCTAACAGGTTTCGCAGCAGGTATTGCTACTAAGCAATTTTTATTACAATTAGAGGGTGCCTGGGGAGAACAAACTCTTCCCCTTACCTAGTTTTCTTCAATTGCCTCAGGCGTATCGTTCAGATTCTTATCCTCTTCAGCATCGGTAACTTCACCAACTGCGTCAATTGATAATGCCTCACCCGGGTTAGTTAATCTCTGTAAAGCTTGAAGAGCCTCTCGATAACTATTTTCTGCAGCTTCTCGTTCTTGGGCCGGTAGATCCATATCAAGGAGGCGTTTTACTTCTGTAGCAGCATCGTTGCGAATTCTTTCCGCTTTTGCAATCGCCTTTCTCGACCGTTCATGTTCGCGGGTATCTGAAACACCCTGGTTAAATTGAGATAATGCCGATGCCAATTCTTCATTTGAAAAAGTGGGGGTTTTAGCTTTGCGTTCATTTCGAGCCATGAAAGTTATACCTACCCTCTGGTGCGCTTCTGATCTATTTCTGGTGCGCGAGGAGGGACTTGAACCCTCACACCCTTACGGGCACAGGCACCTGAAGCCTGCGCGTCTGCCAATTCCGCCACTCGCGCTAGTAAGTTCAGTTAGGTTAACTGCACATTTAACAGGTTCCGCAACGTTCATATTCTTACTACTCTTTCCACTGCTCAACGACACACAGAGACCACTAGCCGTAGACTTAGTGACACGATGAGAGTAAGACCTTTTTTTCGTCGGCTAGAGCATATCGCCGGCAAAATTTTTGCTCACTTCTTTAGGTCAAATTTGCGACCTGTGGAATTAGGGCGCCGAGTCGGTCAACTTCTCGATGAGGGCAGAACAGTCGATACACGAGGACATACGATTGTGCCCAATCATCTCACTTACGCTCTTGCTCATGAAGATCGGAATAGATTTACTCCCATAGAAGAAACACTTCGAAGAGAAATTATCGAAGTAATGCGAGATCACGCAAAAACAAACAACTACGGATTTGCCGGTCCTGTCTCAGTTGCTTTCGCTACAAATCCTAACTTTCGTTTAGGTAAATTCGAAATGTCAGGCGAGTACCGACAAAGATCATCAGCAGAAAAAGGTTATCTAATCGCTGCAGAGGGAACGAGGATAAAAATTAAAGTGCCTCAGCTATTGGGGCGCGCAGATGAATGTGGAATTGTTCTTCACGGATCAAACGTCAGCCGGCACCATGCAGAAATACGTTTGGACGAGCAAGGTCTATTTTTAGTCGATCTTGGCTCTACTAATGGAACTTTTCTTAATGGAACTGCAATCGACAACCAACGTTTAATTGATGGTGACATCATAATGATTGGTGAACATCAACTCCGTCTTGAAGTGAGTTGAATATATGTCTCCTCAACTAATACAGCTCCTAACTATTTGTTTACTACTTCTCATTTATTTATTTATTTATAGGGTCTTGAGAGCTATTTGGGAAGGAGTACGACCATCTTCAGAGCTAAAGCACAAAAAACTTTTTAATTCTAAACAACCCAAAACCCCCAAAGCCTTAATAGTTAGAACACCAGAAACTCAAAGAGGAACACGCCATCAGCTCGATGAAGAATTAACTATCGGGAGGGCAGCCGGATGTCATCTAACTATTGATGATTCATATGCCTCACAACTTCACGCGCGAATTTTTCGTCAAGAAGAGCGTCTTCTTATCGAAGACCTAGGTTCAACTAATGGCACGTACTTAAATCGCCAAAAAGTAAACACAGTTATCGCCTTGAAACTAGGTGACCAGATTCAAGTTGGTTCAACGGTATTTGAGGTGATGTCTTGAACGAATCAGGGAAACGGCGCCTCAACCTCAGTTGGGGCGCCGCCACCGATCAAGGTCGCGTAAGAACTACTAATCAAGATGCAATGCACACAGATTCCGGTCTGTTCGCCGTAGCTGACGGAATGGGTGGTCACCAAGGCGGAGAAGTAGCTGCAAATATTGCAGTGCGAACATTATCTAGTGCTAAACATGACTCTCTCGAAAATTTTGAGTCAGCATTTGTTGAGGCAAATCGAGTTGTGCATCAAACAGCTCTAACTAAGCCCAATCTTCATGGAATGGGAACAACGCTCACAGCAATAGCGGTTTTAGGTGCCACTGATTCGCGTCACTTTGCCATAGCTAATGTCGGCGATTCCCGGATCTATCGATTCAATGGTGAAGAGTTTGAACAACTGACCCTGGATCACAGTTATGTAGCCGAATTAGTTCGACGGGAAGAAATAACTGAGGCTGACGCTGCCGCACACCCCTATCGCAACATGTTGACCCGAGCTATCGGCGTGCACAGCGAAGTTCAAGTTGATAGTTGGCGCCTGACCCCAAAAGAGGGCGACCGTTTTATCCTTTGCAGCGATGGGTTAACAAATGAGCTTTCAGATATGGAACTCATCAAACATCTCATTCAAAATCCACTAGCAAGTAACGCTGCTAAAGCTCTGGTACGAGCAGCAAACATCCATGGAGGTCGAGATAACACCACTGTTGTAGTGATAAATGTCAACATCGAAAATATTGAAACAAACGAGTCTGATGAGGCCCCACAAATTAATGAGAAGCAATCAAATTCTCTAATCCCTGATAACAAACAGACCAGATTAATTAGCAAATTATTTCTTCGTCTAAAGAGAACCAAGGGTTTAGACCCGAGTGATGTAAATAATTCAGAGGAAATTTAACGTGCCTAGACAAAGAGTCATCGAGCTGACTCTACTTTTTTTGGTTAGTTTAATTATTTGCTCACTCTATGCATTATCTGCCCACGGGAACCGAAGTTCGATTCCAGCAAATATCCTGCCATTCTTACTAATTATTTTAGCATTATTAGCTATTGGCCATGCCGCTATCCATTTTCTTGTTCCCACAGCTGACGGCATTCTGTTCCCAATTGCTGGCCTACTGAATGGCATCGGATACGTTTTCATAGTTCGACTGGATTCTGGACTTGCCAGTAACCAAGCAATATGGACTGCCATCGCAATGTCTGCCTTTGTATTGACAATTTTTTGTGTCCGCAACGCCCTTTCATTGAAACGCCACAAAATTTTATTCGGGTTTATCGGGCTAAGTCTGCTGTTACTCCCACTTCTTCCCTACATCGATAGCGGCTCGGGAAAGACAAAATTATGGGTTCAACTAGGAGAATTTTCGATCCAACCAGCTGAACTGGCCAAAGTACTATTACCTATTTTTTTTGCGTCCTACCTAATAGAGAACCGAGAGCTATTGACTCTTGGAGGAAAAGGTTTCAGTACCTTTACTCTCCCAGAAATTCGACATATTAGGCCTTTAGGAATCGGCTCCCTTATTAGCTTATTGATATTAATTGTGTACCAAGACCCTGGGTTTTCGCTAATTTTTTTCTTCATATCTACCGTCTTGCTTTGGGTAGCTACTGATCGACTTATTTACCTAGGTTTCGGGACACTATTTTACACTGTTGGAGCGCTCGCATGTTTTAGTATTTTTGACTCTCTTCAAGACAAGATAAGTGTTTGGCTGGATCCGTGGGATAACACAGCCGATGCCGGGTACCAAATATTGCAGTCAACTTTTGCCCTTGCGAGTGGTGGGCTAACAGGAACAGGACCTGGAATAGGAAGCCCACAAAGAATTCCAGAAGCTGAAACTGACTTTATTTTTGCTGTCCTTGGCGAAGAATTAGGTCTAATGGGAGCCACAGCTATTCTTATCTCGTACCTATTGATAGTTGGGCTTGGTTACAGAATCGCGATAAGAGCTCATACTGCATTCGAAACATTACTTGCCGCAGGTCTAACTACTGCCATAGGAGCGCAGGCAGCGATAGTTATTGCCGGTGTTTTAAGACTGTCCCCATTAACTGAGCTGCAGATTCCTTTCATGGCCTATGGCCCTTCCAGTTTGGTATCCAATTATATAATTATTGGGATATTGCTTAGAATCTCACAAAGCACACCGCCAATCGACCCCCATTATTCATCAATAACCAATGGCACAAGATCAGTATGAATCGCCAAATAGCCAAACTGACAATCGTATTCATGACGATTTTTCTCATTTTATTTAGTCAATTAAATTTGACTCAACTGATTCGAGCAAACGAATACAAATCAAATCCTAGTAACACTCGTTCTATCTCAATGACCTTTACCGAACCACGAGGTCTAATGAGAACAGTCGACGGCGAAGTTATCGCTGAAACAATCAGCACTCCCGGAGATCTGAAGCGATTGAGACAATATCCTTTTGGCAATCTCTATGCACATATAACCGGATTCATATCTTTTGAATACGGAGCAAGCGGGTTGGAACGCCACTACAACAGTCACTTATCTGGCACTGAAATAGGAGTCAGAGTTCAAAACGCGTCTGACTTATTTCTCAATCGAAACCGCACTGCGAATTTGGAGCTGACTCTTAGACATGATGTGCAACTTGTTGCACGAGCAGCACTTGGTACTCGTTCAGGCGCAGTTGTTGCGATCAATCCGAAGGACGGAGCCATTTTAGCTCTATGGTCAAATCCTTCTTACGATCCCAATAATTTTTCATCACATGACTTGAACCGAGTGGATAATTTTCGCGACGACTTACTCAGTGATAATCAAAACCCAATTCGGTCAAAGGCCTATCAAGAAAGCTACCCACCTGGTCCAATATTTAGCATTATCACTGCTTCTGCTGGCTTATCTAGCAACATCCTTGCCAAAGATAGGCCAATCTATCCGCAAGTCGGTTATTACGTCGCTCCACAAACAAGGTCACCCATTACCAACGTAGGCGGTAAAACATGCGGTGGAGTAATTAGCGAAATGCTTGAAGAATCATGCAACACAGGGTTTGCTCAAATGGCTATTTCATTGGGACCAACTATTCTAGTGGAACAGGCAGAGGCGTTCGGCTTCAACTCAGAATTGGCTATCGGTCTGCCCGATATCACCGAATCATTTATCCACCAACCCGAGTTCTACGAGCCAAACCTCTCACTTTTAGCTCAATCTGGAATAGGTGAAGGGGGCGTATCAGCTACCCCTCTCCAAATGGCATCAGTTGCGTCAGCAATTGCAAACGATGGTATTTTTTTTTCGCCGAGAATTATAAATAAAATCACAACCAACGATGGTGAAGTTCTCAAAAATTATCAACCTCAAATTTTAGGTAGACCTATTACAAAGAGCGTTTCAGAAGAATTAAAAGCCATACTTTTAAAGTCAGTTGAACGTGGCACCGGGCAATCAGTTCAAACTGAAGGAGTCAAGGTAGGAGCCAAAATAGGAATCGTGCGGGTCAAAAATAGCACTGCAACTCATAATTGGGTCATAGCTTTTGCTCCAGTAACCAACCCCGAGGTCGCTGTTGCTGTATTTGTAGAGGAAGGAGGTTCTGAAGGTGTTTACACCCAAGGAACCGATGCGGGACCAATTGCCCGCGCCGTCATTGAAGCGTCTTTGCGTCTTCCAACCTCTACCGTTAACGAACCCTAGAACTTATTAATATTAATCCTTTCCCTCTAAGGACCACCCAGTAGCTGATGTCCAATACCGAACGACCAATATTAGGCGGCAGATACGAGCTGTATCGAAGAATCGCTAGAGGCGGTATGGCCGAAGTGTTTCTCGGTCGAGACCAGCTTTTAGACCGCCTTGTAGCAGTGAAGGTCCTATTTCCGGAGTTCGCTACTGACCCATCATTTGTTAAACGTTTTCGGCGTGAAGCCCAGGCCGCTGCAAATCTTAACCAACCTAATGTGGTTGGTGTCTATGACTGGGGCCAAGAAAATAGCACCTACTACATAGTTATGGAATATGTCGAAGGTCGAAGTCTCGCTGAAATTATTCGAGCTGAAGGACCCTTGCACCCTGACAGAGCAGCTGACATAGCAATCGATATTTCCTCGGCGTTAACGTTTGCTCACCGTAACGGGGTAGTACACCGAGATATAAAACCAGGCAATGTCTTAATCACAGCTACTGGTCAAGTTAAAGTAACTGACTTCGGTATTGCACGAGCATTGACGGGCAACACTGATGACAATTTGACTCAAACTGGCTCTGTAATGGGGACGGCAACATATTTGTCGCCAGAGCAAGCGCAAGGCCAGCCTGCAGACCCACGAAGTGATGTGTATTCACTTTCAGTAGTCCTATACGAAATGCTAACTACAAGGCCGCCATTTACTGGGGATACGCCTGTATCCATCGCTTATAAGCATGTGCAGGAAGTACCGCAACCACCCTCACAGCTAAACATTGATATACCAGACCCCCTCGAAGCTATTTGCCTTCGCGGTCTTGTCAAAGAACCATCAGAGCGATATGCCTCGGCCGAAGATCTAAGAGGTGATCTCAGACGCTTTCGAGAAGGTCAGCATGTTTTGGCTACTTCTTATCGTCCATCAAAGAGTGATGATCCAACCACGAAACAGCCTATAGATCTTGGTGCGAACAGCACCGCTGCTCTCGATCCGAAGCATCAAAAAAGTAAATTAAAAAAGCAGCCAGTACCAACTAGCGGAAACAAACTTCCCCCCAGAAGTACTAACACCAATCGACCGACTATACCTTCGACCGGCAAAAATCAACAAACAGGCGCGCCAATATGGATAACTCTCCTCGTTATCTCCCTCATAATCATTGGTGGCCTCCTTTTTCTATTAATTGATCGCTCATCAAATAACAACCAAAATGGTCTCGGGATAGAGAACCCCAGTGAGTTGAAACTCCGTGTCCCAGAATTACTTGGCTTGGATTGGGAGGATGCGGAAGCATTATTAGACGAATCAGGATTTGAAAACATAATAATTGAATTCCAAGAACGCCAAGACACCCCTGAAAATCAAGTCTTTCAACAAGATCCTCGTTCTGGGTTATTACTCGCAGATCCCAACGATCCCGATAACCCAATCAGACTTTTTGTATCAAAGGGATTGAATGTTATCTCTGTTCCTTCGGTTGAAAGACTTAACTACGATGAAGCCGAGCAGCTTTTACTTGCTGCAGGTTTTTCTGTTAACAGGATCGATACAGAAACCGATGAGTTTGATATCGGAATCGTGATTAGCCAGGACGTCCCCAGCACACAAAAACGTCCCCAAGGATCGCTTATAACTTTAATAGTTTCCGTTGGGAAGGGAGAGGTAGTAGTACCTCAAGTCGAAGGACAAAAATTAGAGGATGCAAGGGTTTCTCTTGCAAGAAAAGGGCTGTTAGATGAAATTTTGCAAGAGTTTTCGCTTCAATTCCCTATAAATCATGTAATCCGTACCGAACCATTAGCTAATGAGAGGATTGAGCGCGGAAGCGTTATTAAGTTAATTATTTCAGCTGGACCCGAAAGTGGGTTAGTCCCAAACCTTGAAATTTTAGGTATCACAGATGCTGATTCAGTTGAATCAGCAATAAAAAATCTTGGATATGCAGTCATCAGAGTGTTACGGGAAGTACCTATAGACGATCCCCGAATCGGTCACGTCATTGGGATTGAACCGGCGCCTGGAACAAGTTTACTTCTTGGTTCTGACGTGATCTTGATAGTTGCTGATTCACAATCTGCTTCGCTACCATCTAATCCAAATACTGAAAATCCAAACACCGAAAACCCAGTTAACCCAAACACAGATAATGGCTTTATAACAGTGGAACCAAGCAATTAAATTCCAGTAACTCACTGTGATAACTTAACGTCCGCTTTTCGCCCTCTATGATAGATATTCATGGCAAGGCCCACAAAAAGTCGACTAACTCCTAAAGGCACTCGTCCCGCAGGGACTCTAAACCCAGAAGCACAAATCGCTGATGGAGAGTTGCCAAGCCCTGCGTGGTTTGGCTGGATAATTCTTGCATTAATGATATTTGGGGTAGGCATTATTTTTTCAAACTATATGAGTTGGTTACCCGGCAGTCCAAGTAGCAGATGGATTCTTGGAGGTCTCGGTTTCGTGCTCGCTGGTCTTCTTACAGCCACCCGGTGGCGCTAAGAATAAATGCCACGCTAAGTGTTCTAACTACAATTATGTAATTAATCCCCAAGATGTGTATAAGTTGTGGATTTAATTTTACAAGCTAGTCATCATCATGATTTTTGACAAGTTCCATTTCCTCCATACAACAACGCGGCCCTTCGGGCACTTGGTTGGGGGAACGAGTCATCCGTATTTCCGTCCCACAAAGAGTGCACCGGTAAGTCAGCTTCACCCGTCGGAGTTCTCCAGACGGCGGAGGCGGAGGAACTTCACGCGAAAAGCTGGCCATCATACGCAGCCCCATTGAATAGATGACATAGACAAAAACCAAGGAACCTAAAACCGGAATTACGATATCCACACCCAAACGGTACCTTGAACCGAGTACACCAACGCTCGGTAAATCCAATGTCTTAGATTTTTATCTAAAATCTCTGCTCTAGCTAGAAGACAAATCAACCCTAAACGAATTACAGGTGTAACTTATAAGATCCATCAAATTGTTCAACTGCCGCAACCAATTCTGTCAATCTGGATAATAATGTTCCCAAGTACTTATTTTGTCTGTGAGGAGAATCCTCTAGACCTATTACGAGCGCGTACTTGGCTGAAACAGCATCCTGCGTGCACTACAGATCTTGAACTCGTCGTCACAGAGCTTTTAACTAATGGGATGATCCATGGATTCGGCCCACAGATAATTCAAATCCATCACATTGAAAATGGAGTAAAATTTACTATTATCTCAAATAACCCACCATTTGATATCGCACCACAATGCACATCTCTGAAAGAGAGCGGCAACGGGTTAGCGATCGTAGAGGCTTTGCTTGATTCATTTTCTCTTCAAATCGATCCAAAAGGGAACTCAGTTTTAACTGGTATTTATAAACAAGCCAAAAGATTGAATAAATGAGGGCTATAGGCACAGAGCCCGGAGATTTTGTTGAATTCGACTTAGATTTAATCGAGGCAGACCGACGTCAAAAAATTCGTGATCTTCTAGAAGGAATAATTCCTGCTTTACAAAATGAGTTGAACTGCGAGCTATCAATCGGTAACGACGGGGTCGAATTAGTTCTTGTGGACAATAATTCAATTAGATTCCGAGCAACATTTAACTTTAAAGGTCGTTTGGTATTGACAGACCAGCGCCCCACCGAGCTTCTTTAAAATATTTTCACTGGGTCAAGTTGAAGAGCGAAAAGCTCTCTCTAAAAGAGGACTACTCTTCCCTAACCAATTCGGTTTGCTATCCACATAAACAACGGCCCCAGGAATTAGCTGCGATGTAAGCACAGCTCTCTGGGTTGGTACCTCGTCGAGTGTTTCTGATGTCGGAAATAATTGTAATTCTTCAATTTCGACAATTTTTCCGCTTTCTGTTCTTTGCTTTCGAACTACCTGGTTTTTCGGAACATTAGCTCTTTGTCTCTTCTGGACATCACCAGTCCACAATCTGGCCGTTCCATCACGTTCATCATGCATACTCCAACCGATTGGGACCCTAAGACTATCGACGTGTTTTTGACACACAGCCAAAGCATCACCGGATTCAGCATCCATTTCAGTGATCCAAACTGAACGATTTTTCGAATTGTACCAAAGGTTTAAAACTGCGGAAGCTCCACATGTACTTCGGGCACAACAAGTCATAGACCAAAAATAGCCTCAGACTTTAACAGTTCTGTGGATGCTCCAACTATTGAGAATTGATAAGTTGATAACGGTCCTCTTATAGATAAGAATCCTGGATCGCTTAAAAAGGGTGTTCGTTCTTGCTTATTGGCGCATATAGCGGGCGCTTGTTTCGATAATTTCCGAGGCGTCGCTAATGCATTATGTGTGTTAACTTTCTGCTGTGGAGCCGCTGCTTGTTCTAACTATTGGCCAAGCGCCTCGAGATGACATCAAAAAAGAACTCCTCCAAGTATTGGGAGCGAGACCTATCGAGGTCCGTGGCGCACTCGACGGGTTATCTACTGACGAGATCGCACACCTTGCCCCTAAGAATGCATCTGACACCTTTCACACTCGTCTCGCTAACGGCGCCGATGTGATGATCTCGAAGCAGGCCGCCACCATTCGTCTAGAAAAACTACTTATAGAACGGGAGGGTCGCCCAGTTTTAGTTGCCTGCACAGGTAAATTCACCGGACTCCCGGACTACCCGAACGTGTTGTTCCCTTCAACGATTCTTGAAGGCATTGTGGATGCTGTCGCTCCTGCCGAGTGCACTTTGGGAGTGTTAGTGCCCTTAACGGAGCAGGTCGAGTCGTTAGCTCAACAATGGCAACGATCTAATAGAGCAGTAGTAGTTGCTGCCGTAAAGCCAGGCGAAGACCCCCGAGCGGCAGCAGCCATACTGGCTGGTGCTGCAGTGGACCTTGTCGTACTCGACTGTTTCGGATACGAGACGTCATTATTGAACCAAGTTCGCGAAACAACTGGAGTGCCGGTTCTATCAGCCGTTCGATGCACCGCACACATCGCCTCAGAGCTTCTTGGATGACCCGTAGCTTGGACGCGACAGACGTCGACGATCTCGCTGTTGGTGCCTGGATTCTCGGGACCGGAGGGGGAGGAAACCCCTACCTCAACCACCTTAACGTGCAACAAATAGCTGCCACAGGCACACAGTTTGAGTTAATTGACCCTCAAGAACTAGATGACGATGCTCAGGTTGCGGTGGTATCCACAATGGGGGCGCCACTTGTGATGCAGGAACGTCTCCAAGATGCACGCGATGTAGCCCGAGTAGTGGAGATAATGGGCGAGTACTTAGGGTCATCGTTCGACGCGGTAATGGCAACTGAAATTGGCGGTTCAAATGCCTTTCAACCCTTAATGGCGGCAGCTCACCTTGGTTTACCAATCGTCGACGCAGATGCCATGGGGAGGGCTTACCCGGAAGCACAAATGACGAGTTTCGCTATCGGTGGTCTACAACCCTGGCCGTTGGCTCTCGTGGACCCGCGGGGGGTCGAGGCTGTTATTACGAACGTCCCCACGTGGAAGTGGATGGAACGAACTAGTCGTGCGCTCACTATCGAAACGGGTTCGATGGCCGCAACTTGTAAGGCTCCGAGAAGTGGAGCCGAGGTCAAACGCTGGGGTGTAGCGAATTCAATGAGTTTCGCGATCCAACTTGGGGCCAGAGTCCGTGAAGCACGCGCCGCTCATGAGGACCCGGTAGCAGCTATCTGCGTCGCTGCTGAGGGCGAACTGATTTTCACTGGCAAAATTATCGATGTTGATCGACGCACAACGGGTGGCTTTCTCCGCGGCACAGCCAAACTCGATGGGTTGGACGAATATTCCGGATACCACGTCGAACTTGACTTTCAGAACGAATGGTTGGTGGCGCGTCTTGGGGACCGGGTCATCGCAACCGTGCCTCACCTCATTTGTTTACTCGACGCAACTTCAGGTGAGGCGATCGGCACAGAGACAGCCCGTTACGGTCAACGGGTAGCTCTCATGGGCATTACCGCGCCGCCTCTGTTCTTGAGTCCGGCAGGTCTCAATTATGTTGGGCCCCGTGCGATGGGATACGATCTTGAACCCGTGGACCCCTGTCCATGAGACGTATCGGTATTGACGTTGGAGGCACTAACACTGACGGGGCACTACTTGATGGCGTCGAAGTAGTCGAGACCATCAAGACACCAACAACCAATGATGTGTTAAGTGGCATCCAAAAAGTTCTCGAAGGTCTTTCTCACCATGACATCGGGGCCGTAGTAATTGGCACAACCCAGTTCACTAACGCAGTTGTCCAACGAAGCCAGTTAAACCAGGTGGGATTCTTGCGGATTGGGTTACCAGCTGGCCGTTCATTGCCCCCACTCGTTGGCTGGCCCCCCGATCTCGCTGAAGTGGTCCGGGGCAAAACGTTTATGGTAAGAGGCGGCATCGAATACGATGGACGCCCCTTCGAAGAACTAGACGAATCAGCTGTGATTGAGGCTGCTCACCAGTTCGCTGACCTGGGCATCAACGCCATAGTGATCGCAGGCAGCTTCTCACCTATAGACACGCGTCAAGAAGATCGAGCCGCCGAAATCATTGCGGAATACCACCCAAAGGCCCAAATCACGGTATCTCACCGCCTTGGCCAACTTGGGCTGTTGGAACGAGAAAATGCAGCAGGTTTGAACGCTTGCTTATTAGAACTCGCTGGATCAGTCATCTCAGCTTTTGCATCAGCGATTGACCAGATTGGTTTCGGTTCCGGCACCCGTTTATTTTTGACCCAAAACAACGGCACCCTTCTTCAAGTGGAAGAGGCAGCCAAGTATCCGGTCCTCACCTTCGCGTCGGGCCCCACCAACTCCATGAGAGGCGCAGCTGCCCTCGGGGGTGTAACTGATGGACTTGTTGTTGATGTTGGTGGAACTACAGCGGACTTCGGGGCAATTGTGTCGGGTTACCCCCGACAAGCCAACGCCGCAGTGGAAGTGGGTGGGGTGCGCACTTTATTTCAACTCCCCGACGTGCTTTCTATTGGGCTAGGTGGCGGAAGCCAAATTCATCTGAACCCCCTAAGGCTCGGCCCAAATAGCGTCGGGCAGCGGCTAACTACAGAGGCACTTGCCTTCGGCGGTTCTGTCCAAACACTTACGGACGCCGCGATAGCAGCAGGGATATTGAAAATCGACGGGACATCACGACCAGATCTACCGAATGCTGACGAAATTCTTGCTCACGCAGCAACGATAATCGCAGGCGGCGCTGACCGGATGAAACTTTCGTCCAACGAAGTTCCCTTAATAGCAGTTGGTGGCGGAGCTTTTGCAGTGTCGGACACTATGCAGGGTATAACTGAGGTGGTTCGACCTCGCTACGGCGACACTGCGAACGCAATTGGGGCTGCTTTGGCTGAAGTCAGTGGTGGTGTTGATCGAGTTTTCCAAGGTATGGGGCATGATGCCGCTGTCGCCGAAGCTATTCAAATAGCGACTGAAGATGCCGTGGCTTCGGGAGCTGACCCGTCACTGGTTGAGGTCATCGAGGTGGAAGACCTACCCATTGCTTATCTACCTGGCGACGCTCGGCGTGTTCGAGCTCGTGTCGTCGGTCCTCTTAAATAGTGTGTTATCAGATGCTCCGAGACAACATCAACAATCAAGAAATGAGACCGGGAGCGCTCGGGTATTCATGCATGTTCGGAAGCATGCGAGTAGGCCCGTTTTACCCATTGATGGCTGCGAGTTCTCCCTAAATTTATTCTTTAGTCCAACCAAATATCTCACGCCGTTCGACCAGATGGGCCAAACTATGAGCCCTTTGTATCGCCTTCCTGATCACGGTCGACTCATCGGCAAATTCTTGCACAATCCCTATCTCGAACGTTTCTTTTGCAGTCCACTCCTTAGCAAATTTGGGTTGTTGTCTCAGAACCTGGCTAAAGGGACACTGATCTTGCATGTCGGCCCTCGTTAGGGCTTCTGAAGATCTAGTATCTGGCTCACTATCAATAAGAGGAGCGGAGAACCCATTAATGACCTACAAATCAATGGTCCGAAACGTCGACGGATCCTTTCTGACGCGAAGGACAACTGACAATCTTCAAAATTTTCTTGATGAGTACCTGAAAGAAGGCACCGACCAAGGTTGGACTTTGCACAAGTTCAACATTTCACACAACTCTTTGTTCGGCTACAGCGTCACCCTTATCCGGGATACGAACGAATAATGAAGGAGCAGCCTGAACGCCCGATCTTCGGTCCTGAGGATCCGCGCCTTAACCCCCCAAATCCACCGGAGATCCGGCCGGCTCGTTCGATTCTCAAAGCGATCTCTTGGCGGGTGTTAGGGACCCTTGACACGTTGGTCCTATCCTTTGTCATTCTGAGTTTTCTAGGTCCGTTCTTCGGCCTTGAGGAGGTAAGCAGCAGTGTTAGAGCAAAAACTGCTGTATATATTGCTCTAACTGAGGTGGCTACGAAGCTGACACTATATTTTTTGCATGAACGGTTCTGGTCGCGGTTGCAGTGGGACCGAGACCTGGACGCGGAAGGACACTACCGGGACGGTCGACGGCGCTCGGTCACCAAGACGGCGACATATCGGATCTTGGCAAGTTTAGATACCATGCTGCTCGGGTTCATCTTCACTGGCAGTCTTGCGACAGCGATCTCGATAGGTGGCTTCGAGGTTTTCACGAAGGTGGCACTCTATTTCTTCCACGAACGCTCTTGGGCCCGAATCCGCTGGGGGATCGTACCTGGGGTTGCATGAGATGCAGAGAATCTGGACTGGTTGAACTCCATCTACCTAAGTAAACCCTCCTCGTTGAAGGCCCACCTGCTGGGCTCGGGCGCTAACCGGTTTGCTTAGCTATTTACTCATTTCGGCTTCGAAATCAACGTCTTCGATAGTTGCTTCGCCGTTGTAGAACTTGTCTAAACGTTCAACTGGTTTGAAACCGGAATCTTTCAACGAGCGTGCAACTCGAATCAACTGATTCCAGATTTGTACTTGGATCTCAGTGTCAGCTTTGTTGTACTCACGTACTTTTGCCATTTGTTCCATGTCGCCATCAACAGCTTTTGCATACCATTGCGTTGAAGCAGCCCCGCCAGCATCAGCCATTGGCCAACTGAAAGGCGTTCCGTCTTTGCTGAGGATCATTTTCGCTACGTCTTTTATGGAGTAGGACGCTGTTGGAACAATAAGCATGTCTCTCATGATCGCCAGCTGGTCAATGACGTGAGCTTCAATGAATGTCTCAAGTTCAGTCAAAGTAGGTAAACCAGAAGCGCCGAGGTGCTTGCTAACAAGGTGACGCATGATCCGTGTTTCAGCGGCGGACCATACATAGAAACCGAAAGCTTCAGGAGTTTTGTACTTACGGATCGCAGAGGCACGAGCTTTTTGAGCTGTTTCCCACATTTGAAGGAAAACCTTTAGCTCACCTTCGTCTGTGTGCGAGAAATCGTCGAACTGCAAGTGCTTGGCTCTAACTGACGCAACGTCGTTGTACTTCTCACCAACGACTTTGTTATCTGCGTCAACCTGGTAGTTAACAAGGTGCATTCCCCATTGGTAAACAATCTGGGATGCTTTGGGATCAAACAGTTCATCTTGAAGGCTTACTGAGTTTTCCATGTCAACAAACAACGCAACAGGACGGCTATCGATCTCTACTGATGGAAGCCCACGGCGACGGTACGCATAAACTTTACCTGACTTTCGAGCGGCGTCATATACGCGAGCGAAGTCGATGTGCTTATCGAGTTTGTCGGTACCAAGTTCTAAGTTCGCTAATTCAGAAACAGTAGTGATGTTTAGGGCTGCGAGCTTAGTTTCAGCGATTTTAGGAGTGACACCAGCTATACGGGTTACTTCGTCATTGTCTTCCCAGATTTGGGTACATGTTGGCTTGTATGTGCACTCGCCACATAACGCGTTCACCATTGGGCGAGGGTAAATACCGTGGTCTTTAGCATTACGTACGATTTGTGCAGCTTCAACGAATCCTCGTTTGTACGCTCCTTCAGCAGATTCTGCGTTGACGGTGCCATCAGCAGCTGAATACACAAGAGCTGTGAGGTCCATGCGCACAGCAACAAAAGATAAACCAGCTAAAGCTTTACCGATTACGTAACCGTATTGCTCATCAGCCCTACCGAAACCACCAGCGGCGAGCATGTCACGGTAATGAGAAAGCTGTAACGCGTCTTCCATTTTCGCTCTGCCACCTTGGCGAAGAGTTCCTGAAACGTTACGTCCCAAACCCATATCGGCGAGAGTCACATACTCCATTACGTATTCGACTTTGGAGCCGTTTGCATCGAGGACCCGTCCGGAGCCTTTGCCTGATTTCTTGTTGAAATCTATGGCACCATGCATTTTCGCATCTACGCCAAGCCACGCTGGTTTGTTGTTCGGGAGGTCAGTTTCGCTACGAAGGGTGAAGTCAGGTTCTCCTACACGGGAGTTATCTGCAGGTGAAGGCAAACGTGGGTTCATCAAAACTTTGATATCGCCTGGGTTTCTAAGAAGTTCCTTAGTTGCGAACTCTCTAGCCGCACGAGATGACTGTTCGTAGGTTATTTCGCCAGCTGCTACCTGATCACGGTCCTCTTCACCTATCAAGGTGACTACTCGCACACCAGTACGCATTGAACGAAGCGCAGCTTTGAACTCTGCTTGATCTTTTTTGGTTGCTACAGCACCTATTGGACAGTTGAACTCGCCGCTCTTGCCCCGAGGGGCCGAAGCGTTGATCTGATCCATTAACGCATCTTCGAAATGGTTACCTTCAGAAAAAAGGCTTTGTGTGAACTCTGAATGCTCAACTAATTCAGCAGCGATGTCAGGTATGTGGTTGAAAGCCAGCTCTGTAGGGCATTTCTTCTTAGAAACAATTTTGGCGTCATAGCCACCGAGGCGTAAACCGGAGATATCTATGGTGTTTTCGTTCTGGTTATATGAGTAGTCATCAAATATTATGTTGACGGCGTTAGGCGAAGAGGACACAGCATCAATGTTGACACGTCTTTGGTACTCTTTCAGGCCTAAAACACGCTTATTACGTGCCCAGCCAGCAGTTACAGTATCGCCAACTATTCGTTGCAGGCGTGCTTGCAGTTCAGAGAAACCAGCGTCAGGGAAATCAGAAGCTAACTGTTGAAGAACGCTTCTTTTGGTTGCTCCAGAGTACGAGAGAGTCTCTGTCATACTCCCCATATATCAACCTGCATCAGCAGTAACTTTTTGTTCAAGAGGGTTTAGTTCAGTCATCGTATGACTAAGAGTCCCGCATCTCAGACCCAACAACTACACCCCAAAAAGGCCAATGAACTAGGCTTAAAACATGGGTGACTTTAAGCGAGCGAGACAAAGAGCCAGAAAGAGAAGTAGGGACTGGTTGCCATGAAAGACGGTCTTCTTCCTCCTTCCCACGGTTCGGAGTTGGAACTTGGTGACGAATTTCTAGATCTGGCCGATGCGGGTCCGGCTCCAGCCCAAAAGTCGGCACGGCCACTACGTACCGACGTGTACGTATCCACCGACCGTCACACCAAAGAGCTGTCCGCTATCTCCACTCGGCCGACGGCTGCTGCCCACTCGGGTGAAGTTGCCGAACCAGGCGATTTCGTAACCGTCGAGGTCGCGGGTATACCTCTAATAGTCACGCGTGGCCAAGATAACAATGTTCATGCGATGCATAACATCTGCGCTCATCGTGGAGCAACCGTTGAAACACGCGATGCCGGCTCGGAACGAGTTCTCTCGTGTCCCTTTCATGGGTGGTCGTACCACCTCGATGGTGAACTCAGGGCTGTCAGCGACGCCTCGGCATTCTCATCAACACCATGCACCCGAGAAGGCCTCACTCCTGTCCACTGCGAAGAGCGGCACGGAATCATCTGGGTCACCGCAGACCACGCCGCTGCACCGATCAAAGTAGGCGACTGGCTGGGAGACAAGCTCGACAACCTGCTTACCTCACTGAAGCTCGAGTCAATGGTGTTACACGCCGCCACGATCATTGACGTAAACGCCAACTGGAAGCTCCTAACAGATGGCTTTCTAGAGCTGTACCACTTCAAATATCTGCATCGCAATACAGTGGCTTCGTACTTGGCCGCCAACATGTCCCGACCTCTCCGTTTCGGTGAACACCTCGGCAACGCCATCCCCAAAGAAGGTTTACTCAAGGATCTCGCTGATGAGTCTCGCGAAGAGTGGCGCGTCTACGACGGCACCGTAATACCGGTAGTCCTTTTGCCCGGAACCGTAATTAATTGGGATGCCGGTCACCTCGAAGTGTTCTCCTTACGTCCCAACCCCAAACATCCAGGGCAAACATTGGTGCGGCTTTGGCTCGCTGTGCCTGCCGAACACGCAGACCAGACTGACCTATGGAACCGCACATTTGCGAGCGTGCTTGAGGTCATAAATGAAGACTTCGCTGCTGCAGAACATGTTCAACGTAACATCGAGGTTGGCGTCACCGAGGAACTACTCATCGGCGCAAATGAAGAGCTACTCATCGAGCACATGGCCTCGGTCGATCAACTCGTTGCTAACCACGGCGGGTAATGCTGTCGAGATGAGCAAACTCAGGGACTGATAGTCGTTCTTATGGTCATCAACAACTTCAAAGGCACACGCTAAAGAATTAAAACAAAGGGGCGTAATGAAAGAGAAGTAGGGACTGGGTGCCTCCGACAGCTCCTGAACTTTAAGAATTTAGTTTGCTTCCGTAGATTGAGATTTCCTCCGCAACCGCTGAAGACGCATGATATGTCTCTGACTGATTCGGGAACAAACCGGACCGAACATCCGAGGCGTAGGCACTAACTGCCTTAGTCGCATCTTCAGCAAGCTCTGCATACCGTCTCACAAATTTTGGACGAACCCCATTTTCTAAACCAACAAGGTCATGAAATACAAGCACTTGCCCATCTGTGTGTGGACCAGCGCCAATTCCAATCGTAGGTACGTTAATCGACTCAGTCACAAGCTTTGCTGCCACGTCAGGAATACCTTCAAGGACTATAGCGAACACGCCAGCTTTCTCTAATAGCTGAGCATCTTCTATCAAAACAGCAGCATCTTCGAGATTCTTAGCTTGCACTCTAAATCCGCCGATCGCGTTGACAGATTGAGGAGTAAGACCTATGTGACCCATAACGGGAATCTCAGCTGATACCAAAGCATCAATCATCTCTAGTCTCTTACGCCCCCCTTCTAATTTAACTGCTTGAGCCCCAGCTCGAATCAATTTCGCAGCGTTCCTCAGGGTTTCAGAAGTAGAGATGTGGTAACTCATCCAAGGTAAATCCGCTATGACTAATGAGCTTGGACGAGTTCGAGCCACGGCTGCAGTGTGATGGGCAATGTCTTCGACTGTGACTTGGAGAGTGTCCTCATAACCGAGGATGACCATCGCGAGAGAATCTCCAACTAATAACAGATCGACCCCGGCATCCTCAGCTATCCGTGCCGATGGCGCGTCATAAGCCGTAACCATCACAAGAGGTGGTTTGCCATCTTTTACACGATATGCACGTATTTCGGGAGCAGTGAGTTTCGTCACCGTGTTCCTTTCGGTCCAGCGCCAAATTGGCTACCGGCTTGGGGTTCACTAGATGAATAATGAAGCCTTATTCCGTCAATGTCAAACCGTCATTATCAAGTAATCTTGTTTTACCTATATGCGCTGCAGCTAGCAATCGGATTTCAGCATGCAATATTTTAGGTATCTGTAAATTGTGGGCGTTCACAGCGGCCACATAATCAAGAATTGCTAAGGGTTCTGTCTCAACTATTTGTTTCATTAAGGCCATCACAACTAACGGGTCACGCTCGCCACGCCTCACCAGATTTAGACCTTCATCCAGTGCAACGCGCAATATTGGAGCGGCAAGACGTTCTTCTGAAGAGAGATAAACGTTCCGGCTCGACATTGCAAGACTGTCAGCTTCTCTTACTGTCGGAGACCCAACAACCTTCACTGGCAGATTTAGATCAACTACCATTTGGCGAATTATCTGAAGTTGTTGAAAATCTTTTTCCCCAAAATATGCTTTACAAGGACCAACGATCCCAAAGAGTTTTGTCACGACCGTAGCTACCCCGTCAAAATGTCCTTCTCGAGATGCACCTTCCCAAAGCTGCGAGAGCTTCGACACAACAACCTTGGTCCCTATCTCACTTGGGTACATGTCCTTTACTGCCGGTACGAATAGAATATCGACGCCAGCGCTTTCAGCAATTTGTTTATCTTTTTCTATACTTCTGGGATACGAGTCAAGGTCTTCGCCATCACCAAACTGAAGCGGATTTACAAAAACACTTGCAATAACAAAATGGTTGTCTTTTGCCGCCCGTTCTAATAATGATGCATGACCATCATGTAACGACCCCATAGTTGGCACAAAGCCAACTTGTTTACGCTCCAACGCCATTAACAAAGTTTCTCGACGAACCGCTTCGATTGAAGAAATCAGTCGCATTTGTTTTTGCTTTCATATCTACGACCAGCAAGTTCTGCAGTCGCTTTAGCCAGTGTCTCGTACAACTCTTTTTCCTCGATCGGCAAAACATCAATGTGCATGCTTATTGTTTCAAAATCACCACGTGAAGCAGGACCTGTCAATGCCTGGACCGCTCCCATCTCAAGTACATTATCAATGCTTTCTTTCGCCATATTTAAGTATGCAGCTTTAGGAACCCCACATAGTTCAGATAGGCGTTCAATCTGACTAGCAATCAGGGTTACATGATTCGCTGCGACGCACGCAGTAGCGTGATATAGAGCACGATTATCTTCGTCAATTTCAAACCAGTTAGCTCTAAGCGCTTCAACAATTTTCAGCACACCGCGATCACCAGCGACCGCCATCGAACATTTGTCTAAAAGCCTACGAGCTCCAAGGTCACGGTTCGGAATTGATGCAAGCGGATGCATTGAGGCTCGACGAGGGTGGGGGCTAAGCACTCCCAAGGTCAAAGCTCCAGACAAATGAACTACTAAAGTCTCCTCTGACGGTTCTATCTGTCTAGCGACAGTCGCTATAGCTGCATCGGGGGTAGTAATTGCCAAGACATCAACACCGTATGCAGCGCTCTGTAGATCGTCAGTTCGCCCCAAGGGTCGTTCAATTCTCCACGACATTTTTGCAAGCGCATTACACAATGCACCACCAAGTTTGCCGTCTCCAACAACGCGGATACTTTTCATTACAAAAAATCTTTCTTCAGGCACATCGCCAGCTATCGCTACCAAAGCCTTTAGAAGTAGCGTTCTGAGCTTACAAACGACAACTAAGTCAAAACTAAATTTGATTAGAAACAAAACGAAAATGAACTCACTGCATGTAGCCGATAAAGTGCTAATTGATCCTGCGGAGTGGGCCACGACAACCGGCCCTCCTGTTACCTATATAAAAGGAGTGTCATTGTGGTTGGCGGAGCATTGAAGTCAGCAAGCATGGATGATTTAGATCTTCGGATGTCCGAAGGCGTTCGTCCTTTATACGAAGCAGTTAAAAAATTTATTAGAGAAGAAGTAGACCCTATTACCGAAGAGTATTACCGCCTCGGTGAAGGTCGCGCAGAACATTGGGGCTACGGCGAAGGCCAACTTGAGTTGCTTGAAGGGGCAAAAGCTAAAGCCCGAGAACTGGGCCTATGGAATTTTTTCCTTCCTGATGCAGAAACCGGTCAAGGGCTATCGAATCTGGATTATTCCTATATTGCTAATGAGCTAGGTAAGAACAGACTCGCTTCAGAATGTCTCAATTGTTCAGCTCCTGATACCGGCAATATGGAGGTTATTGAACGAGTCGGTACTCCCGAGCAAAAAGCAATGTGGTTAGAGCCACTGCTGCGTGGCGAAATTCGTTCCGCATACGCCATGACTGAGCCAAAAATTATGAGCTCTGATGCGAAACAAATCGAAACAAGCGCTATACGTGATGGCGACGAATGGGTAATCAACGGCGAAAAATTTTATATTTCGGGAGCAGGCGACCCACGCTGTAAAATCATGATCACCATGGTTCGTACGAACCCTGATGCTGATACCTACAAACAACAGTCTCAAATCTTAGTTCCTGTTGATGCACCCGGCGTGCACATTCTTGGACCAATGCATGTTTTTGGTAGCGATGATGCTCCTCATGGCCATATGCACATCAAATTCGAAGATGTACGTGTTCCTTATGAAAATATTCTGCTCGGAGAGGGTCGCGGCTTTGAAATTTCACAGCTACGTCTAGGCCCGGGCAGAATTCATCACTGTATGAGATCTATAGGAAGCGCAGAAAAAGCCATCGAGATGATGGTAGATCGTGGACTTTCAAGAGAAGCCTTCGGCAAGAAGCTGATAAATCTCGGAAAAAACATGGAAATTATTTCCCGAGCACGAATTGATGTCGAGGCAATGAGGCTCATGGTCCTTCGAGCTGCTCAAGCAATGGACACATTAGGTAACTCCGAAGCTCGTGTTTGGGTTAGCGCAGTGAAAGCTATGGTCCCAGAAAAGTGCTGCGATATCATCAATGATGCTATTCAAATGCACGGTGCAGCCGGAGTGTCTCAATGGTTCCCATTGACTGATATGTGGCATTCGCAAAGAACGTTGCGCCTGGCCGATGGACCCGATGAAGTACATCACAATGTTGTTGCACGCGCGGAAGCTAAAACGCGTGAAGGTGAGAAAGCTCAGGGTCTAGCTAGCTCTCACACACTTGGTGGCCCAACATTTACTGGTGCCTAAGTAACAACAAGAAGAAATAGTTATACATTTTGGGGTCTCATCAATTGATGAGACCCCAAATAGTTTTTCACTTATTTTTATCTACTGAACCACCATACTTAGCGCCCACTCTCTGAGTTCAACTTTTCGTATTTTGCCAGATGGTGTCGTTGGCATAGATTCAACAAAAATTATGTGCCGAGGAATCTTGAAACTCGCTATGCGTCCTCTGCACGCGTTTATTACAGCATCACCAGCAATATCATTTGATCGCACAACGAACGCAACAGGTACTTGAACTAAGCGATCATCGGGATAGGAAACAACAGCTACTTCTTCTACGCCCTCAATTCCCAGTAGATAGCCTTCTACCTCAGCAGGAGAAACATTTTCACCACCCACCTTAAGCATGTCTTTGTGACGCCCCACAAACACCACGTGGCCGTCTGCACGGATTTTAGCTATGTCCCCTGTATCTAGCCAGCCATCAAGAGACAGCACTTCAGCAGTGGCCTCTGGCTTTCTCCAGTACCCCTCAGTGACTGTGTAACCGCGAACGAAAAGTCCGCCTTCGAGATTAGAAGCAACACTTTCCCCAGTATCTAAGTCTCTGATTTCAAATTCAATTCCATGCATGGGGTAACCAGAAGCTTCGATTCGCTGTTCAAGCGAGTCACTAACATGACTGGAAGCAACGAATGCCCAACTTTCGCTCATACCAAAACCGCTAGTCGTAGGGCAGAAAACTTCTTGGGCAGCCTGGGCCACAGGTACTGAAGATTTCATCCCTGCAGGAAGAGTTCCCACCCGAAGACTGGAAACATCTCGTTCTTTCTCGCTTTGAGCTCGCAACAGATCCGCCCAATGGGTATCAAATCCATGAAGGACCGTTCCTTTTTCTTTCTCTACAGCATCTAAAATTTCGCTAGGTTCGAACGTTTCGAATAAAACTTGACATCCTCCGGAGAGGCCTGCCATTAACGCAACCTCGCTGAACCCATAAGCATGAAAAAGTGGCAGATAACTTAAATGAATATCGTTCATTGTGTGGCCAAGCAACATGGCCCGCTCATAGGTGTTCTTAACCGGCTTGTGGCAATGGATTACACCCTTCGGATGTCCTGTCGTACCAGATGTATACGCGAGCATCATTCGATCAGTAACTAGAACCTCGCTGGCTCGTTCACGAAGTGTTAGATCACTGACAGAATTACCACCACTCAAAAGTTCGTCCCAAGCAGTTGCACCATCAATAGTTGTTCCAAGCATGACAATTTCGCGTAAATATCCGGCCTCGAAAATTGTTTCGCTTGCCTCTTTGATCATGTCACCGTAATTAATTGGCCCGGATTGGTCTACTGCTATCAAAAACTGGCTTTCAGATTGGATAACAGTGTAAGAAACATCATCTGTCCTATACCGAGTGTTTAAGGGCACTAAACACCCACCAATTTTTGGAACGGCATACATCAAATAAAGCCACTCTGGGCGATTTGTCATCCAGACTGCGACGTGATCGCCTTTCTTAACACCAAGAGAGATTAAGCCTTTGGCTACCTCGTCAACTTTTTCTGACAATTCGTTATAGCTATACCTTTGGTCGCCAAAGATAAGACCACACCGATCGCCCCACAAACGAGCTGCCCTGTCAATAACATCACCAAGTAATAACCAATCTCTGTCCATAACCCAATACGTTAGATCCCACGAGCTTCAGTTGGATGAATCTTCTAAATTGAGCTCTACTGATATATCGGACAGTTGAACTGTTCGCGAAAGGGGAGAACACAATGGAATTCGATTTAATGACTGGCTCATCTACATGGAGCGGTGCTACAACACTTGCTAAAACATTAGAGGAACAGGGCTTCTCCGGAATGCTCTATACCGAGACTGGCCAAGTACCTTGGATGCAGATAACGGCAGCAGCAATAGCTGCCCCCAGCCTTACTTTCAGCACTGGGATAGCTGTGGCCTTTCCCCGAAGTCCTATGGTTTCCGCTCAAGTTGCATGGGAATTGGCAGGAGAAACACAAGGGAAATTTCGACTCGGCTTAGGAAGCCAAGTGAAAGGCCACATTGTTAGGCGCTACTCCTCAGAATTTTCACAGCCAGCAAAACGATTGAGAGACTACGTTCTTGCAGTCAAAGCCTGCATCAGAGCTTTTAATGGCCAAGAAAAATTGAAACATGAAGGTGATTTTTACAATTTATCATTGCTGCCAGATCAATGGACTCCAAGACATCACCCGTATGGAGATGTAAAAATAGATATTTCATCCGTAGGCCCAATGATGAACAAGGTCGCTGGCGAAGTCGCTGATGGCGTTCACGTTCACCCTATGCATTCAATGAACTACATCAACAAACGACTCCTACCAGAAATAGACGAAGGAGCGCATCGGTCCGGCCGCAGCAACTCAGATATTGATTTGATAGTTCCTGTTTTCGCTATTGCAGGAGATACTCCTGAGGAGCGGGCTCCCTATCTACATCGAGCTAAAACGCAAATCGCCTTCTATGGCTCTACTCCTAACTATGCGTTTCAATTCGAAGATCTTGGATACGAAGGCGTCACTGGCGCATTAGGTGCGAAGATGAAACAGGGAGATCTACAGGGTATGGCTGACATTATCACTGACGATATGGTTCAACATTTTGCGTTGGTTGCAAAGTGGGATGAGATGGCTGATGCCCTAAAAGCCCGCTACTCATCTACAGCCTCTCGAGTAGTGATGTACTTAACCGAAGAGCAAATGAAAAAAGATCCTGAATCGATTGAAAAGTGGGGCGCTGTAGCCCGTTCTACAAGGAGAACATAAATGGTAAATAGAGTCGCTTTAGTGACAGGTGGAGGCAGCGGGATAGGTCGCGAAATTTGTCTGGGTCTTGCACTGGCAGGTAACAAAGTAGCCGCAGCTGATCTAAACAAAACCGGAGCAGATGAAACCGTAAAAATAATTAATGCGGCAGGAGGAATCGCCTGTTCCATACCAATGGACGTTGCTGACACCAATAGTGTGGCTGACGGAATGTTTCAAGCAGTTGATGAATTTGGCCCAATCGAAATTTTGGTGAACTGCGCAGGCTGGGATGATTTAATGCCTTTCCTCGATACCGATGAGGATTTCTGGGACAAAATAATCGATATTAATTTCAAAGGTGTTTTACGTACCGTTCATCATTGTCTGCCATCAATGATAGAAAATGGATTTGGTCGAATAGTCAATATTGGCTCAGATGCGGGGCGTGTTGGGTCATCTTTGGAAGCCGTTTATTCTGGTGCAAAAGGGGGAATAATTGCATTCACAAAAACCATCGCTCGTGAAATGGCTCGCAATAGCATTACTGCCAACGTTATTTGTCCTGGGCCTACCGCCACGCCGCTATTAGACGGAATTGTTGCAGCAAGTGACAACGGAGACAAAGTCATTGGAGCAATGGCGCGAGCTGTACCTATGAAACGTGTCGGTCAACCACAAGAAGTAGCTTCCGGAGTTATTTACTTTTGTTCGGAAGAGGCAGGGTTCGTTACTGGTCAGACATTGTCGGTCTCAGGTGGACTGACAATGTGTTAAAGAATTCGTTGTGAAACCAACTAGCTTCGATCGCTCAAGTGTTGAAGTTGGACTATCACCGTCTCAAGATCAACTAGACCAACGAAAAGGTTGGTACGTAACCGGAGCAGCAGCAATTGCGAATTTTGTAACATTCGGAATTCTTTTTTCATTCGGGGTGTTTTTGACACCAATTGCGGACACGTTTGGAACAAGCTCTGGTCCTGTCGCTCCGTTATTTTCAGCAGCGATTTGTTTTTATTATTTGTTCGGAGTGATCGGCGGCAGAATTAGCGACCGGGTTGGTCTTCGCCCGGTAGTCGCTGCCGGCACAATCATGTTGACTACAGGTCTATTTATTAGTTCACAAGCGACCTCGCTTTGGCACCTATATGTTTTTTTTGCTCCACTTGTTGGCGGAGCTGTCGGGTGTTGCTACCCACCTATGATTGGAACAGTCGGTCTATGGTTTAAGAAGGAAAGAACCTTTGCGATAAGTTTGGTACTCACTGGGGTCGGAGTTGGGACTCTTTTCGTACCAGTTATTTCACGTCTGTTAATTGATAGATGGGATTGGCAAGTTGCGTTAGGCACCTACGCCGTTATTGGCGGAATAATTCTTACGTGTTGTGTTTTTGTTTGCTCTACTCCTAGCACCGGTGCACAAAGCGTTCAGTTACCGCTCCGCCAAATCATCAGTTCCCCCAAATTCCGATTACTTTACGCTGCTGTGGTTCTCTTAGGCCCAGGCTTCTATGCGCCGCTCGCGTTTTATAATGACCACGCCACGAAAGCCGGCATCAGCTCTCACTACGCGGCCCTTCTCGTTGGACTAATCGGCGGTTCAAAAGTAGTAGCCCAACTTTTCGCCGGATCATTCGGAAACCGCTTTAATGGAATGCGTCAATACCAGTTGGGCCAGGTTTTAATCGTTTTTGGTTTAACCACTTGGCTAGTGGCCGGGAGTTCTTACGCTTTATTCGCCCTTAGTGCTCTCCTGCATGGAGCCGGTTGGGCAATATTTGTTACGGCTACGCCCACAATTTTAGCGCAATGGTTCGGGGTGGAAAACTTAGCTGGAACGTTAGGTATGTTTTACACGGGTCTGGGAATAGGTGCTTTAGCTGGTCCCGCTGTGCTCGGTTTTGTCATCGATGCTGTGAACTACGAAGCAGCAATCTCTGTTGTTATTGTTACATCTGCTATCGCAGCACTGATATCTCTATTTCCAGAGCGGACAAACAACTGACCCTTGAAATCAACTATCCACCTTGCAAGATGTCTAAAAAATGGATTTCTGCAGAGGCTGGAATTTTTTCGTACTCTGCATCCGTCAATATCTCTCCATTTATAGCTACCGAACTGCCTTCTGAGAGTCGGCTACCTATACCTGGGAACATTTGATCTAACGATTTAATGAGTCTTCCAACCGTGGAGGCTTCTATCTCAATATTGGCGACCCCCCCGGTCAGATCACGAAGACCTGCCGAGAGGTGAACTCTCGCCATAGCTCTTATTTACCTTTTTCGTTCAGGGCTTCCAACAGTTTTACCGGACTCATTGGAAGGTCCTTCATTCGAACACCAGCTGCATCACTGATTGCATTTGCCACAGCAGCCATCGGCGGAACAATTCCAACTTCACCGACTCCTCGAACTCCATAAGGATGCGCTGGGTTAGGAACCTCAACAATAACAGTATCAATCATAGGTAGGTCTGACGCCACGGGAATTCGGTAGTCTAAAAAGCTAGCGTTTTCCATAACTCCAGAGCTGTTATGAATATATTCTTCGTTCAAAGCCCATCCGATTCCTTGTGCTACACCACCTTGCATCTGTCCTTCGACGTATGCAGGACTAATTGCACGTCCTGCATCTTGTGCTGAGACGTACCGGATTACTCTCGTGATACCGGTTTCCGGATCAACTTCAACATCACACAATTGCGTTGAGAAAGCTGCTCCGACTCCTCTCGCGTTTAATGAAGCTGTAGCTGAAATGGGTCCGCCAGTTCGTCCGGACTTCCCTGCTAAATCAGCTAAGGAAAGCGGGGGTTGGGAACCATCTACGTGCTGGGCTTGGCCGTCTACCCATTCAACATCGTCAATCTCAACATCCCAAGTTTTTGCTGCCCTGGCTCGAAGATCTGCGGTGATAACACGACATGCATCCACTACTGCCGCTCCCGTGGCTAGAGTCACACGGCTACCACCGGTTACATCGTTAAACCCGACAGTTTCAGTATCCGCAACCACTGGTTTAATATTTTCGTACGATATACCAAGCTCTTCTGCCGCCATCAACGCCATTGATTGCCGGCTACCGCCAATATCAGGAGAACCGACCACCACGGTAGCAGTGCCATTCTCATTAATATGAACGGTTGCGCTTGAATTCATTCCTGCGTTAAACCAAAATCCCGCAGCTACGCCTCGTCCTTGATTAGGCCCTAGCTCTGCAGTGTATTGAGGATGATTTTTGATTGCTTCAAGGGTTTCAACGAACCCTATTCGAGGAAACTTCGGACCATATGAAGCTTGAGTTCCTTCTACGACCGCATTTTGAAGACGTAAATCAATCGGGTCTATATTAATCCCGCGAGCCAATTCATCCATAACAGTTTCAACAGCAAACGCTGCCATTGGAGCACCTGGAGCTCGGTAAGCAGCAACTCTTGGCTTATTAACTACAACATCAAATCCTTCTACAAAGAAATTTGGAATGTCATAGCAGGCAATAACTGTCATACCTGCAGCTCCTACAGGAGAACCTGAGAAAGCACCGGCTTCATATCCCATCCAAACATCGGCTGCGGTCAATTGACCTTCATTAGTTACACCCATTTTTACTTTTATTCGAGTTCCCGAAGTTGGGCCTGACGCACGAAAAACTTCGTCACGATCCATAACTAGTTTCACGGGACGTCCCGCTCGTTGAGATAAGCGAACCGCTAGGGGTTCCAAATACACAACGGTCTTGCCGCCAAATCCGCCACCTATTTCAGCAGCAGTTACCTTAATAGTGCCGGGCGACACACCAAGCACTGTTGCCGTGTGTGCACGCATCTGAAAATGCCCTTGAGAAGAACACCAAATGTGAGCTCGACCATCTGAATTAGCATCAGCTACCGCAGCATGAGGTTCAATATATCCTTGGTGTACAGGCTTAGTTGTGTACTCGCGTTCGATAACTAGATCGGCCTCGGCGAATCCTTTATCGAGGTCACCACGTTCATGGACTACACGACTAGCCACATTCGATGGCTTCTCAGGTTTTGGATCTATTCCCTTGGTGTACATTCCATCATGAAGCAACGGAGCATTATCAGCCATTGCTTCATCTACTGTTAGAACATGAGGCAATACCTCATAATTAACTATTACAGCGTCGGCTGCGGCCTTTGCTTGCTCCCGGGTGTTAGCTGCTACTGCTGCAACGACATGCCCCTCATAGAGAACTTTGGCGCGTGCCATTACGTTGTTTGACATATCAATATCGCCAGCAGAACCCCCATTCAGTGCCAAGTCAGGGAAATCAGCAGAAGTAATTACAGCTTTTACGCCCGGCATTGACTTAGCTACAGACATATCAATCGACAGAATACGGGCGTGAGCGTGAGGCGATCGGACAACACTGCCGTAGAGCATCCCCGGTAGAATAGAGTCCGCACCAAATTGGGCTTTCCCTGTTATTTTTTCAAGACCATCGGGACGAATTGGTCTGGTGCCAACCCATTTGTACCCAGGGTTTTCTTCGATGACTGCCATCATGCCTCCCTTATTTGTGATGCTGCTTCTTGAACTGCTCTAACGATTTTGTCATACCCAGTACAACGACAAAGGTTGCCTGCGAGTGCATAACGGATTTCAGTTTCTGTTGGGTTAGGATTTCGATCAAGTAACGCTTTTGCGGCCATTAAAAATCCTGGCGTGCATATTCCGCATTGGAGGGCTGCTCCCTCTAAAAAACACTGTTGAAGTGGATGAAGCTCACCACCATTAGCTAAACCTTCAACGGTTACTATGGTCCCGCCTTCAACCTCTGGAGCGAAAACTAAACAAGCGCAGGTTAAGTAATCATTCAACAAAACTGAACAGGAACCGCAATCGCCAGTGCCGCAGCCTTCTTTAACTCCAGTTAATCCAACTTCATCGCGCAGGGCGTTTAATAAAGAAGAACCTTCTTCAGCAAGAAAATCTACCTCGTCACCATTAATTGTCGCTGTAATGTGTCTACGACTCATTTTGCGTCTCCATTTCTTTCGGCTGCCCGCTCAGCGGCAAGTAGCACAGCTCTTTTTGCGAGAACTCCAGCTACCTGTTTGCGGTAGGCAATTGTCCCTCGTTTGTCATCAATCGGGTTACATGCTTCGCTAGCAGCAGCCGACACGGTAGCGAGAATTTCATCATTGATTTGATTACCTACTAATGCTGCCTCGGCTTCTGGAACTCTGACAACCGTCGGGGCAACTGCTCCGAGAACTATATCTGCAGCACTAACCATGCCAACGTCGTCAAGTGTCACTCTGACTCCGACTCCAACAACGGCTATATCCATTTCGGTTCTAGGTATTAATCGCAAATACGCGTCCCCGGTATGAGCAGGCATATGATCAATTTCGAATTCAACTATGAACTCGTCATCTGCCAATGAAGTTTTACCAGGACCAGTCACGATTTCTGAAACCGGTACAGTCCGGGATCCGCTGCCACCAGCAACTACGGCTCGTACGCCGTTCACTACCATTGCAGGAACTGAATCTGCAGCCGGCGAACCGTTACACAAATTTCCGCCAAGGCTTGATCGATTTTGTATTTGGTCAGAACCAATAAGTCCAGCAGCTTCAGACAAACCAGGGAATTCAGAACTAAAATCACTATTCTCTGTCAAACGAGCTGTTGGAGTAGCTGCTCCCACTCGCCAATGCGTGGCTTCATTTGACACGTTCAGTAGCTCTTTAATTCCTTTTAAATCAACTAATATTTCCGGCTGCTTGCGACCTGCTCGAATTTGAGGAACTACATCCGTAGCCCCAGCAAAAACTTGCGCAGATAACGCTCCCGCAAGCACACCGGTTGCTTCTTCGACTGAAGATGGTGATGCGTACTTCACAAATAAACCCTCCCAGAGTTACCCTTCTGACGGTAGTGCCTTTAGCCAGTAAATGCCTACTAAAAGCCATCAAAGAAGATTTAGCTTAAAACTAGATTAGGTAGAACATAATTCTTATATATGTCTCTTAAAAAAATATTGTTAGTTTTAGTTTCTTAAGCAAGGATAAATGACCAATTTTTAACCGATGCTTATTTACGTTCCCTCTTAGGGGGAGACCATGGTTCGCAACCTGGGACGCTTCCAACAGACTGTGATCTAGCCGGAATAGCCCAACGAGCGGTCCCTAGCGTCTAATCCCTATCCAGTAAAGGCCTGCCCGTCAGCGCGATCAATGGTAACAAATTCTTCGACTGACTTTCGAGTCAGCTTTGTTAACTGTTTCTTTGGTTTACCTATTGTCAGCAAGGCAGCTACTGCCTCATGAGATTTTAATCCCAATAGCTCCTGCGCTGCCGGTTCAGCAGTAGCAATCAAAGTTGTAAGAGTGCCTCCAAGCCCTTCGTTTCGAGCACCAAGCAAAATGTTCCAAGCGAGGGGATAAATCGATCCTCCGCTTATCACTCCAATTCGATCCAAATTTTGATCCATGGATGCTACGAAATTAAGGTCAACTGCCACAACCATCACCAGCGGAATTTCCTGCAAATTATCGAACATCGGAATGATTGTTGGGATCGAAACATCAGCCGCTACGGCTTCAACGTCCACAACTGTCTTAGTTACGCTCTGCCATGGACTTTCGCCAGCTCTTATCTGCTCTCGATAAACCCGAAGCCCCGGCAAACACAAATGACCAAGCTGGCGTTTAATATCCGGGTTTTTAATTATGATGACCCGACCGCCTTGTCGATTGCCTCCACTTGGAGCAAATCGAGCGTTATCGAGTATGCGATAAACAACTTCATCTGAGACTTCATCATCAGTGAAATCCCGAGCAGCAAAAGTGGTACGCATAACATCATAAGTTTCCATATAACAACTATTCCATGTATGACAGCTCTATGTTGCAGCATCCAAAAAGTTACTGAAGTCATACTTCGGGTACGGCCCAAAAACCAGCTGCTCAAGAACTCCTATCCCTCTTTGGTCTCCACATCGCACACTAATAACCTCTTGCACGTGGATATTTTCTTTAGCCAAAGGATCTATGTCCTTCAATGACCACGTTTCAGCGTCGCAAACAAATTCGCCATGCCACCTGCCGTGACCCCATTTCGGATGACCGTAGCCTAAACCTTTCATTTGCACTGTAAGTAACGGTTTAATCTCCATTACTAAAGGATCAGAATCTGAAATATTCATAGATATTGTTCCGCCCGACACTCTTCGGGTGCCCTGACGCCATCTGAAATCATGATCAACAGATAAGGCACGTTGTATGCCATCGACATCTTCGATACCCGGTATTTCTTCAGGAGTGGAATAGGCCGGCAACCGAAATCCGTCCCAATGCCAACGTTGACCTGCATCTCCTTCGAAAACACTCATATGAGTAGCATGATTTTCCCAATGGATAGGTGCCCAAAAAAACTTCAGTCCCTTTAGCGGGTCAGAAGATTTTCGCGCTACCGGTTCACCTATTGGTCTGATACCCCAAGAACGATCTTTAGTTCCCCAGAAAGGATCCGTATCTATCACGATTAATTCTCCAGCAACCGTAATACTCCCAGTCCATTTGCCAAACTGATTGAATCTAGTTGTTTCCATGGAAACGCCTATCTCAGATGGTCCAAGGTTCTGATGATCTTCAAGAAAATTTGCTGTACGTGGGTGCCACTCTAAATTCGCACTTATTCCGGTCTCGTTTTCATCTATATGTAGACAAAACTTCATCATTGGTTCAATAATTTCGATTCGGAACGGCCCAACTGACATGTCTGCCGGATCATCAGACATTCGCTTTGAAGCAAAAAATGAATGCTGAATATCATCGCGTGCAAATGTGAACGAACAATCCTGAATCCCTATATTTGGATATCTCCCAATTGCTGCTCCAAAAAATGTACGTCCATTACCGCTGTAGCCATTAAAAAAAGAACGGTCATACCTGTTTGGCTCATCTGAATAAGTTTTCGTTAATGGATGTGTTGTTTGGTGAATAAAAAATTCATCGAAAGAAGTAAGCAATGGTCGCCCTTAACTAGAAGCACTAGAAGCTCAAATTTATATATCTTTGGGTTCAGACGTTACCCTCAGCTTGATATGTCAAGAACCGCTTCTAAGAACAGTTCAATTTCTTTCACAGAGTTGTAGTGACACACCGAAGCACGGACACAGTCGATTACCCCCAATGGTTCCAATATTGTCGATGAGTAGTGGTCTCTCTTACGAGCATGCGTCCTTATTCTTTTTTTATTCAATGCTTCCACTACATCTGCAGCAGGCATACCACTTATTTGAAAAGACACCATCCCAGAACGATGCTCACTAGAAACCGGTCCAATTACCTTTACTTGTTCTATGTGAGCTAGCCCTCTTAGGGAATCAGTTCCATGAAGCATCACATCGACAAGACCTCGTTCGTGTTCTTTTATTACCTTTGTTGTTTGCTCTAAAACGGATCGAACGTCAGCGCTCTGCGAAGCGCCCGATTTTTCCCCAAGCCAAACCAAATATTTAAGAACTTCTGAACAAGCTCCGTAGGCCGAGATATCTCGGGTCCCTAACTCCCATGCATCTTCAGGAGCGCCTTTTAGTTGATCATGCTTGATTCTCGCCATTCGTTCAGAAAGCCAAGCAACTCCATAGTTATGTCGCGAAAACATTTTGTACCCAGAAACTACATAGGCATCGATGTCATAACTATCTATGTCGATTTCGCCATGTGCAGCAAATTGAATACCATCAACAATTATGTAAGTTTCCGGAGCAACTTCTCTGATCTTTTGAGCAATCGACGCCACATCGACATGCATCCCAGTCACCGGGCTTGCATGAATAATTGTTGCTACTCCAGTGCTCACATCCAGATAGTTACTGTAATGCTCAGCAGTTACTACAGAAGTCTCAACATCAAATGGGACACGCCGATACTCTTTCCCCACCACTTCAACCCACCTCTCACATGCGCTGTAAGTAGCTGGATGTTCCAAAGTACTTCCAACTATATTTGTCCCATCTGTTACCAAAATTGCGCTCCGAATTAATCTTCCTAAAAGCTCAGTGCCGGTTTCTCCAATAAAAACCGTTCCCGAAGATGCTCTGAAAAACGTTTTCATATCATTTTTGCCAGATTCAATGATCTTGGCTATCTCAACAGATGCGACATTGGCTCGTCCCTGGTTATCTGGGATGGCGAGCAATTCAGCAGTTCGCTCGACGACTGATTTTAGTGTTAAGGAACCGCCTGCGTTTTCAAAAAAAACGCGCTCTCCCTGGTATGGACACGCATCGGCGTAATGGAATCGATCACGAATCTCGCGCAGAGTTTCATCGTCAAACATTTTTCCTCCTTTTTATAGTTCAGCATGTTCGCCTGCACAAGATGGGTAACTCAGGGCAGAATGGTAATTGTTTAACTTAAGGGGACTATATGGCCGGTGTTCTTGATGGCATACGTGTACTTGATTTCGGGCGATTCATCGCCGGGCCTTTCGCGGCGACAATTCTCGGCGATCTAGGGGCTGATGTCATTCGTATTGAACGAATTGACGGTGGTGAAGATCGTTGGACTGTTCCAGTTACAACAGATGGCCAAGGGGCCTTGTTCCTCCAAGTTGGGCGTAACAAAAAGAGCGTTACTTTAAATCCAATGAAGGATAAAGGGCGCGAAATAATGAATAACTTAATTAAAACAGCAGACATTGTTATTGCGAACCTTCCGCCTGAAACCCGCAAACAAATGGGACTTGATTACCCAACTCTAAAAGCAATAAAAGCTAACTTAATTGTGTCCACAGTCACCTGCTTTGGTTCAGGTGGTCCATTTAGTGATCGAGTCGGCTTCGACGGATTAGCTCAGGCTATGTCAGGCGCCATGTACATGACTGGTCCTGAAGGACAACCGACTCGAAACTCTAGTCCTTACGTAGATTTTTGCACCGGTTCCTTGTTAAGCATGGCAACGCTAGCTGCACTGAGACATCGTGATTTGACCGGAGAAGGACAAGAGCTAGAAGGCGCCCTACTTAAAACAGCAATTACAATTGCTAATTCAACGCTAATTGAACAAGACCAACTGAATTTAGATCGCGTTGCCTCACATAACAGAGCGCAAACAGCAGCTCCCTCGGATACTTTTGATAGCGCCGACGGAATGATTTTGGTCTCCGTCATTGGAAATTTTCAGTTTGCACGTTGGGCGAAACTCGTCGGCCGACCGGAATTAAGTGATGACCCCAGATTCCATAATGATGAGTCACGAGGTAACCATCGCAACGAGATCTGTGGGGTAATGGCTGACTGGTGTTCCAGCAAAAAAACTGATGACATCTTGGTAGCGCTGTCAGACCTAAAAATTCCTGGAGCCCCAGTACTATCTCCGCAACAAGCTATTGACCATCCGCATGTCAAAGCCTTAGGTTTTCTCGAAAATATTGAATACCCAACAGCCATTAAAGACATACCTATTAGCAGCTTCCCAGTATCGATGACAGCAAGTCCGGGAGTTATACGCCATAGAGCCCCTGAGCTGGGCGAACACACGGATGAGATTTTGTTGGAGTTAGGTTATTCAGAATCAGAGATAACACAATTACATGCAAATCGCGTGGTTTAAGGATACGGAAACTAAATGGAATTTTCAGAAGTAATGAGTACAACGTTCGCTGCTCGCGATTTTACAGATGAACATATCTCAGATGATCAGCTATACACGATTCTCGATAATGCCCGTTTTGCGCCAAGTGGGGGTAATCGACAGGGATGGAAAGTAATTATTGTTCGAGACACCCAAGTAAAAAAGCAGCTTGGAGAACTCTGCTGGCCAGCAATGCGAATAGCAGCTGCTCAAATGAAAGCAGGTGAAACCTATTGGCAATCAGTCGAACCAACTTCAGTAGATATCAAGTCCGCTGCTGATGATGAATCACTTCCAATTGCGATCCCTATGTTTAAAAATTTAGGTGAAGTCCCCGTCGTCTGCATAATCACCGTTGATTTAAGAGTTGTAGCTTCAATGGACATGCATCTTGATCGAATTGGTGTTGTGTCCGGAGCTTCTATTTATCCTTTTGCTTGGAGTGTGTTACTAAGTGCACGAAATGAAGGTCTAGGTGGCGCTCTGACTACTCTGGTTGCCTCCGCAGAACCAAAAGTCCAAAAACTTTTAGGCTTAGAAACCCATGACGCAGTAGCAGCAATGCTCACCATTGGAAAACCTGTCAAACAGATCACAAAATTATCGAGAAAACCTGTCGAAGAATTTACTTTTATTAACCACACCAGCGGCCAAGCACTAACTAGACCCTGATTGAGAACAAAGACCTATCAATAAAGTGAATAATTCTAAATACGAATTATCAGTCATCAACCACGAGAAAACAGAACGAACTGAACTCGATCCCTCTAATGCTGCCATAAAAAGTGACGCAGCCGGATTCTAGACCGATAATAGAGAAATGGGGATTAGATTAAAAGGTCAAACAGCCATCATCACAGGCGGTTCACGCGGTCAAGGCGCAGCTGAAGCAAGACGTTTCGCAGAAGAAGGTGCATTCGTCGTTATTGCTGATCTGCTCGATCGCGAAGGTGAAGAGTTAGCAACCGAGATAGGCAGTTCAGCAATTTATAAACATCTTGATGTAACGAACCAAGAGGCATGGTTAGAACTAACTAGAGAGGTACTAGCCCTAAGAGGCACTATTGATGTACTGGTTAATAATGCCGGCATTTTAGTATTTGACCGACTGACCAGGACTTCACAAGAAGAATTCGAACGAGTAATGGACGTAAATTGCACCGGAGTATTTCTTGGTATGCAAGCTGTCTCTGATGCTATGAAAAACCAGAACTCGGGATCCATAGTGAATATTTCCTCAGTTGCTGGACTACAAGGTGTCGGATTTCAATTCTCCTACTCAGTAAGTAAATGGGCAGTAAGGGGTATGACCAAATCGGCTGCTCACGAACTTGCGCGCCATAACATTCGAGTGAATTCAGTTCACCCAGGGCTTATCGATACGGCCATGCTTGATCAGTTCAAGGATGAAGGATTCAATGCGGCCACGGTTCAAGTGCCAATGGGTAGAACCGCCAGCGCCGAGGAGGTAGCTGAACTAGTCCTATGGCTGGCATCAAACGAAAGTAGTTATTGCACTGGCAGCGAATTTGTAGTGGATGGCGGGATTTCAGCCACTTAACAGAAATATTAATCATTACTGATTAGCGGATTCAACTCACTCTTCACTGAGGGAGTTCCCGACACGGAGCAGCAAATATGAGCAGACCATCACGATTTGAAGGAAAAATTGGGCGCACAGTTAGCGATTCCACACCCTGGTTCGATGACCCACCACACCCCGGATCCGACGCTCCCAACATAGTAATGGTGTTACTAGATGACACGGGCTTCGCTCAGATTGGTTGCTACGGATCAGATATCGACACGTCCAATCTTGATGCACTCGCTGCAGAAGGTTTGCAGTTCACTAATTTTCATGTGACACCGCTGTGCTCGCCGACACGCGCCTCGCTGCTCACCGGTCGTTCACAACATGCGGTTGGTATGAGGTCCGTCTCAAACTTTCGAACTGGTTTCCCGAACCAGCTTGGCCACATTAGTAACCATGCCGCAACCGTGGCAGAGGTGCTCAAAGCCTCGGGATACGGCACTTTTTGCGTAGGGAAATGGCACCTCGCCCCGATGGAACAGTGCTCGGCTGCGGGTCCGTTTGACCAGTGGCCACTTGCTCGCGGCTTTGACCGTTTCTACGGCTTCCTGGAGGGAGAGACCGACCAATTCAACCCAACTCTTGTATGTGATAACCATCCGATCCCAGCTCCAGGCAAACCTGAAGATGGTTACCACGTAAGTGAAGACCTGGTTGACCAGCTACTAAAAATGATCAGTGATAGCAAAGGAGTGCGACCGGATCGGCCTTTCTTCGCCTACGTCCCATTCGGAGCAACGCACGCACCACATCAGGCACCACGACAATACCTTGATAAGTACCGCGGCAAATTCGACGATGGATGGGACGTCGTACGCGAACGGTGGTTTAAAAATCAACTTGAAATGGGGGTGATTCCTAAGAACACAAAACTTGCACCCCTTAATCCCGGAGTAAATGCATGGGCAGACCTATCGAAGAACCAACAGAAAGTAGGCGCCCGATTACAAGAAGCGTTCGCAGCGTTTCTTGACCACACTGATGACCAAATCGGACGACTTGTCGAAGGGCTTCGGAACATGAACGAACTCGATAACACTATATTTGTCGTACTTGCCGATAACGGTGCATCACAAGAGGGAGGGCCCTTCGGTGTAATGCACGAGATGAAGTTCTTCAATGGCATCTTTGAAGACGGCGACGCAATGATCAACCAGATTGATGACATCGGCGGACCACACAGCCACACTAACTATCCATGGGGATGGGCGCAGTGCGGTAACTCACCATTCAAGTGGTACAAGCAGAACACCCATGAAGGAGGCGTTCACGTACCAATGATTATCCGTGCACCAGGTCACATCGCAAGTAAACACGCCGGCGAGCTCCGGAATCAGTTCATAAACGTCGCCGATATCGTCCCTACAATCTACGACCTCGTGGGTGTTAACGCCCCGGATACTCACCACGGTGTAGATCAATTACCAATAACCGGTAACCCGTTTTCCTCCGTGTTAAAAGACGCTTCAGCGTCAGCTACGAACACACTGCAATACTTCGAGATGAGTGGAAGTAGAGCCCTCATTTGTGCACTGAACGACGTCACATGGAAGGCCGTGTGTAAACACACGTCACGTGCCGACTACAAGACTGAATCATGGGAGCTATATTGCCTCAGCGATGACTGGTCAGAGTGTAACGACCTCGCACGGACTGAACCCGAAAAGCTAACTCAGCTGATTGATCTTTGGTGGAGCGAGGCCGAACGTCACGGCGTGTTACCTCTCGACGACCGTCTGATTGAGCTCTTCGGTGCTCGCTTCCGTGACAACTCACCTCACCCGTCTAACTTGCGCTACCTTTACCGACCACCAATGTCGCCTATGCCTGGACAGGCCTCCGCTGCAATCGGCGGCAAGTCATTCGACCTCACCGCAACAGTGACGAGAAAACAGGGAGACAACGGCGTCATCTACGCAACTGGAACCGAGAACTCAGGCTTGTCAATCTTTGTTCAGAGTGACCTACTCATCATCGATTACAACGCTTTTGACAAACACACGATCCTCGAATCCAACATTAAAATCCCAGAAGGAGAAGCAACATTAGTTGCTAAACTCCGACGTCGAGAAGGGACAACCGGAGAGATGTCTTTGATGGTGAATGGCGTCGCTGCCGGCTCAATCAAGCTTCCACTATTCATGCGGATGATGTCCTCCGTCGGCCCGAGTGTTGCTTATGACCACGGCTCAGCCGTCTCGATGAGATACACCGCTCCATTCCCATTCTCAGGCAAGCTTCACAGGGTCGAGATTCAGTTATTGAGTCGCCAAGACGCCGAGTCACAAGATGTTGAAGCTGCGTCGGAGATGAGCCGCCAATGACCTCTCCCCACGAAAATACGCAACGTTGTCTCGCAGACTTATCGAGGTTCAAATAATTCATCGGAAGAAGGACATATGACCCTATCTATCACGTTGTTGGGTACCGGATCGCCGATTCCATCTCCCGATCGAGCTGGTCCCGCCACGCTGATTTCAGCGGGTGAGGGCGAGTCAATTGAGCACTATATGGTCGATGCTGGCCGCGGGGTGCTGATGAGATTGGCTGCTGCTGGCCTCGGCGCTCCCAACCTCACAGCACTGCTGATCACTCATCTACACAGCGACCACATCACCGACCTTAATGACGTGATCACTACGCGCTGGGTAATGACTTTTGTAGAAACCCCACTAACTATCGTTGGGCCAGTCGGGACGCAATTGGTGGTTAATCACCTACTCGCATCACTTGAACCTGACATCAAATATCGCATTGCTCACCATCAAGATCTTGATCACCGGCCTTCGGTCACGGTGATCGAAGTGACCGAAGGCGTCGTAGAGTTGTCAGACGGTCAGGGTGGTGCAGTGTCGATAACTTGCGGACAGACCGATCACAAGCCTGTCGAGCCAAGTGTGGCTTACCGGTTCGATTTCGATAGAGCGAGTGTGGTCGTGGCGGGTGATACTTTGCCTTGCAGTGGCCTAGATAAGTTGTGTACTGGTGCCGACGCTCTGGTCCACACTGTCATTCGTAAGGACATGATCGCCAACCTCCCCATGCAACGGATGCAAGATACGCTCGACTACCACTCGTCACCCGAAGAGGCTGCGCAAACAGCCGCTAAGGCTAACCTCAGCACGTTGGTTCTGACTCACTATGTGCCACCTATACCCATGGGCGGCACCGAAGATGAATGGCGTGCACTCGCAGCTAGACACTTCGATGGCACTATCGAACTCGGTGACGACCTGCATAAGGTTGATGTGACCTCGCGATAAGCCTTTCTTTGGCCAGTATTTTGTTCAGTAATCCTTGCTGGATATATAATATTTTAAACTTTTCAGCTATTTAATTTTATAAACATGATTAAACAGCTGGATACACTTGAAATGAAAATTTAGCTGTGCTAGTATTATTTTTGTCGTCGCATTTGCGGCGACTTTCTCTTTTTTACCCTCTACCTCTAAAAAATTGGGAAAACTTTGGTTTTAGAGCGTTCTGCTCTGGCTAGGCCATGTAATACCGCCCAATCACCGTAATTATTCCGGCCAATCCCTATAAGTACTTCGATAACGATTGATCTTCCGAGAGGATTCGTATCAGGAGTAGGAGCATCAACGCTGTTTGCAAGATCATCAAGATGAAACAACACCTCGATTAGTCTTGTTCGGCAAAAATCATCCAGTGTTAGTAAGCGTCCACCTAAAGCGCCAACCAGGCGACTTTCTGGTTCAGTAGAAAACCTGTCTTTTAATTCCACTACCAACGCGAGACATTTTTCTACTGTGGCTTCATGACCTATCGAAGATTCAGCTAGCGATACTTTTTTGATTTCATCATGTATCGGAGAATCTACTGCTGCATGGAAATAGGTAACGGGTGTAAGCAAGGGCTTATCAGGCACAACGTTTTCGGGAGTTCGATCCAAATAAGCAATAGTAGCTCCAGCAGCTCTAACTAGATGAGCAGCCAACGCACCAACACTCATACCATCTAGAGCAGAGTTGGTCTCCCACCGGTCACGGACAGCCGGGTTAGCCATCAGTTCTGCTGAGCTTGCCACCGCTTCAACTACTAATTCTCGTACTTCTGAACTTGTCGCATTCTCATTATTCACGCTGCAATATTAGCGTTTTAAGATTTTAATCACGTTGTTAACCTAAATCATTGGACTCAGGCCAAGCCATCTACCACCATTGAGAGCCAGTAACTCCTTTGAAAGGTCCAACAACATCCTCGGTTACCCAACCTCCATAGAATTGACCAGGTTGAGGAATTACTAATTTGTTATCAACAAAACATTCGAAGCTTGCTGGATAAAAAGAAAAATAGCCTGCTAACTGTTTAAAAGCACTTGATGGTTGGTCATATGACCAAGAACCTGCCCGAACTTCACTTTCTTTTACACTTATATCCCAGTACGTCGCATTCCCCTTCCATTCACAAAAACTGGACCTGTCCATCTTTGTGAAATAGCTCTGATTCACGTCAGCAGGTGGCAAATAGTAGGTCGGCGGGTGAGATGTCTCCAGAACTCGAACGGACTTATTTGACTCAGCAATAACAAACCCCGCTAGCTGAACTTTGACGGAAACGTTTGACGCTCGAACTATTGGCGGACGGGGATACTCCCATACGGACTCTTGCCCATCTTGAGGTACTTCCGGCGTCGGCAACCTTGATTGAAACGGCATTATATTTTCTATCCAAACTTCAAATACTGGCTTTGATAAACCAATAGTTACAAGCCTAGAAGTACCTAAACCGAGATTCCCAGATTAAAAACTCAGTTATTCACCCTTGTTCCCAATGATATTGTTCTATAGGTCACACAAAACCAATTAGACAATCAGATAATTATTCATATCGAGGCACTTTGAGGTATTAGCCGTCGAAGCTCATAAAATAGGTCAGACTAATGATCACTGTGGAGATTGAGGAAACCTGAATGCCAGGGAACGCCAAATTCCACTTTAACGATGTCGCCATTATTGCCGTAGAAGCATGTGAGCCGCCGATTGTGGTCACTTCTGCTCAAATTGATGAACGTCTCGCTCCTTTCTATGAACGAATTGGTACTCCTCCGGGATTGCTTTCTTCGCTCGTAGGTATTGAAGAACGACGTCAATGGCCGGCAGATATTTCATTTATGGATGCAGCGGTGTTGGCAGGGGAAAAAGCTATTATCAGCTCAGGAATAAACCGTGAAAAAATTGGTTTAATTATCGATACAAGTGTCTGCAGAGAACGTTTAGAACCATCGAGCGCCGTAACAGTGCACCACAAATTAGGTATGCCAAGTACTTGCATAAATTTTGATCTTAGTAACGCTTGCCTGGGCTTTGTTAATGGCATGCATATGGCTGGGGCAATGCTCGAATCAAAACAAATAGACTATGCCCTAATTGTTGATGGTGAGGGAACACGAGAAATCAGCGAAAATACGATTCAAGGTTTATTAAAAAAAGGGGCAACGTTCGATGACCTTTTCTTAAATTTTGCTTCGTTAACCCTGGGTTCAGGATCAGCAGCGATGGTGATAGGTCGACAATCCGAGAATCCTGGTAGTCACCCTATTCTGGGTGGATTTTTCCACGCAGCAACTGAACATCACGACTTGTGTGTTGGGTCTCTTCAATCTATGCGAACCGATACAAGTGCATTGCTAAAAGCAGGTACAGAAGTTGCGAAACAAGCATGGGAAGCCGGCGGCCCCAAGAGAGAATGGTTAGAGAAAGACTTGTACATTCTCCATCAAGTATCACTTGTGCATACTAAATCTATGATTGATGTCCTAGGTCTTCCATCCGATAAAGTTCCTATGACCTTTCCCTATTATGGAAATATAGGACCGGCTGCAATACCAATTACTTTGGCAAATGAGCAAGCGAATCTGAATACTGGAGATACTTTGCTTTGTCTGGGAATTGGATCTGGATTAAACACGGCCCTACTTGAACTGCAGTGGTAGATAACTCTAAAAGCAATACCGCGAATCGACCCCCTGCAGGTCTGCCAGGTCTTAAATCTGAATGGTCACGACTACTCGAATCGCCTGATGCTGATGGAGTTTTACGTACTTGGCATTTTCTTGATAATAATCCCAATGAATCAAAACTCACGATTCTTTGTGTGCATGGAAATCCATCCTGGTCTTACCTTTGGCGAGACTTATTTACTCATTGTCCAACGGACGTAAGAATCATTGCTGTCGATCAGCTAGATATGGGATTTTCTGATCGCACAAAATCTAAGCGAACACTTGAAATGAGAATTCAGGATCTACATAATTTTACCCAACAACTCGATATCAGCGGGCCCATAATAACAATCGCACATGACTGGGGAGGCCCTATCTCTTTAGGATGGGCTCAACTTAATCACCGTTCTATTGAGGGAATAATTTTATTAAATACTGCGGTGCATCAACCAGAAAGAGTTTTGGCCCCAATTCTAATAAAGTTTGTTCGTCTTCCCGGGGTACTACAATTTTGTACTCAAATAACCAAAATATTTATACGTGGGGCTTTGCACATAACACAACAAAAATCGAGCTCGTCAATCAAACAAGCTTTTTTTGCTCCTTACAAATCTAGTAAACGTCGCAAAGGCATTAAACGGTTCGTCCAAGATATTCCACTTCATGATAAACACAAAAGTTTTGAAACCCTTGAATTAATTTGTGACAGATTAGGAACTTTTAAAGACACGCCCGCATTACTCATTTGGGGTGCGCGAGACAAGGTTTTTTCTGACCGATACCTAAATGATCTAGAGAAGCGTATTCCTCATGCAAATGTCCATCGTTTCGCAGACGCAGGCCATTTTGTTTCAGAAGAAATAGATTTTTCTAAAATAGTTTTCACATGGCTCAAACAATTAGGAATACCAGAGCAGACAAAACTCAGCACTGATGAAGTATCTTCTTTAACCACCAAAATAATTGACCCTAGCTTGTCAATAGAGCTGGCGATAGTTGAAGCAACAAAAACACAAGCGTCGATCACTTTTGGTGAGCTCAATAAGCTCATAGAACAAACTTGTTCTGGACTTCTATCTCTAAAAGTTATTCCAGGATCAAAAGTTGCATTGATGATTTACCCTGGAATTAATCTTTCAGCTTTACTATACGCGTGTTGGAAGATAGGCGCTATCCCCGTTCTAATCGATGCAGGACTGGGTAGAAGCGGAATGAGTAAAGCTATCCGAAGCGCTAAGCCAGACTATTTAGTTGGTGAGAGACGCGCTATCTTCGCAGCAAGGTTACTGAGATGGCCCGGCACGAGAATAAGTGTTAAAAAGCTTTCAAAAATTGAACAAATACTTTTAGTATGTAAATCAAGTTTGCCCTCATTTCTCGCGCTAACACCAATCGAATTACCTGGATTACCAAAGCGCGATGACCAAGCAGCAATTGTTTTCACTTCGGGTGCGACGGGTCCTTCTAAAGGAGTGCGATACACACATCGCCAGCTTGAGTCACAACGTGATGCTCTAATGGAACTCTACGAAATAACTCCCGCAGACTGTTTAGTAGCGGCTTTCGCTCCATTTGCTCTCTATGGCCCTGCAATGGGGATCCCCTCAATTGTGCCAGATATGGATGTGTCCGCTCCCGGAACCTTAACTGCTGCAAACTTAATCAAAGCTGCTCAAGCAATTAATGCTTCTCTAGTCTTTGCATCTCCAGCAGCTATAGCGAATGTGATATCTACGTCAAATGAACTTTGCGAGAATGAATTAGAAACTTTGAGCAAAGTTCGTTTGGTGCTATGTGCCGGTGCGCCGGTGCGCCCCCAGTTAATGAAAGATTTCCTTTCATTAACTCCAAATGCGAAGGGGTATAGCCCATACGGCATGACCGAAGTCTTACCTGCCACCAACATCGGCGTATCTGAAATGCAAGCGTCTACAAAAGGGGTGAATGTAGGCAAGCCGGCGCCCGGAGTAGAGATAGCTATATCACCACTTGACCAAAAGGGAATTTCAGTCGAAAAACCAACCTCTGAAATCAACATTGTCGGCGAAGTGAAAATTCGTAGCAGTCACACATTCGATGGTTATAACCAGTTATGGCATACAGACGCGTTGAGTCGTTCATCTGATAACTGGCACGCTTCCGGAGACGTTGGATCATTAGATCAAAATGGAGATCTGTGGATTGGCGGCAGACTCATTCATGTTATTAGCACTCCTAAAGGTCTAATGATGCCAGTCTCAGTCGAATTTGAAATCGAAGAAATACCTGAAATTCAGCGAGCAGCGGCAGTAGGAGTAGGGCCCGCTGGACTTCAGCAGATTGTGGCTGTTATCGAAGTACTAAATAGCTCAACAATAATTCAAGCTGCTCCTATGTCCCTTGTTACCAAAATTCGCTCAATAACAAGTTCTAATATTGCAGCTGTGCTCACTGTAAAGCGGCTTCCTGTTGACCGTCGGCACAACTCTAAAATTGATCGAGTATTAGTAAAACTATGGGCTGATAAAGCGCTGTCTGGTGAAAAAGTAAGAACAAAATGAAGGTTCTCGTCACAGGAGCAACAAGTTTTTTAGGTCAACACATAGTTGGCCAACTTGCCGAACGCGGCGATATCGTCACAACTTTTCAACGTTCTTCTTTCGATGGCCCAGGAATCTCAACAAGAGGATCGATTAATGATCCGGATGCGATTAGTAAGGCTATGGCTGATCAGCAAGCAGTTATTCACTTGGCAGCAAAAGTTGCTCCTTTAGGATCATGGAAAGATTTTTATTCCGTGAACGTCGAAGGAACAAAAGCTCTTCATGCGGCAGCAGCTACTGCAGGAGCTTCCAGATTTATCTATATTTCAACTCCATCAGTCGCCCATTTTGGCAATTCAATCAGCGGTGAATCTGCATTACCCGCTATGCCTGACAAAGTTATTGGCCACTACCCTAGAAGCAAAGCTATAGCTGAGTCTTGGCTATTACAGCAATCTAGTATGAGTCTCCCAGTTGTCGCACTGCGCCCTCATCTAGTGATCGGTCCCGGAGATCCACAATTAATCGGTCGCGTCGTAGACCGTGCTTTACACAATCGCTTATTTACAGTTGGGTCAGGGCTAGCACTTGTAGACACGACGTGGGTCGACAATGCGGCGTCAGCGACAATCGCTGCATTAGATCGCTGCGAATTTCTTGCTGGTAAAGCACTCGTCGTTTCTAATGGAGAACCAAGAACTATCTTCGAACTTTTTTCACAAATAACTGCAGCGGCAAATATTCAGTGGAATCAGCGGTCTATTTCACCAAAGATCGCTACTTTAGCAGGTCACCTTATCGAAAAAGTTTGGCTTCTTTCCCACAAAAAAAGTGAACCCCCAATTACATCTTTTATGGCGAAACAACTCTCTACCGCGCACTGGTTCGACCAATCAGATACTACTTCTGCTCTTCACTGGCAACCAAAAATTTCTTTGGATGAAGGATTTGAACTTCTTCATAAGTGGTTTGCTCAAAATTAATTAAACATTCAAAAGATTGAATATCTTCGTTATGGCTAGCTAAAACCAATTCAAATTACGCCCAGAAAGTAAAACTAGTTTTTCTAACGGGTCCGTTGTATTTGTCGGATTTCGCGCTGGGGCGAAACGCACATGATCAATTTGTGTACGTACCTTAGGTAAAAATCCTTCTGCAAAACTGATTAATTCTAAAGCTTGTTCCGCAGCTACTTCTGTATCAACGTCAATAGCTTGAGCCAAGTCCCAAGTATTAATTGTCGCGTCGAGTGATCGAACCATTAGCCCAGCTGATTTAGGCATCATTGCCCCAAGCGGTCCCATCATCTCTCCTTCTAACCCGGAGTCCTCAAACGCAGCAAAGCAATCAATAGATGCTGCTTCAAAAGTTATCGAAGCATCGGCACCACCAACATTTTCAGGAAACAGCAAATTTACATCAGGTTCGGGTGTCTCACCTCGACACAGACTGCTGAATAAAAGAGCGGACGTAATCATTTTGTTCAAAAGCATTTCAACATCCCATCCGCGACAGGGACATGCCCAAGAAAGTTGTTGATACTTAACTTGATCAATGATCGCTTGTGCACTACTTTGAGTCATTTTTAAAAGTTGCAACTGCTCCATCCTCAATGCTTAGCTCACCTATAACGTTTTATTATTTCAGATCAGCTAATTGTCTGAGTTTTCTCAAACATAAAGATCCGCCTTCGCTGTAATATTCATTACAAATGAAGGGTCTCTACATAATCGCAGCCGTGACTATGGCCGGTGTGTCTTCGATATTTGCTCTGCTAGCTGAGATCGAAACTACTTATGGAATTGCTCAAGGTAATCTGGGTTGGATAGCAGGATCTGCCTTTGTTGGTGCTCTTATAACTCAACTTTGGCTTGCGCGCTACGCAGATCGAGGATACGCGACACTTCTATTACGAATAGGTGTCTTGGCCTCTGCATTTGGACTGCTTTGGTTTGGGTTCGCAGACGAGCTATGGCAATTTATTGCTGCAAGAACACTTTTAGGAGCTGGAGTCGGAATGATTATTCCTCCTTCACGAAGATTTATTATTATCGCTTCGGGTGAGCAGCAAGGAGCTCGCTTAGGAGCATTTTATGGTTTCTATCTTTGCGGGTTTGTTTTTGGCCCTCCAATCTCTGGAGCTTTGACAGTTTTATTCGATGTACGAGCACCTTTTTTTGTGCTGGGCATTGCAACCGCCTTAAGTGCTCTTGCCATCAAAGGACTAGTCATTCCTTCTTCAGATAATTCTGATACTAAGAAAAAGCGTGTATTAATTAAACTGATATACAAGAGAGAAATGATCGCTGCTCTTCTTGTTGTCGCATCATTTCGGTACTCAATTGGAGTTTTTGAGCCTTTATGGGCACCTCATCTCAGCAACTTGGGTGCCGGGACAATGCTAATAACCTTGTCTTTAACCGGCTTCGCTCTACCAATGCTCATTATCTCAAAATGGGCTGGTGCCTTATCTGATCGTTTTGGTCCGAGAATAACATCGCTACTATCTGCTTTCGCAACCGTACCTTTAATGGCTTCGTATGGCTATATCGGCAGTATTCCTCTACTCATGATCGCTGCTATGCCTCACGGTATTTTTGAAGCAGCACAATCGCCTGGATCACAAGCAGCTGTCTCTGACGCAGCAGGAACAGATGATGCAGCTGCAGCCCAAGGTTTAGGTGAAGCTGTCGGCTCAGTTTTTTCATTAGTCGGTGCCCTTAGCGCGGCCCCAATTTATGTACATCTGGGGGCAGGTCTTGCCTGGTTTTCTTCAGCTCTCATAATGCTTGGACTACTTATCGCTAGCTGGTTAATCCATCCCCCGGTAGTTCGCAGACACTAGCTGACGTTTAAAAAAATTAGTCTGCCTTGTTTTAAATTCTGGATAGTAGTGAACTAATTTCTCTAATACGACAGAGCAGGAGTCCCAAATAGATGCAATGGATTTATTAGTAACGAGTTTCTATAAGTAACTTAGGATTTGTGGAAGACAGCAGCTCGCAACAGCAAATTGGATTTAACTTCGCTGGTAGAAACTTCGCAGGCTCAGACCTTTCACATTGGGATTTTGTAGGTGCCGATTTATCGGGTTCATACTTGTCCGAAGCTGATTTAACATGCGCTAATTTTTCATTAGCTGATATTTCATCGACAGTCTTAGCAGGTGCAGTACTTAGTTCTTCAAACTTTAACGGTGTAAACCTCAACAACTCAGATCTTCGATGGGCACATATTTCTAATTCGAGTTTCATCGGTGCAAACCTTCGCGGGGCACTATTCTCAGGCGCTGTGTTTATTAACAACAATTTTTCTAATGCCATCGCTAATAATGAAACAGTTTGGCCGTCAAATTTTGATCCTATAGCAGCAGGAATAACTCTGTTACCTACTTAATCAATAGCTGCTAGCTACCAAATAGCCCCAGAAATTCTAAGAGTTAGACGCTCGTCTTCTGTCAACCCGAGCTCCTCTAATATCTCGTCAGTATGCTCTCCATAGTTAGCAGCAGAGCCTCGTGATCCTTCATATCCATCAACATCAAATGGAGTCGGAGGCCCCATAAATCCATCATCAAACGTAACTAAATATTCGTTCTCTATAATGCTTTGGTTCATAGCCAAATCTTCTAACTGATTTACTGGTGAGACCCAAATTCCTACTTCCCTCATTACCTGCCACCAGTTCTGAGTCGTGTTTTTTTGCATGTGAGGTGTAAAAATCTGCCTGAAACTATCTCGATTATTTAAAACGTCAATAAAGGTTTGGAACCTGTCATCGTTCAAAAGTTCAGTTAATCCAACTGCTTTTGCTATCAGCGGCCATTGATGGGCTTGAAGCGCTGCTATCGCTATCCACCCGTCGGAAGTCTTATAAACACCAAAAAGCGGGTTGCTCCCGCTATCCGCGTCAAAACGTTCAAGTTTTTGATCTAGGTTCACTGCTACTCCAACAGCCTGTAACTGCATCCACAGCAGCGACTGCGTTTGCGAAGTGCCAACGACACAGCCAACGCCAGTAAGCGATCGTTTCACTAACCCAGCTAATATTGCAGAAGCCATATTGGTACCAGTCAAAATATCGCTCATTGAACCAGGAGGATAGTTAGGGGTTTCAGTTGGAGAAGCTGTGTCCATAAATCCAGCAAATGCCATCCCAACAGTGTCCTGGCATGGGTCATTTGCCAGTTCTCCCTTTAGAGCAAAGCCACCGCCTCTGCAGTAAACAAGCCGGGGGTTAATCGCTAGAAGTGTTTTCGAATCGGCCCCGTACCTAATCAAACCTTCCTGACGCAAATTTGTAACAAACACGTCTGCTTCTTGGATCAACTTTTGAAAGATAGGTTTTCCTTCCTCGGTTCCTATGTCCAAAACCAAAGAACGTTTATTTCGATTCAATGAGGAATAGACCCATTGTTTTCCTCTCTCGTCAAACGTAACTCCAAATGCACTATGGAAACTTCTCATGTAATCTGCTTGACCAACTTGTTCAATTTTAATCACACTGGCTCCGAGACTTGCCAACGCTAGGCCCGCAACCGGCCCTTGAACATACATGGAGAGCTCAACAACCTTGATGCCCTTTAGAGGTGGCTGTTCTTTTTCAACGTCATTCATATTTACAACATGACTCTTTTTTTGGGCTCTGTCATTTATTCTCCACAAATAAATTGCTCGTATTTATCTCACATCAGCTTTCGTTAGGCATTCATAGAATGAATACGCGATCCAACAGCTCAAAAATATTAGTATCGTAGACTCAGTTAAGTACTTAGGGGCACTGATGGAAAAATCTAATTTGGTTGTTGAGCCACTCGACTTAAGCTTTGGTGCTCGTGTACACGGCGTCAAACTTTCAGAAATAAGCGATTCCTGTTTTGCTGATCTCTACCAAATATGGCTTCAATACGGTTTATTAATTTTTACAGACCAGTGGCTTAACCGAAATGATCAAATAAATTTTGCCAAACGTTTCGGTGCTCTGGAATTTGAGATAGCGGCACTTAGTAATGTTTTGGAGGATGGGACCCTTAGGCCAGATAACGATACAGACGAAGTAATCCAAGTTCTCAAGGGAAACATGGGTTGGCACCACGACAGTACTTACATGCCGGTGCAAGCAAAGGGCGCCGTTTTTAGCGCCGAAGAAGTTCCTAGTTCTGGTGGAGCAACCGGCTTTGCCGATATGAGAGCTGCTTATGACGCGCTCGATAACCAGCTCCAACAAAAAATTGAAAGCCTTCGAGCCCATCATTCTCTCTACCACTCTCAAAAAAAAGTAGGACACGAGGGCACCAAGGGTTCCCATCAGGGCGGCTTCGATGCCCAAGAAGAAGATACTTACGCCGGCTATGGTTTTCACGATGGACCAGTTTCGGTTCGGCCGCTGGTAAAAACACATCCGGAAACTGGTGAAAAGAATCTTTTACTCGGTCGCCATGCTTACGACGTGGTTGGAATGAGCCCTGCTGAATCAGAGCAACTGCTTCAACAGCTCGTTGATTTCAGTTGCCAACACCCCCGTATCTATCACCACAATTGGAAACCCGGCGAAACCGTGGTTTGGGATAACCGTCGCTTAATGCACCAGGCAACCCCTTGGCCAATGAACGAGCGGCGAATCATGTGGCACAGCAGAATTGCTGGAAGTTCACAAAGTGAATTAGCACTTACCGAATAAATATTGCGTCGCCAGAATTTACAGCTAATAGTTCTATGCCAGTTTGTTACGCAGAGATAGAATCTCCTAAGGAAAGTCGACAACTTTTAGCGTGCTGGTTATGCTACCAAACCTGATTGATAAATCTAGCTTCAACTTTCTAAGCTAGCTTTACGAACAAGTTATATAAAAAGCATTAACAATGCGCCACAGCCTCAAAGTCCTTAGCAACAAGAACCTTCCATTACTAGAAGCTAGTTTTCAACTTCATAGTATTCGGCACTAACGTACGACATTCCAAATGGATCGACAGCCATCACAAAAACCGATGCGTCTCGATCATCACGGGTGGTCCTAATCCTCACTACAAAAATATTGGCCAGTCGGCTCAACCAAGAATTTACCTTGGGAGCGCGACTGACCGGCGGTGCAACTCCATCCGTGCTTTTGAGTGCGTCCGCAGATGTTAGGTCAGTTACCATATACATAACTTAACGAACGTTCAGTTAAAAGTCTAGAGTTAGCCCAATAAAACTTAAAAACTTCTTATAACGGTCAAAATCTATATAATGACCTGTCTTTAAATTCAATTAAATCCCTAATGATCAAGAATGAGAAGGTCCAAAATCTTAGATTTTTTGTATCCACAAAAATTATGCGGCTTCTCGCCTTCCTGCAACCTCTTTCGCAATTGCAAGAACAACAAGAGCCTCTTCCCTGGATAAAAGAAATTCTATATGTGTTAGCTGACCAGTCCCTTGCGTTGCTACCGAACGCCTCCGGCTTTCAATGTCATACGAATTCTTTAAAAGTGCCATTTCCAACAGAATATTATGTGGGTGGGACTTGATTATGTCGAGAATACTTTAGCTACTGCTTTGTATTTTAATGACACTTGATAACACCCAAACATTTGTGTGTATCTACTATCAGGATCTTGCTCTTCTCTTAGAAGCTTCTTATTTACTCGCACTAAAATTCGCCAAAGCATTCAGTCCCTATGACCGAAACGAACGTCACCATGAAAAGAATTTTACTTCTACTTAGTTTTTTTGCTCTTACTGCCTGTACTAGTGGCTCTGCGACTACATCACCACCCAGCACAACAGAAACAACTACACCCAACACCCCTGCGACTACATCACCACCCAGCACAACAGAAACAACTACACCCAACACCCCTGCGACTACATCACCACCCAGCACAACAGAAACAACAGAAACAACAGAAACAACAGAAACAACAGAAACAACAGAAACAACAGAAACAACAGAAACAACAGAAACAACAGAAACAACAGAAACAACTACACCCAACACCCCTACGACTACATCACCACCACAACCCAGCATTTACTTAAATTCCTACAGTCTCAAGGATGAGGAGTTTGGTACATCAGTAGAAGTCACTGTTAATGACGTAACTCGAACACTCATTAGCAATGCTCTTCCTGATCACAAAACAGGTACTTTCCCAAATAGCGGGAACCCAAATACAATCTCTCCACAAAATGTCACTTACTCCTACAGTCTCAACCCCAAATATGTCGGTTTGCCCACAGAAGTTAGAACAACTGGGGTAGCTGTGAACGGTGTAAGATTTGCGCCTGGTACCGCCGAAACAACAACATGTAATTCAGGTGAGGTCCTTCGACTTGAAGGCCTCCAAGACACTTATAAGCTTGGGATGGATTTCAACAACGCCCATGTTCAACCAACCGGCGAATACCATTATCACGGTATCTCCGAGTTAATGGTGAACTCCTATGCTTCCTCTGACGACTTGGTGCATATCGGATTCGCTGCTGATGGGTTTCTTATTTACTATTCAAAATCTGGTGCTCACAAGTCTGGTTATTCTTTATCCTCCGACTTTCGAACCGGTAGTGACTGCACACTGCTTTTTGGGCCCGGAGGGGGTCGTGACATAATCATTGACGGCACCACACCAGATGGAACGTATACCTCAGACTGGGTCCACAACCAGTTATCAGGCGATCTTGATAGCTGCAATGGAACGACAATCAATGGGCAATACCTTTATTTAATTACCGACTCGTTCCCGTTTATCAGCCGTTGTCTAAATGGAGAAATATCAGCAGAATCGCCTAGAAGACCTCAAGGCGGAACTAATAACAGACCGCCACCTCCTAAAAAGTAATTTCTCGCATTTTTCAAAACTGAAATAGATCATCTTTAAATAAAAAGGTCTCAATAAATGTTTCTATTTGTATTTCTACGCCGACCGATTAAGACCAAAAAATGAGAAGCTCTGCACTTTTACAGTGCAGAGCTTAAATTCTCAATTTTTGTGGAGCTGATCGGAATCGAACCGACGACCCCCTGCTTGCAAAGCAGGTGCTCTAGCCAACTGAGCTACAGCCCCATCGACTTCTGAGGGTAGCGACTTAAAACAACTAAAACGACTTAAGCACGATGACAAAAAAAGAGGCATCATTAGTATTAAGACCAAAATGGAACTAACAGGAGTCCCATACCAATGAATATGCCCGCAATCTCATTAGCTGCCGTATCTGGCCGCCGTCAACAAACACTCGAAATCGCAGCAGAAATAGAACGTCGCGGTTTTAGTGGAATTTACTGCCCATCAATGGGTGACTGCATTGCTCTTTGCCAAGGAATCGCTTCTGTCACCAATGAAATCACTTTTGGCACCTCAGTTCAGCCGATTTATTTCCGTAATCCTGAAGATTTAGCTGCGACAGCTGCTTTTATTCATGAAGTAAGCAACGGCCGTTTCAGGCTTGGGATAGGTGTGACTCACGGACCAGTCCACCAACGATTAGGGATCACACCAGGTAAGCCGCTTGCCGATATTCGCGACTATGTCGAGGCGATGCACAATGCCGCTAAAAATCATGGAGAACTACCCCCAATTGTCTTAGCAACCTTGAGAAGAAAAATGGTTGAGCTATCCGTCGAAATTGGAGCAGGTGCAGTCTGGGCTAATGCCAGCCGTAATGACTTCAACAACTCTATGACAGATATCCCCGCAGACGTTCAGTCAAGCGATTTCTTTATCGGAAACATGATTCCAACTGTTATCGACCCAGACCGGGAAGCTGGCGCAGCACGAAATAGAAAGACTTTGCAGGGCTATGTATCTTTACCAAATTATCGCAACTACTGGAAACAAGCGGGATACGTCGAAGAGATGGAAGGTATTGAAGCTGCTATCGCTGCTGGCGACAAAGACCGAATGTTCACTTGCATGACCGATAACTGGCTCTCCAATGCAACGCTGTATGGCTCAGTCAACCAAGTGCGCGAAGGAGTCGAGGAGTGGTTTGAACAAGGATGCAAAACGCCAATTTTGGTTCCATCGAGTACCAGCGGTGGGCAGATGCATGCGATTCAAGAAATTTTTGATGCGTTTTCTTAGACAAAATAGAAAGTAAGCGTGATTAAACATCAAAAGCTAGAAGAAGCATCAAAAAGGCTAAGAGGTGCTATCTACCGAACACCGCTACTGCGTTCTCGTCTGCTCGATCAACAAAAGAAAGCAGAAATTTATTTAAAGGCAGAAAATTTTCAGCGAACTGGCTCTTTCAAATTTCGTGGTGCATATAACGCCATTAGTTGCTTAGACCCAACAGAACGATCTCGAGGAGTTGTTACTTACTCATCAGGTAACCATGCTCAAGCGGTTGCAAGAGCTGCCCAAATTTTTAACATTCCATCGATTGTCGTTATGCCTAATGATGCTCCACCATCTAAAAAATCCGCTACGGAAAGTTACGGTGCTGAAGTTATAACGTACGAGCGACGATTTGTTCAACGAGAAGATATCGCAACCAAAATAGCAGTAGACAAAAATATGACTATCATCCCACCCTTCAATGATGAAAATGTGATCGCCGGACAATCTACGTGCGCTCAAGAAATTTTCGAAGATGCTGGACCATTAGACATTCTTCTGGTCTGTGTTGGAGGGGGAGGATTAATTTCAGGATCAGCTCTAGCTAAAAGAAAACTATCTCCTAACTGTCAAATAATCGGTGTCGAACCTGCCACAGGTAATGATGTTCAGCTTTCACTTGAACAAGGAAAAATTGTGACTATCGAGGTGCCAGACACAATTGCCGATGGTCAGCAAACGACTGCACCTGGTGAAAAAACTTTTGAGATTATGAATGAGTTAGTTCATTCAATCGTGACCGTGACAGACAATGAAATCGTAACAGCGATGGATTATTTATTTAGATTTCAAAAGCTAGTAATCGAGCCGAGTGGAGCAAGTGCCATGGCTGCTTTACTCTCTAACAAAATTGATTGCACTGGGAAAAAAATCGGGGTCACCCTTTCGGGAGGCAACATAGATCCAGCACGTTTTTCTCACCTTATGTCAACACACAATTTAATTAGATTATAACCATACTCATCAGGCCTTCTATTAGACAGATTTACCCTTCAGTTACATCAGGATGTTTCTATGGCAGTCTTAAAACTCCACATCACAGATGGCTTCATAATTGATAAGCGGGAACTTGAATGGTTTTTTTCAACATCAAGTGGCCCTGGTGGCCAACACGCTAACCGCTCGCAAACTCGTGCAGAGGTTCGTTGGAACATAGCTAATTCAGCCGCCGGAAGCGAAGAACAGCGGGCTAATTTAATTCAACATTTCGGCACACTAATAATTATTCGAGCCGATGAGCATCGCTCACAAAAACGCAACAAAGATGATGCTTTACGCCGATTAAGCATCAAAATTCGTAACGAATTAGTAGTAGCTATTCCGCGAAAGAGCAGCTCTCCGAGTAGATCTGCTAAACGAAAACGAACTGATTCTAAAACTCAGCGTGGTCGACTGAAACAACAACGGCAACGACCCTCATTAGACGACTAGTGTTCTAAATATGGAAATAGCAATATTTGGATTTGAATCAAGCATCCCAGAATTCGAGACAAACCTCCGAACAGCCTCGGAGCAAGGGTTCAAGAGTTACTGGACACCACAAATTTTTGGAATGGATGCACTAACAGCAATGGCAGCAATCGGGGATCGAGTTCCCGACATCCGTATGGGAACTGCTGTGGTACCAACGTTTCCGCGCCATCCAATGATGCTGGCGCAACAGGCTTTGACTACACAGTCAGCAATTAGCGGTAGGTTAAATCTTGGCATTGGCCTCGCTCATAAGCCAGTTGTCGAAGGTATGTGGGGACTCAAGTTTGAGAAACCAATTGGTCACCTGCGCGATTATCTGAATATTCTTATGCCACTTTTACATAGTCAAAAAGTTTCTTATAGTGGAGAAAATGTTACAGGGCGCGGTGAAATTACAACGCCAAAAACTGAGGCGCCACCTGTCTTTGTTGCAGCTTTAGGGCCCCAAATGTTACGCTTGACAGGACAAATGGCTGACGGCACCATCACATGGATGACAGGGCAGACAACCTTAGCCGAATTAACGGTGCCAACAATTTGTGATGCAGCTGAAGAGGCCGGCCGGAAGAAACCACAAATAATTGCAGGCTTTCCTGTCTGTGTTACAAACAATAAAGATGCGGCCCGAGAAAGAGCGGCCCGAGAATTCTCTATTTATGGACAACTTCCTTCATATCGAGCAATGCTTGATCGCGAAGGATTAGGTGGACCTGAAGATCTAGCAATTATTGGTTCAGCCTCAGAAGTAGCTGAACGTATAAAGGCCATCGAAAAAACTGGTATCGACTCATTTACTGGATCTGAATTTGGAACCAGTGATGAAAAATTAGCTACACGTGAAGTATTAATTAGCCTGCTGAATTAACTAACTAAGATCTAATTAACCGCAACTGACTGTCTAGCTTTCAGTTTTAGTACGTCTTCTTCTGGGTCACTTTCATATCGCGGTAACCAAGGTTCAAGAATACTTTGCCATCGCTGAGACCAAGTGTGGTCACTGTGAACTCGGTGCCACGCGTTATGAGCAACCATTTCAACATCATTAGATGAGGCAAGTAACATAGGTAATAATTGACCTAAGTCATCATTTCCACGATACACAAAAACATCATTTTCAATATCAAAATGCTCCGCTATTCCAGGTCGTTCAAAGACTACTGAAGCAGTACAAACAGCTGCTGCTTCTAAGACAAACGAAGATATACCCATTTCAGAATGTGATCTTCGAGTTACGCTTTGTTGGGTAAGAGACGGAGCTAGCTCAACTACGATTTTCGCGCCAGCAAATAACGTTCCACGCTCAGCTATTGGCAACGACACCTCGTAATTTATATCTAATGGCAGATCTTCCCATCCTTCACCAAGAACAGTTACTTCTTCTATCCCTTGCAACGCCAACATCATCTCAACGTTGATTGGATCAGCATCACCAACACAAACAATTCCACGCCTTTCAGACACAACGGCAGATACCAAAGAAGGTGGGTGAACTGAAGGCTTTAATAAACTTAAACGATAACCACCTATGTTTTTATATTCCTCATAAACATGTTCTTCAGGAACAAATACCAAATCATATTCACGCAGATCTTCTTCTAAATCATTTAACGAAGTACTTGTCCCGCTATAGCGACAACCAGTGTGCAGACAGATTGCAACCGTTTCTGATTCCACCGTCAGAGCTCTGATGCGAGCCCCGGTAATTCCTTTATTTGATGGAATAACAACTAAAATATCCGGAGAGAATTTGTGTAACGTTTTCCTTAACTTAGTTTCTGTTAGTTCAGTAACTAAAACCTCGTGACCTAAAAATCTAAGAGGTTCAACCACTTCATTTTGTAAATAATTTCCTAAAACGTTAGCGCCATTGCCAGAAACCAAAATTCGCATTATGAGTTCACTTCCACAATATAAGAGCTTGAGATCAGAACTGATCTTTACTCTCAGTGTGGAACAACATCCGAAGAATTTCGATGACCTTTTGGATCTTTCCTAACCTGATAGATAATAGTTCCGCAGGAAATAGAAATAACAATTAGGCACGTCCAGATATTTATTCGAAACCCAAAAATTTCGGTAGCATCATCTGATCTTAATAATTCGATCCATAACCTTCCTATGGTGTAACCAAGTACATAAATGACCCACATATAACCTGTGCGAAGAGTTGTGAACATTTTTGGTGCAATGAAAACTATGAATGCAGCAAGACACAAATTCCAAATTGCTTCATATAAAAACGTCGGGTGGAATGTCGCAGAATTTAAATAGCGTTCCGGCCTATGGCTTAGTTCTATTTCTAATGCCCATGGTAATTCGCTCGGACGCCCAAATAGCTCCTGATTAAACCAGTTTCCCAGACGCCCAATTGCTTGTCCGATAGGAATCGCTGCAGCTGTAGCGTGAAACATTCCCGGAATGTCTTCACCCTCTTTTTTTAGCAATATCAGAGCTCCTATGGTTCCACCTATCACCCCACCCCAAATCCCAAGACCTCCTTTCCAAACTTGTGGAATCGCTGCTAGGTTCCCGTCAAAACGATCAAAGTCTGTAAGGACGTGATATAACCGTGCTCCTACTATTCCGCTTGGTATAACCCAACCAGCCATGCGCTGTACCACGCCTGCCTCTCCTCCTAGCGCTTGATATCGTCGCTCTGCGATCCATACTGCAACTAAGACACCCGCTGCTATTGCGAGGCCGTACAGGCGCAAGTTAATAGGTCCTAGAGAAATTGAATTAAATGACGGGCTTGGTATTGCGGCAATCATGCTCATGAACTCATCTCCTGATTTGCCACAGTCGCATTAGCACTATAAGAAGTATTCTATAAATTAAACAAGGGTTTAATTTATAGAAAAATTTTGATTAATCATCGATTAGATACACCTTCGTAAATAGCTGCTTGAACTCCCCGAATCGCAAGTTCTTTTAGCCAAGGCAACGGATCATCAAGCATCCCAAGGCCCCAGACTCCACGCGGTAAATTATCATGCGAAACCCATTCAGCTGCTAACGCCGACACACAAGCTGCGGCAGCGCTGGGTTGATCAATCACACCCAGTACTTCAGTTTGATATGTTTGACCAACTTTTCCGCGTACTTCTATTCTTAGCGCACCAGGACCGCCATCAACGTGGGGGCGACGCAACATCGGAAGCCACGCTGTCAAGCGATCTCGTCGAGTCGCTGCAATCCGAGAAGTAATTCGTTGTACCTCCGGCATAGCTGGAACTAATAGAAGCGCATCCGCAAGAGCTGCTCTATAACAATCTCTTGCCCCCAACGGATCAGGAAACCATACTAATTCTCTTCCAGAGCCACCAGGTCTTTTTCTCCAATGCCCATCATTCCAATCAATTGCTTCTTTCGTCCGAGCTCTGTGCAGCTGCCGCTGGCACGCCGGACCTCCGGTTCCCATTCTTGCGATATGGACTTCATCTACTTGATCAAGAAATGAAGTAGCATGCCGGGCAATTAGACAACTCAGTCCCGGAGAAAAACCGGCACCCACAACAACAGACTTACCCGCTTTTTCAGCCGCACTATTAAGTTCTAATAATTCTTGGACATCAGAAATAGAATCTGAGATAGAAACCACATGGGCTCCTTGTGAAAGGGCTTCTTCAGCAATTTTTGCATGCCCTCCTGCTGGTAGAGCTAAAACCACTGTGTCCACATCCGGCAGCCGACCTGGCGCTATCACCTCAACATCAACGTCCAATAGTTGGCGACTCAATGATTTAATTCTTAACGGGTGCCTAGTACCTAAAATTAACTTATCTACTTCATCCACAGCGGCCAGTTGGCGTGCAACGCGAACGCCTACGGTACCTGCACCAATTACGGCAATAGTAGACATCTCAGCGCAGGTCCGGACCACTTAATTGGCGCCAACTGCCGTGCCTTGGAGGCACGCCACCAGTGCCTTTTACACGCAAAACCGTCGCCACCATAGCTCCTACCGTTAACGCTAAAATTGCCCTACGTATAGCACTCACTACGACACTCGTTTAAAAAAAGACAAGTCGATCCACCGATTAATCAGTATCCGGAATGTGGGGCTAGCTGGAGTTGAACCAGCGACCTCACCCTTATCAGGGGTGCGCTCTAACCAACTGAGCTATAGCCCCGGTGAAAAGACGATCGTACCGGCGATTAAAGGTCAAGACCAACCCAAAGATCGGATTCATTCTGAACTATTTATCTTTCTACTGGTTCATCTTCTTCAAGTATCGTAAGCCTTACCCCTCCAACAAGGTCACTAATAAGATTAAAAATAATAGTCAAGACGACATTAAACACCACCGCAGCGGCAAAAAGTATCGCCCCAACTACTGTTGCACGACTAAATATCTCATCACCATTTATTTCCCAAACTTCATAAGAACCAACTTCTGCGATAAAATCCTCAATGTCAGTTACCACACCTGATCTAACAATAATTGACCACAACACGGTTCCTGCAACAACCAATGCTCCGTATAGACACGCATACAAAATTAAAGAAACTTTAAATACGGACCATGGATCTATATGTCGAATAGTCCTTCGAGTTCTTCTTACCTTTGCTCGTCGGCGACTCAACCAACTTTGCGATTTATTGTTCTCATCTTTCCAAGACTTCTCTAAATTTGTGGGAACTTTTAAAACATTAGGCTTATCATTTGAACTTTTTATACTCGCCATCTCGTTGATGTCTAACTCTGCCGATTCAGCCGTTTCTACTTCCTGAACTAATTCTGCCTCACTACTTTCAAAATCAGATATGAAATCATTTTTATTTCTAGAAACAGCTGGCCTTCTCACAGCTTTTTCTTTTGGATTTACATTTATTTTTACCTTAAAACGTGATGAAAACTTTTTACCACTACCACTCACGTTTTCTATTTTCTCATCCATGGGTTATCTACTTTATTATCGATAATGGATTTAATATTTTTATTTTCAGAAAAATTATTTTCACTCACACCTGTCAGTGTATGTGATCTTCTTAACACCTAGTAATAACGCTCCTAGTTACCTTCTCAACTAGTTGCAATATTATTATCTTCAACAAGTTCTATATCTTCAGCATCATCTTCAATTGTGACAGGAGCTAGGGCAGCAACTGATTCTTCTGCTCCCAAGCTCATAACTCGGACTCCTGATGCATCTCTTCCTTGTTGAGCAACTTGCTCGACCGCAGTTCGAATCAGAACACCCCCAGATGACACTAAAATTATTTGATCAGCAACATCCACCAAACGCGCCCCAACTACTGCTGCCCCCCGAGCTTCAGTTAGTTTTATGCCGCGAACTCCCATAGTCCCTCTGCCTTTACGCGGGTAATGAATTAGGTCAGTTCTCTTACCGAAGCCACCTTCAGTAACAATCAATAACTGTCGACTATCGCCAGTTTCTGCGGCAACAGCAGCAACGACTACGTCTTCGCCTCTTAACTTCATACCTCGAACTCCACCAGCTGTTCGTCCCATCGGACGAACAGCAGATTCTGCAAACCTAATCGTTTGCCCATTTTTAGAGATAATGAAAATATCATCCTCACCTGTTGTTTCAACAACTCGAACTAACTCATCATCTTCACTCAGATTTATTGCTATCAAACCGTTAGTTCGGCTTTTATCATACTCACTAAGGGCAGTTTTTTTAACCGTTCCATTCCGCGTAACGAACATCAAATAATGCTCATCATCAAACTCACGCGCATCGATAACAGCTTCAATAAATTCGTCAGAATCTAACTGAAGCAAGTTGACTACCGCCGTGCCGCGAGCAGTTCGTTCCATTACAGGAACTTGGTATGCTTTTAAGCGATAAACTTTTCCTTTATTACTAAAAAATAAAAGATACGAATGCACGCTCGTTGTCAAAACTTTAACGAGTAAATCATCTTCTTTTAAACGAGCGCCCTGCACACCACGGCCACCGCGTCCCTGTGTTTTAAATGTTTCTGAAACAACAGCTTTTATGTAGCCACCTTTACTTAATGTAATTACCACGGGTACGTCATCGATAAGATCTTCAATCTCCATATCACCCATATCGAAAGTAATCTGGCTTCTTCTTGGAGTATCGTGTTCACTTCGAACCACTAATAGCTCTTCTTTTATAACTAAACGAAGATTAGTTTCATCTCCCAGAATGGATTCCAAATCGGTAATTCGGTTTCTTAATTCCAGTAACTCTTCTTCTAAACGAGTTCTTCCGAGCCGCGTTAATCTGCCGAGTTGCATATCAAGAATATGATTGGATTGACGATCACTAAATGAAAGAGGTTCTGCCTGTAAACCAACTAAAGCAGAAGCTCGATCATCACTATTCCGAACTAATGCAATAATCTCATCTATTAGATCAAGCGCTCGTATCAAACCTTCAACAATATGGGCGCGATCCTTAGCTTGGCGAAGACGATATTCAGATCTACGTGTAACTACGTCTCGTTGATGGTCCACATAGGCAACTAAGGCATCTCGAAGGTTTAGAGTTCTGGGAATTCCGTCGACAAGAGCCACCATATTTACTGCGAAGCTACTTTGAAGAGGTGAGTGTTTATATAAGTTATTTAGAACTACATTTGCCGGTGCGTCTCTTTTTAACTCAATAACAAATCTAGTTTTTCCCTTAGCAGACTCGTTCCGTAATTCACGAATTCCTTCGATTACCTTACGATCTACTGCGTCTGCAATTTTTTCTTCAATTCCTTCCACTGAAGTTTGATAAGGAATTTCAGTAACAATTATTCGATTGTTTTTACCCTCTTCGACGATCTCCGCTTTAGCGCGAATACGAATTGATCCTCGGCCGGTATTAAAAGCCTGGGTAAGTCCAGCTTTCCCCATAATTAATCCACCTGTTGGAAAATCTGGACCAAGAACAAATTCCATGAGATCAGCTACAGAAGCCTCAGGATTATCTATTAAATGAAGAGTTGCGTCAATAACTTCAGTGATGTTATGAGTTGGAATATTGGTGGCCATTCCTACGGCTATTCCTTGGCTTCCATTCACCAACAAATTCGGAAATCTAGAGGGCATTACTAATGGCTCTTCTGTCGAACCATCAAAATTAGGTGCCAAGTCCACAGTATCTTCATCGATACTTTCCACCATTTTCATGGCGAGAGGAGTCAACCGGCATTCGGTGTATCTGTAAGCAGCCGGTGGGTCACTTGGAGATCCAAAATTTCCATGAGGATCGACAAGTGTGTTAGCCAAACTAAATTTTTGACCCATTCGAACCATTGCCTCGTATATAGCGCTGTCTCCATGTGGGTGATAGTTGGCAATACAGTCTCCGACGACACTTGCACATTTCTTATGTGGGCGTTCCGGTCTCATTCCAGTTGAGAACATTGACCACAGAATTCTACGATGAACTGGTTTTAAACCATCTCTGGCATCAGGCAATGCTCGAGCAGTGATAACCGACATAGCGTATTCAAGAAAGGACTGCTCCATTTCTTGTTGTATCTCAATCGGCTCAACCCCAATCCTTAGAGTTGTAGAGTCTTCGTTTGAAGGAACATCAGTCATTAAAAACCTTTAGATATCTAAGAATCGAACGTCGTGAGCATTATTTTGGATGAAAATCTTACGTTTTTCTACGACGTCACCCATTAGTTCACTGAAGATTGTGTCAGCTGTAGCTGCTTCATTCACAGTTACTTGAAGCAACGTTCGTTGCTCAGGATCCATAGTTGTATCCCAAAGTTCAATAGAGTCCATTTCCCCTAGACCTTTGAGTCGTTGAAAATCATTTTTATGATTAGGGCGATCAGCTAAGAATTTACCTTTTGCGCGATCATCTTTTAGGTAAATAGTGTCACTACCTACTTTTGTTGAATAAAGCGGAGGCTGTGCAATATACACATGGCCCCGAGTAACAAGCTCTTTCATTTGACGGTAGAAAAATGTTAACAACAGGGTTCTTATGTGACTGCCATCAACATCAGCATCACAAAGAAGAACTACTTTTCCATACCTAATTTTTGCCGGATCAAATACATCTTCACCAACACCAGCACCAATTGCTGAAATTAATGCCTGAACTTCCGTGTTTTTGTACATCTTTTCGAGCCGAGCTCGTTCAACATTTAATATTTTTCCCCTTATTGGTAAAATGGCCATTGTCCTGGGATCACGAGCATCTTTAGCAGAACCACCTGCAGAATCTCCCTCAACTATGTATAACTCGGTTTCAGCTGGATCCCCAGAAGAACAATCAGTTAATTTACCTGGTAACCCAGCTCCATCTAGAGCTGACTTACGCACCGTATTCTTAGCTTTTTGAGCAGCAATTCTAGCTCTCCGAGCATCCATTGCTTTTGACATCATTCTTTTTGCTTCAGCAGGATGCTCTTCAAGCCATTCAGCTAACGCTTCATTTGTGGCTTTCTGAACAAGGCTTCTCATCGAAGTATTACCAAGTTTCGCCTTTGTTTGTCCTTCAAATTGAGGTTCTTGAAGCCGCACACTAACTATTGCAGTAAGCCCCTCACGAATGTCATCTCCTTGAAGGTTCTCATCTTTTTCTTTCAATAACTTTTTAGCTCTTCCATATCTATTAACAGTTGCAGTCAACGCAGTTCTGAAACCTTCTTCATGCATTCCACCCTCGATAGTGTTAATGCCATTAGCAAAACTATGAATACCATCTAAGTTGTATCCAGTATTCCATTGAAAGGCTATTTGGATTTCATCACCATCTTCTTCGGCAGATAAGAACCCTACTTTTTCGAACAATGCTTCTTTAGATTCATTTATGTGACGAACAAAGTCTCTAATTCCGCCTTCATAGTGAAATTCGTAGTGAGTAGCTTGTTCCAAACGGGCATCATCAAATTTGATGCGTAGACCTGCATTTAGGAAGGCCATCATTTGGAAACGTTCAATTAGTGTTTGTGATCTAAACTCAACATGGTCAAATATATTGGGATCAGGAGCAAACGTTACGGTTGTCCCAGTCCTGTTTCCTGGGGCTTCACCAATATCAATTAGTTTTGTGTTTGGTTCTCCCCCGTCACGAAATTCTTGTTTCCAATGTCGTCCGTCACGATCTATTTCTAAATCTAGATGAGTAGATAATGCGTTTACAACTGAAACCCCTACACCATGTAATCCGCCGGAAACCTTATAGCCACCTCCACCAAATTTACCCCCTGCATGTAAAACGGTTAACACGACCTCCGCAGCTGATTTATCCGGGAATTTAGGATGTGGTCCTACAGGTATTCCTCGTCCATTATCAACAACTCGACAGCGACCATTTTTTAAAATTGTAATATTAATCGTGTCACAATAACCAGCCATAGCCTCATCCACAGCATTATCTACAACTTCATAAACCAAATGGTGAAGGCCAGCTGACCCTGTAGACCCTATGTACATTCCTGGACGTTTACGAACTGCCTCCAAGCCTTCAAGTACTTGTATATCGCTGGCTTGGTATGTTCCTTCGGTCACTGAACCCCTTTTCTAGGCCTTATTGTATCATTCTTAGGGGGGGTTCGAGACCTATGTTGGGTCGGTTCTATGAGCTTCTCACTGGGGTATATGAGGAAATATCTATATTATTTACTCTTCACACGAACTTTTATTTCAGATACTTCAAGTTCTGGAATTTTTTGTCTTAACCGATTTAGTAAATCAGATTCTAAATATTTAATTTCCGTCGACCAACCAGGATGGTCAACTTCAACTAACAAGCTATTTTTCTCAAGTTTTTTAGGAGAACAATGTTCTGCTATTGTTAAACCGACTATTTCTTCCCAATGACTATGAACTTCCAATATTTCTGACTTTGGCCCTAACCCGTCAATAACTCTTTTGATTGAATCTGAAATATTTCTGACATGCTCGTTATTCATTTTCACCTAAACTTATATGTCCATTTAAAACTTTAAGTTTTTTTCCAGGATGAATACCTACCGGAATAGTTCCAGTTGCTGATGTCAAAACGATCTGTGCACTTGGCAAGCACTCAACTAATCGTTTGCTACGTCCTTCATCGAGCTCAGAAAAAACATCGTCGAGAAGGATAAGAGGTGAATCATCAATCTTTTGTGCCATATACGCGTGTTCAGATAACCGAAGCGCCAACGCGAGGCTTCTTTGTTCACCTTGAGATGAATGTGTACGAGAAACCAAATTATTGAGATCAATTATAACATCATCACGATGCGGCCCTACCAACGTAGTACCTCGTCGTACTTCTTCATGCTGTATTTCATGAAGCGCTTGATCTAGTCCCTTATCCATCCATGTTGTTTCATACCTAAAATTAACTTGTTCTTCTTTACCTGCAACCTGAGAATAAAAAGTATTTACCAAAGGTTCGATATCACGAACTAATTGAATCCTATTGCTACCAATTACTTCACTAAGTTCAATAAATTGTGAATTCCAAATAGACAAGGATTCTTCTAGTTCTTTTGACAGTCGTCCACGACATTGTTTTAACAAGTTATTTCTTTGCTTTATGACTCGATCAAAATTTGCTTTTACTAGCCTAAATTTTTTGTCACAACTTAATAAAACTTCGTCTATAAAATTTCTCCGTATCCCCGGAGATCCTTTAATAAGTTCTAAATCATCAGGACTAAATACAACGATACTTACGGTGTCTGATAGATCTTTGAACCTTTTAACTATTTGGCGATTTAATTGAACACGTGACCTTCCAGAAGCAACAATTTTCATTTCTATCAAATGTTCACGTCTATGACGAATTACTTGCGCACGAATTACTGCAAACTCACAACCGCTTCTAACTAATGATTCTGAAGTTGCTCCTCTGAACGACTTATGTCCATTTAACAGAGATAACCCTTCTAAAAGATTTGTTTTCCCATGACCATTTTGTCCGGTGATAAGAGTCACACCTGAGTCAAGTTGTAGCTCGGTAGAGGTGTGGTTACGAAAATCTATAAGCCATAGTTGAGTGACAATCATAGTCGTCCAACTATTTCTATTAAGAAACTCTTACTGGCATAAGAAGATATAAGAAGTCTCCGCCGCTATTAGACCTTAGTACGGCAGGTTTCAATGCGTCTAAGGTTTCAAGAACAACTTCATCACCCGTAGCTGCTTCAAGTCCTTGAATAAGGTATTCAGCATTAAATGCAACAGTCAGTTCTTCCCCATCGTATATCGCGTCTACTTCTTCATGAGCTTGGCCAACATCTTGAGTAATCGCCATAAGTTCTAGGGTGTTAAGTTTTTGCGTGATACGAAGAGGTGTTGCTTCTCTTGCCATCAATTTTACTCTTCTAACAGCTTCAAGCAGTGGTTCTCTAGCTACCACAACTTGGTTTGGATATGAACTTGGAATTAGTTGTCGGTAATTAGGGAATTCCCCCTCAATTAACCTTGTAGTAACTTGAACAGAACCAATATCAGTTACTACATCAAATGTTACGTCTCTATCCCCGAGACGAACTACAACTTCATCAGCATCACCTAAAACACGAATTAATTCATTTAATGCTCGAGATGGGACTAAAACTTTTTGTCCTTCATTTAGAACTGTTGCATCTGGTAAATCACGAACTGCCAACCGATAGGAATCAGTTGCAACTAATCGTAAACCCCCTTCTTCAGCAGATAGAAGCACTCCTGTAAGTATCGGGCGAGCATCATCACTGCTAGCAGCCATTACTACTTGACGGAGGCCATACGATAATGCCTCTGAGGTAACCGTGACTTTATTACCTGATGGTTGAGGCAATATTGGAAAGTCATCAACAGGTAAAGTCCGTAGAGCAAAGTTTGATCTACCTCCGGAAATTTTTGCCTCATCTCCTTGAATAGAAATTTCAACAGCACCTGAATCGAGCGAACGAACAATATCTACGATTAGTCGGGCAGGTACTACAGCTTTACCAGGGTCAATAACAGTCACACGAAGACTTGACCGGACGGTTAGATCCAGATCACTGCCAATGATTGTTAAGACATCATCATCTACCGATAAAAATACACCGGTCAGTACAGGAAGGGCACCACCACGATTACTAACAGCTCTACTGCTTGCTGTTAGTTGATCGACAAGAGCATCGCGTTCGCATCGAAACTTCATGTCATTACCTTTCTTTCAGTAGATGTAAATATTTAGTAGTAGCAATAAGGGCTGTGGATTGTGGAAAAGTAGCTATAAGTGCAGGTCAAGCATCATTTACTTGTCAACACTACTCTGCACAGGTGTCCACAAGAAATCCCGGGTAAAGCATATAGGTGATATTGGTTGTGGAAGAGTGCATATTGTCCACAAGTAAACACACATTATTATCCACCACTTCTCCTTGGCTTCTAATTTTACGGTCGATTAGATTTAATGTCTGATATTAATGCACTTACTTGATCATAAACCTGTCGCCGTTCAGCCATCTGCTTACCGACTTTTTCCACTGCGTGCATAACTGTGGTGTGATCTCTTCCGCCAAATTCTCTAGCAATAGCTGGGTAGCTTAAATCAGTTAATTCCCTGACAACGTACATACTTATTTGGCGAGCTTGAACGAGGCTTCTATGTCGTCTTTTACCTTTTAATTCCTCGAGTTCATATCCAAACATTTCAGAAGTTGCATCCATAATCGCACCAGGTGTAATTGGACGAGAGTCTCTTCCTGACCCTATGTCTCCCAGAACTCGTTTTGCCAGTTCACTAGTAAGTGGTTCTTGTGTTAGTGATGCATAGGCGCTCACTCTAATCAAAGCACCTTCCAACTCTCGGATGTTGTTGGTTATGAGACTTGCTATAAATTCAAGAACATCATCAGGAACATTAGTTTGTTGTGATTCTGTTTTTTTTCTTAAAATAGCTAGTCTGGTCTCAATATCTGGCGGCTGAATGTCGGTTATAAGTCCCCATTCAAAACGACTACGAAGACGGTCCTCTAAGGTAGCAATGTTTCTAGGTGGGCGATCTGATGAAAGAACTACTTGGCGTCCAGCTCCATGTAATGAGTTAAAAGTATGAAAGAATTCTTCTTGTAAACCTTCTTTACCTTCCATAAATTGAATGTCATCAATAAGGAGAACGTCAATGTCTCGGTAACGGCGTTTAAAAGTACTTGTCGTAGATGTTTTAATAGCTTCGACAAACTCATTTAAAAAAGTTTCAGTTGAGACATACCGAGCTTTGTAATTTGGGTATGTGTTGTGGATGTAGTGAACTATTCCTTGTAGAAGATGAGTTTTACCGAGGCCTGCACTTCCGTGGATAAATAATGGGTTATAGCTACGTCCTGGCGTTTCAGCAACTGCTAAAGCTGCTGCGTGAGCAAACCTGTTGCTAGTTCCAGTCACAAATGAATCAAAGGTGTAACGCGAATTTATAGTGTCTGTATAAGAACGATTAGTAAGTAATGATGAAGCAGGTACAACAGGTTCTAAGCGATCTTGGAGGTCTGACCCATCTGGAGTGATACCAATCACTTCATTGACATAATTTTCATCGTCTATGACGTTAGTTTCTATCTTCACATCAATTTGGATATTTGTGTTTTGGGCTCCGGCTTCATATAGAGCAGCCTGGACCATAGGAAGATATCTGTTCATAACACGATCACGAATTACAGCACTGGGTGCAATAAGTACTGTCTTTTCGCTAGTTATTTCGGATACTAGAAGATCTCGAAAAGATGTTAGCCACACAGCTTCAGAAACTTGACTACGTAGAAGCCCTCGACAAGTAGCCCAGATACTCTGTATGTCTGCATCAGAGTTAGTATTTTCGCTCATCAATGGAACACCAATCAAAATAGAACACAAATAAGCCCATGTGGAAAACCTGTGGCTGCTGTGTAAAACCCTTAACTAATCAGGATCTAGTGTTGTGGAACCTAGCACTGAGTGACTAGTAGATGCCAAATTATCACTTTGAGTAGTTTTATTACACTTTAATACTTATATTAAGCACGCTCCGCGCGAGGAATATAGCATTCCTTGTTTAAATTTCATTTGTTAGATAAATCCCTCTAAGATTAGAAGTGTGTGTGGTTTGGTCTTTGGATCTACCACTTAAATGTCCTAAAAATCTCGGAATTGTTTTCTTGAGCTTTAATAAGAATTAATTCAGCCTGGTAGCGACAGAGATCGTTGACCACTCAGGCTTAGTTACTTATTAAGTTTATTGAATTCACTTTCGTCTTTACGGCCGATTTGGAGGCCGCATTATGAAACGTACTTTTCAACCTAATACCCGTCGAAGATCCCGCAAACACGGATTTCGTCACAGAATGTCAACTAAAGCTGGGCGATCTATTTTAAAAGGACGACGCCTTAAAGGTCGTCAGAGACTTAGCGCTTGATCGATAGATGCAGCCTAAAGTCTGATTTCGCGGCTATACGCAGCGGAAAAAGGCTCAATGGGCGAATTCTTTGGATGATGTTTGCCCCAGACCCAAATATTAGCAACCCTCGCTTTGCGTTTGCTTTTAACCGTAAAATAGGAAACGCCGTCCATAGGAACCTTCTTAGGCGGCGTATAAAGAGCTGTTTAAATGATAAAGATATGAATATTAGGACTGGCAGATATTTAATTGGAAGTCGTCGTAACGCTCGATCAATAACTTATTCGCAAATTTGTGACGATATATCGCTACTTTTAGCTAGAGCTGAGAGCGTGTGATGAGTCAGCCTAAAATAAGTGGCGATAGTTCTCTTATAAAGAGAATACTTATAGGGTTTATAAATTTTTATCGTGCTTTTCCACGAAACCGCACTCCTGTGTGCCGATTCATACCCACTTGTTCAGAATATGCATATGATTCTATAAATATACACGGATCATTGAAGGGTTCTTTCCTTTCTTTACGTCGAGTTGGACGTTGCCACCCATGGGGAGGAAAGGGATTTGATCCTGTGCCTTCCCAAATAACTAGAACTGAGAACTCATGTTTGATGTAATAGCCGGTGTTTTAGCCTGGTTTTACTCAATAACTAGCGACTATTCATTATCAATAATTCTTCTAACATTGATCATAATGCTTGTTTTTACGCCATTAACGCTTAAAGGTACGCGTTCAATGATGAGGATGCAGGAATTACAGCCAGAGTTGAAACGCATCCAAGCACGCAACAAAAATGATCGTCCGAAATTAAACGAAGAAATGATGGCGCTTTATTCTAAAAATGGCGTTAGTCCCTTAGGCGGATGCTTACCATCATTAGTTCAGTTACCTGTATTTTTTGTTCTTTACAGAGTTATTAATGGCCTTGCTCATGTTGGATCGAACGGAGAGCCAGACCCGAAATATCTAGACAAGGACTCGGATTTATATGTTGATTTAGTTGAAGAAGCTGGCCAGATGGTTTCATTTGGCGTTGATTTATCACGGCGAGCAGTTGATGTACTTAAAATAGATTTTGTCGAATCTCTTCCTTATCTACTTTTAGTGGGCGTTACATTTATTTTGTCGTGGTTCCAACAAAAGCAAATGAAGTCGCGACGAGGAAATGCACCATCTACAAATCAGCAGATGGAAATGTTGATGAAAATTATGCCATATATGCTGCCGGTATTTGCCTTCATGGTTCCGGCAGCTTTAGGCATCTATTTCATAGCTTCAAGTCTTTATCGGATTGGGCAACAAGCTTTTATTCATGCGACGATGAAGCCAGTAGTGGTAGTAACACCTTCTGACGGGAAAGATGACCCGATTGATATCGAGGAAGTTGACCAGCCTAAAACGACGCCTAAAGAGCTCAAAAACCGTAAGTCAAATAAAGCTGTGGTTGCGGAAGAGTCACGCAGAGAAGAGCGTGCCGTGCGTAGTAAAAAGAGACAAAATGGTACTGAGAGTTCGTCTAAAAAACAGAGATCTAGGGCTAGAACAGAGACACCGAAAAAAGGTCAGGCGAAGAACCCTCCGTCAATTCAAAGCAAACGTACATCAGGTGATGGGCGTACCCGAAAAAAGCGAAAGTAATAGAAATGGACTGGATTTTAACATCAGGTGACACGGTTGAAGATGCGAAGGAGATAGCACTAGAAAAACTGTCTGTAACAATGGAAGACGTTGAATTTCAGATAATTTCTGAGGCTAAAAAATCTTTCTTTGGGTTTAAACGAAATCCAGCTCAAATTAGGGCAAGATTAAAACCTTTAACCCCACCGAAAAAGTTAGAACGTGTATACAAAGGTAAAAAAAGCCGTTATGAAGCTAAAAAACCTAAATCTAGCGGTTCTAACAAAACCTCTAATGCAAAGAAAAGCCCAGATGTTAGGAAAGATAAAAATCAGTCTTCGGTCAAAAATGTAAATAAACCAGAAAAAGTGGAACCGAAGACAGTGTCTCGGTCTAGAACTATCAATACGGGATCTATAAAACCAAGAGATTTAAATGAAACTAAGACTGATGATGGATTAGTTAGGCGAAAAAGAACGTTAAGTGGTAATTCAGTAAAAGATAATGATGTTCCTAAGTCCACTTATTCGAAGGAAAGCCCAAAAAAGATGAAGACGCCGGCCATTGAGAAACCTGAAGTTTCCAATAGTGATTCGGTAACAACCAAGCGTAGAACACGTAAAATCGCCCAGTAGGGGACAAATTGCCCCGTTTAACAAGCAGGAGACTGCGATGAGTAGTGAAATAACAGTAGAAGAACAACAGAAAATGGTTGGTGACTTCTTAGAAGGTCTCGCCAAATCTTTTGGTCTAGAGGCATCTGCAGAGAATGTATCAGCTGATGACGATAGTTTCGAAGTTAACTTAGTCGGTGATAAAACGGCTTTAGGAGCTTTGATTGGCCCTCGTGGTAGCCATTTAGTGGCATTACATGAAGTGACGAAAACTATGCTTCAACGGCGTTTACCTGGTGCTAACCGTGCTCGTATTCGAGTAGATGTTGCTGGTTTCAGACAACGTCGACGAGAAATATTACAGGCGTATGTTCAAGAACTAGCTAAATCCGTACTTGGAGATGGCGTTGAAAAAGGTCTTGAGACCATGAACGCTGCTGATAGAAAAGTTGTTCATGATACAGCAAATGAAATAGAAGGTATATCAACTATTTCTGTTGGTGACGAACCACGTCGCCGAGTGGTTCTCATTCCATCAAAAGCTTGAAAACGAAGTAACTAGTGTCAAAACTTGTTGAGGTTCTGACGCGTGCGCAAGAGCTCGGATTTATTGGTGTTGAGCCGATAGACCAGTACATAGACCATTCGAAGGCACATTTGGCTGCAGCCTGTTTAAGCCCTACTGAAATATGGTGTGATTTAGGGTCTGGCGGCGGAATACCTGGTTTGGTCGTAGCGAGTATTGTCCCTGAGCTTGAGCTGGCGTTAATTGATCGTGGTGAGAAAAGAGTTCGCTTTCTTGAATCGGCAATAGAAATCCTTGGATACCAAAACCGAGTGAAAGCCGTTTTGGGTGATGCAACAGAATTAGCGCATTCGGAAAAATTCAGAGAGAAATTCGACGGTATTTTTAGTAGATCGTTTGGTACTCCGGCCATTGTTGCAGAGTGTTCAGCAGGTCTCTTGAAGAGAAATGGGAAACTCGTTGTGAGTGAACCGCCGGTAGCAGCGAGTAAACGTTGGCCTTTAGGACCTTTACAAGGGTTAGGTTTTACTGAAATAAAATACTTTGAAGGACCACCGAGATTTGTTTCTCTTTTACTTGGGGATGAATGTCCAGTTTCTATACCGCGAACATGGAAAAAAGTGTCAAAAAATCCACTTTATTAAATTTCGCCTAGAGCAGTAATAGGTTTCACGTGGAACCTTTAGTCTCAATGTAGGGCGGTGCTATGTTTCACGTGAAACATAGCTATAATTACTATTAATGTTTGCTTCAACTTGTTTATTTGAGTTGGTAGTAATTTGTATTAAACGTTGTATGGATGGGGATTAGATGGCTCGAGTTATAGCTGTCGCCAATCAAAAAGGCGGAGTTGGTAAGACAACTACGGCAGTCAACGTCGCGTCATGTCTTGCTGAAGCTGGTTTCAAAACTCTATTAGTCGACTTAGATCCCCAAGGAAACGCCACTACTGGCGTTGGTATTGATCCGAGAACACTTCATTCATCGATGTATCAGGTGCTGCTAGGACAAAAAACAATCGAAGAGACAATTATTGAGACCTCTATGCAACGGCTGTTCGTTGTGCCATCTAATTTAGATTTAGCTGGGGCAGAAATTGAATTGGTGTCAGTATTTAGTCGCGAGTTGAGATTGCGCAACGCGATTGCTGTGGTTCAGGATAAGTATGACTACGTAATTATTGATTGCCCACCTAGTCTGGGTATTTTGACAATAAATGGTCTTGCTGCGGCTGAAGAAGTTGTTATTCCTGTTCAATGTGAATATTACGCCCTTGAAGGGTTGGGTCAACTTTTAAATAATGTGAAATTGATTCAACAAAATTTAAACAAGGATCTTTTTGTGTCGTCAATCGTTCTAGTCATGTTTGACGCGCGAACGCGATTGGCTGAACAAGTTCTGAATGAAGTACGAACTCATTTTCCTGATCAAGTTCGTGAAACAGTTATTCCACGATCAGTTAGGTTGTCAGAGGCCCCAAGCTACGGTCAACCGGTGAACCAATATGACCCCTTAAGCAAAGGGGCTATTGCTTATAAAGCGTTAGCAAATGAAATAGCCGAGCAAACTATAGATTTCAAAAATAATGAAAAAGGAATATACGGATGAGTCGACCTCTTGGCGGTTTAGGACGTGGTTTGGAAGCCTTAATTCCAAAAACAGAAGATCTTACTGATAATTCTGTTCCATTAGTAGATATCCGTGGCGAGAATGAAACAGACAACAAAGAATTTTCGTTGAGAGATAGTACTACTGCATTTAATTCAGATATTTATAGAGAAATTGAATTATTAAAAATTCGGGCAAATAGCCAACAACCACGTAAACATTTCGATACCGCAGCATTAGAAGTTCTTAGGGCGTCAATTCTCGAATTTGGGATTCTACAACCCATAGTTGTTAGAGCTATTGAGCCCGCCGGTTATTTTGAGTTAGTTGCTGGAGAACGCCGTTGGAGAGCTGCTCAGCTTGCAGGATTGTCGACTATTCCTGCAATTGTGAAAGTTGCAGATGATGAGACAACACTCGTTCAAGCGTTAGTTGAAAATATTCATCGGCAAGATCTCAACGCTATCGAAGAAGCTTCAGCTTTTAAGCAACTCCTTGAAGATTTTGGTGTTACTCATAACGACTTAGGTGAAATGCTCAGCAAAGGGCGAGCGACGATTACTAATTCCCTAAGGCTGTTGCAGCTTCCTTTAGAATCACAGAAATTAATTGTTAGTGGAGAATTATCTGCTGGTCACGGTAGAGCCTTGTTAGGCACTGATGATCCACTAGTTAGGAAAAGTTTGACCCGCCAGGCTATTAAGAAAGCGTGGTCCGTTCGGCAACTTGAGAATGAAGTAAAGAAGTTAACGAAGCCTGCAGATAAAACTGTGGATAACTCTAAGAGGCAAATGACCGTAAAAAATGCTTCTTTCCTCGAAGTTGAAGAAAAGCTTAGTGAACACTTTTCTACCACTGTGAACGTTCATTATGCAGGTAAAAAGGGAAAATTAGAGATAACATTTGCCACTCTAAGTGACTTAGAACGTATGTATGATATTATTTTACCAAAGTAATATCATTAAATTAATAAAAAGATAGATACTAATTTTTGATTATCCACAAGTTATTAACAATAAATATCATAGCTCCGGATTAACTCGTAAAACCTTTCCCAAGAGCATTGATGATTGCAGTACAAATTGACGAAGCAACTAACTGATTGCTGCGAACGAGGGTGTTAGCTGAGTCAAATCGACATAAAACTGTAGGCATTTGAGTTTCTCGCAAAATTCGGAGCGCCATTCCTTTGTTTTCGATATCAGGAAAATATTGGCTAAGTTCGACAACGAGCTTTTCAGCTAAGAGTGAGCCGACAGGACTCAAATACTGTTCACCCTGAAAATGGCAAACTGATGGCCGCTCGGGCCTTATTTCTAAGGCTATGAATAGGTCTGCTCCGTACGTATTTGCTTGAGTTGCTTGAGCTGAGGCATCTGGATGATGAATAGTTAGAACGTTGGCTCCTAACTCTCCAAGAGATCTTCTTAATGAGGCAATAATGGCGTCAAGACCACCAGTTTCACCTAAAACAATTTTCTTGCCATTTAATTGAGTGCCGAGTGAGTTAAACCGATCACGTTCTTGAAGAGATGCCAGTTCACCAAGTTTTAAGTTACTACCGTAGCGTTTTAGGCTTTCCAAAGTAACACTCCCGCAGATGCCATCTGCAGTTAATCCAGCATTAAGTTGAAAATCAGTAATTGCGTCAGCAGTTTTCACTGTATGGATACCATCAACATGTCCGCTTTTAAACCCGAGAGTGCTTAGTAACTGTTGTACTTGCGCAACATCATCACCTCGTAGCGGAGGTTCATGTAGATAGAGAAGACGACTACCTAAGGAGTAACCAGCCTCAACGATTGCGGACCATGATTCTGGGCCACAGATACCATCTGTGTCTATTGCTCGGCGCTTCTGGAACGAGCGGAGAGAAGCTTCAGTGTTACTGCCAAAACTTCCATCGATTGCCCCAGGATCATAATTGAGTTTCTGGAGACGGCCTTGTAAGTCTCGTACGTGGTTTCCGGCTGCACCGACACCAAAAGGACTCACTGATGGGAGAGAATCTATAGGAATTCACCTAATTCTTCGAGAAGAGCGCTTTTCGGTTTTGCCCCAACCATAGTTTTTGCTGGTTCGCCGTTTTGAAATAGAATTAGTGCTGGAATGCTCATTATTCCGTATCTGCGGGCTAGATCTGGACTGTCATCGACATTTACTTTGGCGATAGTCAAACCCTTTTGTTCTAGGGCGATTTCTTCTAGGATCGGTGCAATCATTTTGCACGGCCCACACCACTCGGCCCAAAAATCTACGAGCACAGGTGTCTCAGAAGATCCTATGGTCTCGTCAAATGTGCTCTCGTCGAGATTTTTAATATCTGCTGCCATACAAGGCTCCTAAAATCGTATGATCTGGAGCATACCCGCAACAGAGTTTGCTGTGTGGTTTAGTCTGGGCTGAGTGATAGATAAGATTTTGTAACGGTGTAGAACTAGTGGCCGTGTTCCTCTAACCAGCGTTCCGCATCTATAGCTGCCATGCATCCTGAGCCAGCCGCTGTAATAGCTTGACGGTAATAGTCATCTTGTACATCACCACAGGCAAATACACCATCAATAGCGGTTCGACTGCTATCGGGAAGTGTCACAAGGTAACCGTTGTCTTTTAGTTCTAGATGGCCTTTGAATAAGTCGGTGTTTGGTCTGTGACCAATAGCAATGAAAAGCCCCTGAATCTTAAGATCTAATTTTTCAGAGGTAACAGTGTTATTGAGAATAATCCCATCAAGCTTTTGATCACCGTTTATCTGTGTAACTTCGTTATTCCAAAGAAATTCGAGCTTCGGGTTTTGAAAAGCACGCTCTTGCATAATCTTTGAAGCCCGTAATTCATCACGGCGATGAATTAAATAAACTTTAGAAGCGAAGCGCGTCAGAAAGATAGCTTCTTCAAGAGCGCTATCTCCACCGCCGACTACTGCTATTTCCTGATCCCTGAAAAAAAAGCCATCGCAGGTGGCACAAGTAGATAATCCATGACCGATAAGGCGACTTTCATTTGGGATATTTAACATGAGGCTTTGAGCCCCAGTAGAAATGATTACTGATCTGGCTAAGTGTTTATTGTTGCCTACGTTTATTTCGAATGGGCGATTAGCAAAATTTACGGTAGTTACTTTTTCGGTGATGAATTCCGCACCAAACTTTTGTGCTTGCGACCGAAAATTACTCATTAATTCAGGACCCATGACGCCTTCAGGAAAACCTGGAAAATTTTCTACGTCCGTAGTTAACATGAGTTGGCCGCCTGGTTGGTCACTTGTTGAAGATGGTTCACCTTCAATGACGAGTGGGGAAAGGTTTGCTCGACCTGCATAAATAGCTGCTGTTAAGCCTGCTGGTCCGCTCCCAATAATGACGACGTCGCGAATTTCAGACACGATTAGTACTCCGAGGGTTTTTAATGGCAAAAATAAAGTTCATATAGTTCGGCGTGACCATAACAAGACACCAGCAATGTAAAATACGAGCCCTAATGCGAGGTAAGCGCTCCAAACTGAACCTGGCAGCGCAATATTTACGAGTCGTATCAAGCCTATGAGTAAAAATATTATAGTTATGCTTGCTGAAACAGTGAGCATAACTCCATAGACACAAGCTCTAACTAATCCTAAAATTGGGCCAGTGGTTTTATTTCGAACGCTTTCAACAAAATTAACGAAAATATTAGTTACTTTGATATTAAAGCCCAAGTCTTGCTTTCTTTCGTTATTAGAAGTTTCAGAATTGGCCACGTCGCCGATTCTATCGACATAGATATGATGTATGTGTAAAGACACAGATGGTTTAGCAGAGTCCCGCTAATTGCTTACCGGTCTTCCATAAATAGATATGTCATGTATAGATACGCGATGGCCCCCAACAGGAAGTGAATTTCCCAAGTCGGTTATCCAAAGCAAAAGTGTAGAACCGGTTAGATCAGTGAAATTAACTTTAGTTATACCTTTTAATTCCACTAACGAAGTAATTGGAGAACCCCAACTCCATTCGAGTAGCGAACCGGGAGATTCATTAACGGCGTATAATTCAAAGCCCCAGTTAATTGCCGCGGCTCCGACTTCAATTAAATCTATTTCATGGTTTTTACTGAGCTTAATTATCAATCCAACTCCGCTTTTGAGCCCCCCAAAGTTGCGTGAGTTGTATCGCGCTGTATTCCATCCCCGACTTGCATCGCCATCATTAATTCGCTTTATTTTGTCAGGATGTTCAAGTCGGTCATCTCCTTCGGGATCAAAATCGATGATGTCAATAATTGTTAACAGCGCACTTTTGGGTGGAGGTTCGTTACGAGATAAGTCTTCTAATGATGGAAGGACAGTGGTATTTATTTGTTGATCGGAGGATTTGTCACGACTGACTACTTGTTTAACATTTTCAACTAGTGACGGGGCTAAGTTAGTTTTAGCCAGGAGGAGCCCAATACCGATAATAAGAACAGCTGCGGATAAAATGGCCAAAATTGGGGCGAACCAAGTTTTTTCACTTTCTAAATAAGATGTTTTAGCAATACCTGCCTGAAATTCTAATGTTTTTAGTTCGTGAACAACAGATTGAAAAGCTAAAATCATTGCAAAACTGTTGTTCCAGGGTGCTCGATCTGAGAGCGCTTTTTCTAATATTGGTCGAAGAGATGAAGGTATTGTCGGATGTATGGCTATTCGACCGTGGACATCAATTGTTGGAGTAGTCCCGACGATAAGAAGATGACATAATCTGCCTAGAGAAGATATGTCGTTTGATGGGCGCGCAGGAATTTTAACTGCATCCCCCGTAGGCGGGCCAACTGTTATTAAGGGAGTTCTGTCTTCTCTTAGTGATATGTGATGAGCTTCGACGCCTCCATGAGCAAAGCCTGCTTGATGGAGGGAAGCTAAGCCTTCACCAACTTGGATGACAATCTGTACTGCCTCATACGCGGAGAAACGCCCTCGTTCTTGCAGATCTTGAGCAAGATTACGTGAAGGTAAACTCTCAGTAATTATTGCAAACTGAGTAGAGGTTAAAATCGAGTCATAAATATGCAGAAGAGAGGGATGTTCAAGGCGTGAAAGAGCCTGTGCTTGCATCCTTACTCGCTGACCAATCTCAGTTCCGATATCAGTTATACGAATAGTTACTGGGCGGTCAAGAGTTAAATCAAGTCCATTCCAGGACTCAACCGCTCCATCCTCAATTTTTTTATCCATTCGATATCGTTTGGATAAAAAAACCATACTTAATTATTTGTTTGAAAAACAACGCCGATTGTGCCAAGTCCGGCATGGGCTCCGACCACTGGCCCAATTTGGCCAATCATTACCTTTGGAGTTACCAACGACTGGACTTGAGAAGCAAAGGCGTCGATATCTTCACATGCTGCGTGCATGATGCTAATTCGTTCTATATGGGACGCATTCTCAGCAATTAAATTTATTAAATGTGCCAGTGCTTTAGATCTTGTTCGTTGCTTTCCAGCTGGCTCAACGACACCATTACGAACTTCAATTAGGGGCTTTATTGACAGAACTGAACCAAGGAATGATTGAGCTGCTCCTATCCGACCGTTTTTACGTAAATTCTCCAGTGTGTCAAGCGCTGCATGTACTTGGGTTTTTTTAGCTGCTTCAGAAACCATGGTGCTTATTTCGAGAACCGTTTGGCCTTGCAGAGAAGCTTCTGCCGCTTGAACCACTAGTGAACCTAAGCCGAGAGTTACTGTTCGACTGTCTATTACCGTGACATCAATAAGATCAACTACTGCGCGCGCTGCTGCTTCGGCTGCTTCGATGGTAGCCGATAATGAACCGCTCAAAACAACCGTCACTACTCCTGATCGGCCATCGCTTGCAGCTTGGCGATACATTTCTTCGAAAGCTCCTGGTGAAGGCGCTGCAGTAGAGGGCAACTCGTTAGATGTTTTACAACGTTCCCAAAAAGAATCAGTTGATAATTCGAAACGATCAACAAATTCTTCAGAACCGAATCGAATTTTTAGGGGCACTATACCAATGCCTAAATCATCGATGATGTTTTGCGGAAGATCGCAAGAACTGTCGGTGATAATTTTCACTGACGTCATAATTTTTCTTCTTCCCTTGGTGGTAGAGGGGGTAGTTTTGGCTGAAAGCCTAAACGCATTTTAACTTTAGAACCTATATCTAATGCAATAGGGGTTCGGATCACTAATGATGTACCAAAGTGAACTAGAAGCATGATTAAACCGGTCACTGTTATTTGCAACAAGGCAGTTTTGAATGAAATTTGGTGAATTCCAATACCTGCAAAGCTAGCTATTAGTGAAGGGGTGATATAGCGGTGAAGATTAGAGGAAGTAAGGCGTTTACGCTTTGACTTTATTAGAGCTATTTTCCGTAGCTGAAAAAATTCAAACCAGGCTCCACACGATGCTCCGATAGCCAAGCCCACTGCACCGAGCCGTGCTGGGAGTTCGTTGTTTAAGCGAACCGAGTCAGGGATAGGAGAAAGACGCAAAGACAAGTCGCCAAAGCCAATAATGGAATCTCCGACGATCATTATCTGATCAAATTGAAACATTAGAAAAATTCCGGTTAGAGCAGATATGAGTAACCTTTTAACCCCAATTTTCGCTGATGTACTTGTATCGCCGATGCTGAATAGCAAGTTTTGTAGTAGTCGAGATCCTAGTAGAGCTGGGATTGCTAGTGAGTAGGCCCCAAGGGTTATGGCAATCAGTGTTAAATCGTCCGAAGGAATCTTGTTACGAAACCCGCCAAGATTAAAAATGGTGTCAACCAACGGTTTACCGGCTACCAGATACAACGCAATAATTGCTCCGGCTATCCAAAGCATCTCTGGTAAACGCTTAGAGATTCTATTTGTTGAATCTTGAATATTTTTGGAACGACTTAACTCGGGTAATTCAGCAGCAGTGACACTTGTCCCTAGCAAGGAAAGAGGTAACAAAAATAAGGCCTGTGCTGCGACCATTGCTGCCGCCGCTCCAATGCCTAACAATGAAGCCAGTGCTAAATCAATAAACGCTGAAATTTGGAGGGCTCCTCGTCCCAATATTGCTGGGCCTAATCGTTTAATGACTTTTCTTGATCCAACCGTTTTCCATTGAAAATTAAAGCGGATGTGTGGGTTTGAGCGAAGAGTAGATGGCATTTGTATAAGTAGTTGAGCAAGAGCACCCGCCACTAGGGCCCATGAAAGAGCTTGTACTTGGGATAACTGTGTCCAATGTGAAAGTGAGACTGTTATCAGAACAACTATCTGTGTCACGTTCCAAATAACTGGTGCAATGTATGACAAAAATAATTTTCGATGGCTATTTAAAATCCCTAGGCACCATGAGCTCATCACTAAAATTCCAGAGCCAATTGTGATTACTCGCATTAGTTGAACAGTTAGATCAAGCCGGTCTTCATCAAAACCCCAGGCGATACAACGCGTTATCGGCCGTGCTGCAAAAACTCCTATGGCAACTAATAGTGAAGTAATCACTAAAAGAAATGATGCTATTGCACCAGCTATTTGTCCGGCTTCAACTGGATCATCTTCGACACTTTTTGAATATTCTGGTATGAAAGCAGCTGACAAAGCACCCTCACCGAGAAGATTCTGTAGGACATTAGGAATTTTTGTGGCTGCAGCAAAAGCATCACCAACAAGTCCAATTCCTAAGACATTAGTGACCAGAGCAGCTCGTACTAAACCGGAAATACGTGATAAGAAAATCGCAGTTGCAGCAACGCTTGCTTTGGCAGAAGTCACTGTGATCTTCTCCTACGGCTATCTGCAATCCACCAGATGGCCAAAAATATTGCGGCTCCCAGCGTTAAGGCAAGGCCAACACCAGTTGGAGCGGTAGCTCTTATTACAGATTGTGTTTCGCTTAAAACAAGTGAACCGTTTGGAGAAAGAAGTTCAATTTTAATCGGAAAAGATCCTGATGAAAGAGATCGAAGGTTAAAACGATGGGTCGTAATTCCTGGTTCAAGTACTAATGTCGTTGTTTCTCCGTCATCAAAATCTTCTACGGTTATTTTTTCACTAATTATCCGAAGTTCAACTCGCAAAGCAGTTTTAGATCGATTTTGGAAACTAAAGGGTACTGCAGCGCTTCGAGATGTCATTTGAACTGTTTCTTCAGGTGGCGCATCCAAAAGACTGCTTCGTTGTCTCACATAATCAATAATTGTTCGCCATGTAGTTTGTTGTTCGAGTTCTTTTAAATCATCAGAAAGTGAATAGAGAAGTTGTTGAGAAAAATTATCATGATCAGTGGCATCTTCATCTCGGATCATTGATCGGTAAGCACTGAGATGAGTCTTAGCTTTTCTGTAGACAGAAAAATCTGGTCTCATTGCGGAAGTTGTATTTTTTATTTCATATTGAAGAGGTACTCCAGCTTCAGTTACTGCCAGTGGCTTCCCGACAGCCTCGCTCGCTATTAGAGGTTCTATAAAAAACAGCGAAGAAATTCCTTCCAGTAAGTAGTCAGTAAATTTTGAATCAGCTTCGTCTGGACTAATATCTAAAGTTATAAATTTAGGTGATTGTTGTGTGAAGGCTATGGTGGCTAGGTGCGATAGTGCTCGATGAGCTGCGCTGTGGGGGCTATCTCTAAGTTGTCGTGGGGCCAGATCATCAAATATGAGTGCTGTCATTAATGAATTTTGAGACTGAATCTCAACAGGTTGTCTTGGGTTTAAATTATCAGTTGCGACAAGTGATTTTGATGATAAGACAGCATGCCGAATGCCTCTTGCCCAGCGAGCGTCAAACTGACTGACATCTGTGGGGTTAGTTTCTATCCATAGAGTTGAAGGCGCTACTGATCCTATTGAGTTAAGAGCTTCCAATCCTTTTTCGATTAGAAGAGAAGCTTCAGTATCGAGGCCAGCATTGGTAAGAAGTGCTTCATCTATAGGTACAAATGAAGCCCTAATGAGCTCGTGGGACTGATTATTTTGCTGCCACAGCTTAAAAGTCGGAGTGTTCTGAAAGTCCTTAAATAATTTAGGAGGTGCTACAAGAGACATTGGCACGCTTTGATGCTTATGCAAGGTTGCAAACCAAGAACTTACTGATTTGTCAAATGACTTAGTTGAGTTGAGATTCACAGAATCAATCAAAATAGTTTGAAGAGGTTCGATTTCATCTGCGTTGCTTGGCACGCGTATTAGGTGAGTAATGAGGCCATCAACTAATTCTTGGCTGTTTGTCCGAAGCTCTAATGAAATAGGATAGACACCGAGGCGGACGGCCCGAATCAAATATTGATCAAATGCTTCTTCCTCTTCGGTGATTTGAAGAGTGATATTTGCTATACCGTTTTCAGATATTTCTAGCTCAGAAATATTACTTGTCGCAGATGATAGAACTCCACCGAGTTTTTCTCCGATAGTTGAAAATAAGAAGGCCTGTTCATCAAGAACCGGCTCATGCACAGTAATAATAAGTTGGTTGTCACTTGGGAGAAGACTTGGGAGCTGGATTTTGAGATTGATTGACTCGCCTAGTCGAGCTGAAAAACTTTGGGTAACTATGCTCATTTGATTCGAAGACTGAGCAGCAGCATTGTTAGCCGTAGCGAACGTTAAAAAAAACAGGATGAGAATTGTTGACTTGAGAAATTTGCGTTTCGTTCTCATATAGAAACGCTTAATTTACAACGATGGTTTTTTAGATATTGAGACCTGTTTAATATGAGAAAAACTAAATTGTAGTTAGTCAAGGCGACATGACGTAGATTTGAGCTTTTGTTGTAGAAATTTTGAATCTGGGTCGAGGGACAGACCTGCCAGTGCAGACCTGAAAAAACTGAGTTGGATGTTGTGTCTTTTCGCACTTAACTCTCCCGACTGAAAAGATAGTGCGCACAATGACTTTTTGGCAGTCGCGGTTCAAACAAGAGTTTCCACTGAAATAAATGGTTTATCCAGCTAGGCGTAGTTCAACCTGTACAAGAGCTTCTTCTTCTGTCACGTCCATACTTATTGAAAGTTCGGAAACAAGTATTTGACGAGATTTGTCGAGCATTGATTTTTCTCCCGCTGAAAGACCTTTGGAAGATTCTCGAAGGGCGAGGTTACGAACTACTTCAGCAACTTGATAAATATCGCCAGATTTTAATTTCTCTTGGTGATTTTTAAATCGTCTGCTCCAGTTAGCGGGTTCACGGATGTCTTTTTTTGCTAAGAGCTCAAATAGGTCGGCTACATCATCCTCGTCGATTGGTGGACGCATGCCTACAGCATCGATCATGTCTGTTGGGACAGACAAAGTTAAGTCTCCGTGAGCTGTTTCTAAAATAAGGTATTCCCGTGTTTCTCCAAAAGCTTTTCGAGTTTCACGTGAAGTGATAAGCGCTGCTCCATGATGGGGATAGATGACTCGGTCACCAAGATCAAACTTTAAGCCCATTAATTTATCTCCACGACGACGATCCGGGAAGTCCTAGAGTGCCAGATGATTTGTGTAATTACCAAAGAAAACTAGTGAATCACCTAAAGTTTTTTACCAGCCTTGTTACAAGACCCCTGTAATATCAGCTTTATGAAGAAGGTTTTAGAAGCTCAAAAACTAGAACTCGATCTTCAAGTTGGTGCTTTGGCTCATAAATTTGATGGTGCTGGATATAAATTTTATTTAGTTGGGGGTGTTGTTAGAGATCTGTTATTGGGAAAATTAAATAATGATATTGATGTTACAACTGATGCTGAACCTGACGTAATAGTGAAGTTAGTGACTGGTTGGGCAGATGCAATTTGGGATCAAGGAGCAAAATTTGGAACGATTGGTATCCGTAAAAATTCTCAGATTATTGAAATAACAACCCATCGATCTGAAAATTATGTAAGCAATTCACGTAAACCTAGCGTTCAGTTTTCGCAGGTTATTGAAGATGACTTGTCGAGACGTGATTTTACGGTTAATTCAATTGCGATAAAGATTCCTGAGTGGGAGTTAATAGATCCGTTTGGGGGACAATTAGACTTAGAGAGAAAAGTCTTACGAACACCCTTAGATCCTGAAGTATCTTTCAGTGATGATCCTTTAAGAATGTTGAGAGCTGCTCGATTTATGGCGGGTTACCAGCTTGTCCCCGGGGTAGATCTGATGGACGCAGTAGAACGGCTTAGAGATCGAATATCGATTGTTTCAAAAGAGCGCGTAATCGAAGAGTTAAAAAAATTACTTAAGGTTGAAAATCCAACGAAAGGACTACTATTTTTGGAACAAACAGGGTTACTGGGCCTAGTCATTGAAGGCTATGATGGTGTTGTTTCTGTTCCAGAATTGGCTGTTAATGATATTAGCGATGAGTTGTCGCTGAGTTGGGCGACCCTCCTATACCCGATTGTGACTTCTGGAGAGCAGGCAAGAGTTCTTTTAGTTGATATGAGGGCCTCAAATAATTTGGCTAAAAAAGTGGGCAGGGTTATAGAAGCCACTCACCAGATCTCTTCGATAGACGAAGCCAGTGAGCCTAACGTGCGACGAATTTTGTTTTTTTGGGGAGATGAATTTCCCGAAGCGCTTGCCGTTTTAAAAGTGTTTAAAAAGAACCCGTCACAAAACTTACTCGGTGTTTTCACTCAGATTATTGAATCGGAGGGGAATAGAGGTGCTCAATCACCATTAGATGGAAACGAAATAATGGGGATTGTTGGTGATGGGCCAATAGTGGGTAGAGCAATCAATTTTTTAAATGCACTTATTTTAGAAGTTGGTCTAATGTCACGTGAAGAGGCAATTAAAGCCGTTGAGGATTGGTCTTCTTCCTCGAAGAATTGACTAATCTGCTTATGTGCCATTTGACCCTGGAAGCATAGATAAAAATGTGTCGCCAGGTTCTGGTGTGGTTGATTATAAATTGCAACGACTTCATTTTTTAAAATCTATTGAAACTGGTGAAATTGACCGCTCTGAAGCCTGTGAAATTCACCCAGAGCTTTTAAGAGTAGCGCGAAGTGTGGCGCCACTTTTAGGTCGTAATTGTCCATTGTGTGATGATGGGCAGCTCCGTATAGTTGCTTATGTTTTTGGTCCACGGCTTGGTGGTGGTGGGAAATGTGTTGTCTCTGATGAAGAACTGCAAAGATTGGCTAAAAGAAGCGGAGATTTTGTTTCCTATGAAATAGAGGTGTGCCCCGCCTGTTGCTGGAATCATTTAATAAGACGCTATCCATTGGATTGAATTATAAATAGTTCAATATGTTGAGTGGAGAGAGGTACTCTGCCGGGAACAACAGCTATGACTGAAAATTCTTTGGCTAACCCAACAGGTGAAAAGTCGGTGCTGGACAAATGGCGGATTTTTCTTTGTTTAAGCATACTTATAGCCATTTTTGGGGCTGGTGTAGGCATTCGAGTTATCGGGTCGCTGCCAATTCCGCAACCGATGAACGTTGATGCACAAGGTCTGATACTGGATCGACGTGATATACCAATTGCTACACTGACTCCAGAAAAAAACTATATCCCTATCACTCTTGAACAAATTTCTCCTGTCGCTGTAGATGCACTTATGGTGGCGGTCGACCCTAATTTTTTGACTGGTAATTATGAGTTTGGTGAATTAGTTAGAGCATCTTGGAAGGATTTACAAGGTTCTAATGGGCTCAATCATTTGACGTTATCGCAGCAGTATCTTCGTTTAGTAAACGGAAACGATGATCTATCGGGTTGGAGGAAGGTACGTGAGGCGGCATCTATCTTGAGGATCCAACGAACTCTTTCTAAGGAAGAAATTTTAGAGCGTTATATAAATGTGATCCCATTTGGTAGGGAGTCATTTGGGGTTGAGGCGGGAGCGCAAGCGTGGTTTGGAGTTAGTGCCTCAAACTTAGATGTTGACCAGGCTGTGTATTTAGCAGCGCTGTTTCTTGTCGCACGTGACCATGAAACTGTTGAATTAGCTGAAATTCATGCTGGCGAAATACTTTTCGGCATGCTTGAGCAAGGGTACATTACTGAAGCTGAATTTTTAAAGGTTCAAGCTTCGTCATTATCAGAGATGACAATTTTTGAAAAAATTGTTAGTCCATTGATTCTCATTGATTCGTCTTTTGGTCTAGCTAATGCAGTTAATTTTGCTAAATCATCGATCATAGAGGAGCTAGGCGAACGAAAGAGTTTGACTTCAACTCTGTTTATAAAAACGACTATTGATCTTGAGATACAAAAAATTGTTGCTTCGACTGTGAAGAGGTTGAGAGAAGAACAAACTCAGGACTTTGATGTTGGTGTAGTTGTATTAGATGATCAGGGTCACGTGCGATCCATGTTTACAACCTCTGATATTCTTTCGGGGCTTATGGAGAAAGAACTACCTCGTATAGAGATAATCGGGGCTTTAGACAAATTGGTTACGGGGATGCCTAGGGAATTTTATTTGTATGACGAGTATTTATCGCTAGTTCAAGGAACTGAGGTGGTTTCTATTTTTGCCAACGATGGGCAATTTAGACGTAAAAAAATCCTTATGGAATGGGATGATGGTGAAAAAATAACTTTTGCACCGAGAAGTGATTGGTCGACTGTGTCAACTTCAGTTCTAGTGGAAGACGCCCTCAAATTTTTAGAGCTGAGTTCTTCGGTGGCGGTGGGGACTGGTTCTGATTCACAAATGCCCCAAATTTTTGGGATATTGGGGAGTGACTCGAATGTGCGAAAAGAATGGGCGATTGGGTTCAATGAAAGATATTCAATGGGGGTGATAACAGTTCCACGTAACTCTGAAAAAGATAAAAATCAAGAAAGCTGTTGTGCAGCTTTAATTTTTAACCAAATTTTTGGCGAATTTAATAGAGACCAATAAATTCTTTATTAACTTTTTAGGCTCTGAAGGAGGATGAAAGTGTGTTTTACCTTTTCTTCCTCTACTGTTAAGTCACTTAAATAAGAGTTTTTAAGAACTCTGATTACAATTCAATCACTACCCCTGCCCCATAAGGGGCCCCGTCAATAGCGGGTCCGAAGGAGGAAGCACCGTATGCGTGTATACGAATTAATGGTCATCCATGATGGTGGCCTCGATGATGTAGCGGTTCAAGAAGAGCTTAAAGAAGTTCGAACCCGTATCGAAGAAGTAGCAACTATCGCTAGTGTGAACTTCTGGGGTCGACGTCGATTCGCTTATGAGATCGATCACAAAACTGAAGGTTACTACTCTGTTGTAGAGCTACTAGCTGAAGGCGGGGCCATGGACCCAGTAGAAAAAGCCTTACAGATATCTGATAATGTGGTCCGTCATAAGCTCATTCGTCTTCCTGATCATGAAGCAGAGCGTCGCGGCCTAATCGGTGACGTTGACACAACTGTTGCCGCTGTCTGATCTGAGAGGTTCTTATGGCATTTGATAACACAGTTTCAATTGTTGGAAATATGACTCGTGATCCTGAACTCCGTTTTACTCAAACTGGTTTAGCAGTTTGCGACTTTGGGGTTGCCTGGAACCAACGATCACAAAATGGTGAAGATAAAGCTCATTTCTTTGATGTCACATGCTGGCGTGAATTAGCGGAAAATGTAGCTGAGACCCTGGGTAAGGGCAGCCGTGTACTTGTTCAAGGGCGGCTTGATTACCAGACCTGGGAAGGTCAAAATGGGGAACGCCGCACTAAGATCCAAGTTTTAGCTGAAGATGTGGCACCGAGTTTAAAATTTGCTACAGCACAAGTAAATAAAGTTGACCGCCGAGATGGCGGTGGAAATCAAGGTAACGGACCATCTTCAGGTGGACGACCTAATAATGCACCTAATACCGGATCTGATTTTGGAGCCGGATACGACATCCCTGATGAGGAGCCCTTCTAGTGGCAGGTAAGAAGCAACAACCGCGAGCTAAGGCTAAAGATACGCGTAAGCCTCGTAAGAAAAAAGTAAGCCCTATTGTTAAAGACAGCATTGAGTACGTAGATTATAAAGACGTTAATTTACTCAAAGCCTTTCTTTCAGATCGCGCAAAGATACGGGGTTCAAGGGTTTCCGGTAATAACCGACAGCAGCAACGCCAAGCCGCAGGAGCAATAAAAATTGCTCGTGAAATGGCTTTGTTGCCGTATCATATGAGGGTAGTCACCCAACGAAAAGGCGATAAGCGCGGTGGGGGCGGAGGACGTGGTCGAGACCGTGAGGATCGAGATCGTGGGTTTGAGCCAGAAGCTAATGACAGTGTTTTTGATGATGATAAAAATGCGCAAAAAACCGACGGTGCGACTTCTGACGCTGTTGAAGTTGTGACCGAAGAAACAACTCAGGAGGAAGCGACAGAATGAAAGTAATTCTTCGTAGTGATGTTTCTGGTTTAGGTAATGCTGGCGACGTTATTGAAGTTCAAAATGGTTATGCACAGAATTATCTGGTTCCAAAAGGTTTAGCTCTTCGTGCAACTAATGGAGCTTTAGTCCAGGCTGCGGCGATGAAGCGGTCTCGCGATGTTCGTGATGGACGTGATCGTGAAGGGGCAGAAGAAGTAGCCCGCAGACTCGTTTCAGCTGTAATTAAGATTGAAGCACGAGTTGGTTCTGGCGAACAGTTATATGGTTCAGTTACCACGATGGAAATTGCTGAGGCCGTAAAAACTCAAACAGGTGTTGAGCTTGATCGACGTCGCATGAATCTTGCATCGGCTATCAAAACTACTGGGAGTCATGCGGTTGATGTTCGGCTCCACCGAGATGTTCAATTTTCTCTTGTAGTTGAAGTAGCTGCTCAAAGTTAGTTCCGTTACGCGGTTGTTCCTGAAAATTTTTACTAGATATGATTTTCAGGAACAATCTGTTTTAACTTGTTTTTGAGCAGCTTAGTTTTACATATACGGTTTTAATTTGTTGTAATAGTGCTGTGTTTAGGCTCGACGCGTGCAGTAATTTAAACTTCAGAAACGTTTTTCGAATAGAATAATTAACTATAGCTGCGTTGTTGAAACCAGATGCTGAGGAATAATTATGTCTGTTGTCATACCCGTCCCAGATTCGAATAATGAATGGCGGCTTGATAGCCCAGGATCAAATGGGTGGGATAGATCACCACACCCGTCGGCGGAAAATAAGTACTTTATGGTTTCGACGGATGGGCATGCTCAAGAGCCTAAGGATTTGTGGTCTACGAGAATGGACCTAAAGTATCAGGATCGTTTACCAGGTGTAATTATCGGGTCTGGCGGGCAAAAATTTCAAAAGACCGAAGGCTTTAGAACACCTTTGAAGTTGAATGATATTCAATTTAGTGGTCAAGATAAGTTAAGGAACAAAGCTGGGTATACCCCGCAAGAAAGGCTTGACGATTTAACGGCAGATGGTGTTGACGCAGAAATTATTTTTCCAAACAAAGGTTTAACGATGTGGGCTACACAAGATGCGGAATTTTCGCATGCTATGTGTGTCGCATACAATAATTGGGCTTGGGAGACGTTTGGCGAATACAATGATCGGTTAATGCCGATGGCTTGTATTGCTCCTGCAACACTAGTTGACGCAATCTCAGAGATTGAGCGCTGCGCGAGTTTGGGTTTCAAAGGTTTCCAATTACCAAGTAAGCCAATTTGGGGAGCACCAGATCACGAAGCGCTTAACTACAATTTACGTGAGTTTGATCCACTTTGGGAATGTATAACTGAGGTTGATTTACCAGTAACCTTTCATATTTCGACTGGTCGAGACCCTCGTACGTCTCGTAGTCGCGGTGGAGCAATAATTAACTATGCGGTTCATTCGTTAGCTCAGAACATGGAACCAATAGCGAATATTTGTGCCTCAGGGGTAGCTGAACAGTTTCCAACACTGCGTTTTGGCAGTGTTGAAGCTGGAATTGGGTGGGTACCATGGGCAATCCAAGCGATGGATGAAGCCTATTTAAAACACCATATGTTTGTTCGTCCAAAATTAGAGTTGCTACCAAGCGAATATTTTAAACGACAAGGGTTTGCGACTTTTCAAGAAGATGCGGCCGGTCTTGATCTTGCAACTGAACATGGGCTCACAAATAACTTTATGTGGGCTAACGACTATCCACACCATGAGGGTTCATGGCCTCATTCTGCTGAGGCAATAGAACGATCTATGGGGAATTTAACTGATGCAAATAGGGCGAAAATTTTAGGACTAAATGCTGCAGAAGTGTTTCGGATTTCTATTCCGGAACGATTTATGAATCAACCTGATGTTGCGGTTGTCGGATCCAGATAAATTCAGTGAAGATGTTGTAAATAGCAGTTTCATCATCAATTTGTAATCTAAATGACATCTTCTGTGGATAAATACTGGTTTATCCACAGAAAAACTAAAAGAAATCCCCAACGTGTACCTCTAGTTCTACACATGAGTTATCTGAGAGACTGTAAGCGATGAACTCAACAAGCTATGAAGAGCCGCATAAAAGTCGTTCGCAATCTATAACGGCTCGAGTACCTCCACACAATTTAGATGCTGAGGCATCGGTGCTCGGTGCAATGCTTTTGTCTCGAGATGCGATAGGGCCAGCGGTAGAAATATTAAGTGGTGATCATTTTTATGTTCCGTCCCACGGGTTTATTTTTGATGCGATTGCATCTCTCTATGGAGCAGGAGAACCTGCTGATCCGGTTACAGTTGCAGAAGAATTAACTCGTTCTGGTTTACTCGAACAAGTTGGTGGGGCCCAACGCTTAATTGAATTGCAGACCATCACGCCTGCAACATCGAATGCAGCTCGGTACGCTAAAATTGTTGAAGAACACGCGCTTTTACGTCGTTTGATTGGTGTAGCTGGCGAAATAGTGGAACTAGGTTACAGCTATCCGGACGACGTGATAAAAGCTGTTGATGAAGCTGAGGCCATGGTGTTTCAAGTAGCTGAACGTCGTGTTATTGATTCAACTAAACCAATACGCGAGCTGCTTGACGCCAATTTAGATCGCCTAGAAGAGCTTTATGAGAGAGGTGAAGCGATAACAGGCTTGCCGACTGGCTATATGGACTTTGATGAGCTTTTAGCGGGTTTGCAACCAGGTACGCTGAACGTTATCGGAGCTCGCCCGGCCATGGGTAAAACAGCATTTGCTTTAGGGATAGCTTCAAATGCAGCGTTACAGTCGCAACGCCCAGTACTGTTTTTCTCACTGGAAATGGGTCATCTCGAGTTAACGCAAAGAATGTTGTGCGCTGATGCCAAAGTTGATTCCACTCGTTTACGTACCGGTAATCTTTCTGAAGATGATTGGCCAAAAATCACTCGCAGTGTTGGTCGTCTTGCTGAAGCCCCAATATGGATAGATGACAACCCGAATCTAACTGTTATGGAAATTCGAGCTAAAGCAAGACGTCTAAAAAGTCGTTTAGGAGATTTGGGACTAATAGTTGTGGACTATATGCAGTTAATGAGTGGGCGTGGAAATGCAGAGAGTCGACAGGTTGAAGTTTCAGAAATGTCTCGAGGTCTAAAAATTCTTGCTCGTGAGCTTGAGACTCCAATAATTGCGTTATCCCAGTTGAGTCGAGGATTAGAAGGTCGGACAGACAAACGGCCTATGTTGTCTGATTTGCGTGAGTCTGGGTCTATTGAACAAGATGCAGACGTAGTTGCTTTCATTTATCGTGATGAGGTTTACAATGCTGAGTCACCTGATATTGGTACAGCTGAAATTATTATTGCTAAACATCGAAATGGGCCGACAGGGACAGTTCGTCTGGCGTGGTTAAGTAATTATACGCGATTTGCCAATATGGCTCGAGGAAGTTGACTTTGTGTTCTTAGGTGCAGATCTTCTACCAATGCTGATTTTAGCTATGGGGAGCGCAATGTTCGTCGGTAACTTTTTAGCAATGATTAAGCCGCGTAAAAGAGTCGCTGAGTCCGGTGAACTAGAGAAGGCACCGATTAGGCGTAGCATATTTATGAGCCTTGGTGGGTTGGCTTGTGCTAGTTGGGCAATTGCGACTCTTACTACTTGATCCCTAGCTAGTTGCCCCATGTGCTTCATCAACAAATTCTGATGTGCAGCTTTGTTTAGAGCGGGTGACGGGAATCGAACCCGCGTCTTCAGCTTGGGAAGCTGACGTTCTACCATTGGACTACACCCGCGTGTCTAAGCTACAAACACTAATTGGTAGTCTAGCGATACGGTTAATGTACGCACCGGCTCAGCAAAAGCCCGCTTAGGGAAAGATATGCTACTGCTTACATGATTTTATCAGATCGAACTATACGTGAAGAGATCGCTAATGGTCGTATAGTTATAGATCCTCTCGATCAGAAAGATATTCAACCGTCATCGGTTGATTTACATCTTGATGACACTTTTCGCGTCTTTTTAAATCACACTCGCCAAGTAATCGATGTTAAAGAGGACCAACAGGATCTTACTGAAGAAGTAGTTGTCAAAAAAGATGGTGTGTTCATTCTTCACCCAGGTGAATTTGTTTTAGGTTCTACCCTTGAGCGCGTTTCTATTCCAAACGATCTTGTGGGACGTATAGAAGGTAAGTCTTCTCTGGGAAGACTTGGTCTTCTCATTCATACAACGGCTGGGTTCGTAGATGCTGGGTGGGATGGTTACCTAACGCTAGAGCTTTCGAATGTGGCGAATTTACCAATGACGCTCTACCCAAACATGAAAATCGGACAAATTAGCTTTATCAGAATGACTACTGCAGCGGATAGTCCTTATGGATCTTCATCTCTTGGTTCTAAATATTTAGGCCAGAGAGGTCCTACTGCCAGTAGGTATCATGAAAATTTTTAAAGATCTAGATAGTGGTACATAACAGCTAGCTAATCTTTACCAGTAACACCCATGCGGTCATTAATAGCATTTTGTGCTGTCCGATCTGCTTCTTCTAGAGCATCGAGTAGATGGATTGAAACGTCAGCGACTTTTACTTGGTCTTCTTCAACCCCATGCGCTTTCACTCCATCATCAATCATTATGTAGCAAAAAGGACAAGCAGTAGCTATTCGAGTTGCACCCGTGTCGAGTAACTCTTGGGATCTTTCATCATTTACTTTTGTTCCTATTGTTTCTTCCATCCACATTCGGGCGCCTCCGGCGCCACAGCACATGCCTTTTGTTCCGTTGCGGGGGGCTTCTACAATCTCCACTCCACCTAGACTGCCAATGACATTTCTAGGAGCCATGTAGACATCATTGTGTCGGCCAAGGTAACAAGAATCATGGTAAACCACGCGTTCTTCCAATTTCGCAGCAGAAAGATCCAATGCGCCGGATTCAACAAGGTCTTCTAGGAATTGTGAGTGGTGAATGACCTCCCACTTTCCTCCGTACTGAGGGTATTCATTTTTTAAAGTATTGAAACAGTGAGGGCATTGGGTAACAATTTTTTGCACACCCATTTCATTAAGAGTGTTTATATTTTGAGCAGCCAACATCTGGAACAGGTACTCGTTACCAGACCGGCGCGCACTGTCACCAGTGCACATTTCGGATGACCCAAGAATCGCAAAATCAACTCCAGCGCGACGCAAGAGATTTGCTGTGGCTTCAGAAACTTTTTGATTTTTATCGTCGAAAGACCCAGCACATCCGACCCAGTACAGGTATTCATGTCCGAACGGACTGTCTGGGTCTGCTATTTCTATATCGAGATTGCTCGCCCAATCTGCACGTTCTCCGTTATTCATGTTCCATGGATTTGAATTGTTTTCCATGCCGCGAAAAGCCCCGCCTAACTCATTCGGAAAATCGCTTTCCATCAAAGTTAAGTAGCGTCGCATATCTAATATTTTGTCGAGAATTTCAATATTAACTGGGCATGCTTCATCACAGGCTCGACAGGTTGTGCAAGACCATAGCTCTTCGTTAGTAATACGCTCGAAAATATTATTGGCGCTAATTGTAATTTCTGGGTCGGTGCCAATTGGTGGAGACACAACTCCGTGTTCTCCGGTTGCTGCCATTACTTCACCGGTTTTTAACACGATTTCGCGTGGGTCTAGTGGCTTACCTGTGAAGTGAGCTGGGCATACATCAGTGCATCGTCCACACATGGTGCAGCTATCGGTATCGAGTAGTTGCTTCCATGTAAAATCTTCGATTACTGACGCGCCAATGGTTTCGATATCTTCGGCTTCCATGAGATCGGGTAGTGCTCTCATAGCACCTTTAGGACGGTCCCTGTCTTTTAGATACATGTTTAATGGCGACGTAAACATGTGCCGTAGCATGGTAATCGGGAGCATGATCAGAAACATCATGAAGAGAACCACATGGCTGACCCACATTATTTGGTGCCAACCTGCTAATGATTCAATCCCAGTTAAAGCTGCTGACAGTGGGTATCCGATAAATGACCATTGTTCGTAAGTTGGTCTACCTTCGAGGGCTATTCGAAAGCTTTCAGCTAGAAAGCCGCTAACCCCTAATCCGAACAACACACCAAGAATTAGTGCATGTTCAGGTCTTGTTTTGATACGGATTCTGTATGGCCGTTGAATATACCGGCGGATAATTGCCCAGCCCATTCCCGCGGTGAATGCGACACCTGCCAAGTCTCCCGCAAAGCTAAAGCCTTGGTATACCCCTCCATGAAGAAACTTAAGACTTTCAGGAAGTTGATGATCAATCTCCAGAGTGGTGGTCACTGCTAGAAGTACAACAAAGCCGTAATACAAGAGTGCATGCATTACTCCAGCTGCAGGATCGCGCAGAAGAGTTTGCATCAAAACGCCGGCTCGATAGTCATGCAGGCGGCGGCCAATGTTTTTACTGTTAGTACTTCGACGATCAGGTGCGCCCCGCTCCCAGTTACGCACTCGCTGAGCGAAGTTCCAGCCAGCAAAAGCTATGAGAAAGGATGTGACAGCATAAAACGCAAGTTTGATGCTGCCGTCAATATTGCCAAAAACTTCTCGATGAACGGCATTTTCATTGTGGAAACTAAAAACGGATGCAGCGACTCCCGATAGAGCCGTAACAGACGCAAAAGCGATTCCGATACCGAGTGCGAGATGATGGGGCTTGAGTCGTGCCTTCACTATCTCAAAGCTATCGGAACCGAGGCCCAACGTTCTAACAGTAGGATGGAATTCCCAGTTAAGTTTCTCCAGGCTGTCTTATGTCTTCTTGTTCACGTGGCAATAAAAGGTCGTGAGTAGCTGATATTTGAATAGTGTTTGTAATAGTTGTAGTAGCAACGATCGGTCGATCATTATACGGAAATCTCAGCTTTGGATTAAGATAAGTGTTTACATTGACGCTTGGAGATATGGGCATGGTCCGAATTGTTACAGCGATCATCAAACCTCATCGTCTAGAAGCGGTTGTTGAGGCTCTGAAAGAAACGAATGTGCAGGGTCTTACTGCCTCTGAAGTTCGCGGGTTTGGGCGCCAAGGAGGACATACGGAAACCTACCGAGGGACTGAATATCATGTTGACTTTGTTCCTAAAGTCCGGGTCGAAATTCTTGTTGATGATTCAGAAGCGGACCGTGTAGTAGACCAGTTAGTTGACGCTGCGAAGACTGATAAGATTGGTGACGGTAAAGTTTGGGTTACTGATGTTGAAAGCGTTATTCGCATTCGCACTGGTGAACGTGGTGCCGACGCGTTATAACCTAGAATAGATATCTGTCTTCTACGGCGATATCAGCAGTTGGTTTCAAGTCTTCTCCTAGATCATAAAGTATTGGAATTCCCGTAGGAATATTGAGCTCAGCAATTTTATCGCTTGAAATATTTTGAAGGTGTTTAACAAGAGATCTCAAGCTGTTTCCATGGGCGGCGATTAGGACTACTTTATTTTTGTGAAGATCCGACGAGATCGTTTCATTCCAAAAAGGTAAAAGTCTTTTCTCTACGTCAGCTAAACATTCGGTTAATGGCAATTGATGCATTGGAACTGATTGGTATCGAGCATCTAAGTTCGGATTGTGTGCATGATTTGTTTCCATTGGCGGCGGCGGCACGTCGTAGCTTCTCCGCCATATGTGAACCTGATCTTCGCCATAGATTGCTGCTGTTTCAGCTTTGTTTAAACCAGTTAGAGCTCCGTAGTGTCGTTCGTTAAGACGCCAATCCTTATTGATTGTTATCCATAGCCGGTCGAGGCTTTGAAGAGCAAGATTGGCAGTATGGATTGCTCGAGTCTGCAACGAAGTGTGAACAATTGTTGGTAGAAAACCCGCAGTGGAAAGAATATTTCCAGCGTTAGTAGCCTCTTTTGTCCCTTGTGTGGTTAATGGAACGTCGTACCAGCCGGTGAATCGATTCTCGAGGTTCCACTCGCTTTGACCATGACGAAGTAACACAAGTTGAGGCATTATTAAGACTTTACTCCGGTAATATTCAATTAGTAAATACCATAAAAGTTGTTAATAGGACACTCAAGTTTTATAATGGTATGTACATCACTAATGTCACCAAAGAATGAAGGTGGCGAAGTATCCCCCCGCAATCCCCCTCAGGAGGCGCTTTATGGCTAAAGCAGTTGGTATTGATCTAGGAACAACAAATTCAGTGGTAGCAGCAATGGAAGGCGGGGAACCTACTGTAATTGCGAATGCTGAAGGAGATAGAACGACGCCTTCTATTGTTGCTTTTTCTAAAAGTGGCGAAATTTTAACAGGAGAAGTCGCCAAGCGGCAAGCTGTAACAAATCCAGAACGAACATTGTCATCAGTAAAAAGACATGTCGGAACTAACTGGACCGTAGAAATTGACGAAAAAGCTTATACCCCGCAAGAAATAGCTGCGAGAGTACTTCAAAAATTAAAGCGAGACGCTGAACAATATTTAGGTGACGAAGTAACACAAGCTGTTATCACAGTGCCTGCATATTTTGATGATGCTCAACGAACTGCTACCAAAGAAGCGGGACAAATCGCTGGTCTTGAGGTTCTACGAGTTATAAATGAGCCAACTGCAGCTGCGTTGGCTTATGGATTAGATAAAGAAACTGAAGACCAAACTATTTTGGTGTTTGATCTTGGTGGCGGGACATTCGATGTATCAGTATTAGAGATTGGTGATGGAGTTTTTGAAGTAAAGTCAACAGCTGGTGACACTCAGCTAGGTGGAGATGACTGGGATCAGCGAGTCATTGATTGGCTAGTCACTTCATTTATGGGCGATCATGGCGTTGATTTGAGTGCCGATGCTATGGCTCTGCAACGATTAAAAGAAGCTAGCGAGCAAGCTAAAAAAGATTTGTCATCAAAGCAAACGACACAAATTAATTTGCCATTTGTGACTGCTACAGATAGCGGGCCTTTGCACCTTGACTACGAGTTAACGCGCTCAAAGTTTCAGGAACTTACTGCAGACTTAGTAGGTCGTTGCAGAAACCCCTTCGAGCAGGCAATTAAAGATGCGAAGTTATCTAACGCAGATATTGACCATGTCATTATGGTTGGCGGTTCTACTCGTATGCCGGCTGTCCAAGATCTAGTGACTGAAATGACTGGCCGAGAATCACATAATGGTGTGAATCCCGATGAAGTAGTGGCAGTTGGAGCAGCTATCCAAGCGGGGATTTTAAAAGGTGACGTAAAAGATATTCTCTTACTTGATGTAACGCCACTCAGCCTTGGAATTGAAACCAAAGGTGGGGTGATGACACGGTTAATAGAAAGAAATACGACAATTCCGACAAAAAGAAGCGAAACCTTCAGTACAGCGGATGATATGCAGCCATCTGTTGAGATCCATGTTTTACAAGGTGAACGTGAAATGGCTTCGGGAAACAAGACCTTGGGTAAATTTCAATTAGTTGATTTGCCCCCTGCTCCGAGGGGAGTTCCTCAAATTGAAGTTACTTTCGACATTGACGCCAATGGCATCGTGAATGTTTCTGCGAAAGATCGAGCTACTAATAAGGAACAATCAATAACTATTACTGGCCAATCAACTTTAAATGACAACGATATAGAGACAATGATTAAAGATGCTGAAACTCATGCTGAAGAAGATAAGCAGCGCCGTGAAGCAGCTGAAGTCCGAAATAACGCTGAGACTCTTGTCTACCAAACTGAAAAAGTGCTAGTTGAGCAATCAGAAAATATTGAGGAAGCGGACCGAGTTGACATTGATGCTGCTCTTGACGCTTTGAAAGTTGCGTTAGAGGGAGAGGACCTGGAAGCGCTTCGTGCTGCGACGGAAACTCTCACGACGGTCAGCCAGGCTTTTGGCCAAAAATTATATGAAGCTGCTGCTGCTCAGGCCGGTGCTGAGAATACTGGAGCTCCGGTTGATGGTGATGATGATGTAGTAGACGCTGAAATTGTTGAAGAAGATGAGTGAGAATGAATAAGTTTGACGATGACAAAGAAAAACAGGATTTAGATTCGGTTTCAGAAAAAAAAGATGAAGTAAATAATGACTTTAGTGCTGTAGCTGAATCAGAAGTGATGCCTGAAAACCCATCGGAATTTACAGACATACAAGAAGTCTTTCCTGAAAGTATTGTCTCGGTTGAGGATTTAGTTGAAAGTTTGGAACAAGTTAACCTCGAGCGTGATGAACTTCGTGAGAACCTTCAGCGCCTTCAGGCTGATTATGAGAATTTTCGACGTCGAAGCATTAATGAATCGAACCAGAGAATTTCTACAGGTTTGTCTCGTATTGCTGACGCATTATTACCGGTACTAGATGCTTGTGATGCTGCATTAGCTCAGGGCCTTACAGACGTGTTGCCCGTGCAAGCTTCTTTAGAAAGTGTTCTTCAAAAAGAAGGATTATGTCGGATTGAAGCTTTGGGTGAAGTATTCGACCCGAATAAACATGAGGCTGTGATGCATGAATCTGGAGATGGTGGAGAACAGATTGTGGTTGAAGAGCTCCGAAGTGGCTTTTGGTGGGGAGAGAAAGTACTAAGAGCTGCAATGGTAAAAGTTAGAGATTGAAATAGTTGAATAGGGCAATAATGATGTTGGAGGAGGGGTCTTATGGCGATTCAGAGCGAGTGGTTTGAAAAAGATTATTATTCCACTCTTGGCGTTTCGTCTGCTACTGATCAGAAAGATATAACTAAGGCATATAGAAGACTTGCTCGTGAACACCACCCTGATTCATCTAGTGGTAATGAAGAAAAGTTCAAAGATATTACAGCCGCATACGATGTAATCGGTGATGATAAAAAACGCGTTGAGTATGACGAGGCTCGTCGTTTGGGGCCATCCAGTATGGGTGGATATGGGTCTAGGAATGACGGTTACAATGTCAATTTTAATGACTTCGATGACTTAGGGTTATTTGGAAATCTTTTTGGTCGAGGGCGTGGGGCTCGCGGACCGGTTCCAATGAGGGGCGTCGATCAAGAAACTCGACTTAGTCTAAACTTTCGTGATGCAATTGAAGGCATAACAACTACGGTTCATTTAGGGCTAGATGTAGATGGCAATCAGCTAAAAGCGAAGGTGAGAATACCTACCGGTGTTGATGATGGCCAGAGGATTCGACTAGCTGGTAAAGGTGGATCAGGCCGAAATGGGGGACCTAACGGAGACCTGTTTGTAATAGCAGAAGTGACGCCAGACCAAATGTTTGGACGCAAGGGGAAAAATCTGACTTTAGATGTCCCAATCACTTTTCCGGAAGCCGCTTTGGGTGCTGAAATTAAAGTTCCGACGTTTGACCGAGCTACCGTAACTTTAAAAGTCCCTGCTGGTACTAAATCCGGAATTACGTTTCGTGTAAAAGGTCGAGGAGTGGCAACTCCAAAAGGTTTAGGTGACCTATTAGTGACAGTAGAGATTGTTGTGCCGACAAAACTCACTGAGCTGGAAGTCAAAGCAATTGAAGCGTTAGCGGAAGTGACTGATTGGGCGCCGCGTGACTTTGAAAACAGGGAGAGGTAGAGATATGCAAATTTCACAGCCACCTGATGGAGCACGTGCTGTTTACGTAATTTCGGTAGCTGCTGAGTTGGCAGGTGTTCATGCTCAAACGCTTCGTATCTATGAGAGGAAAGGACTTGTCGAGCCAGCTCGAACTCCGGGGGGAAGTCGCAGATATAGCGATATTGATATATCACTATTGAGGCGTATACAAGAATTAACCAACGAAGGTTTAAATCTCGTCGGCGTAAAAAAAGTAATGGATCTTGAACAGCGGATTTCCCGATTAGAAACTGAGATAGCTAGTTTGGAAACTTCGACTGAGGCCTCTCTAGCTGAGGTGCACAGACAGTACCGACGGGGTTTAGTGCCACTGCAACAGCCACCAGTTCCATGGTTGGATCCAAAACGGAAACAGTTTTAAATAGTGTCTATGGTTTAATTTTTATTGCAGAGTTGAGAGATTCGATAAATGTGCCCTAGTAATTGAATTTGACACAGTTAAGATCTATCAACGTCCTGTAAATCGGCGTTTGGAGTGATCCGTGCCTGGATCAATTGTAGTCGGAACCCAATGGGGTGACGAAGGTAAAGGGCGTGTTGTCGACATTGTCGCCAAAGAATGCTCTCATGTTGTTCGTTACCAAGGAGGTCACAATGCTGGCCACACGTTGGTCGTTGATGGTGAAACTTTTGCTCTACAGCTAATCCCTAGTGGAGTTTTGTATGAGCACGTTATCCCAGTTATTGGGAATGGTGTAGTGGTTGATCCTCATGTACTTCTGGCTGAAATAGAAACACTTGAAGCAAAAGGTGTCGACTGCAGTCGCTTGATGGTGAGTCCACAAGCTCATTTGGTACTGCCATATCATCAATTGTTGGATGAATTAGCAGAAACGCAGTTAGGAGATGCCAAGTTAGGTACAACAAAACGAGGGATTGGGCCCGCATACGCGGACAAGGCATCTCGTACTGGAATCCGTGTCGAGGATTTGCTCGACCCTGACTATCTACGCGAACGCTTGCACGCAGTTCTTAAAGACCGAAATATTATACTTCGGGAAATTTATGGACATGAAGGTGTGGACCCGGATGTGTTGGCTGATCATTTGATTGCTGAGGTCGCACCGAAAATATCTCCATACATTGGTGACACTATTGGACAACTGCATACAGCGTTGAAAGCTGGTGAAAGAGTTCTGTTTGAGGGAGCTCAAGCGACTTTCCTAGACCTGGATCACGGTACGTATCCATTTGTGACTTCTTCTAATCCGGTATCTGGTTATGCGTTAGTCGGTGCTGGGATTGGGCCCGGAGCCATTGACCAAGTAATCGGAATAGCAAAAGCCTATTTAACCAGAGTTGGCTCAGGGCCTTTTGTTACAGAACTCACTGACGAAATCGGAGATTATCTCGTTGAAGTTGGACGAGAATACGGCACTAACACTGGCCGTCGCCGCCGGACGGGTTGGTTTGACTCAGTAATGGCTAGACAGGCAGTTCGGTTAAACGCGTGTAGTGAAATTGCATTAACAAAACTTGATGTTCTTGATCAATTGAAAACAATTAAAGTGTGTGTAGCTTACGAAGTTGATGGTCGAAGGTATGAATACTTGCCCCACTTACGACGACTTCACGATAGAGCGACACCAATTTATGAAGAGTTGCCCGGATGGTTGCAAGACTTATCAGAGGTGACTGATCGTAGCGAACTTCCCAGTGAAGCCATTGACTATATTTCATTTCTTGAGAACCAGATGGGAGTGCCAATACGCTTTGTTTCGGTGGGCCCTGGCCGTGAACAGTATCTAAGGTTCACTTCGTGAAAGTATGTGTTGTGGGATCAGGCGGGCGCGAACACGTATTTGCGACAACGCTTGCCCGAACCGCAGAGGTTGTGATCACACCAGGTTCACCAGGAATTGAGGGGAGTACCTCTCAAGACGTGTTAGAGGTAGAAGCTGATCTATATGTGATAGGCCCAGAGGCACAGTTAGTCCATGGTATGGCTGATGAATTACGTAATAATGGCAAAGTAGTTTTTGGTCCTGGTGCCGATGGAGCGAAGCTTGAGGGATCAAAGAAGTGGATGAAAAATCTTGTTGAAAAAGCTGGTGTACCAACAGCAAAGTTTCAATCATTCAATGAAAATGAGATAGAAGAAGCAATTCTATTTCTCTCCACGATGCCAGCTCCCTATGTGGTTAAAACCGATGGTTTAGCTGCAGGTAAAGGAGTTCTAGTAACTGAGGACTATGAGATCGCAGTCACTGATATCAAGAATAAATTGTCGGGCAAATCCTTTGGGTTAGCCGGCCAGCGAGTCATTATCGAAGAGGGACTAATTGGTCGTGAGGTTTCACTGTTTGCTGTGTGCGATGGGAAAAAAGCGACCTTGATACCTACTGCTGCTCAGGACCACAAACGGTTATTAGATCTAGATAATGGACCGAATACTGGCGGAATGGGATGCTATTCACCTATCCCGTGGATTGACTCGGCGAACCTAGATCAGATGATGGAAATTGCTATTCATCCGACAATGGACGAGCTAATAAATAACGGGATTGACTATCGCGGATTTTTGTATGCAGGTTTTATGATGACGGCTGACGGCCCGAAGTTACTTGAGTACAACGTTCGCTTCGGTGATCCAGAAGCGCAAGCGATACTGCCTCGGATTGAGGGAGATTTAGCTGAGACACTTTTTCAGGCAGCCAGAGGTGACTTAAGACAGGAAATTAATATTTCGTCAGATTCAATTGTGACGATAGTTTGCTCTGCCGATGGGTATCCGACTAATCCGCGAAAAGGAGACCTTATTCACGGAATAGAAGCCGCCCGCTCTGTCAAAGGAGCAACGGTCCATTGTGCTGGTGTTGACCTAGATTCAGATGGAGGGTTAATCACTAGCGGTGGAAGGATCTTGAACGTTTCAGGACGCGGTCCAGATTTGCGTACAGCACGACAAATTGCATATACAGCGGCAGAATGCATCTCTTGGTCGGGTATGCATATGCGATGGGATATAGCGTCGGATTTTAAAGTTGTTTAATTTTTTAATCAAACCTTTTTAAGGAGCGAAAATGAAGGTTGCAATTTTGATGGGGTCACCACGCGATGCTGACAAAATGGCTGGCGCCGCTGAGATGCTTGAAAGATTTGGAGTAGAGCACGAAGTACATGTTTTGTCAGCTCATCGAAATCCAGAGCTAGTGACAGCCTTAGCGATCGGTGCTAGGGAAAATGGTTATGGAGTGCTAATCTGCGGAGCCGGAATGGCTGCTCATTTAGCTGGTGTTGTTTCTGCTCATACAACTCTTCCCGTAATCGGGGTCCCGTTATCTGGAGGAATAAGCGGGGGTATTGATTCGTTACTCTCTACCGTGCAAATGCCACGTGGAATTCCAGTGGCCACTGTGGCCGTCGATGGGTCAGCCAACGCAGGAATTTTAGCGGTAGAAATTTTAGCAGTTACAGATGTCGACCTTGCAGAAAAACTTTCAGTCTTTCGGTCAGACGGAGCTCGGTAATGGGTCAAAAAAAACAAATAGTAAATGTTCTTGCCGATCGGTATGGATCTGCCGAAATGACCGATCTTTGGTCCTCTGAATCAAAAGTCATATTTGAACGGGAGTTGTGGATTGCTGTTTTAGAAACACAGGTTGAACTAGGCGTACCAATTCCGAAAAATGCGATCGAGTCTTATAAAGAGGTAGCGCATAATGTTGATTTAGAATCGATAGACCGAAGAGAACGAGTCACTCTCCATGACGTTAAAGCTCGTATTGACGAGTTTTGTGAGCTAGCAGGACATGAACATATCCATAAAGGTATGACCTCGAGAGATTTAACTGAAAATGTTGAGCAGTTGCAAATTCGTCGCTCGTTATTACTTGTGCGAAGTCGGGTAGTAACAGTTTTAATTAAATTAGGGGCCCTTGCCGTTGAGAACGCGGAATTGGTGATCACCGGTAGATCTCATAATGTTCCTGCGCAGGCCACAACATTGGGCAAAAGATTTGCAAACGTAGGACAAGAGCTGCTGTTAGCTTTTGAACGTTTAGATGAGTTAATTGGAAGATATCCGTTACGCGGCTTAAAAGGTCCAGTTGGGACTCAACAAGATTTACTGGATCTCTTTGATGGGGATGAACAGAAAGTTGAGCTTCTTGAAAAAGCAGTTGCTGAGAAGTTAGATTTCAATCGAACATTGATCTCAGTGGGTCAGGTTTACCCTCGCTCACTTGACTTAGACGTGGTGAGCTCTCTAGTCCAAGCAGGAGCTGCCATGGGTAATCTTGCTATGCAGGTTCGTCTGATGGCGGGGAACGACCTTGTGACCGAAGGGTTCGCAGCCGGCCAAGTGGGCTCCTCAGCTATGCCCCACAAAATGAATACTCGCTCGGCGGAACGTGTTAACGGTTTCGTGACTATTTTAAGAGGGCATTTAACAATGGCAGCGGCTCTTGCCGGTGATCAATGGAACGAAGGCGATGTTAGTTGTTCAGTCGTTCGTCGAGTAATGCTTCCGGACGCGTTTTTTGCAATAGACGGAGCAATTGAAACAACCCTCACGGTTTTAAATGGGTTTGGTGCTTATCCGCAAGTAATTGAGAGGGAACTCAACCGATATTTACCTTTCTTAGCTACAACTAAGCTACTCATGGCTGCTATAAAAGCTGGTGCCGGACGAGAGCAAGCGCACGAGGTAATCAAAGAACACGCTGTTGAAGCGGCCCTTGCACTTCGTGAAGGTATTGGAGGAGAAAATGAGCTATTGCAAAAGCTTATTGATGACCCACGAATACCGTTAGATTCAGATGCAGTCCATGCTGCTCTAGCAAATCGGGATACGTTTGTGGGACGCTCTTCTCGGCAAGTCAAAGAGTTCGCTGAACAAATTCAGAATTTAGCTGAAAGATATCCAGAAGCTATTGCTTATACCCCCGCTCCGATTCTCTAGTAGGTGAATTTATGACTGATCTGAAGCTCATACATCGAGGCAAAGTCAGAGAAATGTATTACGTAGATGAAAAGCATCTATTGATGGTTGCCACAGATCAAATTTCAGCATTTGATGTCGTTTTTAAGGAGTTAGTTCCGGACAAAGGACGCGTGCTCACAGCGATGACGATGTGGTGGGGCCAATATTTGTCTGATGTGGCAAAAACCCACTTAGTTTCTGCGGACCCTTCTGATTTTCCCTCTGAGGCGCGACGAGATGAGTGGGCTGGACGAGCTATTCTTGTTCGAAAAGCTGAAATGTTGCCACTTGAGTGCATAGTTCGTGGCTACATAACTGGATCAGCATGGAAAGAATATAAAGAAGCAGGAACGATGCATGGGACTGCTTTAAGAATGGGATTACTCGAAGCAGAGGAGCTCGATGAACCCGTGTTTACTCCCTCGACTAAAGCTTCTGAAGGTCATGATGTAAATATTAGTTACGAAGAGGCTGTTGAACTAGTTGGGAAAGACTTGGCTGAAAAAGCACAAAAAGTTTCAATAGAGGCGTATAAGAAAGCTGCTGCTCATGCTGCAGAAAGGGGAGTAATTATTGCTGACACAAAATTTGAGCTTGGAATCGTTGATGGTAAAATAGTAATAGCAGATGAGCTATTGACTCCTGACTCATCGCGCTTTTGGCCTGCAGAGAACTGGGCTCCTGGAGCCACACCGATGTCTCTAGATAAGCAGCCAGTTAGGGATGCAACTGAAGCAACAGGATGGAATAAAAATCCACCTGCACCATCTCTTTCCGTCGAGACCATCAATGAAACACGTGAACGTTATATCACCGCTTACGAGAGAATTACCGGCAAGATGTTCTCTGATTGGGTGGGACTTGTATGACCATTTGGAGAGTAAAAATAGAGGTATCTCCTAGAAGCGGTATTGCAGATCCAGCTGGTGCAACTATTGAACGTTCTCTTCCTGCTCTCGGATTTGAAAATGTACAAAACGTCCGGCTAGGTAAATTAATTCGTCTGGATATTGAGGCCGAGAACCGCGAAGACGTCGAAAAACTTGTCTCTGACATGTGCGAGAGATTTTTGACTAACCCGGTTATTGAAGATTCTTGCGTGGAAATTTCTGAATCGTGAGCCAGCGTATTGGAGTAGTGCAATTTCCTGGGACTAATTGTGAGCAAGACAATATTGACACGATCAAAAATTTAGGTGGTGATGCGGAAATACTATGGCATGGCTCAGACACAATTGGTTCCGTCGATGCAATAGTTATTCCTGGAGGTTTCGCTCATGGTGACTACCTGCGGTGTGGTGCGATAGCCAGATTTTCTCCAATAATGACCGCCATTTCTAGATTTGCTAAATCTGGTGGTGTCGTGCTTGGCATATGCAACGGTTTTCAAATTCTTACTGAGACCGGTTTATTGCCAGGGGCGTTGCAAAAAAATGTTGGTTTGAAGTTTCTATGCCAAATGGAATCATTAATTGTGGATTCGACGTCAAGCGCAATCGGTAGATGGTTTAAAAGTGGAGAAAAGCTCCAGATTCCGATTAATCATTTTGAGGGTAATTATGTTTGCTCCCCAGAGGTGATGAGTGAACTCGAAGCCTATGGACAAATTTTTTTACGATATGAATCGAACCCGAATGGGTCAATTGGTTCGATAGCTGGGATAAGCAATAAGGAAGGAAATATTATCGGGATGATGCCTCACCCCGAGAGAGCTACGAGCGATCTTTTAGGGTCAATAGACGGGAACCGAATATTAAGAGGGTTGTTAGAAGGCAATGTAAAAAATAACTCTTAACAGTGTTGTAAAATTATTTTGAAGAATGAAAGTTAATGTTTAAAAACTATGTAGATATCGGGTGTCAGATTCACATCAGTGCATGCGGCTGCGGCTAGGTTTGGGCCGTGAGTGAATCTCTCCAAAATCCGTCGGTATATCGAGCCCTGGGATTGAGCGATGAAGAATATAACCGAATCGAGATTTTATTAGGGCGTATTCCCAATCACCTTGAATTGGCAATGTATTCAGTTATGTGGTCAGAACACTGTTCCTATAAATCTTCCAAAGTACATTTGAAAAGGTTGCCAACTGAAGCGCCCTGGGTGATAGTCGGACCAGGTGAAAATGCAGGTGTAATTGATGTTGGTGATGGCATTGCTGTTGCTATCCGGATTGAAAGTCACAATCATCCATCGGCAATAGAGCCTTACCAAGGAGCGGCAACCGGCGTGGGAGGAATACTTCGAGATATTTTCACTATGGGCGCTCGTCCCATCGCAGTTATGGACCCACTCCGTTTTGGCCCGTTAGATGATCCTCGTAGCAGGTGGATTGCAGAGGGTGTTATTAGTGGTATCTCAGGATATGGAAATAGCGTTGGTGTCCCTACTGTCGGTGGTGAGATTGTCTTTGATGAAACCTATCGAGGTAACCCACTCGTAAATGTTTTAGCTATGGGAGTCTTACCTACAGAAAGATTGGTGCTTGGGCAGGCTAGTGGTATAGGCAATTTGGCTGTTCTCCTAGGTTCAGCAACAGGACGCGATGGAATTGGTGGAGTGAGTGTACTTGCCTCAGCAGGGTTCGATGAGACGACCGATAGCAGCGATAAGCGTCCAAGTGTGCAAGTTGGTGACCCTTTTGAGGAAAAGAGACTCCTTGAAGCATGCTTGGAGTTATTAGAAGCTGGTCTAGCTGTTGGTATTCAGGATCTTGGTGGCGCCGGATTGACGTGTGCGACAAGTGAGACAGCATCCCGAGGTGGCGCTGGGATGGACGTAGATATTACGGCTGTGTCGCTTCGAGAAGTCAATATGGAACCCTTTGAAATAATGACTTCTGAGTCTCAGGAACGGATGCTTGCAATTGTTGAGCCTTGTAATCTTGCCCAAGTTTTAGAGATTTCAGCTCGGTGGGAAGTTATTGCAGATGTTGTTGGCAAAGTTACAGGTGATGGACAACTAAAAATCCGTGATGGTTTTGATGGTCCTGTTATTGCTGATATTCCTGCTGCGACGTTGCATGATGATGCTCCTGAATATGAACGACCTCTTGAAAGGCCGAGTGATTGGTCCGAGCGTCAACGTGTGGATGCGGGATTAGCCGAGAACAGTGATTACGAATCAGATCTTCTTTTTTTGCTTCGCGATCCATCGTGGATATATCGGCAATATGACCACCAATTGTTTTTAAATACTGTTGTGGGGCCAGGTGATGATGGCACTCTTTTACGTCTTAGGGATCCACGTACTGGTAAAGAAACAGGTCGAGGTCTGGGTATGTCTACAGATGGTAATCACCGGTGGTGTTACGTTGACCCACGCATGGGAACTAAAATGTTAGTTGCTGAGGCTGTCATGAATATTGCCTGTGTCGGGGCTAATCCGATGGCGACAGTGAATTGTTTAAACTTCGGGAACCCAGAACATCCTGTTGTCATGTGGCAGATGTCTGAAGCCGTAGACGGTATGGCTGAGGCTTGTATCGCATTCTCCGCTCCAGTTGTCGGAGGTAATGTAAGCCTTTATAACGAGACCAACGGAGTCGATATAGCGCCAACTCCTGTTGTGGGCGTTATTGGTATGCATCCTTCTCTTAATAAGCCACCGCCTGGCATGGGCATTACAAATGATCTTACGGTTATTGTTTTGGGGCAAGTTGTCAAGAAAAATGTTGAGATGGGCGGAAGTCGATGGGCATGGGATGTTGCAGATTGCCGAGATGGACGTTTGCCTGAGTTTGATCTTGATCAGGCAGTGAAGACCGCATCTTTCGTCGCTGGGCTTGTTCAAAAAAATTCAGTTAGCGCTGTTCATGACGTTGGCGAGGGAGGATTGGCAGTAACTCTGGCTGAAATGGCAATTCGTGGTGTAACTGGGATGATCATTGATGGTCTTGGTGATCATCGTTTGCTATTTAATGAAACTGGCGGACGTGTGGTTATTGGGGTTGAAACGGAAAAGGTAAATGATCTGCTCAAAGAAGCTAATGACGCTGGTATCCCTGCGGAGACCCTTGGGTTCTCTGGGGGAATGAAATTTAGAATCGGAGAAGTCATCGATATCGGTATAGATGAGCTAACAGAAGCATGGCGCACTGAGCTGCCAGATGCGCTTGGTCAAGGCACAGTGAGCGCATGAACCCTGATTCTTTGGGGTCTGAGAAGACCGAAGATGTCGGTGTCGACTTAGTAAAGCCCAGAGAAGCCTGTGGAGTTTTTGGTGTTTTTACACCTGGAGCTTCTGTGGCTCATTTAACTTACCTTGGCCTTTACGCGCTCCAACATCGCGGACAGGAATCGGCAGGGATTGCAGTTTCAGATGGTTCCAGTGTGACAGTTGTAAAAGATATGGGACTGGTTTCAAGCGCTTTTGACGAACGAGTTTTAACAGTACTAGAAGGCGAAATTGCTATAGGGCACACTCGTTACTCGACCACGGGTTCCAGTTCCTGGAGAGCCTCTCAACCCTTTTATCGTGATGTAGCAGAACTAGAATTTGCTCTTGCTCATAATGGGAATCTTGTCAATACCGATGAATTAGCTGAGCAAACGGGAATGCTTGACGGCGTCATAGCTAGTGACAGTGATCTAGTAGCTGAAATGTTAGCTCTTGAGCTGGCAACCGGGGAAGCCCCATCGGGCGATGAGTTATCTTGGGCCATGAAGCGGGTTCTACCAAAACTTAAGGGCGGGTTCTCTTTCGTTGTGATGGATCGAGATCATCTAATTGGAGTGCGTGGCCCGCAAGGGTTTTGGCCGCTTTGTTTGGGTAGGCATGAAAATGGGTGGGTTCTAGCTTCAGAAAGTCCCGCATTAGATACGGTTGGCGCTCACTTTGTTCGCGAAGTTGAGCCCGGCGAAATGATCGTTATTGACTCTGATGGTTGGACGTCCCATCGCGTATTTGAGAAACCAGATCCGCGACTTTGTATCTTTGAATTTGTTTATTTTTCTAGACCTGACACGATTTTGTATGGACAAAATATTCATTCAGCAAGACAAAACATGGGTAAGGAGCTTGCTGACCAAGCACCTGTAGATGCAGATCTGGTTATGCCAGTCCCGGAATCTGGTATCCCAGCAGCTCAAGGATTTTCTCAAGCTAGTGGTATTCCTTATAAAGATGGGTTAGTCAAAAATAGGTATATCGGACGCACTTTCATTGCCCCAACTCAAGAGATGCGATCTCTAGGTGTAAAAATGAAACTGAACCCAATAAGGCACAATATTGAAGGCCAAAGACTTATTGTTGTTGATGACTCAATAGTTCGGGGTACTACCACACGAGCTATCGTAGAGATGTTGAGAGCGAACGGTGCTGCTGAAGTTCACATGCGAATTTCCTCACCTCCCTACAGGTGGCCATGTTTCTATGGCATGGATACTGGAACCCGGGCTGAGCTAATTGCATCTAATTTAACAACTGAAGAAATCCGAGATTATTTGGGCTTGGATTCGATCGCGTATCTAGAACTTGACCGATTAATTGGTGCTACGGGCGCATCAGGCGCTGGCTTTTGTACTGCTTGTTTAGACGGAAACTATCCAGTTGAAATTCCCAGCGCTATTAGGGAAGTAAAGATTGATAAAAATTCTAGTGAGCTTGAACCAATATCAATTTCGTTCCCTCAGTTGAATCGCGAATCATGACTGAAGAAATTACTTATTCAGCGTCCGGAGTTGATATTGACGCAGCTGATGAAGCGATCAGACGCATAGGACCTCATTTACGGTCAACATTTAGACCAGAAGTCTTAAGTGATATAGGAGGATTTGGATCAGTTGTTGCTATTCCTGAGGGCTATAAAGAACCAATTTTGGTGTCAGGGAACGATGGCGCTGGGACAAAACCTCTTGTAGCTATGGCATTGAATAGTTATGAAACAATTGGGATAGACGTGGTGGCTATGTGTGTTGATGATATTGCTACCAGTGGCGCCGAACCACTTTTTTTCTTGGACCAAATAACAATAGGGTCAGTTAATCCAGATCGAATCGAAGAGCTAGTTAGAGGCTTTGCCGAAGGTTGTAGACAAGCAGGATGTGCATTAACCGGTGGTGAGATTGCTGAGCATCCTGGCCTTATGGGGAAAGATGAGTTCGACCTTTCAGGCTTTGCTGTTGGTATAGCTGAGCGGTCAAGATTACCTTCTGTCGCCAACGTAAAGAATGGTGACTTCATTATCGGCATAGCGTCGCCTGGTCTTCGATGTAATGGGTACAGCCTTGCCAGAAAAATTTTAATGAATGGGCAGAACCTGGAACAGCCTGCTTTCAAGGGAGCTGAAATGTCCCTTGGGGAAGAGCTTCTAAAACCTTCGGTTATTTACGCGCCTACACTTTTAGCTTTGTTCTCGAAAGTAGAGGTGCGCGGAGCAGCGCACATAACCGGCGGAGGGTTGCCAGGAAATTTAAGCCGTGTGATTCCAAGAGAGCTAGATGTAATTATCAGAAGAAATACTTGGAGAAGGCCGAAAATTTTTGACCGAATTGCTATAGATGGTCCTGTATCCATAAATGAGATGGAAAAAGTTTTTAACCTTGGGATTGGGATGACGTTAATTGTTCGACCCGAGGACGCGCTGGAAGCGATTGAGATATCTGAAGCGCATGGACACGAAGCATTTATTATCGGTAAAACCGTTATTGGAGATGGAATAGTTCGAATGGTGGACGATTGACAAACATGAACCCAAATGAGATTGCACTGAAAAATCATTTGTTAAAATATGCTATACAAACTGGTGACTTTGTTTTGAAGTCAGGTCGAAAGAGCTCCTGGTTTATCGATGGTAAACAAACAGTTTGTCGTCCTGAGGGACTTTTACTAATTGCTGAGCTAGCACTCGCTCAACTCGAGGACATTGACGCTATTGGCGGATTGACTATGGGAGCAGATCCGGTTGCGTTTGGTATCGCAGCGTTGGCAGCAAGTCGTGGACAAAATATTCGTTCATTTAGTATAAGAAAAGAAGCTAAGGATCATGGGATCGAAGGGCGATTGGCTGGTGCACTACTGGCAGGCGATCGAGTAGCGATTACCGAGGACGTCGTTACCCGAGGAACTTCTCCTATGGACGCTGTCGAAGTTGTAAAAGCTATTGGAGCTGTGCCGGTAATGGTTATGCCCGTTGTAGATCGAGGCGGAACTTGCCGAGCCTTGTGCGAAGCCCAAGGTATTGAATTTAGACCTTTGTTAACTGCATTAGACCTCGGTTTTACCTACGAAGGCCCATAATTAATTTGATTGATATCAAAAACTTTTGCTCTGGAATGGCATTGAGGGCTGTGGTTGTCAGACAATGGATCTTTCGTCCTATGAGGAGTTATTAATGTCACGGCCTACCGCTGCCTTCTCCGCAACTTTAGAAGTAGAGCTTGTCCACGAGCCTGGAACCATGGGGCGTCTATGCACTGCAATTGGTGATGTTGGAGGTAACATTAGAAGTTTGAGAGGTTTTTCGGTCACAGGTAATGCGCTGCACGAGGAAGTCGTTGTAGATGCTTCTAGTGAAGCTCACATCCAAGAAATTTGCGATGCCGTGAATGGCCTTGATGGTATAAAAGTTATGAGTGCAGTTGATCGAACTTTTCAACTTCACGAAGGTGGAAAGTTGGAAACAGTCAGCCGGATTGAGCTTCGAAACAACGATGACTTATCGATGGCCTACACACCTGGCGTTGCTAGAGTCTGCATGGCTATTCATGAGAATGAAGCTCTCTCACACGAGTTGACGATTCGGAAAAATACCGTGGCAATAGTGAGTGATGGAACAGCGGTGCTGGGGCTAGGAAATATTGGTCCAGCTGCGGCTATGCCTGTAATGGAAGGCAAAGCGCTTTTGTTTAAAGAATTTGCTGGTGTTGATGCGTTCCCAATTTGTCTAGATGTTAAAGAACCTCAAGAAATTATTGAAACTGTTATTCGGTTGGCTCCGACCTTTGGGGGCATAAACCTCGAAGACATCGCAGCCCCAGGAGCATTTGAAGTTGAAGAGGCTTTGAGAGAAGCACTAGACATACCAGTGTTTCATGATGATCAGCACGGAACTGCAGTGGTCGCACTAGCTGCTCTCGAAAACGCTCTGCGAATAACTGGCAAAGACATGAATAACTTGCGATGTGTGATTTTGGGTGCTGGCGCTGCTGGTGTTGCGTGCGCGAAAATTTTGTTAGGACGAGGTGTTGGCGATGTTGTGGTGTGTGATCGAATGGGCACGATTCATAAAGGGCGAAGTGATCTAAATAGCGCGAAACAATGGCTTGCGGAAAACACGAATCTAGATGCTATTACTGGAACAGTTTCTAAAGCAATGATCGGTAGCGATGTTTTCATGGGCCTCAGTGGGCCAGGTTTAGTGACTCGCGATGATGTAATAGCGATGGCTGATAAGCCAATAGTATTTGCTATGGCTAACCCTGACCCAGAAATTTTACCTGAGGCAATATCTGATATTGCCGCTGTTGTTGCAACTGGGCGAAGCGATTATCCAAATCAAATAAATAATGTGCTTGCTTTCCCGGGTATCTTTCGCGGTGCTTTTGATGCACATGCGGTAGATATTACGGAGAATATGAAAATTGCTGCTGCTGGGGCAATAGCAGCTGCTGTTTCTAGCGATGATCTCGCTCCAAATTTAATTATTCCAACTGCCTTTGACCGGTCTGTTGTTCCTGCGGTTTCTGCAGCAGTTTCTGCAGCTGCGATAAGCGATGGGGTTACTCGTAAATAAACGTTGTTAATTTATTAATGTTTATTTAGGTAAAATAGTATGAAGCCCGAAACGAAGTTTCGGGCTTCATAGTGTGGTCGGGACCGGCGTCGATCCGGTGACCCCACGCTTTTCAGGCGTGTGCTCTACCAACTGAGCTACCCGACCGCGGTCCCGACGGGATTTGAACCCGCGACCTCCGGCTTGACAGGCCGGCGTGAACTCCAGACTTCACCACGGGACCATCCGTGATACCCACAACGTAAGTTATGGGAGGAGATGAAGTTTGCCTGCCTAAAGACTGTTACACAACCTCAAGCTATGTTTCATTAGAGGAATTATATTGAAAATCATCATTTAGTTCTTTCGGTTCTACTGGCCGAATGAGAATATCAATAGCGGTCCACAGAGTTCTTGAGAACGGATCAAATAGAACTGGTAAAATAGTCGCCATAGGTAGCGCAGTAAGTAGGAGCAGTTTGCTTGACACATCTGTTCCCGCGATAACGATTGTTAAACAGATTGTGCTGAGTACCGCTCCCGCGGAGACAACAGTGTTTAATGCGACTGCTCCTAAGAAGTGTCCTTCCATCCGTTCAAATTGAATTCCACAGAGTGGACATCTTTGACGCATCTCAAAGAGTCCAAATCGTTCGAACAAGTCTCTCGAACCACATACGGCGCATGCGAGAGACAAGCCGCGTCGAAGTTCGTTCATTTTGATTTGGCTAATTTGCGTAGGGCAGGGGCTAGATCTCCGTTATCGCTTACGCTTATAGAGGTTAGTTCGCAGGCATTAGCCAGAATTTCGAGTTCTCTCCATAATGCTTGCACAGCCAATTTGTTCATGAGTTTTGGTTCTGAAAATGATCCTAAAAGTTCTAACGTATTAAGAGAACGATTAGCCTTTATGTCGAGGCGTGCTCTGAGCATATTGTCGTATAAAAATGGCATGACGTAATAACCAAATAAACGCTTATTTTTAGGTCGATAAATTTCTAGTTTATATTCGAAATTAAATAATCGCTTCGCTCTAGGTCGGAACCACACGATTGGGTCGAATGGGCTTAGCAAGCTTGTCCTAGTTGTATGTTCCGTATCATCCAATTTTGTAAGAATATATGCATTCTCAGTCCATCCTTCTACAGAAACTTTGCTCAGCTCGTGATCTTCCTCTAACTCTTTTAATCGAAGTTTTGCTAGTTTTTTAGGAAGTCGATGATAGTCAACTATGTCTTCCGCAGTTGCTACTCCGAGGCAACGAGCAGCATTGAGAATTAGAGTCTTGTGCGCCGTGCTTTCTTCAGGTGCACTGGTGCAAATTTCTTTAGGAAATATGTTTTCGGGTAAATCGTAGTAACGAGTGAAATTGATTCGGTTGGCGACTGTAACTTCACCGATCCAAAATAACCATTCTAAGGCAAGCTTGGAATCGCTCCAGCCCCACCAGGAGCCCTTACGGCCGCCTTTTTCAAAGTCACTAGCCTTCGATGGGCCTCGCTTAGTTAATTCGTTGAGGATCTGTTTGATGTAATCTGGCTTTTCTTTCGCAAAATTACGAATGCCTTTCCAAATTTCACCATCTGCAGCTCTTTTCATTCGCCATTTATAGAGAGGCCACTCGGATGTGGGAAGGAAGCTGGCTTCATGTCCCCAATATTCGGCGAGTACATGGTTTTTGTAGGTCTGCTGTTGCAGTAGTTTTTCCAGATGTTGGTGACTGCCACCTAAGCGGCTTCTCAACACGAGTAAGTGAGATCGAGCTACAGCATTAACCGCGTCTATTTGAACTACTCCAAGAGAATCTAAAGTTCTCTTAAATGCATGTGAATCAGGCTTATCTGAAATTGAACTTGCCATTCCCTGAGAGACCAGGGCTATGTTCCGTGCTTGTTCAGCGGACAGATCCACGGCAACAAATCTAAGCTTTAGGTTCCGTTGAGGACCGAAAATTTACGGTTATCGTTCTTCTTTAAACATTACGTGTTGTCGAAGAACTGGGTCGTATTTACGAAGCTCTATTCTTTCACGCGTGTTGGTCTTGTTCTTACGAGTGGAATAGGTGAAACCAGTTCCTGCCGTTGACTTAAGCTTGATCACTGGGCGTTTGTCACTTTTTGACATCAGATCTTCTCTCCACGACGGCGTAGATCAGCGATTACTGATTCAATGCCTTTTTTATTAATGATTTTGATGCCTTTTGCACTAACTGTAAGAGTCACGTGACGCTTTTCGTTAGGCACAAAAAACTTTTTTGTTTGGATGTTGGGCCGAAACCATCTTTTATTACGTGCATGGGAGTGGGAGACGGTGAACCCTGCTGTGGGCCTACGTCCTGTTACTTGGCAAACTTTACTCATGATAACTCGCGACTTTTTTTGGGGGCACAGTAATACAGTGCGGTGGGAAGAACGACTTCTCAGGTTAACACCAGTGATCACAAATCACCATTTGAGAGCTAACTGATACAAAATTTGGTCTAAAGGTGAGGAATAACTTTGGTCCCAACTCGTTCAAGTACTTCGTATCGTGGGTCCCAATTAGGAAGAATCATTAACTGGCTCAGGCCAGTTGCTTCGAGTTCTTTTATACGTTCAATGACCTGGCTAGCGGTACCAACGATGCACGTGGCATCTATCAATTCTGTGGTTAAAAATTGTTCTTCTTCGGGTAGAACCCAACAGTTGTGGCCAGCGTGGATTCGTTGATGAATACGGGATTCGTCGTAGTCGGCGAGTAATGCTGTGTATTCATCCCAAATCTCTTCAAGTCTTCCTCCAGGTGTTCTACCATATTGACGAAACTGATCGTAAGAGTAGTGAACTGATGCCATAGCAAAGGCGCCGGCTTCGGCTTTAACCCGAGGGCTTGAGAGAGTTTCATCTTCGTCAAGAACAACAATTGTCGTGAGCGAGCAAGTTAAGTAGTTATCGCGGTTAATCGGTTGGTTATTTGCGACTGCGCCTCGTTCAATCATTTCCCACATTCGTTCCATCATTTTCCCATTAGGTGGGATAGAAAGCACAGCACCATCACCATGTTTCCCGGCCAGTGCAAGCGATTTTGGCCCAAATCCTGATACGTACATGGGGATAGGGTCTTTAAAGTTAACGAAGCCGTGGTCAGGCATAATGTGTCGTATTGGTTGGGTTGTTCCTTCAAAATGATGTTCTGCTTCTTCTCCGCGAAGGAGAGGCCCAAGAGCAGATAAATACTGGTCAAATTCTCGGATACGTTGTGGTTTGTGACCCATGATTCGCATTGCTGTGTTCCCGGTGCCAATACCAAGAAAAGTACGACCTGGGGCTATAGCATTTATAGTTCCTATTGAAGACGCAGTGACAGGAGCAGGTCGGGTTCCTGAGACGGAAACCCCAGTTCCAAGTTGTATTTTGCTAGTGCGATCTGCAGCTAACGCTAATGCGGCGTAGCAATCTGACCAGATCATTTGGCTGTCAGCAAGCCAGGCGTGGGTATAGCCGAGTTCTTCAGCTCTAACGACATAGCCGATATCACCAATATGGGAAGCTACACAGACTCCGATGTCCATAACTATGACTCCTTGTGTTCCTATCAAGACGATAGGTCACAAAGATTAACTGATGTTAGAATTTGGTTGTAGATCTGCATGAATTAGAGGGTTAACAAAAAGTTAAAAATTGCTGATAATCGCTCGAAGATAAGTTTTCGTCTCGGTAAGTCTCTGAATTTATTATTTGCAATAGTTAAGGTAATTCTCCTTGTAATTGGAGAAAATCAGAGTGTCCAGTTGAGGTGGGGAACCCTATCTATGAGTTCGGTAACGCAGGCGCGATAGCGGTTGCAGCGCCTTTACGCATATAAAAGTTCGTGTATTTTCTTAATCTTTTCTTACATAAGGTGCAGTATGTATAAGGGTATGGATGATAAGTCTGACACAAAATCGGGAATTGGGACTATTGCCATCATCGACGATGACAAAAGCATTAGGAAATCTCTTAAGCGGGTTTTGCTCCATGAAGGGTATGAAGTATTAGAAGGTGTCGATGGCCGTATGGGAATTGATCTCGCGCCTCAGGCGGATTTGATGATTTTAGACGTGACCATGCCTAATCTCGGAGGCTTCGACGTTTGCCGACAGTTACGAGCCGGAGGTAACAAGATTCCTATTTTGTGCCTGACTGCCAGGCATGCGACGCGAGATCGAGTTGAAGGTCTCGATGCAGGGGCTGATGATTACTTAGTAAAACCCTTTGAGTTAGATGAGCTTCTGGCGCGTGTACGTTCCTTGATTAGAAGAAGCAACAGTTTCAGTAATGAGGAGAAAAAAGAAGAGTTGTCTTATGGTGGGTTGATACTTGATCAGCGAACTCGTCAAGTGACTAGGGATTTAATAAATATTGATTTAACTAAGACAGAGTTTGATTTATTAGAAATTTTTATGGAAGAACCCGGACGAGTATTTAATCGAGATCAACTTTATGAACGGGTTTGGGGTTATGGGTCTTCCATGGCCTCTAACTCTTTGGATGTTTATATCGGTTACCTTCGCCGTAAAATTGCAAATGACGACAAGCCTCGTTTACTTGAAACAATAAGAGGAGTCGGATATGTGTTGCGTAGCTAATGAGTTTTAGAACACGCGTTGCTTGTCTGATAGCTGCGGTAGTCACGTCAGTTACCTTGGTTGTCACAATTGGTTTTTTGTATGTGGCTGGTTCCCAAGCAAGAAATTCTTTGGATATAGAGCTCGAAGAAAGATCATCGAAAGTAGCGAATTTTCTTAAAAGTCCGCCAATGGATCGGCTACTGAGTTCTAGTCAATATTCCTCTAAACAACCTCGTTTTTTAACTGGTGAGAAGCTTTTCGGACCTTATGTCGCTGAAGATGTGCTGATCCAAGTTGTAAATAGTCGAGGGAAGATACTGCTTTCAAATGTGGCACCGATACCTATCTCTAGAGGAGTAAAAAAGACAGCGTTATCCCAGGGTGATTATGTTTTTCTTGAAACAGTCAATATTGAAGGAACCGATATTGCTCAGTTGCGCGTACGGTCAGTTTCGTTGGGCCGAAACCGAGCATTAATGGTTGCTAGTCCGATGGATAAAATTAATAACATGATGGATAGTTTAGAAAAAGTAGCTTTAGTTACTGGTTTTTCCGGAGCGGCTCTTTCGGCTTTCCTTGGGTTTTTCGTCGCTGGTCGTGTTGTGAGGCCGATCCGGCGACTGACTGCTGCGACCAGTTCTGTGGCAAATTCGCTGGAGCTAGATGATTCTATTGATCTTGATTTAAGTCTGGATTTGAATCTTGATTTAAATCGTAAAGATGAACTTGGCGAATTAGCGAAAAGTTTTAATCTGATGCTCAGCGAACTAGTGGAATCTCGCCGGCAGCAGCAGCGGTTAGTTACTGATGCCAGCCATGAATTGCGAACGCCATTAACAAGTTTGCGCACGAACATTGAATTTATGAGTCGAGCAGAAAACCTTTCTAATGAAGAAAAAACTCAAATAACAGATGACGTTCTTTTCGAACTAGATGAGCTAACTGATTTAGTGAGCGAATTAGTTGATTTAGCAACTGATCGTCATCAAATGGAAGCGTCAATTGTTGTAGATTTTAGTGAGATTGTTAAGCGGGTTGTTGAACGCCATATGAGACGATCAGATTGTTTCTTTGTTGTTGACACTGAGTTATGCAAGATCAAAGTTGAGCCTTCATTAGTCGAACGCGCTGTTTCTAATTTGATAAGTAATGCAGTTAAGTGGAGTCCTAGTGCTGGCATCGTGGAGGTAACTGTTCGAGAAGGGAGCCTTACTGTCCGTGATCATGGCCCCGGTATCGATGAAGAGGAAACGGAGCTGATTTTCGAACGATTTTATCGTTCTGCTTCCTCGCCTTCAGCGGAAGGCTCTGGATTGGGTCTTTCGATTGTTCGTCATATCGCAGAGAGTTTCGGTGGTTCAACTCAAGTTATTGAGCACCAAGGAGAAGGCGCTTCGATAGAACTATCTTTTCCTCTTTCTCAAGAGTCTCTGTAAAAACGTTAAGACCGGTCAGTTAACCGGTCTCAACTTACAAAGTGGCACCCCCAACGGGATTCGAACCCGTGCTGCCGCCGTGAAAGGGCGGTGTCCTAGGCCACTAGACGATGGGGGCTCAGGTATCCACACTACGTGAGTATGTGGCCGAAACCACCTTCTCTTTGATGGTGCTTAAGACTTTTATTTACTTAATGCTTCAACAAATTCTCCTTGGAGATAACCAAGGTAGTGATACACGGCAAAAGATTGGTTATCAGGGTTATCTTGATCGCCAGGAGAGAAGTTGTCATTCTCACTAACGTCGAGCTTTGTACCGAGAACTAAACGAAGGTCATTAATTACTGTAAGCCATGAAGTTGTCTGTTCATCATCCAAAATTTCTGCCGTTAAAGTGTCTTCGACCATGTCCAGTTGCTGTAATCGCTGTTCAAGGAGTTGGTCTCTCATGAGGCGTTGGTATTCTGCATCTTCTTTTGGATCTTCATTGTATGCGGTCGGGAACAAGCGTCGAATAGAGGCCTCGACTGAACCCTCGGCTGATGTTGATAGAAGGACTTCTCGAAGTTGATTTATTAGATCTCCTAAAAGGTGTCGTTCATCTTCGCTAATACGAATTTCTAAATTGTTTTGATGATTTTTTTTAAACCGTTTTTTAAAAAGCAAGATTTAAGAGTCTTTCTGCATAGTTGCCCAAAGCCCGTATCCATGGAGTCTGAAAACGTCTAGTTCAGCTTTTTCTCTTGTCCCGTTTGATACTGCTGCTCTCCCTTTGTGATGGACATCGAGCATCAACTCGTTCGCTTTTTCTGGGCTGTAGCCGAACAACTTTTGTAAAACATAACTGACATAGCTCATTAGATTAATTGGGTCATTCCAGACAAGAACAACCCAGGGGACGTCCGAACCAACCTCAATTTCAGAAGTTGGTTCATCGACGATTACCGGCATGCTTTCGAAGTCACCCACGTTCTCTATTGTGCGAAATAGCGGCGGGTTATACCAATTCTGGTAAAGGTTTTTGTTTATTAGTTAGCTGTGATGGATTTTAGCACTAGACGAACTGAACTAATCCAAACCGCTGTAGCTCCTGCTATGTGACATGCCACTAGGAATGGTGGGAGCTGGTTAAAGTACTGGACGTAACCGATTGCTGCTTGAGCGACAACTACAATAAGCATTGTTTTTGTGCTCTGATAGAGATTTTTTTGTTGGGTACTTTTAAGCCGAATATTAAGTCCTACAAGAAAGAAAACTAGTAAAAATACAGAAACGCCATGGATACGAGCGACATCTGGTAATTCAAAATTAAGACGATTGACGTTTTCATCACCGCCATGGGGACCGGAAGCAGTAACAATTGTTCCGGTAAATACCACTATTGCGGTCATGGTGCCGATTAGCCAGCAGTGCATTTTTGTGTATGGAAGAGTTATTTTTTCTGTGTTTCGAGTATTCGAAGCTTTTGTCTCTAAAACAACTGCATTCCAAATCAGAACCATAGAAACAAGAAAGTGAGCCATCACTATCGGCGGTGAAAGATGAGTGGCAACCGTTATTGCCCCGAGAACTATTTGGATAATTACACCGACGACGAGGCCTAGCGACCAAGATGTCAAAGATTTTTCGCGAGGGCATCGAAGCAATGATCCCGAGACTGCAAAAATTACAGCGATAGACACAAGACCAGTTATTAATCGATTACCGAATTCAACCCAGCCATGGATGTCGGCTTTGGGTACCAATTGTCCAGGCTCACAGTTTGGCCAATCGCTGCAACCGAGGCCGCTTCCAGTCAAACGAACAGCCCCACCGGTTACTACTATTGCCACCAAAGACCAAAGCGCAAACCGAGTTATTTTGTGGAATGTGTTCGGAGATAGCCCTTTGAATTTCACTTACTTGAAATTATAGCGCCGATGCTGATTTAACTAATCATGAAGAATCAAGGCTCATGTTTGGTGACTGAGCCTTAAGCGCCGTATCGTGTGACCCGATGCACCAGTCCACGACGGTGGCCGGAATTTCTGGTCGTCGGTTCACAAGCAGAGCCGGGGCGTTTGTCATGTTGACAAAACCTCGGATCATAGAACTTTTGTTGATCACTACTGTTCCGACGATGATTGTCGCCGAACGTGGTCTTCCGAGTGTTTGGTTGATGATTGTTACGGTAATGGGCGGCGCTTTAGCCGCTGGTGGTGCAAACACGTTTAATATGTACATCGATCGAGATATCGATGGATTAATGGTGAGAACCCAGGCGCGCCCTCTTGTCACTGGAGCCGTAACCCCCAGATCTGCACTGCTATTTGGGCTTTTACTAGAAGTTGCTGCGTTTGTTCTTTTATGGTTAGCGGTGAATTTATTGTCGGCCCTTTTAGCGATAAGCGCCACTCTTTTTTATGTGTTTGTATATTCGCTATGGCTTAAAAGAACTTCAAAACAAAATATTGTCATCGGAGGAGCAGCAGGAGCTGTACCAGCTTTAGTTGGCTGGGCAGCTGTCACGAATAGCCTCTCTTTGGCCCCATGGTTGCTTTTCGCAGTGATCTTTTTTTGGACTCCACCACATTTTTGGGCCTTAGCAATCAAATATGCTGAGGACTATAAAGCAGCTGATGTACCCATGCTCCCAGTAGTTTCAAGTATCCGCAGTACTGCAATCCAAATGATTTGTTACACAATTGTTGTCCTTGCTCTTTCGATTTGGATTTACTTTGTTTTAGAAACTGGTTTTATCTATTTAGCTGCTTCTGTCATATTCGGAGGTATCTTTTTATGGCACACCGTTTTGCTGTTAAAACGACCGACAATGGCTCAAGCCATGAAGGTTTTTCATTATTCAATTAGCTATCTTGGGCTGCTGTTTATAGCAATGGCCGTGGACGTCCTAGTAAGCGAGGGCATTTAATGAACAAATCGTATTCAGATAAGCCTGCTCTTGAGTTAGATGCCTGGCAAACTGATGAGTAGAGTGCAAAACCATTACCTGTCCGTGTCGGTCTGCGCAAAACTGTGTGGCTGTCTTCTCTGTGTGACAGAACAAAACAATCTTAAGAATGACTCGCAAGCATGACCGGAACAAATACAGATATGGCGACAGCTATCACAACAAGTGAAGATCCCACTCCGTTTGGTTGGCTTACAACTGCGGACCATAAGAGGGTTGGGCGCCTTTATATCGTCAGCGCAATCATTATGTTGCTGGTGGGTGTACTTCTCGATGTCATAGTTCGTATTGACCTCACATCTGGAACTGATTTTGTTGTTCTCGATGGAGACTCATTTGGTCAACTATTTGCGCTGTCACGTGAAACGTTAGTTCTCCTTTTCTTAATTCCGATTTTTCTCGGTTTCTCTATGTACATCGTGCCATTGCAAATAGGTGCTGGGAATCTAGCGTTTCCTCGAGCCGCAGCAGCTTCATATTGGGTTTGGCTTGTATCTGCTGGGGTTCTGTTTGGTGCTTATATCGGTAACGGTGGACCTTATGGCGGTAACTCTGATCTGGTCGACCTGCACATGCTGGCCGTTGGAGGTTTGGTCGTCGGCCTCTTAATTGGTGCCGTCGTAATCGGCGCCACAGCTATGACAATGCGCTCTCCGGGTTTGTATATGGATACGACCCCGCCGTATTCGTGGTCGGCTCTGGTTACGGCGTCGATGCTTGTAGTTAGTCTGCCTGTGCTGTTGGGGCAACTAGTAATACTTTACGTTGATCACCGATATGGGAGAGTTTTTCTCGGCGGTAATTTTGGTATTTGGGAACGAATTGACTGGCTTTATCGAGCCCCTCAATTGTTTATGTATTCGGTACCAGTTCTCGGCATAGCCAGTGAAGTAGTGCTTGCTTCAGCTAAACGAAGAGTATTTGAGCCGTTAGCGATGTATTTCACTATTGGTCTTCTAGGGCTTTTCGGATTTGGGGCGTGGGCAAATTTTGCCATAACCAATGAAGGCTCTGACATAATTGATGGCGCCGAAGGCATTGTTCTTGTTGCAATGTATGGCGGAGCACTACTTGCGATTACGGGGCTTCTTGCCCTTATTGGGTTAGCACTGGTTCAAACATTAATGCAAAATCGCAAGGTCCCCGAGATAACGACCTCGTTATTAGCATCGCTTGGTGCAGGAAAATTCCTATTAACCGGAGCTTTATGTGGCTTTATAGGAGCTGCAGTTGACTGGTTAGAAATTGGGGATCGCGGAAACTTAGGCAATGCTCAACTTAGAATGACCACCTGGGTGACTGGTCAACAATCTGTAATGATTTATGGAGCCGGTCTCCTTGGCGTCCTTGCAGCAGTTCATTGGTGGGCGCCGAAGATATGGGGTCGCCAGTTAAATGAGCTTCTTGGCAAACTAAACTTTTTAGTGATTGCAGGTGGAGCCTTTTTAGCATCTGTGGGACCATTCTTGTCTGGGCTACTTACGGACCAACCTGATTTCGTGTACCAAGATCCCTCAATGACTTCAATATATTCAAATTTGGTTGATGACTCAGGTGCTGAAGGACTCAGTGCGCTTGGACTTGTAGGAACTTTGATAGTTCTTTCTGGGGTAGCACTCCTGCTGCTCAATATGTTTGTTTCAATAACTCTGAAAAAAGGTATGGAAGCCACTGACGATCCGTGGTCCGGACAGTCACCGGAATGGTTACTTTCTTCCCCTCCTGCTATGGGCCAGCTTGCAGAATTGCAGGACCTTAGCTCAGGTACACCATTATTGGATATTGCCGAGGCTGAGGAGGCGGCGTCTAATGGCTGATAACACACCAACTCTTGTTTCGGGGGAACCTCAGCGTCCGAGAGCTCAATTTGTAGCGACGGGTTTTGCCATAGCTGCTGCGGCAATGATGATCGCTGGCGCGTTAGCTATGTATATGGCGAGGCGCCATGCTTCAGGTATTCACCCTGGAAGCGAATGGTTAAATGGATTGAAAGTTCCTAACCCTCAGTTCGATTATGCTCTCCTGACTTTGTATACATCTATAGTCACCGCTCATTGGGCACTATGGGCTAGTAGACGACGAGACACAGCACATGCTTGGACAGCCATAGCAACCACAATTGTGCTTGGTCTCGGTTTTGTGAATATGGTTATTTATAGTCTTAATCGAATGGAATTAGAAATAGGTTCGGGGGAGTACCCAAACCTTGCATTCGCAACCACTGGGTTATCTTTAGCCTTAGTAGTCGTCGGTCTGATATATCTAGGTTTGATGGGACTTAGATCAGTAGGCGGAAGTGTTGGTCAGCATGGAAGCACGCCACTTGGCTCGGCAGTGTTTTTTTGGGACTTTGTAGCGGTCGCTTGGACTGCTACCTGGTACGCCGTATACGTGGTCAAGTAGGAGAACGATGCTCGGCATAGCAAGTAGATATTTCGCCGGCCGCATAGCAGTGGCCGCAGCGGCAGCAATAATACTCGGGATTGTGACTGGTCTCGATGAGACAGGTCATGTAGTGATGTTCGGAACCATCGTGCTAGGCACAGCTGCTGCTGCCTTTGCACTTTTAACTGCATTGGCGTTGTCCTTAGGGGACAATGACTCTATAGATCGTGAACGATCTCACTCCTACCCGGCGACTCCTGCCTACTGGCCGGTTATGTCAGCTTTTGGTCTCGGACTTTTAATGGTTGGCCTGACAACAGATGGATTTATAGCAATTCTTGGCCTCGCAACTATTATTACCGCTTCGGTCGAATGGACTGTAAGCGCCTGGGCCGACCGGCTTTCCAAAGATCAGGTTGCAAACGCCACTGAGAGAGACAGATTAATTGCTCCATTCGAAATCCCTCTTTATGGGGCATTAAGTATTGCAATACCGGTTTTGCTGATCTCTAGAGTATTTCTGGCAGCCAGTAGAAACAATGCAAGTTGGATTGCTTTAGGGCTTTCATCACTAGTTCTGGCATTCGCATTTGTGCTTTATGCTAAGCCAGAGATACGGCGAGCCATTGTCGCTACGGCGTTAGTTGCAGCCGGAGCAGGCTTAATTGTTGCCGGTATAACGTCGGCTGCGATTGGTGAACGAGACTTTCATCCTCACGAAGTGCATCAGGATGAAGATATAGAGCATGAAAACGACTCTGAAGCTACTGATTATGAAGAGCATTCTCAAGCCCTTAATCCCGCTAGGATTGTGGTTCGGTAATGTCTGGCTGGCATAAACGCGTAGAGTCGGCCAAGCTTCTAAAGAAGCGCAAATTTGCTAACGAGGTTCACGACACTGATATGGTCCAAAATCGATTCTTCTACAATAGAAATCTACGATTTACATTTCTCGGTACACTGCTTTTGTTCATCTCATCTTGTGCTTCAGGGCGTTTAGATCCTCTAAAACCTGTAGGGCAGAATGCTAAGGACATAGATGGAATAATGCGTCTTTCAGCCTGGATGGCAATAGCAGTCGGGCTTTTTGTTGGCGCAGCTGTCATTGCCGTTATTATTAAATTTCGAGTTCGGCCAGGCGATGATCCTGACGAACTCCCAGAGCAGATACATGGAAATAAAAAAGCTGAATTAACGTGGACTCTTATCCCCGTAGTAATGCTCTTATTTCTAGCAGTTGCGACTATCCCTTCAGTATTTGATTTACACGACAAGGGCGACGGGCCAACGATCCAGGTGACCGGTCAACAGTGGTGGTGGCAATTTAGCTATGACCTAGACGAAGATGGCCAATCAGACATTATTACCTCTAATGAAATTGTGATACCCGTTGGCCAAGAAGTTAATCTTGAGATTACATCTAATGATGTAATTCATTCATTCTGGATTCCTCAATTGAATGGCAAAAAAGATGCCGTACCTGGGCGAGTTCACCACTGGCGTATTAGTTCGCCAGTACCCGGAATTTTTTATGGGGAATGCACAGAGTTCTGTGGCTTAAGCCACGCAAATATGCAAGTACGGGCAGTGGCATTAGAAGCTGCTGACTATAAAATTTGGCAGGAAAGCCAGTTAGCCAAGTCATCGATACCAACTGGTGAAGCTGCTAAACGAGGGTATGATCTGTTTGGTGTTCATTGCATTAGTTGCCATGTCATAAACGGCGTTTATGAAGGTGCAGCAGACGGTAATGCTAATTTAGCCTCCGGTGTCGCTCCCAACTTGACTCATTTAATGAGTCGCACCTCTTTTGCAGGTAGTCTTTTCGAGCTTTACAACGAAGATCAGTCAGTTAACATTGCTGACCTTCGTGAATGGGTTCGAAATGCCCCTGGCCAAAAACCTTCCCGACCGGAAAATCGGCAGGGAATGATGTCATTTGCTGAGATCCTAAATGGACCTGAACTCGACGACATCGTTAGTTATTTACAAACCCTCGGCGGCAAACCGCCGCTGATGCCCAGCTGATCTGATATCCGCCCGTAGCGGCTTCTAGGAGAACCAACCTATGGCGATTACAGAGGAACCTCCTCTAATCCTCGAACTTGAGAGTGGTGAGACAAAGCCTTCTACTGGCGCGTTTGCTCGACCAACGTATGCAAAAGGTTGGAGGGCTTGGGTATTTACCGTTGATCATAAAAAAATCGGCATAATGTACGGCGCAGTTGCAATGTTTTGGTTTTTGTGGGGCGGTATTGAAGCGCTCTTAATCCGGACCCAGCTCCTAACTCCAAATGGAACAGTTCTAACTGCTGAGCAATACAACCAAATCTTCACGATGCACGGCACGACAATGGTGTTTTTAGTGATTATGCCACTTGCAGCTGCATTTGCTAACTACATTGTGCCCCTCCAAATTGGTGCTCGTGACGTAGCGTTCCCACGAATGAATGCCCTAGGACTTTGGATTTTTGTTTTCGGTGGCATTTTCCTCAACCTAAGCTGGTTTCTGGGTGGCGGACCTGACGGTGGTTGGTTTGCGTACGCTCCAAATACCAGCGTGACGTTTAGCCCTGGCGCAGGGATGGATTTCTATGCGATGGGACTACAAATAGCTGGTATTGCGTCATTAGTCGGGGCGATAAACCTGATTGTGACAATTATTAATATGCGGGCCCCTGGAATGACTCTTCTTCGCATGCCGGTCTTTACTTGGATGATTCTGGTAGTTCAGTTTTTGCTACTGTTTGCATTACCCGTCATAACTGTTGCATTGGTGCTTTTGTCTTTGGACAGAACATTTGACGCCAACTTCTTTAATGTCGGTATGGGAGCCGATCCGCTTCTCTGGCAGCATCTATTTTGGATATTTGGACATCCAGAAGTGTATATTCTGATACTGCCATCTTTTGGTATTGTTTCTGAGACGCTCCCAGTATTTAGTCGTAAACCGCTATTTGGCTACTCAGTTATTGTTATATCTGGTGCTGCTATTGGATTTATGGGCTGGGGCGTATGGGCTCACCACATGTTCGTATCAGGGCTTGGACCGGTGAGCGTTGCCGCATTCTCTGCAACGACCATGTTCATTGCAGTTCCGACAGGTGTTAAGATTTTAAACTGGATAGCCACAATGTGGGGTGGCAAAATCACTTTTACCGTTCCGATGATGTTCTCAATCTCACTAGTATCTATGTTCACTATTGGAGGCCTGTCCGGAGTAATGCATTCGGTGGCGCCAGCCGACACGCAGCAAACTGATACCTATTTCATTGTCGCTCACTTTCACTACGTACTATTTGGTGGCGCTCTAATGGGGCTGTTTGCTGGAATGTATTATTGGTGGCCGAAGGCATTTGGCTACAAGCTGAATGAAACTTTAGGCAAATGGCATTTCTGGATTGTCCTAGTCGGCTTTAATTTGACCTTTGGCCCAATGCATATTTTAGGGTTACAAGGAATGGCCAGACGACACAGTAGATACGGTCCAGAAGATGGTTTTGACTTCTGGAACTTGATGGTTTCAATTGGAGCCTTCGTCATCTTAATCGGAATGATTATCTTCGCTATAAACATCGTAAAAACATGGCTTGGTTACAAAGCTGGAACAATAGAGCAATCTCCAGCTGACCCTTGGGACGGAAGAACTCTAGAATGGTCAATTCCTTCACCAACTCCAGAACATAACTTTGACTACGTGCCAGTGGTAACTGACCTAGATGATTTTTGGCACAAAAAATACCAGAAAGATGAGAATGGTAAACTCCGTAAAGTGGCAGATGGTAATGCCATTGCGCAACTAGGTGATCAACATCCTCACCTGCCATCTCCGTCTTATTGGCCGATTGTATTAGCCTCTGGGCTGCCCCTAATAGCTTTAGGGCTTATTTACACGCTTTGGTTAACTGGTATCGGGCTATTGGTATTGGTCGCAGCCATATATGGCTGGAGTTTGGAACCACATACGGATCCAGATGTAGGTCACGGGCATGGTGATGATCATGATGATCATGATGAGCCTGATGGTGACCATTCAGAAAATTTAATAGATTCACCAAAAGATGAAAGCACGGAGGAGGCTCCCGTTGGATAATGCAACTGAGGTCAATACCTCACAGTTGGCATATGGTCCGACTGAATGGGATGACTACGATGTGCCCCCTCTTACCACGGGGCTCAGTAATGAAAAAATGACGATGTGGGCTTTTCTAGGCTCTGATTGTTTATTGTTTGCAGCACTGATATCAACATATCTTTTACTTCGTAATCGTGTGGGTCCAGATACAGACGGCTCCACCGCTGCAGAACTGTTCGACATTCCGTTTACTTCGGTTAGCTCATTTGTTCTTTTGATGAGTTCACTGACGATGGTGTTGGCAGTTACCTCAATAGGCAGAGGCGAGATAGAGCGTTGCAAAATGTGGCTGCTTACCACTGCCACATTAGGGGCAGTGTTTATAGCGGGCCAGGTGTACGAGTTCACGGGCTTTTATCGTGAGGGACTGGGCTTCACGACTAATATCTCCTCGTCTGCCTTTTTCACGCTGACGGGCTTTCATGGTGTGCATGTGTCCCTCGGCATAATAATGCTAGTAACTCTTTGGTCACTTATTAGCCGAGGCAACATTGGTGCTGAGCGGGCTGAGACAGTAGAGATAATTGGTCTTTACTGGCATTTTGTGGATATTGTATGGATCGTAATTTTTGCCGTTGTATATCTAATCCCATAGGAGAATTGGTCAGATGAATGTTATCACCGACTCCCATGTAGAGGGAACCGTCGAACACGAAGACCATGGTTTAAGCGATCTCGGGTACATCAAAATAGCTCTGCTTCTAGCCGTGTTAACTGCTATCGAAGTATTAACTTATTTTGTTGACTTTGGAGTTCTGGAAGTCCCATCGTTACTTATCTTGATGGTCGTAAAGTTTCAGATCGTAATCTCATACTTCATGCATCTTAAATTCGATAGTAAAATTTTCAGTTATTTATTCATAACTGGGCTTGTCTTAGCAGTAGTTGTTTTTGCTGCTATGGCTACTTCACTAGTTTTTTGGACCGATCCAGCAGGTTGTGATGCTGGACGATTCTGTTAAAAATGGTTTCTTTTCTTTGGTGTTTGGCATAACGGCTTTCTTTTGAGTGTGTTTAACCGGTACGGTCAAAGTTCGTGATAGATCTTAGACGCCTTCGCAATGAACCTAGCTATCGCGCAGGTGCGATCAAAAAGGGTACCGATAGCGATGTTATAGAACGTTTGTTAGAAGCTGATATAGCTTCACGTTCTGTTACTCACGAAGCTGATGAAGCTAGAGCTGCACACAACGCCGCCAGCAAAGAAATTGGGCGTGCGACGCTTGATGAGCGTCCAGAAAAAATAAATCACGCTGGAACTTTAAAGATTTCGCTTGAGAAATTAGAGAATGCTGAGACTTTAGCTAAACAACTAGTTGAAGAATTGATTCTTCAAGTACCAAACCCGGCGCACGAAAGCGTCCCTGAAGGTGGCGAAGAAAAATTTATCGTTATTAAGGAAGTAGGAGAACGCACCGAGCCTAGAAAGTATGACCATGCAGATCTTGGTGAGCTACTCGGAATGGTTGACAGCGAACGCGCCGTAAAAAACAGTGGAAGTCGATTTGCTTATTTAATGGGCCCAGCAGTTCGACTAGAATTCGCCCTGATTCAGTATGTCTTTGATCTACTAGAAATGAATAACTTTATTCCCGTTGTCCCTCCTGTGCTTGTGCGTGAAGAGATGATGATTGACGCTGGGTTTTTCCCCACTGATCGCAACCAAGTCTATGAGATAGCAGGTGATGACCTATTTCTTACTGGAACGGCTGAGGTAGCACTTGCCGGGCTCCATCGGGGTGAAAGGCTGGATAGGGCTAAACTGCCTATTCGATACGCCGGATTCTCATCGTGCTTTCGTAGAGAAGCTGGAACTTACGGTAAAGACACACGAGGAATCTTTAGGGTTCATCAGTTTGACAAAGTTGAAATGTTTTCATTTTGCGATCCTGACTCGAGTTGGGAAGAACTTGAAAAGCTTCGAGATTTGCAAGAGCAAATTGTCAGTTCGTTAAATTTGCCATACAGAGTTATTGCTGTTGCAGCTGGTGACCTAGGAGCTGCAGCCGCAAAAAAATATGATCTTGAGGTTTGGTTACCATCTGAAAGCGCCTACCGGGAAGTCACTTCCTGCTCTAACTACACGGACTATTCAGCGCGTAGAATGTCGAGTCGATACAAAGATGATTCGAGCAGTGGTTTAGTTCACACATTGAATGGAACTGCGTGTGCAATATCGCGTACGTTGGTGTTCTTGATGGAAAACTGTCAGATGGAGGATGGTTCGATAGCGGTGCCTAAGGTTCTCCAAAAATATTTGGGGTACGAGCGGATCGACGGACCTAAATAGTTTATGTGACCAGTTTTATTCCTAATAATGCTGCCGTGATGCCTCCGAGTAAAGAAAGTGTTAGGTAGCCAACAGCCCGCTTTTTGTTTTCCTCCAACAGCTCATCAAAATGAAGTGCAAGACCTGAAATAGTTGTTAGAGAACCTAGTGCGCCGGTTCCAAGCACCACTGCGGATGACCCGCCTGTGTTTGTAAGTAGGCCTAGCGCAAATGACCCAACCAGGTTGATCAGTAAAGTTCCTGCTAGACCAAAGTATCTAGTTGCGTACCACCGAAGTATCGCTGCGGCGCTGACTAGAGCGACAAAACTTGTAATTATGATGTACGCCATCGGACCCGTCGGCTTAATAGAAACGCAATTGAGCAGAAAATGATTGTTATAAATGTCTCGTATAGACCAGTTAGATAATTAGCTTCGTTGATAGCAGTAGCGACATGAAAACAAAGAGCTGAAAAGCTGGTTAGAGCACCACAAAAACCCACAGTCAACCAAGATTGCGATGACCATTGGCTTTTAGTAGCAAAACCGATGATAAAACAGCCGATGGTGTTTGCGATTAGCAGGCCGACAGCCGGATTGCTAGCAGATTGAAATCCCCACCGTAATAACGAGGCAATGATTGCACCTAACGAGATTTTTAACACCAAACTAGAGGTCATGTGATTGGCCAATTGTGTCGAGACCCAAGGAGTCTAGTCAGATGAATGATCCTGAAGAAGTAAAAGCTATACGAGATCAGCTTATGGGACGCGGGTTATTGGAGGCTGACATTGTTGATAATCCGATTGATCTTTTCAAAGAATGGTTAACAGTCGCTCAAGACTTAGGTTTTTACAATGCAGAGGCAATGGTTGTGTCAACTGTTTCGGATAACGCCGTTCCATCAATGAGGAACGTTTTAATGCGAGGATTGTCTACTAACGGATTAATTTTCTACACAAACTATTTGAGTCAAAAGGGTAGAGAATTGGATGCTAATCCTTTTGCTGCAAGTATTTTCAGTTGGCTCCCTCTGGAACGGCAAGTTAGATTCTCGGGTTCGGTAGCAAAAACATCAGTTGATATCTCTGATAATTATTTTCAAAGACGGGCAAGGGAATCACGAATTTCGGCAATCATTTCGAAGCAAAGTGAGGTCGTCACGGGAAGAGGAGAGCTAGAGCTTCTCTGGACAAATCTATTTAATGAATTAGACGGCGCTGATGTATCCCGGCCTGTGTATTGGGGTGGCTATCAGTTAATTCCTAACCGCATCGAATTTTGGCAAGGCCGCGCTAACAGGTTGCACGATCGATTGGTATATGAAAAATCACCCGAAGGGTGGGCAGTTAGCAGATTGGCTCCTTAGCTTTGGATTTATGAGGAGCTATTGATCGTTGTCCAGTCCCTAGCTGCTGCTGCTAGCCCTTCGATTAGAGCTTCATGATGTGGCACCCGTCCAGGTCCTTTGAAACCTGTCCATAAAGGGCTCTTCCCCCGAATCCTTGGCGGAAGTTCTAACTGTATGCCCCCCTCGCGAGGTAAGTTGACAGGATTTTGGGAATGTTGGCCACGCAAGCTCTTAGGTATTTTTTCTAAGTCATAAAGAATTTCATAATGAGGGAGGCGAGTCATTAAGCGGCAAGCCACGAACTCTGCCAGTTGCCGGTTCTTACCACCGAGCAACACGGATTTTAAAAGATCTGGCCTACCGAAGCCATGAATCGCTACTACAACCTCTACGTGTTCAATAAACTGTGTCAATACCGGAGAGTCTGCAGGGTCTACTAGGTGTGATGGGATGTGCCACTGCTCATCGGGCCCCTGCAGCACGGCATAATATGATGAATCAGATCGCTCAGCAGCGACTTGAGCGATGTCATCGGTCACTTCTTCGAGCCAACCTCCGTGGAATGCCATGAACCCAAATTTAGAACGTAGCTCAAGTACTTCATTGACTCCTGGTTTAGTCAGAAGCGATGCAAATGGCTTGTCTGTCTCTAGCAGTGCATGTTGACCTAGGTGCAGAGCCATTTTAACAACTCCTTGAGAAAATAATTTTAAGGTGATTAATCATCAGTAAGTTGATTATCTTTCTGACTTGTTAGTAAGAAAATTGTAGCGGCTGACACAATAATGCTAAGGGAGACGCCTACGCGCGCTCCGCCTATCGTCGATATCTGGTTACTAAGACTGGCGCTCCAGTTCTCAACTTCAAGAATAACTCGGTTAGGGCTTGCGCCTATTCGTTCAGTAATCCAGAACACGACTAAATACATTCCAGCCATAATCATTAGAGAACCCGCGAGGCGGTCAACCTTTGGAAGAAATAATCGAAGTTTAACAAGCAGTGATTGTCGCGCTATCGCCAGACTTATCGTCAGCGCAGTTAGCACTAAAGCCATTCCTATTGAATAAGCAAAAAAAGAAATCAGGCCGGTTGTGAAGCTACTTGCGGAGGTTGATACAACTACGATAAAAGTTGGTAACCCGCAGGAAATAGATGCGATTGCGTAGCTGACCCCAAACAAAAAAAGTGATTTAAGATTTCTGTTATTGGGGCCTTCTTTAAAATTAGGAAGGAAAATTCTTAAACGGTATCCAAACATAAAAGCTATTCCGAGAAGTATTAGAGTGCAACCAATAAAGATGGTGAGCCATGGAACGATCTGGCGCACAGCACTAAGACCAGCAGATACAAGCAATCCGATAATGCTAAAAACCGCTACAAATCCGGATGAGACTGTTAACCCGGTTATCAGGGCTCGTCCGATACCAGTTTTTTCATTAAGAGCTTCAGCTTCTTCTGTCCCAAGAAAATAGGAGAGGTAAGCCGGAAGCATTGCAAACCCACAAGGGTTTATGGTTGCAACTAAACCAGCAGTAAATGCGAAAGTAAGGGTTGCTGACGTCATATACCAAACTCTGTGGTCAGTTTGTTTCGCAGATTTTCATAGGTCAAGACCCCACTGTAGCGATCAACAATGAGACCTTCAATCGAAACGAAGATAGTCGTTGGCATCGCTATTCCGCCGAATTCGGCGAGTAAGCCATTGTCGTCGATACCTGTTCGGTATGTTACTCCGGTCGTTTTTACGATTTGTTGTGCTTGGGTGATGCCTTCTATTGCGAGTCCAAGAATAGTTACTTCATCTCCAAATTTCTGATGGATTTTTTCAAAATCTGGCATTTCTTGTACACACGGAGTGCACCAAGACGCGAAAAAATTGATAATTAGTGGTTGGCCTGAAAATATTCTTAGGGATTTATTAACGCCTTCGAAATCGGTAAAAATTGATGAATAAATAGTTTCGGTATTTTGTGAATCCAAAACTTCGTTATTAGGTTCTGAAGTATTTGGTCCACCTCGACCTGACAAAAGAAAAAAAGTTGCGATTATTATGTACGTTGTTAGTAGGAAAATAAGAGGCTTACGTCTGGGTGATTCAATACTTAAGAAAGTCATCAAGTTGATCCGTTGTCCTTACCTCGACACCGTAACCGCGAATGTTTGAATGGTGTTAAAAGAGCTAACTGTTGCAGGCTCTAAGCTTATGCCGAGGGCTGCAGCGGACTGGATGTTTCGGGTCTGGTAACTATTTCTAGTCGTAAAAATCTTATAGAGAGCTATCGGAACGAGTACTCTATGGCCCCTGCATTATTCCTCGTCGCATCGGTTTCACCGACGTATCTGAGGTGCTCTAGGTGAGCGAACGTTTCAGATTCGGCCATGGGTCCCCAGGATCTTTCTTTAAAAAGTTCCTTCATATAGCGATCGACTGGTGCACGTCCGAGTCGGTCCGATGAGTCTCGAAGTAGTTGAAGTCTTTCTTCATGATGGCGTTTAATATCTGTGACTCGTCCTGGGAGATCTGTAAAGGGTTGGCCGTGAGCAGGTAACCCAAGTTTTACTGAGCTAAATTCTTTAACCCGGTCAAGACTTGTAAAGAAGTCTTTTAGTGGGTCAAGAGCTGTCCCCATGCCGGATATGTGTGGCGTAATTGTTGGAAGAACGTGGTCACCACAAATCATTACTTCTTCTTCGGGATCATAGAGACAGAGGTGATCTGGAGTGTGGCCTGGTGTGTGTATAGCGACAAACTCTCTGCCGGCTAATGAAATATGGTCAGCGTCTTCAAGATGTGAAGTTGGTTGAGGTGTAGCAAACCACCTGCCACCCCAGCCATGTTTCATAAAGCTATAACCGAGCCGACGATGCAGAGGTAATTTATAACGTTTGCCTCCCCATGGCGTTGGAGCACGTGGGCCCGTTTCACGATTGAGAAATAACGTGTTGTCTAGAATCTCAGAGTTGTCTCCGTCTTTGTCAACTGGTTCGACCAAGTCATCATCTTCGTCCGCAGTGTCCCACCAAAGTTTAAAATTCTTGTGGGTAATTATGTCGGCACCGTATAGTTCTCGAAAATGCCCAGATGCTCCGAAGTGGTCAGGGTGACTATGAGTGATGATTATGGAATGTACGCGTTCAGGCGGGAGTTCTGCCTGTTTAAGCCCGGCCATAAGGGCTTTCCAATTCTGAGGCCCGGGAAGCCCTGGGTCTACAAGTGCAGCTCCATTCTCGTCATCGAGTATGTAACAGTTAACGTGGCCTAGGCCGGGCATTGACATAGGTAACTGAAGCCGGCGGATATTTTTCGCTATTTCAACAACTTCTTGGTCAGGTGGTTGTTGTTCTTCACGCATTGAAAGATTCACGGCAGAGATTCTAGCTTATTCTCTAACTAATATTTGATTTTATGCCTCAGAAGTATTTGGGATGAGAAAAAAATGATCATGGTAATGACGGAGTTCGTTAATGCTTTCTCGAATGTCATCTAATGCTCGATGTGAAGTTTTTTTATGAGGAAGCGATTTTAAGATTGCTGGTTGCCATCTGCGCGCTAGTTCCTTAAGCGTAGAAACATCTATTGATCGGTAGTGCAGATGATTTTCTATTTCTGGTAGGTACGCATCTAAAAATCTTCTATCTGTACCTATTGAGTTTCCGCAAAGTGGAACGCTCCGAGGGTTGGGGACATGTTCTTTTATAAATTCTAAAGTCAACTGTCCAGCTTCTTGGAGTGTTGTTTGCGAATTTCTTATCTGGTCAAGTAGCCCCGACTGAGTGTGCATTTTAGTGACGTAGTCATCCATCTCTGAGAGTTGTTTCTCTGTAGCGTGAACAACTAGTTCTGGACCCTCAGCTATAATTTGAAGGTTGTCATCAGTAACGATTGTTGCGATTTCCACGATGACATGGCGTTTAGGTTCGAGGCCAGTCATTTCTAGATCCATCCATACAAGCACAATGGCATCGTACGCTGTCTAGGCACAGAGCGGAGGATACTCCAGCTAAGTGTTTCTTATGCCTAAAGTCTTAATTGTGATCTCATTACTGATTCGACGTTTAGATTCTGAAATAGCTTTGCCTACTTACGCTAAACAGGGTGATGCTGGAGCTGATTTAGTAGCGGCTGAAGGATTGGTCTTGACCGCTGGAGGTGGTCGTGCTTTGGTTGCTACTGGTATTGCTATTGCTATTCCAGAGGGATTCGCAGGTTTTATCCAACCAAGGAGCGGATTGGCCTTAAAACATGGTGTTACATGTCTTAATTCTCCTGGGTTGATTGACAGTGGGTATCGAGATGAATTGAAAGTTTTACTAATTAATACTGACCCTGAAAATGATTACGAAGTAAAACGAGGAGACCGGATTGCGCAGTTGGTAATTCAAGCTGTGGAACAGGCTGAATGGGATTTAGTCGATGACTTAGGTTCTTCAGCCCGTGGTACGGGTGGGTTTGGGCACTCGGGGCGTTAATGGATTTATTGTCCCAGCCCATAGCTATAAATAGGGGTTATGCAAAACCCGCGTTTTCCCAAGTCTATGTCGCAACATCCTTCTCTAAGAGTTCGGGAAAGTTCAGATCACGTGGGTTCAAGAAATTATCTAATTACACAGTCAGCAGTTCGAGAGATGAATTTTTCGCGGATGCAAAAGAGTGAAGATGCCCGAGTAGTTCAACTTCGTAGATCTGCTGTATCGAGATTGCATCGACGACGTTTTGAAGCCGATGAGATAGATCTTAGATATTGGACACAACGAGAAAACACAATGCACCTAGTTGAATATGGCTTCTAATAGTGACTCCAGCTCTTGATCTTGTTGCCTCGTTAGGTATTGAAGTAGGAGTTCATACTTATAAACATGACCCTTCACACAAGAGTTACGGACTTGAAGTAGTAGAAGCTTTAAAAGTGGCTCCAGAACAAGTATTTAAAACGCTTGTGGTGAACTTGATGCGGGTTGATTTAAAAAAAGAGCTAGTTATTGTATTAGTGCCAGTCATTACAACTGCAGATTTAAAAGTTGTGTCTTTGGTAATGAAGGCAAAAAGGGCTTTTTTGGCGAGTGGGATCGATGCGGAGCGGGTGACTGGTTACGTGGTGGGAGGAATTAGTCCGTTAGGGACCCGTACACCGCTACGAACTCTGATCGATGAATCTGCTAATAATTATGAAATTCTGTATTGCAGTGGCGGTAGAAGAGGTTTAGAAATTTCGATAAGTCCAGAAGACTTACTGAGAGCGACGAAGGCTCAAGAAGTCCCGGGGTTGACAAATAATTAGTTATTAGTCTTGGGCTCAACCAGGATCTAAGTATTAACTTTTGTCTTACTTTTAGCGATTTATAGGTGTAGGCCGCCCGGGGCTTGAACCCGGCACCTTGGGATTAAAAGTCCCCTGCTCTACCAGATGAGCTAGCGGCCCTACAGAAGTTTGATAAAGATCTAGATTAGAGACCTAACAATCGACTTCCTCGTAGCGTACAGGCCACTTATAACAGTGAGAACTTTCCTATATGAAGCTTGTGAAATTCTTTCTTAGTAACGATTTGTTAATCAAAATTGAGTTTGTTTTCGACAGCCAGGTTTTTTGCAGGTAAGCCTTTGACTGTGAGCATTCAAAGAGAGCCAAAAAATAGCTCTAGCCCTGAAACGCTAATAATTGGGGCGGGCTTAGCTGGTTTAGCGGCAGCTGCTCTTCTTAAAGCAAATAATAGAGAAGTCCTTGTTGTCGAAGCAGCTGATGAAGTGGGCGGTCGAGTTCGTACCGATGTTCATGGGGAATTTCTTCTTGACCGAGGATTTCAAGTTCTTTTGACTGCTTACCCAGAACTTGAGCGACATGTTGATTTAGATGCATTGGATCTTTCTTATTTCGAGCCTGGTGCCGTCTTGGTGAAAAAAGATCAATTAAGTCGTTTAATAGATCCAGCGAAAAGACCGTTGGCTGTTTTTACAGCTGCGCTTTCTCGGTCCTTGAAGACTAAGGACAAGCTAAGACTGTTGAAGCTGCGAATCTTGTTAAGCAAGTCTTGGGAACCTAAGTCTGATATATCCATGGAGTCAGCGCTTCAGGAGCTCGGTTTTTCGAGTGACGCAATTGGGAGTTTTTTCTTTCCGCTTCTTTCTGGAATTCAGTTAACACCAAGGCTCGAGGGCTCAGCGCGGCTTGGTTTTTACATTCTTGGTTGTTTGTTTCGTGGCAGTGCTGCGGTGCCAAGCCAAGGAATGGGTGAAATACCGAAGCAGATGTCTCGGCGTATATCTGAAGATAGCCTTATGCTAAATTCACCTGTTGAGTCGATAGCGGGACGAGACGTTTTTTTAAAGAACGGATTGAAGTTTCAACCAGCTCAGTTGATTGTGGCAACCGATGGCCCGAGCGCATCGCAGCTTCTAGGAATCGAAACTGTTTATTCACGTTCTCAAACATGTATGTATTTCTCGGCTCCAGTGGCGCCCTCGAAAGACAGCGCTATTTTTCTTGCAGGGGAAGGTCAGGGACCAGTAAGGAATATGGCTATTTTGTCAAATGTAGCGCCAAGTTACGCGACGGGAGGACAAGCGCTGATTGTTGCTGCGATGCCAGGAGACAATGATGTGACCACCGATGAGGTCCTTACTCAAATGCATCGGTGGTTTGGGGAATGCGTAGATGAATGGAATCATTTAAAGACTTTCGGTATTGCTCATAGCCAGCCATTATTTGAACCAGGTAGACCATTTCGACGCCCAATTGAAATTTCAGATAATTGTTTTGTGTGTGGTGATCATCGAGATACTCCTTCTATCCAAGGGGCGTTGGTCTCTGGCCGCCGCGCCGCCGAAACAATATTAAGTAAGGTTTAGCCGCTTCAATCTCTCAGAGTAGCGAAATACCTGTATATTTAGCACTAAATGATTATCGTGTGGTTGGTACACACGGTCTAATTAAGTGTGTTGCAGCTTGGTTTTTAGTGTTTAACAATAAAATTGGGCATAAATATAGATCAATGTTTTGAGGAGTCTGGGAATGATGGCGGATGAGTTAGGTTCGGGTTTTGATCAGATAGATATAGTTGATGTAAACGATCCTGGGGCTCTTTCATTTGTTAATATTTCGCCGCAAAATTTTGGTGAAATTGTTGCGGCAAGTAAAAAGCTCGCGGCTGAGACTGGTTGGGTAGTAGCTACCCCTGCGGGGCCGTTAGTTCTGGGATTCAAACAGGTCAAGTCCATTCTTAGAGACCCTGATTGGATATCAGTTTTATCTGGTGTCTCAATGTTGGAGGAAATGGACTCTTTGTCAACGGACTTTAATGAGTTCATCTCCCGATCGCAGCTGTCTGTTCCTGAGGCGCCAAGCTCGTTTAAAATAAGACCAAATGTTCTTTCTGTCGAGGGTGAAGATCATCGCCGTTTGCGAAAATTAGTTAATGGTTCTTTCAGCATGGGTGGGGCCAGAGATCTACGTCCTTTCATGAAATCGCATGCGCAGTCATTAATTTCAGTGATGTGTGACCGCGGTAGTGGTGAATTAGTGAGTGAGTTCTGCCGACCATATCCAGTGCCAATAATTTGCCGGTTGCTTGGAGTTGATGATGCTGATTGGAGACTGTTCGATAACTGGGCCGACATAATTTTTTCTGCGTTAGATGCTGATACCGAGGCAGTTATTGATCGGCTAGATGATGTTGTAAAAGCTCAATCTGAACTTGATGCTTATGTCTTTGAGCTAATTGAAAAGCGATCCAAGGAACCTACGGGCGATCTTCTGAGTGAACTCATCCGAGGGCAAGAGGAGGAAGATCGGCTAACTAGCGATGAGCTCATTGCCATGGTTCAAGCCATATTGCTTGCTGGTACAGATACTACTAGAAACCAATTAGGCGCAATGATTGCGGTTTTAGCTGACCATCCTGATCAATACGAGGCTCTAAGAGAGGATCCGTCACTTATTCCAGCAGCAGTTGAAGAATCGCTGCGTTACATAAGTGCAGTTCGGACTACGGCTAGATTAGCTGCCCGTGACATAGTAGTTGACGGTATTCGTTTCCCAGCGGGCACAACAGTGTTACTTGGTCTTCATGCTGCCGGATTATCGGAATCGATAGAAGATGATGGTTATGAGTTCAATATTGCTAGAACAAAGGGTTGCCCGCATTTAGCTTTTGGTGCGGGTGCGCATCATTGTCTTGGGGCATCCTTGGCTCGAGCTGAGTTACAGGAAGCGTTAACTGCCTTCGTTGAGCTCGTTCCCACTTTCCGTTTAACTTCTCCCGTTATCTGGAAACCATTGTCAATGGGGATCTGGGGCCCTGCGGAACTAAATATTGCTATTGAAAAAAATGTAGAAAAAAGTGATGAGCCTGGTAATAATTCTTCTTTTAAAGCTGTTGACATTTCTACTGATGAAGTTTTTGGAGATGTTTCGACTAACCCCGAAGATGAATGGATACGTGCTGCTTCAGCTATTCGAGATTCAGTGCGTTCGTCGATACCGCAACTAATTAGGAGCCCGAAGTTCCCTCCTTTAGGGAGATTAGTAACGACCGCTTTTCGCTTTGGGAAAGCAGTTCTTCTATGGAAGGTTCGTGACCGAAAACTAAATGATCTAGATAGCCGAAGATCTCTTTATAGACGGCTTATCCGAGCTGGTGAGAAGCAAGGTCCTGCTTATGTGAAACTCGCACAGTTGATTTCGGCAGCAGAGGGAGTTTTTCCGGAAGCGCTAGTAGAAGAATGTCGGAAATGTCGGGACCAAGTCAGTCCCGAGCCCTGGTTAAAGGCAAAAAAAATACTTGTTAAAGATCTCGGTCCGTTAAAGAATAATTTTCTTGATGTTAAAAGTGTCCCAATTGCAGCGGCTTCAATAGCACAAGTACATTTGGCAGAATTGTTAGATGGAACACCTGTCGTTATCAAAATTCAACGGTCGAAGATTCGTCGTCGAGTTACAAGCGACTTACGTGTGATGGCATGGATTGCCCCCCGATTAGTTGGTAAATTACCAGTCGCCGCCTTAGCTAACCCTCCAGCATTAGTCGAGTTGTTCGCCGAGACCATATGCGAAGAGCTAGATTTTCGACTTGAAGTGGCAAATCTTTTTGAGACTGGGCGAGCGTTAAAATCGAACGCGCGAAATAGCTGGGAATTACCAGATCCATATCTAGAGTTAGTGTCTGATCGGGTAATTGTAATGAGTCGCGTCAGCGGAGTTCCGCTTGGAGATCTCAGCTCATTATCAATAGAACCAGTGGATGTGAGGCGTATTTTTCGACAAATGGTTGACGGTTTGCTTGAGGGTGCTGTGATTCATGGAATATTCCATGGTGATTTTCATGCTGGCAACGTTTTCCTGGGGTCTAAAGGAGAAGTTGGGCTGGTTGATTTTGGTATTACCGGTCGTCTTGACGGAGAAAGGCGAATCGCATTTCTGCGATATGTTGTTGGTTTAATGACTGGCGATCTAGAGGCTCAAGTATCTGGGATTCGTGATTTGGGAGCTTTCTCTTCTGATACTGACATAGGGTTGTTGATAAGCGAGTTCCAATTAGATCGTGATGACTTTGATCCGCTAGAACTGACTGAGGAAGAATTTGTTGCAGAGTTTAGGAATCTGGTCCGAGGCTTATTGTCTCATGGAGCTCGAATCCCTAAAGAACTGATGCTTTTCGTAAAGAATTTTGCGTATCTTTCATCAGTGGTTCAAGAACTTGACCCAGACATGGACCTTTTAGCTGAATTTTCTCAAATTGCAATGGGTTTTTTTGGTCGCAATGGTGTTCGTGTAGCAACCGAAATAGGGTTTTCCGTTGACACAAAAGATATTTCAGATGTCTCTTTACGACGGGCGGTTGGTATGCGTGATGAAGTCAAGACTCTGACATGGCGCGAGATGCAAGATCGTCGAGTTTCGATGATGGAACGTTTGACACCTCAAAATGTTTCAGCGGCATCTGACGATGAACAGAATAATTCAGGCCAATAAGTGGACAGTCAGACGTGCACGCTTCATGAGGCTGCTGAAACCCTGGATCTTCACTACATGACTATTTATCGTTATGTACGAACAGGAATGTTGCTCGCGAGTAAAAAAAATGGAACCTGGGTAATTGAAATAAAAGAGCTAGAGAAACTTAAAAATAAAGCGCCCGCTGCAGTCGGGCGAGGCAACCGAGATTTGTCGAGACGCATCGAGCCATTGATGAATTGTTTAATTAGTGGTGACCAAGAAGGAGTATGGAAAATAGCGGAGTCCGTCAGAGCTGCAGGTTGCGATGTTGAAGATTTTTGTATTGATCTACTGTTCCCGGCGATGGGTTCAATTGGTAGGGGATGGGCGGAGGGAACTTTTTCTATAGCTGCTGAACATCGTGCTTCCGCTATTGTGCCGTCACTACTTGGACGCTTGCAGGCCACCTCAGCAGTCCGTGGTCGTAAACGTGGGTTGATAATCGTGGGTTGTCCGCCGGCAGAAGAACACGGACTAGTTACAAGTGTGTTGGCCTTATTGCTTAAAGGTCGCAAATTCGATGTGCAGGACCTTGGTTCGAATACCCCTCCTGAATCATTTGTTGAAGTTTGTTTAGATGCGGACCGTCTGCTTGCGGTGGCATTATCGGTCTCGACCCCCGGCTCATTAGAGGGGCTGCGGGATGTAACTGAATCCCTGAGGCGTGAAAAAATAAATGTCCCATTGGTAGTCGGTGGGACAGGACTGTTCGGTTTGACGCCCGAGTCCGTTGGGGCAGACCACATAATGTCAGACTTTAGATTGGGTCTAGAACTTATAGAAAGGTTAGCTGATGGCTAAATATGCGATTACTGGAGCATCAGGATTAATTGGTTCGGAATTGGCGAAAGCCCTTGAGGAACGAGGAGATTCTGTTCTTCGTATAGGCCGCGGTTCTAACAAGGATACTGATATTGAATGGGATCCATCTAGAGCCATCCTGGATGCATCTCAGTTAGAGGGTTTAGATGGTTTAGTACACCTTGCAGGTGAAAGCATCGAAGGCCGGTGGAGCAAAAGAAAAAAAGAACGCATTCTTAACAGCCGAATTTTGGGAACTTCATTACTAGCAGCCAAGATCTCAGAATTAGATAACCCTCCGAAAGTAGTTGTGTCGTCTTCTGCGATCGGTTTCTATGGGAATCGAGGGGATGAGATTCTTTCAGAAAAATCTGCTAGTGGCTCAGGATTTTTGTCAGAGGTATGCAAAAAATGGGAACTTGAAGCGTCTGCGATTGCAAGTCCTAAGACCCGGTTAGTGATAGCAAGAACAGGAATAGTATGCACGCCGATGGGTGGGGCTCTGCCGAAAATATTACAAACGCTTAAATTTTTTGTCGGAGGACCATTGGGTTCAGGCAAGCAATGGTGGTCATGGATAACCTTGGAAGATGAAATTCGTGCTCTGTTACATTTGCTTGATTCACAAGTTGAGGGTGCGGTAAATCTTGTTGCCCCGGAGCCTGTAACGAATAAATCATTTGTTAAAATTTTTGGAAAACAAATGAGACGCCCATACTTTCTTGTAGCCCCTTCATTAGCGCTGAGGTTATTGTTAGGAGAAATGGCTGATGGTCTGCTTCTAGCCAGTGCGCGAGTTAAGCCTGATGCACTAACCGAATCCGGCTTCATATTTAAGCATTCAAATCTTGATTCTGCTGCTGTAGAACTAGCAGACTCATATGAGTGATAGCAATGTTACTAAACCGTCAGATATGGGCACAGTGGTTGTTACGGGCGTTACTGGTTACGTTGGTGGTCGATTAGTCCCGGAACTACTAGAAGCTGGATACAGGGTTAGATGCACAACGCGGAGCTCGGCGGCTTTAGATGATCGTCCGTGGCGCGATAGAGTCGAAGTAGTAGAGGCAGATCTTTCTGTCGCCTCTGAAGTGAACCAAGTCCTTGAAGGTGCGCAGGCTGCGTATTACCTAGTTCATTCGATGTCATCTTCCGGCTCCTTTGAAACTCTCGAAAGTGAGATGGCAGAAATATTTGTTAAATGCGCTGACAATGCTGGGCTCAAGCAAATTATCTACTTGGGTGGCCTAGGCCATGATAATGAAACTCACTCAGCTCATTTAGCAAGCCGTCATGCTGTGGGTGAAATACTTGCTTCTGGGATTACACCAGTTACGGAATTACGTGCCGCAGTCATTATTGGCTCGGGAAGTGCATCATTTGAAATGCTCCGCTCTTTGGTCGAGGTGCTCCCAGTAATGGTTGTCCCGAGATGGGTATCTCGGACACGCTGCCAGCCAATAGCGATTGAAGACGTACTTAGCCATCTTGTAGGGGTGCTCGGAGATGAAGAAGTAATTGGTGAGGTATTTGAGATTGGCGGCCCTGAAGTTCTCACATATCGACAGATGATGGACGTGTACGCCGAAGTTGCTGGTTTACGCCGCCGCTTGATTATCGCTGTTCCAGTTTTGACCCCGCGCTTATCTTCTCACTGGGTAAACCTTGTGAGTCCTCTCCCAATTCGTTTAGCGCGGTCACTTATAGATTCGTTAACTAGTGATGTTGTCGTTGGGAATAGAGATATTCGAAATAAAGGGCGATTTACCTCATTTGATCTAAATCAATCAATAAATCGGGCATTAGCGAGAGTCCGAGATCTTGAGATGCCTACTCGATGGACAAACGCATCTGGCGCTAAACAGATCTCTAGTCTAACCGGCCCCGCAATGCCGGCTTTGGGTGACCCTTCATGGTCTGGCGGACGTGTTCTTAGCGATCAGAGATCCCAGATCACAAATGCTAGAGGCGAAAATTTAATGGCTGTACTTCGAACTGTTGGAGGAGACAATGGTTGGTTCGCCTTTAACTGGCTTTGGAATTTGCGTGGTTTTATCGACAAGATTCTTGGTGGAGTTGGGATAAGACGTGGACGTCGACACCCTACGGATTTACGAGTAGGCGACACCGTTGACTTTTTTAAGGTGGTGACCATTAACTCTAATTCGTTGCGGCTAATTGGCGAAATGAGAAACCCCGGCCATGCATGGCTGGAGTGGCAGGTAGTAGAAACTGAAAACGGTACTGAAATTATTCAACGAGCCTTGTTTGTACCTCGTGGTTTATTAGGACGTCTCTACTGGTATGCGTTGGTTCCACCACATACTTTAATTTTCAAAAAGATGCTAGATCGTATAGTGGCATTAGCCGAAGATCTTTCAGCAGATGAACAGCGAAGAAATATCGAATGAAAACAAACCAAGCTATAAGTGGAATTTTAATATCTATTATTTTAGGGATTGCACTTTCCACAGCAGCGAGTGCAAGCAGTGACTCTGAGAGAGCTATCTCAGTTTTCTTATTATGTGGGATAGTTGCCTACGGAATTCAATGGGTTGGTTTCATTGCTGCATGGTTAAAACACACTGAGCATTTTTTTGACTTATTAGGCTCAATTACTTATGTAACTGTCATATCTATAGCCCTACTATTATCAAACAACTTAGGCACCCGTTCAGTTATCTTAGCAATCATTGTTATTACCTGGGCATTACGCCTAGGTTCGTTTCTTGTCTTGAGAGTGAAGCGTGAGGGTTCAGATTCACGATTCAACGCTATGAAACATAAGTTTGCCTGGTTCTTGTTTACGTGGACTGTTCAGGGCTTATGGGTTCTAGTTACAGCATCAGCGGCCTTGGCAGCGATTACTTCCAAAGATGATAAAAACTTTGGTTTAATTGGGTTTTTAGGTCTTTCAGTCTGGGTTCTTGGCTTCTCAGTAGAGGTAATTTCTGATGAAGCTAAACGTAAATTTAGGAGCAAAGAAGAAAACAAAGATCATTTTATATCGTCTGGTTTGTGGGCGATCTCTCGTCACCCTAATTATTTAGGTGAAATTCTCTTGTGGACGGGTGTGGCGATAATCGCCATTCCGGCTCTTTCTGGATGGAGTTTTGCAACTCTAGTTTCCCCACTATTCGTGTGGTTACTTTTGACCAAGATAAGTGGAATACCAATGTTAGAAAAAAAAGCTGATCGGAGATGGAAAAACGATTTAGAATACGAACGATATAAAGCTTCCACTCCTGTGCTTTTCCCTTTCAGAAAAAAACTTAACTCAAGGACTGCTGATTTGTAACTACCCAATCGTCAATCTCTTCCCATCTTGAATCGATGAAGCTAATCAGTTCGTCCTGGGAAGCGCTATTTGGTGCTTCGCTTCTAGGAAGAAATGTGATTTTGAAGTGAAGATCAGTTGGTAACGGTGTGTTACGCCATATATCTTTTATCGAACGGAATTGGTTTACGCCAACGTGATTTACGAAAACGAGGTCTGCTTCGGGGGCGTTTTCTAGTACGGCAAGGATTCCAGGGCTTCTGATTGGAAGAACCGAGCGTAAATTTTTTGCAGACTTAACTCGTGACGGAGCTGTTTCTTCTAATGAAATTATAGATTTTTTTAATTTTGGTATTGAGAAGCGCGTGCCTTCAGGGAATATAAGAGTCGCTTCATCGGGCTTCATTTCGGCCGCTAACTGTCCTATAGATGCAACTTCTTCGAAATTATCGACTGTGTCACGATCAACAAAGTAGTTACGCAGGCGATTGCCGAATATGTCAAAACATGGGTCTTGGAGAAGCTCTTTTTTCATAATTACCCTAGGGCGAATCCTTAAACGTCCGAGCATGGCGGCAATAAGCAATGCATCTCCTTGGCTTCCATGGCGCGCCAAAATTATGAAAGGGCCTATTTTATTTTCTAAGGAGTCTCCTTCTACTTTGACCTTTAGGCCAAGAAATAAGCGTGCGGCCGTCACTAACGCTTGAATCCAAGTTCGCTGGATACCGGTATGTGCCCGGATGGAACGCTGATTGGTGAGTCTTTTGAAAGGACGAAAATAAGCCCAAAGAACGAAGGCACCTATGAGCCCAAAAGTCTCAACAACTAGCCACCAAAGAGTAAAAAGAATTAGGCGAACTGTAGAAAGTGGTCTGCGATAGCGGATATCAATAATTCCGCCAATTAATAAAACTGGTATCAGTAAAAGTAAAAGAAGTGCCGTTACTAAAAACATCCCGGGGATAGTAACTATTCGACGTCGAAGTCGCGCTTGTCTGGTCGAATTGTGCACTGGAGATGACATACAAAGAAGATACCTATCTCTGCGGCGTTTAGACTTTTGTGGCCTAATCCTTACAACTATTTTACTCTTCTATCTCGGAATAATTTTACTGCATCGTGATGATTGACGATTTGTTCTGGGTATCCGCATTGTCGTCTTATGGCCAAGGGAGGGTCATGAATAGTTTTGGGTGTTAGCCCTGAAAGTTCAGGAACCCATTTTTGAATGTATGAGCCCGAAGGATCAAAGCGTTCGCTTTGGCGAATTGGGTTGAGAATTCTATGTGGATTGGAATCTGTTCCAGTGCCTGCGACCCATTGCCAGCCCAGTTGATTGTTAGCTATGTCGCCATCTACGAGATGTTCCATGAAATGGTTTGCTCCTACTCGCCAATCTAAGTAGAGATCTTTCACTAAAAAAGAAGCAGTCACCATTCGAGTGCGGTTGTGCATAAATCCTTCAGCTATGAGTTGACGCATCCCAGCATCGACTAACGGAAATCCAGTCTTTCCCTCTTTCCAAGCCATAAATGACTTGGGGTCTTTTGTCCAAATATCACCACGATTTCTGTAATCATTATTTGATGCATCAGGTCTGACAGCGAGAATTTGAAGAAAAAAATCTCTCCAACATAGTTGACGTACAAAATTTTCAGTTTCTTGGAAAGATTGTGCTTTGATCGCCAATCTCAGCGGTGAGATACAACCAAAATGCAAAAATGCGGAGAGGTGAGAAGTGCTATCGAGGCAAGGAACATCCTTAGTGCTGTTATAGGTATTTGAAGACTTACTCAACCATTGATCCATCTTTTCGCTACCGCTCGTTTCTCCGCCGTAACCCGAAGAACTGATTGAAAGGAGATCTTTAGTCTTTTGAGAAAGAGGAAATTGGTGGTCGGTTTTCCCAAATTTAATTGTTTTAGGGAATACCGCTTGGGGCCGCCATGATGCATTTATCCATTTACGAAAATATGGTGTGAAAATTTTATATTCAGAACCTGTCGCTGGGGTTAGCACTCCTGGATCGACGATAGATGTTCCAGGATGTTTGTTTAAGGTAATTTCATTTGTAGCGCAATAATTCTGAAGAGTAGCAATCCGATTAGTGGCATAGGTGCTGTAGTCATCTGCAATATTAATTTCTGAAGCCTCGATTTTTTTAGCAACATCAAGCACCGTATCCGCCCACTTACCACTAGCAATAATTAACTCTCCCCCAATAGATCTAAGGCTGAGAGAGAGATCTTGTAGCGAATCCTTGAGAAATTTCAGCCTGTTTAAGGGAGGCCGTGAACCTGATATAAGACTGTCTTCAAATACAAAAAGACAATATGTATTAGCGCTTTCTAGTGAAGCAGATAAGGCTGGATTATCTATTATTCTTAGGTCTCGTGTGAAAACCATGAGTGAGATAGTTGGTTTTGGCGTTTGTGCGTTCATGGTCATATTTTCATTGGATCTAAATAGATGGGCGTGGGCTGCCTTTTAATTTTGAGTAGATCAAAGTGGAGAGAAGGCTAGTCGCAAAGCTTTTGGTAAATGACAGTCGATATCCTCATATGACTGCAGGTAGAGAAAAAACGCTCTAAACTTTAGGTATGTCGAATGATCAGAGCCATCTTACTGAATCTGATTTAGATGAAATTGAGCTATTACTCGCCCGGGTTGAATCTTCGTTGCACCAATTAGCAGAGGATCAAAGTGATCCTGGTGAAGTTGTATCTTGGGCAATTAATCTGAAGAGCGATTTCGTCATTGAATAGGCCGTTACTCGATGTCGATCTCGGCATCAACGCTCACTAGATTAATTTGTGCTCCATAAGTTATGGAAGCTCCAATTTGGTACCAACGGCCGCCAAGGTTTGGAATGGGTAGATCGGGGGCTCCAATAGACCTATCTAGGGCTCGGATTAGTCCGCCGTGTGCAATCACTAATACCTTTTTGTTGAGTGAAGCAAGATGATGCAAAATTGGTACGACTCTTTGGAGCACAGTTTCGTCATGTTCGTAACCATCAGGCCAGAGGCGTTTTGATATAGCACCTGGGTGTTTGAGTTCTATTTCATCTCGGGTAAGACCTTGCCATGGTCCTGCATCTCGTTCTCTGAGTTCGCTGTGTAGCGAAACATCTGTGTTTGGCTGATGAGTTGCGATTATTCGTGCAGTTTCTGTAGCTCGTTGTAAGTCGCTAGCTGCGATTAAATTAAACGTGTCGTTTAGATTATTTGCTGCTATTTCGGCTTGCTTTTGGCCTTTTGTCGTAAGCGGCGGGTTTGCTTGGCCTTGCCATTTGCCAAGTGCATTCCATTCAGATTCACCATGACGAAGAATCAGCACATTAGATGAATATGTCACCTACAGAAAGGTACTTGCTGGGTGCTGTGATTGCGACGGCTAACCTTATAGGTATGCCAACTGTTAATCTTCGGCTTTTTGCTGGCGCTAGAGAAGCTGCCGGTATAGGAACAGCTTCTTTTGAAGTTGAGACTCTGGGTGATCTTATGGAGGAGGCGGTTAATACGTATGGAGAGGGATTTTCAACAATTCTGAACGCTAGCCGGGTATGGGTAAATGGTGAATCAGTTGATATGAATACTGTTCTTGCTGACGGAGACGAAGTAGCGGTGTTGCCGCCCGTTTCTGGCGGTTTATGAAGGTACGTAAGGCACTGAGCTTACCGATTATTCAAGTTCTTCTGAGCTTGTTTATCTTTGGGATGTTCTCATTATTACTAGTAGTAGAGAGCATAGTATTCGCTGCATTTTTTACATTTATTGCTTGTGGAGCTGCCAACCAGTTAGCTCGTAAATTCGCAAGTGATCGCTTGTGTTCGGTACTCCTTGCAGCCACTGTTAGCCTCTCCGGATTCTCTTCCAAACTACAGATAGTCATATTGGCTGTTGGGGGAGCTCTATTAGCGAGTGGTTTGATATCAATAGTGGGCTGGGGGGGAGCAAAAAAATCAGCTACAACCGCGACTCATTTAGTGGTCGCGTGGTTTCCAGCAGGCTTAGCCGGTGCCTCAGTGTCATTGCTTTCGATGAAAGATCAACAAACCCTTGGGCTTCTATTTGTTATAGCTGCTGTGTTTGATTCGACTATTTATTTAATGGGATCAAGTAAAGGACGTTGGCTGGGACCCCTGCTAGGTTCTGCCGGATCGCTAGGGATTATCTTTACGACTAACGAGCTTAATCTTCTGTCAGTTACTCCAAACTATTTGGAGCAATTTGCTTTAGTAATGGTCATTTCAGTCAATATTAGCTGGCTAGTTAGTCGATATTTAGGTCAGAAACCGATGTGGGCTATTAGAAGAATCGGTTGTTACCTTGTGAGTGGGATGTCTTGTTATTTGTTTATTGTGGCAACCGTTGGTTATTAGTCAGAGGTTTTGAGAATATAAGAGAGCCCTCATATGGAGATATGCGCTGATATCGCGTATCTTAGGAGTCTGTGAAGAGATCTCTTAGCTTTGACTTTACGACAACCGGTGTGGTCAAATCTGTAGCAATACTGTCTATGCACACATCTCCGTTAGCTCAAGCTGGCAGCGGAGATGGCGGTGGACTAAATATTTATGTACGCGAGCTAGCAACTTCGATGGCGCATTTAGGAATCAGCTGTGACGTTTACGTTCGACGATCTGATGACTTTACTGACGAGATAGTTGAGATAGAACCAGGGTTAAGAGTTATACAAATTGAGGCCGGCCCGTCAGATTTGCTCAAAGAAGACTTGCCGTTGGTAATCAATAGTTATACAGACAAGGTGCGAAAATATCTAGAAGAGAGCCCTGTGGACGCTATCCATGCTCATTATTGGCTCTCAGCGGTAGCTGGGCATCAGTTAAAACATGAATTAGAGATTCCTTTGGCCGTAACCTTCCATACTTTAGGAAGAGTTAAAGTTGACGCTGGTGAATCTGAACCCATTGAGCGAATAACTGCTGAGGAGCAGGTAATCGGCTGCGCTGATGCAGTGTTCGCTTCAGGCGAGGTCGAAGCTACTCAGTTGGCTCGACTTTATGATGTCCCCTTTGAACGAATTAAAATTCTTACGCCTGGTGTGGATCGGGCGCTCTTTTCGCCCGGGCAACAGTGGGCTGCTCGGCAGGCAATTAGTTTGGGGAAGGCCCCAATGCTCTTGTTTGTTGGGCGGATTCAGCCCTTAAAAGGAATTGACCTAGCTATTGCAAGTTTGTCTCAGTTACGAAGTAAAGATGCTTTTCTTGTAGTTGTGGGTGGCCCGAGCGGTGCTGAGGGCGAAAAGACGATGAGCGATTTACTTTCAATGGTCGATGGCTTGGGATTGAGTGAGAGGGTTCACTTTGTTGCGCCGCAGGCTCATCATTTGCTATCAACTTATTACCGGGCCGCAGATGTTTGCTTAGTGCCGAGCCATTCTGAATCTTTTGGATTAGTTGCATTAGAAGCCGCTGCATGCGGGACGCCTGTCGTCGCCTCAGATGTTGGTGGGCTTCGTAACAGTGTTGTTGATGGTGTCACGGGCTTTCTAGTGAGTGGTCGAAATCCGGAGACGTTTGCTAAACGAATAGATCAGTTAATTGATGATCCGTTGCTTGCGATTCGTGTTGGGGAGCAAGGAGCGTTGAGAGCTGGTGCTCATACTTGGCAAGCGAGTGCCTCTGAGGCTATTCAAGTATTTGAGATGTTATCGCGTCGTGAGCTAGTGACATGTATATGACGAAAGCGCCAGCATCTGATGAACAACTTGTGGAGCTTGAGAAGCGAATTGATACTTGGTTGGCAAATGAGCTAGAAGAGTCGCCAGTTATTCTAGATGTATCTCGTGATGATGAAATACCAAGGCGATGGTATGTCCGACTTGATGCTGACAGTAGGGATGTTACAACTATTTGGTTGACCTTAAGACAACGTACTCTCAAGTACGAAACTTATTTTTTGCCCGAACCAGAAGAAAACCAGCTTCAACTTTATGAATTTCTGTTACGGCGAAATTACGAGTTAGTTGGGGCTCAGTTCGGGATAGGTCCTGAAAATGCCCTGTTCCTGACTGGGGAGTTACCAGTCCACGCGATCGATGAATTTGAATTAGACAGAGTTATCGGCTCGATCTGGGAGTTTGTTGAGCGGTATTGGGATACATCTTTACGGCTAGGGTTTAGTTCACGATTCGCAAAAGATTCCTAGATAGCATCATAAATATTTTGGTACTAACGAAATATTTTGCGTTAGTAGTAAATATTTGGAACTTGTGTTTGGACTGACATGACTATCTCTCAGAAAGCACAATAATGCTTAGCCTCGCGAGAAGAAGGCCCTATAGATAAGGACCTTCTTCGCCGACCCAAACAGCCTTCCCACACATTCGTGAGGAAGCCAAACTTCCCAGATTAACCTTTGAGAAAAACTGAGATTCTGACGATTTGTTTAGGGCGTGTTTTGAACCTAGTCCAACGTGATGACCATATGCACAATGAAAAAGTGAACTTTTAACTTTTTATTCTAATTTTCTTTATTCTCTAACATAATTGGCTCTTCGATTAGCCCTTTTTTGTTCATGTTACGAAGCTAGCTCATCAATATTTAGTTTCACAACGTCTCAATAGTCTTTCGCTGCATCATTAATCGGGTGCGCAGGTTTAGGGCGCTTCGTCTCTAATATGTCACTTATAGGACGATGTGGTTCTGGTATGAGCCACAAAGTTAAGGAACTCAGGGCGATATTGGGGAATCAATTTTGAAGTACTGTTGATCACACGAGACTCAGGAGATGTTGGTTATGAACACTGATGCTTCAAAACGTTCGATGTATATCGACCCAGAGCATCTGAGCTGGGAGCCATCGACGTTCGATGGGATTGAGCATAAAATACTGTGGTCTGATTCTGAAACAGGCCGGTCCACAATATTATTTAAATTGGCCCCGGGGGCTGTAGTACCAGCGCATGAACATATGGATGTCGAACAAACCTGGGTTATCTCGGGAGATTTTGAAGATGAAGAAGGCGTTGCATTAGCAGGCCAATACATCTGGCGCCCTGCTGGTAACCGACATACAGCCCGAAGTCGCGATGGCGCTGTGATTCTTGGAATGTTTCTGGCACCCAACAAATTTGATATTGGCTCAAAGTTCTATACCGAAGATCCCTAAAAATATTTTGTCCAGATTGTGGGCTGAAGTGGAACTGTTTATGTTAACTAGTTAGTCAAGACGTCGAGGACGTTTCGCCATCCACCCTTGCCTGCAGAGCGGAAGAAGTCGGTGTAGCCGCATTGTGCGCAACTGACGTAATCAAACTTTTGGTTCTGCATATTTAAGTACCGAGACGCTCCATCTCCCGTAGTCCGAATGGTTCCGGTTTCGGCTTCTTGGCAATCACACTTTCCACATGACCACTGTTGTTTATCTGACATCTCTCCTCCAAATGTTTGTTTGTACTATTCCGATATGAAAAAATAAAAACATTAGTCCTAAAAAAATAGGCCGTATTTTATTATCTTAGGACACTTCGCTTCTCATATTTTACACATAGAGCGGTGAGATCAATAACCTTAAATTAGGGCCCGGTTTTGTATGAAAAATAACAAAAGGACCTCCCCGAAAGGAGGCACATTGTCAGACCATTCAGTTGTGCGTTAGTTACCCGGCGCTCTGTAGGAACCTGCACCTGCTGCGTCGAATTCCGCTGGGGTAATGATGACCGAAGCATCCTGTTCTACTACGGACCCGGTCGGCCCAACTGCTTTCCTGACCGCTGCCATCGTTTCAGCGTTTGCATTGTTGATAATCATCATGAAATCCCAATTGCTACCAGGCATGAAGTAATACGCTTCAAGCTCAGCGCCTGTCGAAGCGAACAATGCGCTGACTACTTTCTCTCGCCCTGTTGCTCATTCAGCTGCGAGTCCTTGCCACGCCTCAGCGCTGTACTTACCATGTAAAACCAGTTTTGGCATTTGATCCCCCTATTAGTTATCAAACCGGTGATTCCGGTGGCGCCGTTTTACCATAAATGAGATGAGAAACTTTTTGAGAGGTGCCCTGCGTGGCTTTGGTAGGACAGGGGCAACCACTCAAATTTTGTTGTTCCGGTTTAGATGGATGCGAAACGGGACAAGACGTTTGCATGGGTGAAGGCGCTAATTGTGCAGTTTTGGCAGCAAGCGGTGCATCCTTGTTTGCGATTTAAAGCTTTTACTTCTCGCGTGTCTGGAACAATTCTGATGGGGGTTGAACTGATAGTTGTCTAGTGTAAGCGAGCCCAGTCAGTTGGTACCTAGTGGCACTAACACACTTGTTTAAAGCAAAAACCTAAGTATGGATATTTTTAAGTTTTTGGATAAAAGGTATAGGGCTTGCAACAATATCTAGCAATCCCCCTTGAGAGCCCACTAAGTGCAGAAGGTGGTTGACAGTTGCGTCATCAACTATTTCTGTAACCGAGCCATCTGAGAATATCGCCGCTGTGAACGGATAGCGGTCACGAACCCACTGAATTAAATCCTGCGGGAAAGTCCTCCCATATCGCCATAAACAAAACGTATTAACTTCGAAAATAAGTATTGGCTTAAATTTAGAAAGAGTATTTTCGGCACCTAAAAGAACTGCCATTTCACTGCCTTCAACATCAATTTTTATGAAATCAACAGTCGGCAACGCTAGGTTTTCAACGGTGTCATCAATAGTTATGACATCAACTTCAACGGCTCCTAAATCATCAGCCAAAAACCCCCAACCGCTTCCATTCCCATCCTCATGGAACCTAAGTGAGCCGGCAGAAGATCCAACAGCTTTTTCTATTACCGTAATTTGTCCACCGTTAGAGAGACGAACTGTCTCCCGAAGTGAGCGGTGGACTGATGGTGCGGCTTCAAAAGCTATAACCCGGCCTTGGACAAAATATTTAGCCAACGCCGAGGTAACTCCTCCTATAGAGGCCCCAATGTCGAGAATAATCGGATTTGTTTTTAATAGACGAGTAGCAATCTCGACTGATGGTTCAAAGAGGCTGCGCTGTTCTAAACACTGCTGAAAGTAAAGATCATTTTGCTCGCCGGCGATAAGAACCTCAATACCTGAAACTTTTACCAACCCAGTTTCTAAATCACGAGCCATTAGTCTTATCGTACCTTTTATAAGGACAATACATAGGTGCTCTAAAACTGTTTGTTATTCAATTTGAAATCGTGGTGTGCAACAGCTGTGGCTAATCTAGAACCAATGGCTCGTGAAGAAAAAAAATGGGATTTTTGGATTGATCGTGGTGGCACCTTTACTGATGTAATTGGTCGCAGTCCAGATGGGGTGACTAATGCTTATAAGTTGCTCTCAGAAAACCCGTTGCACTATCCCGATGCGGTGATCGAGGGGATTAGATGCGTTTTAGAACTAGATCCAAGTGAACACATCCCGCTTGAGCAGATTGCTTCTGTCAAAATGGGTACGACGGTTGCCACGAATGCACTGTTGGAACGCCGAGGGGAACCAACACTCCTTGTTATAACTAAAGGTCTAGGAGATCTGTTACAAATCGGATATCAAACTCGGCCCGATTTGTTTGCGAAAGATATAAGACTTCCTGAGATGCTTTATTCGAGTGTTTTGGAAGTTGATGAGCGCGTAAGCGCAAATGGTGATGTTCTCCAACCACTTAATCAGTCCGAAATTGAAACTAGTCTCAGAGCGTCTTATGACCGTGGGATCAACGCTGTAGCGATTGTTCTTCTTCATGGTTATCTTTATGTTGCTCACGAAAAACAAATAGAGCAAATAGCCCGTCAAATTGGTTTTGAACAAGTCTCGGTGAGCCATCAAGTTAATCCATTAACAAAGATGGTCCCAAGAGGTGATACGACCGTTGTCGATGCGTACCTATCGCCGGTTTTGCGGCGCTACATTAGCCAAGTAGAAAATCAGTTGAAAGATAGTGAAAACAGTCCGGCATTGATGTTCATGCAATCAAATGGCGGTTTAACACAAGCAGACCAGTTTAAAGGTAAAGATGCCCTGTTGTCTGGACCTGCAGGTGGAGTAGTTGGAATGGTTGAGACAGCTCAGCTTGAAGGCTTCGACCATCTCATCGGTTTTGACATGGGAGGAACATCAACTGATGTAAGCCACTTTGCGGGAGAACTTGAAAGAAGCAACGAGACAGAAGTAGCAGGGGTTCGCGTGCGTGCCCCGATGATGGATATTAATACCGTTGCTGCGGGTGGGGGTTCAATAGTTTTTTTTGATGGGACCCGTCAGAGAGTAGGGCCTGCTTCCGCAGGCGCTCAGCCAGGACCGATGTGTTACGGAAATAATGGGCCATTAACTATCACTGATTGCAACGTAATTTTAGGCAAACTTCGACCTGAATACTTTCCGAAAGTTTTTGGTCCTAATGGAGATGCTCCATTGGACATTGAGGGAACCATAAAAAAGTTTGGATTATTAGAACAAGAAATATCAAAAGCCACAGGAAAAAAACAAGCAATAGGTGCCATTGCAGAAGGCTTTATTGAAATAGCTGTAGAAAATATGGCCAACGCAATAAAAAAAATTAGTGTCGAAAGAGGCCATGACGTTAGTACCTACACCCTTTGCTGTTTTGGAGGCGCTGGCGGTCAACACGCTTGTCTAATCGCTGACAAACTAGGAATACAAACAATTTTTCTTCATCGGTATGGAGGAGTGCTTTCTGCGTTAGGAATGGGCCTTGCAGATGTTCGTGACGTCAAAGAAAAATCAGTTGAGTCACCATTATCTCAAAAATTGATCTCTGACTTACAAGAGACATGGTTAGAGCTAGAGATGAAGGGACAAGAAACCTTAGCGAACCAGGGAATAGAGATGCCTAACATTGCGACCGTAAAGCGTTTAGCTATTCGATATGCAGGTTCTGATACAGCGATACACGTTGCATTTGGTAAGAAAGCTGAAATTATAGAAAGTTTTGAACGACTTCATCGAGCCCGGTTCGGGTTTATATCGCCAGAAAAAGAATTGATAGTTGAATCAATACAGAATGAAGCGTTAAGCAAAAAAAAATCTAATCTAAATATGAGCGACACAATTCAGCGAACCAATGAAGCCACAATAAATCACCCCATGACAATTGGTGGTCGAGTGGAAGAGGCACCATTTTTGTTTCGATCTGCTATGGCATCAGGTACACGAACGTCTGGCCCAGCTGTAATCATTGAAAAAAATGCAACGACTGTAGTGGAACCTGGTTGGCAAGCCGAGTTATCAGATACAGGATCTCTAATTTTGCATCGAATAAAAAAACAGACGGCAAATATTGATCTGGCGGTAGATGTTGACCCAATACAACTAGAAATATTTAACAACTTATTTATGAATATTGCTGAGCAGATGGGTGTTGTCTTAGAGAACACGTCGGTATCGGTCAACATTAAAGAACGGCTAGATTTTAGTTGTGCGATTTTTGATGCTGACGGAGAGCTAATTGCCAATGCTCCTCATCTACCAATTCATTTAGGTTCGATGAGCGAAGCGATTAAAACCGTGATTGCTAATAATCCTAATATGGTTGAAGGTGATGGGTTTGTTCTTAATGCTCCCTACAACGGTGGAACTCATCTCCCAGATATCACCGTTGTTAAACCAATATTTGATAAACACAGCAATGAGAAGCTTTTTTATGTGGCAGCCCGAGGCCACCATGCTGACATAGGGGGTGTAGTCCCTGGTTCTGCTCCCGCTGATTCAACAACAATTAACGAGGAGGGCATAGTCATAGACAACTTCAAACTAATTGAGAAAGATCGGTTTTTGGAAAATGAGATACGAGCGCTGCTAGGAGATGGACCCTGGCCTGCACGAAACATTGACTACAATATTGCGGATCTGAAAGCTCAAGTGGCTGCATGCGAGCGAGGGGCTTCTGAACTCCAGCGAATAATTAGTTACTACGGTCTAGAAGTGGTTCATGCCTATATGGAACATGTAAAAAATAATGCGGAAGAATCAGTTCGTCGCGTTATCGCCAAACTCGTTGACAGCAGTTTTACTTGTGAAATGGACGACGGAAATAGAATAGTTGTCAATATTAGTGTAGATCCCTTAGCAAGAAGTGCAAAAATAGATTTCACCGGTACGAGCGCCCAACATGCGGGCAACATGAATGCTCCACAAGCTGTATGCAGATCAGCAGTTTTGTATGCTTTTCGTCTCATGGTTGATGACTCAATCCCGCTGAATGCTGGCTGTTTAAAGCCGCTAGAAATAGTTATTCCGGATCCATCGCTAATAAGTCCTCATTTCCCTGCAGCTGTTATTGCTGGCAACGTAGAGACAAGCCAATTAATAGTTGACACATTGCTGGGGGCGATGGGAGTGATGGCTGGTTCCCAAGGGACAATGAATAACTTCATTTGGGGTAATGATGACCACCAATACTACGAAACTATATGCGGTGGGGCCGGAGCTACCGCCAACCACGCTGGCGCCTCGGCAGTGCACACTCATATGACCAATACTCGCCTGACTGATCCTGAGATAATGGAGATACGACATCCAGTTCGTCTTGAACATTTTCGGATCAGACGAAACTCTGGTGGTGACGGTAAAAACCCAGGTGGTGACGGAGTTAGCCGGCGAGTTAAGTTTCTAGAACCGATGACGGTAAATATTCTGTCTTCCAGACGAAAAATCGCGCCCTATGGTGCAGCCGGTGGAGAACCAGGCCAGACAGGAACTAATATTCTTATACCTTTGGAGGAAGAGCAATTGCTCTTAGGAGGATTTGCTCGATTCGAGGTCCAAGCAGGTGATTCTGTTCAGATAGACACACCGGGTGGTGGTGGGCACGGCTTAAAAGCTATAGGAAATAAGAATTAAACCTTTCCATTTATGATTGCAGAACTAACTAGTAAACGCTATGGAAAAGTTTGATGATTTGGCTATCGCATCTAAACAGTGGGATAACTATGGAATTTGTTTTTCGTAGCCCCTAAATTATGCAGACTTACAACCGCCAATCTACGCTGATTGATCTACGTGGTTCAGGGAGAAGCGAATGCCCCACCCTATTCAGACAAAAAAACGAATGAATTTAGTTGAGCAGATATCTCAGCTCGCACCAAGCTTTTCTTCGCGATCAGCACAATATGATCGAGACGCTACTTTTCCTTATGAAAATTGGACAGAGCTCGCAGCAGAAGGTTTCCTTGGCCTCTGTGCACCAAAAGAATACGGTGGGTATGAAGCGGATTTCGTTGGGTACGCTCTCGTGTCTGAAGAACTTGCGCGTGCCTGTCCCACTACTGCCTTGACGTTCAATATGCACACCGCAACAGCATTACTTGCTGGTTGGATTTCTGAGGAACTAGATTTTAATAATGAAATGAAGCAACACCTTGAGCGCACTCGCCCGGCGTTATGGGAAGGAATGTGCTCTCAACATCTTATTCACTCGCAACCTTTCTCAGAGGGCAGAACTCCCGGAAATGCGTCACCTGTGAATACGATTGCAGTGCCAACAGCTGGCGGGTACAGGGTTACAGGAAAAAAAATATTTGCGTCTTTAAGTGGTGCAGCTGACATCCATAATGTGGTTGCGATCGTTGAAGGTGATAAGAGACTGAGGCTTCTTGGAGTGCCAGCTGGTAGTGATGGCCTATCTATTGAAGGTGTGTGGGACCCATTAGGGATGAGGGGAACAGATTCACGAAATTTGATAATGAATGACGTCTTTGTCCCAGGTGACAATGAAGTTGTCCCACCTGGTGCCTTTGATGCAATGAGTCAACGATTCCCGTACTTCTACATGACGTTGAGTTTCAGTTACTTGGGTCTTATGAAAGCTGTTATAGACACCACCGGTGAGTATCTAAGAGGGGAGCATGGGGTGGAATCTCGAAAAGATAACCATGTAAAACAAGCCGGTTGGGCAGGCATGCAACTCAAGTATGACCAAACGCAAGCTCTTATGTACCGAGTGTTAGAAGAGGCATCTGTAGACCCTTCACCAGCAGCGTTGAGAAGAGCTTGGTCAGCGATGGTTACTACTATGGAAGGCGCTCCAGCGATTGCTTCCGAGGCAATCCGTATATGCGGAGGCAGATCGATGCTTCGTCCAAGTAAATTAGAACAGCATTATCGCGATGCCCGGTGCGGTGCCACAATGCTTCCGTGGAGTGTAGAGGTTTGTTTGGATCGTCTTGGACGAGCTGGTTTGTATTGAAATTTTGGTTAGGTGGGTTTTCAACTAAGAATTTGTCGCGTTTGGGATTAATGTGTTCAAGTGAGAAAAATTCATCATTTTGTTGGCGGTCAGAACCAAATAGGAACTAGTGGCCGTGTCCACAACGTCTTTGATCCATCAAGCGGTCTGGTACAAGCTGAGGTCGATTTAGCATCGCTCGATGAGGTCAACGAGGTAGTGACGGTAGCTCAAGAAGCAGCATTATTGTGGAAAGAAAGCTCATTGACGCAACGCACTCAAATAATGTTTACGTTTCGAGAAATTCTTTCAGCACGTGCAAATGAGCTAGCTAAAATCGTTAGTAAAGAACATGGCAAAGTGATTTCAGATGCTTTTGGTGAGGTATCACGCGGCATCGAAAATGTTGAATTTGCCTGCGGTATTGGCCAGCATTTAAAAGGGGAAATAAACGAGCAAGTTTCAGCAGGGATAGAGGTGTATAGCTTGCGGCAACCTTTGGGGGTTGTGGCCGGAATTACCCCATTTAACTTTCCAGCCATGGTCCCGTGTTGGATGTTTGCTACAGCAATAGCTAGCGGGAACACGTTTATTTGTAAACCTTCAGAGCGTGACCCTTCAGCCTCAATGCTTATCGCTGAATGGTTCAAAGAGGCAGGACTGCCTGATGGAGTGTTTAACGTACTTAATGGTGACAAAGTTGCTGTAGATGGGTTGATAGACCATCCAGGGATATCGGCAATAAGTTTTGTGGGTTCTACACCAATAGCGCGGTACGTCTATGAACGTGGGACTCAGGCGGGGAAGCGGGTCCAAGCTTTGGGAGGAGCGAAGAACCACATGCTTGTTTTACCCGACGCCGATATTGAAATGGCTGCTGACGCAGCAGTAAGCGCTGCATATGGATCAGCTGGTGAAAGATGTATGGCGATAAGCGCGGTAGTGGCAGTAGGGAGTGCTGCTGATGAGATAGTCGAAGCAATTGCAAGTCGGATCCCCAATGTGAAAATCGGACCAGGCGATGCACCCGACTCAGAAATGGGACCTTTAATTACAGCAGAACATAGAGATAAGGTTGCCGCGTATGTGACTCGAGCTCGTGATGCAGGAGCTGTAGTAGTGGCAGATGGAGCAGATCGAGATCTTCCTGAAGCCGGATTTTTTTATGGACCGACCTTGCTAGATCAGGTAACGCGAGATATGGAGTGTTACCGAGATGAGATATTTGGTCCTGTTCTCAGTGTGGTGAGAGTAGCGACATTCCAAGAGGCGATTGCACTTATCAATTCAAATCCCTACGGCAATGGAACGGCGATATTCACCCGTGACGGAGGAGCAGCACGTAAATTCCAACACGAAGTAGAGGTAGGCATGGTAGGAATTAATGTACCGATTCCAGTACCCGTTGCATATCATTCTTTTGGCGGCTGGAAAGCATCACTTTTTGGTGACGCACATATGTATGGCCCTGAAGGGGTTAGATTTTTCACGCGAGCGAAGGTTGTAACAGCGCGATGGCCGGACCCGGGGACGAGTAGCGTTGACTTGGGATTCCCGCGTAATTAATAACCAGTTCTCATGGTCAGTTTTTTTGGAGAACATGAACCACGCATACTGCTCCAATACCAACCATGTGGGCTAACGCGGTTTGAGCGTTTGGTTGCTGGCGGACCCCTGCTTCCCCGCGTAGCTGACGGGTGATTTCAGCAACCTGTCCGACCCCGGTTGGACCAATAGGGTGACCCATAGCCAAAAGCCCTCCGGAAGGGCTAATCGCGCATTTACCGCCAATGTCTAGGCTTCCTGATTGGATGAGAGAAGCTGTTTCGCCAGGCTTGGTTATGCCAAGTGCTTCGGCATATAAAAGTTCTTCAATAGAAAAAGCATCATGGACTTCTAAAACATCGATGTCCGAAGGCTCGACAGATGATTGCTCAAAAGCAAGCCGAGCTGTTTCAGCAGTTAGAGCGGCATCAATCCCTTCACCGGGTGAATACAAACCTTCGGTTTGAGTGACCGACGAAAGTATTTTGACTGACCGCCTTTTATCAATTCCAAGCTTTTTAATTCCTGCGTCAGAAGCCAAAATTACCGCAGCGGCTCCTTCCCCAACAGGACAACATTGAAGCCGAGTAAGCGAACCTGAAATAGGCTCACTCATTATCTCTTCAAGAGATCGATGCTTTTGACGCTGCGCATATGGGTTGTTAGCTCCATTTCTGTGGTTCTTAAACGCAACAGCTGCCACCTGCTCGGGCTTGGTCCCATGCAGATGCATGTACTCAGAAGCCAAAAGAGCGAAATGAGTGAATGGAACTATAGCTCCAGCTTCGAGATTATTGATTCCGGCTCGTGCCGGTGCAGCTCCTAAACCACCGGACTGTTTGTCTACTCCCAAAGCCAAAGCGATATCTGATCTTCCAGAAGCAATTTCTAAAGAAGCTACAGCAACCGCCGATGATCCGCTGGCAGAGGCATTTTCAACTTGAGTCATCGGAATCCCTGTAGCTCCGAGCCGGCTTAACATGATTCTGCTAGCGCCCATTCCTAACATTGCTGTGCCTGTATAGGCAACCTCGATGCTGGGCCAACCTATTGCGGCATCCTTCAGAGCCTCACGAGTAGCAGCCAATCCAAGTGAAACGTAGCTTTGCGAACTTGTTCGTTGATATTGGTGAAACCCAATGCCGACGACGTAGACAGGATTGTCAGTCAAGATATTTTTGGCCATTGCTAAACCAACCTGAAACGTAAATCAGCCCATGAAATGCCCTCTGAGTCAGGCTTACTAGTAACGATGATGCCTTTCACGAGTGACCCAACTTTTGGGTTGTTGCCTTCGATAATTCCCTTAATCAATGGGCCTTCAGACAAATTAATCACGGCGACGTTAAAGGGAACTTCGGGTTGCGGGTTGTGGTGCCGATGAACGGTAACCACTGCCTGGATGGAGCCTGTTGGTGAAAACTCATACGAATCTAATTCCTCGCTTGTCGATCCGCAGTTTTCACACCCATATGGGTCTCTTGGAAAAGTAAGATAATCGCAGAGTCTGCAAATCCCTCCGACAATCAGAGGTGGATCAACGAGTTTGAGAAGATCTGGGTAGCGAGAACGCAATATAGTCATGATGCCTCCAACTAGAAGATAGTCATAAAATCAGTCGTGTTAATGCCGTAGTCAGAGCAGCAATGGTTACAACTGCTGCCATTGGCCAGTGGCGCCAACAACAAAACGCTGCAGCGATAATGCCAACCACTCGAGCATCTATTTGTAATTCCCCTTGGTGGGTGAATGTTTGCAAAGCTATTACTGCACATAAAATAGCGACTGGTATATAGCTAAGTACGATGATCCAAGGACCGGAGAGTCGCTTAGAACTGGTTGAGGTCATACCTAAAAGTCGCTGACCGTAAACACCAGCAGCGATAAAGAAAAGTGCTCCCCAGGTCAACATAACGTTTATTGGAGATCTTTGGGAGGAGTGTTTTGTTTGCGGAATCCGAAGAGCGCAGTGAAACCTGCTAAGAGAATCGGTAGGCCACCGGGAACGAATTCCACAGTCCCCAGAGCGATTGCGGCCCCAGCTAATCCGACGATTTTACTAAGCCCGTGGTCTAACTGACGCCATAATAGTGCAACAAATAAAGCTGGGAACATAACGTCTAGTCCTAGCGCTAGAGGGTCAGAAATAATATTGCCGACGAAGACTCCGATAGCGGAACCTAGCCACCAAGGTATTACGAGCCAGAGTGACAACGAAACGTATACGCGTTGTAGGTCGTTATCTTTTTTTTCACGAAGAGCCAGAGACACATTTGGGTCAAAACAACTATAAGCGGCAAATATTCTTTTTTTGCGTGATGACCAAAGACGAGGAGCGATAGTAGCGGCGAGCAGACCAAACCTAGTGCTAACTACCCAAGAGCTAAGAACTCCAGTTGCAGCGCTTCCTCCTGAAGCGGTTGCAGATGCAAAGGCTAATGTGGCCGTTGCTGAATTTACTATGAGAGCAGCTGCCACAATCAACCACGGATCAGTCCCAGCGGTGCGGTGAACAATTGAGACTGTTATAGCTACTGTGAAGTAGGTGAGACCGATCGCCCACGCTTCCCCGCGAACTAATTGAGTCCCAGTTGGTATTTGCTGCACATTACATACTGTCAGAAATTACAGGTAGTGGGCAAAGTCTTACTGGGTTCTAACATAGTTTGGCCTTGATTTTTGCAGTCTGCCCTTTGGAAGTAGCCCGTAGCGTTGCAGCAAGACGAGCGCGCTATTCATACATTCTCTAGTAGAGGGTTGATGAGCTAACATATTGCTACTTTTGTCGCTAAGAGCTATTCCTCTTTTGAAGCAAAGTTACCGATGGCTAATTCAAGAGGAATTAAAAAAGAATAAAGATCCTTTCGCGAATAAGACATTGAAGTGTTATTTGGCCATATTATTACATATGAGTGAAGTTGTATGGAGTGAAGCCCCCAGCCTCCAGCGTCCGCTTCTAGTGGTCGCATTTCAAGGTTTATTTGATGCTGGTGAGTGTGCGACCGGGGCAATTGATTGGATAATCAACCATCACAAAGCGCGTCGTATCGCTCACATTGATCCGGAAGAGTTTTACGACTTCCAAGAAGTACGACCAGAAGTACAGATCAACGAAGAGGGTGATCGCTTAATTCGATGGCCTTCGTTGGACGTTCATGTAATCGAAAACAATTTGTCGCATGACCTGGTTCTATTGCAAGGGATTGAACCAAGAATGCGATGGCGAACGTTTTGTGAGTCAGTAGTAGAAATTGCGACCGATACTAATTGTGAAATGGTTGTAACCCTTGGAGCTATGGCTGCTGGTGTTCCCCATTCAAGGCCTTCAGAAGTAAAAGGCAGTGCAGCAAATTCTGAGCTGGCGCAACGCCTTGGGTTGGATCGACCAAGTTATCAAGGGCCTACTGGGATAATAGGGACGTTACATGATTCGCTAGACAGAGCTTCGTTGCCCGTGGTTTCCTTAAGAGTTGGTATACCTCATTATGTTGCCGGGCCTCCAAATCCAAAAGGCACTCGTGCTCTTCTCCAAGAATTTGAGCATGTGACAGGAGTCTTAACGGGGTACAACGACCTTGATGTCAGCTCGCTTGAATGGGAAGAGCGTGTAGCTGAAGCTGTTTCGCAAGACCCAGAAATAATGGACTATGTCCGTCAACTTGAAGAAGAAGTTGAAAGGGCATCTGAAACAGATCTCCCAACTGGTGATGACCTTGCTGCTGAATTTCAAAAGTTTCTGCGAGAACAGCGCGACGAATAAAATTAAGTTAAATGTTTGTTGATTGTTGCCGAAGAAAATGATCGGCCAATACTAAACAAACCATTGCCTCAACCATAGGAACGGCTCTAGGTAGAACACATGGATCATGTCGACCTTTCGCCTCAAGAATTTGTGAATTATTTTCTCTATCTACTGTCACTTGTGGTGAACTAATTGTCGCAGTGGGTTTAAAAGCAACACGAACAAGTAAGTCTGCTCCATTGCTAATTCCTCCTTGAATGCCACCACTATTATTAGTAGTGGTTTTAGGCATTCCTTCTGGTCCTGGGATAAAAGGGTCATTGTGCTCTCGACCAGTCATCAAGGTACCAGCGAAACCGCTACCAATTTCTATCCCTTTAGCTGCGGGGAGAGACATTAATCCGCCAGCTAAATCCGCATCTAATTTGTCAAAAACTGGTTCACCCAAACCGGGAATCATTGATCTTGCTACGCAAGTTACGATGCCACCCAGAGAATTGCCATCACGCCTCGCTAAATCAATAGCCTCAGTGATTTTAGATGCGGCATCAGGGTCAGGGCATCTAGTTGGGTCTGCTTCTACATCGGCACGCGTGAATGAATTTAAATCAATCTCAGCCTGAATTGAAGCAACTGAAGTAACACAGCCCAGTACTTCTATCCCAGCTGCTTTTTCAATTATTTTTCTAGCAATTGCTCCAGCAGCCACGCGCCCGATTGTTTCACGGGCAGAAGCCCTTCCACCGCCTTGCCAATTACGTATCCCGAATTTTGCTTCGGTGGTGTAGTCAGCATGGCTTGGACGGAAAACATCTCGCATATTGTCATATGCACCTGGCCTGGCATCGGTATTCATGACGAGCATGCCAATTGGTGTTCCCAAGGTAAGACCTTCGAAGAGCCCAGAAAATATTTGAACACGGTCGGCTTCTTGACGCTGTGTCACTAAACGACTCTGTCCTGGTCTTCTGCGATCAAGCTCCGTCTGTATTAATGCTTCATCCAACTCAAGCATCGGTGGACAGCCATCGACTATTACCCCTACGCCGCCGCCATGAGATTCACCAAAAGTGGTGACTCGAAATCGTTCGCCAAAAGAATTACCGCCCATCTTTAAAGAGGGTAGAGGCCATGAGGCCATTCGGTGAACCGAATTAGATACTTAGTATCAAAGGAACTAGAGTATTTAGCGGCCATTATGGCTAGATGACCGTTACTCAAGCGATAGTTATTGTTGGCGCCGGTCTTATTGCAGGCATAGTGAATGCAATGGCGGGTGGAGGTTCGTTGCTGACGGTTGCCCTGTTGACTATCTTCGGCGATCTACCTGGGCTTGTGGCCAACGGTACTAATCGGGTTGGTGTCGCCGTTCAAAACATTGCGTCTGTTGCTGGATATAGGCGTGGAGGGATCTCAGGCTTATCGCGAGCGACACCAGTGTTGATCCCAATAATTATTGGATCAATCTTTGGTTCATTAGTTGTCTCTAGCCTTACGAGCGAAAATTTTGAACGTGTATTTGGTGTTTTGATGCTGCCTATTTTATTTTTGAGCCTTCGACCGCCAAAGGTCTCGAGTGTCCAAATCATCTGGCGGCCTATTACTACATATGTAGTTTTTTTTGCGATAGGCGTCTATGGAGGAGCATTCCAAGCCGGAGTAGGTTTGATTTTAGTAGTTGCTCTAGCCCGGTCCGGACTCGATCTAGTTAACGCAAACGCAGTGAAAGTATTTGTAATTTTAGTTCTAACGTTTTTTGCACTACCGGTCTTCATAATACGAAACCAGGTGGATTGGGGTTTTGCGGCGGTGCTTGCTTTAGGTTTTGCTCTCGGAGGCTGGATCGGAGCACGTATCGCAGTGGAAGGCGGGGATAGAGTAATTCGACCCGTTCTCATCATTTCGGTAGTTGCCCTAGCGTTAAGAATGATTGGTGTGTTTTAGAGATCATTTGTTTTTTACGACATTGATGGCCAGCAGTCTCTAGCCTCTTCCTATGATCTTTGATTTGGATACAGATCGTGTAAAAAACAGACCAGGTATTAAGTGGCAACGTCACGGACCTGATGTCATGGCAGCCTGGGTAGCTGATATGGACGTCGAAGTTCCTGATTTCATTATTGACGCAATAAAAAAACGAATCGATACCGGTGGCTTAGGTTACGATTTTTATGATGAACCGATACCGGTGATTGAAGCTTTTGTTAATCGAATGCAGGCCAAATTTAATTGGGAAATTTCTGGTGATGATGTTCTTCGCCAACACGACGTCGTGCAAAGTCTTCAATGGGCCATCAATGTCTTAACCGAACCAGGTTCGGGTATTGTGCTCCAAACTCCTGCTTACCCTCCCTTCTATAAAAGCATTGAAGATTTAGGGCGAACAATGATCTCAAATCCTCTTCGGGTTAGCGATGAAGATGGTTGGCAACTTGACCTCGATCATTTAGGCGAAGTGGCTTCAAAATCTAATGTCAGAACATTGATATTATGCCACCCTCATAATCCTTGTGGGGTTGTGTTCAGCGAAAGTGATTTACAAGCCATTTATTCAATCGCTGAAGAAAATGACTTGTTAGTTATTTCAGATGAGATTCATAGCGATATTGTCTACGAGCCGAACAAGCACATACCAGCTGCATCTATTAACGATATCGCTAAACAAAGAACTGTGACTGTTACTGCAGCGACTAAGACGTTTAATATTGCTGGCCTGCGAATGGCGTTTATGCACACGGCTTCTGATGAACATGGACCGCTCTTGAAAGCAATTCCTCCGCGTCTTTTTGGAGGCATAAACGGTTTGGGACAGATTGCCACGGTTGCTGGATGGGAACATGGTGATGCTTGGATTTCGGAGCTGTTATCGGGACTCGACCGAAATCGTCAAATGCTGTCGGAACTAATTGATGAACATTTACCCGGAGTTATTTACCACCAGCCAAAAGCCACTTATTTATCTTGGTTGGACTGTAACAATCTCGGATTAGGCGATGATCCAGGTTCGGTGTTTCTGGAAAAAGCTAGCGTCCGACTTAACCCTGGGCTTGATTTTGGAGAAAGTGGCGCTGGGTTTGTTCGGTTAAATTTTGCAACCTCACCGGAGCTGCTTACAAACACGCTAGAACGAATGGGCTCAATACTTTAATTATCTAATGATTCGTTTTCGCCATGGATCGCCTGTCGCCGAAGAAACAGTGGATATCCAATAATGCCTACTCCAAAAAATAACAACCATTGGATGGCGTATGCGAGATGTGGCCCGTTATTACTTGATGGCGGTTCTAGAAGAAATACATTTTCTACAATAGGATCTGCATTCATAAGCTCTAAATAGTGCGGAGCTAGATTAATTGCAGTCTGTTTATCAATACGAGCAACGTCAACTCGAGCCATAGTTTCGAGTTGACCCTTTTCAGCATCTTTTGGCCCAATGGCACCTCGTTTTTGAGTAAGCCGTGCTCTTGCTGTCAAAACAACTTTGCCCTTTGGAACAAATGGATTGGGAGACACACACTCCGTGTCTTGTAACCAACCAACGATTACAACGATTGCTTCTTGTGGTTGAACCATTACTGGAACTGCTAAATGGCAACCACTGAGTTCTTGATAACTCCGATTACGAATTAAAACAGCGTCCTCTGGCATCCATGAGCCATGGCCCTGGAAGATACGATATTCGAGACGTTTTGTTTCTGTAGAGCTAAACGTTTCCAGCGGAAGTGTCTTGCTTCCTATCTGAGTTGTGATCGTGTTGTTCAGTTCGACACGCTTGTCGTGACGTTCAAGCTGCCAGAAACCGGCGAAAATAAAAACTGTTAGGAGCAAACCAGTAAGCAAATGAGCAATTATCCACTTTGGCTGACGAACAAATTCGTACACGTACCTAAACCTAGCGGTGCTTCGCTACTCAGCAGCGCAAGTGGTGCTCTCTCGTTATTTTGGAAACTAAAAACCAGAACTACTTCTAGTGATGAAATATTGTTGAGTTGTTGGAGATAAATGGCTTCCAATGCTGACCATATTCAAAATCTAGTAAGTCTCTTTATTACTTAATTTCTACTTGAGTTATGGACCCCGCTGGCTCGAATCCAAGAATTTGACCGAGAAAAGAGAGCTCAGACTCCAAAGCTTTAGCAATATTTTCAGCTTGTCTAAATCCGTGACCCTCCCCCTCGAAGAGTAAATATGAATGCGGAATATTTGCTGAAGCTAAGGAACTTACAAGGGACTCTGCTTGGGCTGGCGGCACTACGGCGTCTTCACTCCCTTGTAAAATAATCATTGGTGTAGACAACAAATGTGTGTGATGGATGGGTGAGCGTTCTATATAAATGTCTGATTTCTCGGGCCACGGACCAATCAGAGAATCAAGATACTTTGATTCAAATTTGTGGGTGTCTCTGGCTAATGTTTCTAAATCAGCGACGCCGTATCTGCTAATGCCGGCTGCAAAAATATTATGCCAAGTCAGCGCGCAAAGAGTCGTGTATCCGCCAGCCGAACCACCTTTAATGATTAAGCGGTCTCTATCGGCGAACCCATTTTTCGCAAGATGTTTAGCAGCTTCGACACAATCTTGTGTGTCGGTAATACCCCAGTTGCCGTTTAGACGATTTCTGTACTCAGTCCCAAAACCTGTGCTACCTCCGTAGTTGACATCAACAACAGCAAAACCTCGATTAGTCCAGAACTGAACAGCAGGATCAAATGAAGAACGAGCACTGCTTGTTGGACCACCATGGCTTAAAACAATTAAAGGCGGTAGTTCATTTAAGGACTGAAAACGTTGGTTTTTGGGTTCAAAATAAAAAGCGTGAGCTTCCAGATTGCTACCAGAACTAAATGAAATTGGTTTTGGCTTTGAGATATTGCCGGTGTCTAAAATTGAGGGCTTCTGATTATTTAATATCTCGGTCTTACCATCTTTACTGATTACGACGACTACCGAAGACGCTGTCCAACTTGCGGCGACTGTCACTGCCCGACCATCAGATAAAACATCAAGTCGTCCGAATTCAGTAAAGTCTGTCTCTAACTCATTAAGTTTGTTTTCTTCAATGAAACCTATGTGACCGATGCCATGGTCTACCCAGGTGCACCAAATATGGTCATTGCCCCACTGATACGTGCATTGGGCAAAAACCCAGCCTGGGACACCGAATTCGCTTGAATAATCAATTACGGGAGTTGAACTTTTGTCGTTGATATTGACACTGTGAATATTCCAAAATCCAGTCTCATCGCTTACTACGTGCAACTGACCTGCTGGACTCCAGCGCGGTTGCTGGAAGGCGAACCCTTCTAGCACGATTTGGTCGTTTACAACTTCATTTTTTTCGAGATCGATTACTCGTAAAAACGTCTTATCCCATGGCATCAATGGATGATCCCAAGCAATGTATGCAATTTGATTTCCATCTGGGCTGCAGACAGGCGATGAATAGAAGTCATGGCCTTCAGCAATTATTTTAAACGATCCATCTGAGTCAATCAAAATAAGCGAATTGGTTGGTTCATTACCCTTGTGATCGTGATCTTCAAAAACCCAAATAGTCGAAATCTCATCAGTTAGTAAGCACGGATCAGCGTATCTATAACCACATTTAATGCTTGGTTCTCTGGTTAGCGGATTCGAACTACCATTGGAGAAATTGTAAAGGCGCTGGTCATCGAATAACGCTCCGATTACTCCAAGTTTTGTTGGTATCCATGCACCTCCGCCGTATTCGTGAACCGAAGATCTTACATTTGACTTAGAGGGCCCTAAATCAGTTGCTTTACCATTTGCGAAATGGACTATTGCGGTTCTTCCCGATTCGGTTGGTCTTCCTTCCGTCCAAAAAATTTGGTCTTTGAAGACCCGCGGTTCGGCTAATCGTATAGAGGAAACCGCTAAGTCTTCTGCGCTTAATGAAGAATTCCATGTCCCAAAGGGAGCAGTAATAATTTTTCTGTTATTTGTCATATGGGTTAACCAACGAGGATGCTTTGCATCTAATTTCTATAGTGATTGAGCGGGGCAAGTTCATATTATTACAGAGTAACTCTTAAATTTTTGCCGCCGGTTTAAGCTGCAACTATGCGGTTGCACTGAGACGTGCGCCATGGGTTTCCCACCAATCAGTGCGCTCCTAGTGGACCGAGAGAGATCCCACCGAGTCCCTTGGTTCAAGCTATTTTTCGTCAAATGCGGAGACAATGCGCTCTACTTCTGTTTGGGCAGCAGCTAGGCGGTCTCGACAAAAATCTATTAGTTCTGCTGCTTTTTGCACATCGGTAGCTAGCCGATCAATATCAACGTTTTCTGTATCGAGCGAACGTAAAATTTCTTCGATTTCTGAAATAGCGTTGACATAACTTTGTTCATCGTTTGTCACTGGGTCTCCTTTCGAGAACTCGTTGTAACTTGACTTGAAATTGTTGCGCCAAAAGTTTCGGTGATGAGCTGAGTACCGGGAGGTGCGTCATCTTTTAGAATAGATCCATTTTCGTCACGTGTAATTGAGAACCCACGACGAAGAACTTGGAGAGGGTGGAACGCTCGTTGAAGATCAGTAGCCGCTTGAACTCGTTTTTTGGCTTGTTCTAATGCCCGATTCGAAAATCGGGTGAGAGCAGTTGAAAATTCGGCTAATCGATCATCTTGTGTTTGTATAACGGTTCTGGCCTTCGCAATTCGACCGCCACTATTTTCGAGTGTTTCATTAGCTCGAGCAAGGCGTTGTTGAGCTTTGTTAGCTATAGAAGAGCTTAAGCGGCCAAGAAAAACCTCAAAATTGTTAACTTGTTCGATAAGGGCGACTGCGCATGCTGTGGGAGTTTTTACTGATGTGTGAGCGACTTCATCAGTTATTGAACGATCGGTTTCGTGCCCTATCCCCACAAAAACTGGTTTAGGGCAGTTAGCAATAGCTCTGGCTACACTTTCGAGATCGAAGGCAAGCAGATCAGTTTTGGCACCTCCACCGCGCACCACGGCGATGACATCAACTTCCTCATGAGCAATGGTTTCAAGGGCGTTAACTATTGCTGACTCGGCTTCTGACCCCTGGACTCTCGCATCAACGAGAATAATCTTAAAGGGGTAGCGGCTAGTCAGTAGCTCATTGACGAAATCGTTATATGCTGCGCTACCATCTGAGGTGACTAAGCCTATTCGAAGTGGAAGCATTGGAAGAGGAAGGCTCTTATTAAGCTCTAATAGACCTTCAGATGCCAATGTTCGAAGAACCTGATCTCGTTCTGCTGCCAAGTGTCCGAGGGTATATTGAGGGTCTACTCCAGACATGATGAATTGGATACGGCCTTGAGGCGCGTAGTAGCTTACACGTCCTCGAATACGGACCTCAATTCCATCCTCAAGTGTAAGGTTTCCTAGTTTTTTTAAAACTGATTGAATGCTGTTCAGTTGGCCCTTGAATGCAACAATCGACATTTTGCTGTTGGCTTTGCGATTCGTGGCTTCTGGCTCGATGAGATCAAAGTAGAGGTGCCCAGCTTGTGAGCGTGTTAAGCCAACGATTTGTCCTCTGACCCAGATTTCTTCCGGGAAAAGATTTTGAAGCCCTACTGAAATAGACTTACAGAGTTCGTCAACGGTCCAAGTTGATACGGCCATTGCTTAATTTCCCGAAAGAGTCTGATGGAAATCTGCATATAGGCCACCAGTGGTGATCAGATGACTATGTTGCCCCTTTTCGACTACGGAGCCATCGTCAATAACGACAATTAAATCGGCATTACGCACTGTGGACAGACGATGAGCAATCACCAGAGAGGTTCGTCCTGAGAGGGCCTTGTCAAGCGCTTGTTGCACCAGGAGTTCATTTTCGGCATCAAGGTGGCTTGTTGCTTCATCCAAAATCACGATTGAGGGGTTTTTTAGTAACACCCGAGCGATAGCGAGTCGTTGCTTTTCGCCGCCCGATAGTCGGTAGCCGCGTTCTCCTACTACGGTTTCGTATCCATCAGGCAGAGCAGCTATGACATGATGGATTTGAGCAGAACGGCATGCCTCTTCGAGCTGCATAGTTGATGCTGATGGGTCGCTATATCTGAGATTAGCTGCCACGCTTTCATGGAATAGATGAGGATCTTGAGTCACAACTCCGACATTTTTTCGAAGTGATTCTTGAGTAATAAACCTAAGGTCTCGGTTATCAATTTTTATGGATCCTGAGCTGACTTCGTACAGCCGAGGTAACAACGAAGCTAATGTACTTTTACCAGCTCCAGAAGGGCCAACAAGCGCCGTCATGGTCCCTGGTAAAAGAGTTAATGAAATGTCATGAAGAACTTCATCTCCAAGTTCGTTCCCGTTGCCGTTTCCGCCTAGAGATACTGATGCGGCGTTAGAAGTAGGGTACGCAAAATGAACGGCCTCGAATTTGACTTCGCCCGCAACTTTGTCAATATCCAAGGCTTCTTTGGAGTCTCTTATTCCTTGCGGGGTATCAAGCACTTCGAATACACGTTCAAAACTTACTAGAGCTGTCATGATGTCGACTCGAGCACCGGTTAAAGCTGTTAACGGCTGGTAGATAAGAGGAACGAGAGCTGCGAAAGTAACTAATTGCCCTGTTGATAAGTCTCCGTTTATTGCGAAATTGCCACCAACGAGATATATCAACGCGGTGCCAACTGCCCCAACTAGACCTAGAGACAGCATAAAAGCTCGTCCATACATAGCGCTTCGAATTCCTAGGTCTCTAACTGCTGCTGCACGGTGTCGAAAGGTTGTTGCTTCTCGATCGTGATTACCAAAAAGTTTGACGAGTTGAGCTCCTGATACTGAGAATCTCTCAGTCATCGTTGAGTTCATTTCAGCGTTTCTGTCCATCTGCTCGCGCGCTATATTAGACAGTTTTTTGCCGACTCGTTTCGCCGGCCAAACAAAAAGAGGGAGTAGCAGAAGTGCTAAAAATGTTAGTCTCCATTCCAATATAAACATCGTTACCAATGTGCTAACTGCCACGATTAAGTTAGAAAGAATGGTTCCTAACGTTCCAGTCACAGCTCTTTGAGCTCCGATAACGTCATTATTCAGTCGTGAAACAAGTGTCCCAGTTTGGGTATGGGTAAAAAAAGCGAGCGGCATTCGTTGCACATGATCAAAGAGCGTTGCTCGAAGATCGTGGATAAGACCCTCGCCGACTTGTGCGGACAACCAACGTTCAACGATAGCAAAAAGTGCTTCAATCAATGCCGCAGCCACTGTCAGTAATGCAAGGGTTGTGACTAATTTTTGATTGCCAGGAATTATTCCATCGTCAATGATACGTCCAAAAAGAATTCTGGGAACTAGTTGAAGGAGTGCTTGAACGGTTATCGCACTAACGAATAGGCTAATCATCCATTTATAAGGTGCTGCAAAAAGCCAAATCCGTTTGGCCCCAATGCGACTTATGCCTGACGGTTCAGGTGCGTTTGGATCTCTTAGCAAGGCGTGGGGGTGCATTGGCTGCATAACCATGAGGCTAGGCGTAAGGCACTACAGCTGGTGCAAGATTGTGGAATAGATCATGTTCGGCTTTGCCTCAAGCTCGCTAGAGTCATCAGTGGAAGGTTGCCAGAGCGGACGAATGGGGCGGCCTCGAAAGCCGTTGTGGCCTTAGGGTCACCGTGGGTTCGAATCCCATGCCTTCCGCCACATGATTGTTGCCGGGCGAAAGCCCGGCAACAACTGCAGAACGAGCAAATTATTATCGTCTCTCAGAGAAAAAGTCGGTCATAATTTTACCGCATTTTTCAGCTAGAACTCCACCGCTGACCTCGCATTGGTGGTTAAGACGTGGATCGACGAGAAGATTATACAGAGTGGCAGCTGCACCTGCTTTTGGGTCGTATGCGCCAAACACCACACGACCAACCCGAGCATTAATAGCTGCACCGGCACACATGGCACAAGGCTCTAAAGTCACCACGAGAGTTATATCTTGTAGCCGCCAGTCACCGCGAAGTGCGGCTGCGTCGCGCAGGGCCAAGACTTCAGCGTGCGCAGTTGGGTCACCGGTGAGTTGGCGTTCGTTATGACGCTTTGCGATGACTTGGCCATCTACCAGCACTACCGCTCCAACGGGCACGTCTTCATGCTCAAGAGCTAACAAAGCCTCTTCAATGGCTAATTGCATTGCCTGAGTGTCATCCATGTAGCCAACGTAGCAATGTCTGTTTAATTAAGCGACTACTTGGCGGAGAGTGTGGGATTCGAACCCACGGAGACCCGTTAAGACCTCACACGCTTTCCAAGCGAGCCCATTCGTCCGCTCTGGCAACTCTCCGAAATCATCAACCCACGAGGCGACCAGGTTATCTGCGGCACACAGAGGAGTCTGCTGAGAGCTGCTGCCTTCCGGCCCTGACTCGGTTCACAGTTCACTGTTGCACAGGACCCGGTCGCCACGTGGATTGATGATTCTTGATTAGCGTACTGGCCCCTCGCATGGACAACACACAAGTAGTATCGAGTTCTGATGGTCTTTCAGTCTCTCTATAGACGTTTTCGTCCGCAAACCTTTAACGAAGTTGTGGGGCAGGAACATTTAGTTAACGCGTTAAAAAACGCAATTGTTGAAGATCGCGTAGGACATGCCTATTTACTAAGTGGACCTCGCGGGACAGGGAAGACATCTACAGCACGGATATTGGCGAAAGCTCTCAACTGCGAACATTTGGACGCTGGAGAGCCTTGCGGTGATTGTGATAGCTGCGTTTCAATTGAGAATGGTAGCTCAATGGACTTAATTGAGTTAGATGCTGCATCAAATAATCGAGTTGAAAATGTTCGAGAGATTACCTCAAATGCTGCTCTGGGAAGCCCAGGCCGACGCAAAGTTTATCTTCTTGATGAAGTTCATATGCTTTCCACCGCTGCGTCGAATGCTCTTCTTAAAACGTTAGAAGAACCACCAAGTCACGTTGTCTTTATTCTCGCAACGACGGACCCTCAAAAAGTTTTACCAACAATCAGAAGCCGAACTCAACACATTGAGTTATCACTAATCAACGTCGACTTGCTCTCGCTGCACGTTAGAAATATCGCCGAAAGATCAGAGATTAAGGTCTCTGATGAAGTTGTTAATTACGTTGTTAATCGTGGCATGGGTTCTGTGCGAGACACATTGTCCGCTCTTGATCAGGTAGTTGCGGCTGGGGGGATCCCGGAGGAGCGAGTTTCAGTTGCGGAGTTAATAAGAGCGATTGCCGCAAAGGATTTGGTGGCTGCGATGAGCGCTGTTGCGTCAGCCACAGCTGAAGGAGTAGAACCGAGAGATTTTTCTGAAAGAACTGCTCGAAGTCTTCGAGATATGTTTTTGATAGGCGCAGGAGTAATCCCGACGCAAATATTTGATGATGAAGTTAAAATACTACGCGATTTAGCTGCTTCGATGGGACGAGCGCTGAACGTTCAAGCGCTTGAAGTTATTGGCAGCGCTCTAGTTGATATGCGAAATGCTTCTGACCCGAGAATAGTTCTAGATGTTTCACTGGTCCGTCTTCTCGGGAGTTACGTTGAGGTAACACAATTAGTTACAACTACTGAATTTGAGAGTAACTCAATCCCGAATACTGTTGGGGAATTAGGGAAGTCCGACCCTGTCCGAAAAGGTGCTTCGGCAGCTCGCGAAGCAATTAGCAACGCAAAATCTGTGTCCCAAAAATCTGAGTCGCCGGTTGCAGCGCCTGTCATTTCAATCCCGCCTCCGCCAGTTGTTCATGCAGAAATTGTTCCACCCCCGGTAGACCAACAAAGCCAGTCTGAAGCGCTTGAAGAAGAGTTTGCTGATGATTCATCCCCTGTAGGCGATGACATTGTTCTGTCTTACGCTCATATAGAACAAATATGGGCGAAAGAAATTTTACCTGCATTAGCGCCCAAAGTTCGAGCACGTTTTCAAGCATCTCGGCTTGTAGGAGTCGAGGGGCAGAAAGTTATTTTTGCCCTTCCGAATCCCGTGCATCGTGACCGTTGTGAGCAGCTAAAAACTGAGGTCGAATTGGCGTTGTCCAAGGTAGTCGGTACTTCAGTTTTGTTGTCACTAGAGTCTTCTCAGGAAGATGACTTTAATGAGAGTGAAAAGGTAGCCTCTAGCGAAAATATCATTGATCAAACCGATGATAGTATTCTTGCTGAGTTAGAAGATGCACCACCTGATAATCGAACATCGGTAGATAGATTCCAAGATGCTTTCCCCGGAGCAATTGTTGTAGATGATGGTGACTCACCATGAGATTGGATAACTGATGGGTGAAGATAATGAAGTGAGAAGCATGCTTGAAGCGGCAGCTGAAATTCAATCAAATTTGATTGAACAAAGAAACAATATTGCAAAGACAATAGTTGAGGGTACCGCTGGTGGAGATGTTGTCCGGGTGTCGATGCAAGCAGATGGAATACTTATTGGAGTAAAAATTACAAAAGAAGCGGTTGATCCTGATGCTGTGACAATGTTAGAAGACCTTGTCACAGCAGCCTTTAGAGATGCACTTAGAAAATGTGGGAATGTACAAGCACAGGCTTTGGCTAGCGCAGAGACTTCGACTTTGCTACCCGTGACAAAAGAGTAGGTTCCAGATAGAAATGTATGATCTTCCTGTTCAAAACTTAATTGATGAGTTTGGGCGACTTCCTGGTGTTGGGCCAAAATCAGCGCAAAGGATAGCTTTCTACCTATTGAAGTTACCTGAAGCTGAGTCATTGAGATTAGCTAAAGCCATTATTGAAGCGAAAGAACGAGTTGGGTTCTGCGAACAATGTTGGAATATTTCCGAAGAACAAATTTGCCGCCTTTGCTCCGACATTCACCGTGATAATGATTCTCTTTGTGTCGTTGAAGAACCAAGGGATGTAGTGGCTCTTGAAAAAGCTGGCTACAGAGGTCGTTACCACGTTCTTCAGGGCGCCCTTAACCCAATGGAAGGAATAGGGCCGGAACAACTTCGAATTAAAGAGTTGATAGTTCGTCTATCTAATGAGGAAATCCAAGAACTAATTGTGTGTACAAACCCAAATATCGAAGGCGAAGCTACAGCCATGTATCTGGCTCGGCAGCTTAAACCGCTGGGAATAAAAGTCACACGAATAGCAAGTGGCCTCCCCGTCGGGGGAGACCTGGAATATGCTGATGAACTAACGCTAGAAAGAGCCTTAGAAGGCCGACGGGAACTAAATGCCTAAACGGAGTTAGGGCACACGCATTATTAGCGCATCGCCTTGGCCGCCTCCTCCACAAAGAGCAGCAGCACCGTAGCCACCGCCTCTCCTGCCAAGTTCACTCATTAATGTAAGAGCCAGACGAGTTCCAGACATCCCTATGGGGTGACCAAGAGCCACTGCGCCGCCGTTTACGTTGACTAAGTCTGGGCTTATTCCTAGTTCTTCGCTTGCAGCGATCCCCACAGCGGCGAATGCCTCATTGAGTTCGAATAAGTTGATGTCAGAAACCTGAATATCAGTTTTTGCAAGCGCTTTAAAAATAGCTTGAGAAGGTTGTGTCAGCAAACAAGTGCCTGGACCTGAAACCATGCCGTAGCTCAAAATTTCAGCCTGAACAGTAAGACCTAACTCAGCTGCTTTTGATGAAGACATAACCACCATAGCTGCGCCACCGTCAGAAATTTGTGAAGCGTTCCCAGCAGTGACTGAACCATCAGGCGTAAAAGCTGGTCGGAGTTTTCCGAGACTCTCGCTAGTGGTGCCTGGTCTTATTCCCTCATCAGTTTCCATCACAAGAGAATCTCCACCTCTTTGCGGGATTAGGACGGAAACAATTTCCTGATCGAATCGTCCTTCTTTTTGTGCGAAAGCAGCACGCTCATGTGATCGAGCTGAGAACTCGTCCATTCGAGTTCGACTGATCTTAGCCGCTGACGAATCCTTCTCGGTTCCGTCTCCCATGTGTTCATTGTCGAATGCACACCATAAGCCATCATGAATCATCGCATCGCGAACCTCACTGTGCCCCATCCTGAAACCATTACGGCCTTCAGCTAAAAGATAGGGAGCATTGGTCATCGACTCCATCCCGCCTGCAACTACGACATCAGCATCGCCTGACGAAATCATTTGGTCAGCCATGTATAAAGCATTAAGTCCAGATAGACAGACTTTGTTTATGGTGATGGCTGGAACACTCATTGGGATGCCAGCGAGAACGGCCGCTTGCCGAGCCGTTATTTGGCCTTGTCCTGCTTGTAAAACTTGTCCCATAACTACATGGTCAACTTGGTCCCCGGATATGCCAGCCCGTTCCAACGCTGCTTCGATAGCAAAAGCACCTAGTTGGACACCACTGAATTTAGTAAGTCCACCATTGAATTTTCCGATAGGCGTCCGTGCGCCTCCGACGATAACTGAACCTGACATTTTACCTACTCAATTGTTTCGATCGTGCCACTAATAGCTTCCGATATCACAAGTGTAGGTTTGATGAGGAGTTCTTGTCAGTACTTTCTAATAAGCTCACTGCTTGACACCATTACCAGAGAGTAACTTCTGACCGATGCAACACATTCTTGAAGCAATTGAAGCTGGAGCCTCTGGCGAGGAAATTTCTAATCTTAAGATTCCGGAAAGCTATCGAGCTGTCTATGTAAAACGTGATGAAGTGGGCATATTTGAAGGTCGTGAGTCTTGGGAAAAAGACCCACGAGAGTCGCTACATATCGGTGAAGTCGCTACACCAGAGCTGGCACCAGATGAGGTGTATCTGGCTGTGATGGCGAGTTCGATAAACTTCAATACAGTGTGGTCATCAATTTTTGAGCCGCTCCCAACTTTTGGTTTTTTGGATAGACTTGGACGAGAAAGCAAGTGGGGCGCCAGACACGCTTTGGATCATCATGTGCTGGGGTCAGACGCTTGTGGCGTCATAATTCAAACCGGTTCGGCCGTGCGCAATTGGAAACCTGGCGACCGAGTAAATGTCCACTGTAACTATGTAGACGATCAGGACCCTGCAGCGCATCAAGATTCGATGATGGCATCAAACCAAAGAATATGGGGTTTCGAGACTAACTTTGGTGGACTTGCGGATCTGTCGATTGTTAAAGCTAATCAGCTGATGCCAAAGCCAGAGCATTTGAGTTGGGAAGAATCTGCTGTTAATGCTCTTTGTGCATCTACGTCCTACCGAATGCTTGTTGGAGACAATGCAGCAAGAATGAAGCAAGGCGACAATGTTCTCATATGGGGCGCTTCAGGCGGTTTGGGGGGTTATGCCTGCCAGCTAGTACTTAATGGAGGCGGAACTCCGGTGGCCGTAGTGAGCTCAGACGACAAAGCTAACTTGTTGAATGAGTTAGGCGTTCGACATGTCATCGATAGACGAGCTGAAGATTACAAATTCTGGCGTGATGAAAATACTCAAGACGAGGCAGAATGGCGTCGGATTGGTAAGAAAGTTAGATCCTTCACCGGAGAAGATCCAGACATTGTTTTTGAACACCCTGGACGTTCGACTATGGGGGCATCTGTATTCGTAGCCAAGCGCGGCGGAAAAATCGTTACCTGTGCAGCTACCAGTGGATACATGATTGAGTATGATAATCGACACCTTTGGATGCGGTTGAAGCAAATTTTGTCGAGTCATTTCGCAAACTACTCAGAGGCATGGGCAATGAATCGACTAATTGACCAAGGGAAAATTCAGCCGATTCTGTCTAAAACCTTTGCGCTAGCTAATACCGGAGAGGCTGCAAATCAGGTGCACCATAATTTGCATGAAGGGAAACTCGGTATTCTTTGCTTAGCTCCAAAAGCTGATCAAGGGATAACGAATCTCGAAAAGCGTCAATCGATTGGTGAAAACAAAATTACACTTTTCAGCAGGCATGCTGAATCAATTGAAAATAAAAAATAGGACTGGTTATGATTCTCACCGAAATTGATCATGTGGCGATCGCCGTAAATGATCTGGAGCAAGCAATTAACTACTACAAAGAGGCATTTGGCGCAGAAGTTCATCATCGTGAAGTTGTGGAAAGTGATGGGGTAGAAGAGGCTTTGATTAAAGTAGCCGATAGCTATATTCAGTTGACTGCTGCTACTCGTCCTGATTCCCCTATAGCTAAACACCTAGCGAAAAGAGGCGAAGGTCTGCATCATATCGGGTATAGAGTAGACGACTGTAAGGCTGCTCTTGAGGCCATGGTCTTAGCAGGTGCAACCGCTATAGACCAGGCTCCTAGACCTGGTTCTCGAGGAACTACGGTAGCTTTTATGCATCCTAAAGGAAGTCTTGGCACCCTCATAGAGCTAGTCCAGGAATAGACTTTAAGATTGTTGAAGTACTCGTTCGAGGGATGTGTTTTTGTTGGTGAACGATGAGCAGCCGACTCCTGATGGAGATCCAATTGGAGTAGGGCCGCATCCGAAGCCATGGCCAACTGCCGATCATTATGACCCGGAACTATTAACAAATGGTGACCGTAGAAATGTAGTCGATGGTTATCGTTACTGGCGAACCGAAGCCATCGTGGAAGATTTAGATTCGCGTCGGCATTCTTTCCATGTGGCGATAGAAAACTGGCAACACGATTTAAACATTGGAACCGTTGTGCGTAATGCCAACGCTTTTATGGCAATGTCGGTCCATATCGTGGGGAAACGCAAATGGAACCGTCGCGGAGCGATGGTGACCGATCGTTATCAGCACGTTGAGCATCATCCTACGGTTGATGGTTTTGTGCAAGAAATGAAAGAACGCAAACTTCAGGTCATCGGTGTAGATAACCTTCCAGGCTCGGTTCCCATAGAAGAAGTAACTTTGCCGCTCCATTGTGTTCTTGTGTTTGGCCAAGAGGGGCCTGGGTTGTCAGAGCAAGTGAGAAACGTTGTTGATCTCGTTGTGTCGATAACACAATTTGGGTCAACACGTTCAATTAACGCGGGTGTTGCATCTGGAATAGCGATGCATACTTGGATTAAGCAGCACGCAGTCTGATTTTGTTTGGGTTTACTGCCCAGAGTAGGACTAGGCTCTGGCTATTCGTTATCCACACTGGGTTTCGGAAATACTAGAAATAATAAGGACGTGGAAATGACTTCGACTTGGCGGCGCCTTTTTGCACTGCTCGCAGTTTTTGGACTACTTGCGGCTGCCTGTGGCAGTGATGATTCTGATAGCGCTTCTGAAGCTGAAGCTGAAACTGTCGACTTTAAGATCGGTCTAGTAACAGACACCGGCAAAGTTGACGATAAAAGCTTCAACCAGTCTGCATGGGAAGGAGCTCAGCAAGCTGCCGCAGTAATCGGTGCAGAGGTTGACTACATAGAAACTGAAGCATCGAAAGACTATGAAGCTAATATTCAACTTTTCTTAGATGATGGTGCCAACGTTATCGTGACTGTTGGTTTCGGTATGGGTGAAGCAACTATCGCAGCAGCAAATGCACATCCGGATGTGCTGTTCATTGGAGTCGATCAAGGACAATGGGGCGGCGTGATTCCTAACCTTGCTGGATTGATCTTCCCAGAAGACAAATCAGGTTTCCTTGCCGGAGCCCTTGCTGGAATGCTAACTGAATCGAACATAGTCGGAGCCGTTTTAGGTACTGACCTAGTTCCACCCGTCGTAGCTTTCAAAGAAGGTTGGGAGAATGGCGCTAGATACACCAACCCATCGGTGAAAACTATCTCGACTTATCATCCTGGCGGCATCGATGTTGCATTCGGAGATCCAGAATGGGGAGCTACTACTTCCCGACAAGTGATTGATCAGGGAGCGGACATAATCTTCGGCGCCGGTGGTTCCACTGGAAACGGAGCGCTAATTGAAGTTGCAGCGACTGAAGGTCTCTATTGTGTAGGCGTAGACACTGATCAATGGACTACCGTCCCTGAAGCTCAACCGTGCCTAGTCACTAGCGCAATGAAACTCATCGATATCGGAGTTGCTTCATTGATTGCGGATGCATATGCAGGGGTTATGGAAGGCGGAAACTCTATTGGAGAAGTTGGTCTTGCCCCGTATCATGATTTCGAATCAACCGTTACTGCTGAAATGCGCGCAACGCTTGATGAGGTATTAGCAGGTCTAACCGACGGGTCTATCTCGACCGGTTACCCACTTAGCTAATTGTTAGACAGACTTACGGATATGGGGGTGTCACTGTTATCCGCAGTGCCACCCCCGGTTCGCGTCCTATGAATAAGAAACTTTTTCGTAGCTGCGTAACGCCTGTTGCCGCCGTAGCTTTGGGTCTAATAATCGGGGCGATTTTGATTGCTTCTCAGGGAAGTTCTCCGATTACTGCTTATCAAGCGATGCTCGTAGGAGGGCTTCGAGACAGTGATGCTCTTCTTAGGACATTCCAGAAAGCTACGCCACTTATATTTGGAGGTTTAGCGGTAGCTTTTGCGTTCAAGGCGGGGCTTTTTAATATTGGCGGCCAAGGACAACTTCTAATCGGCGCAGTTTTTGCTGCCGGGGTTGGGTTCGGTCTAGATGGACTACCCATGGTCATTCACCTTCCCTTAGCTCTGATAGCAGGCGGTCTAGCAGCTGCTATCTGGGGAGGAATTGCGGGGGCTTTAAAAGCTACCTCAGGTGCTCACGAAGTGATTGTGACCATCATGCTAAACTTTGTTGCTGGAAACCTTACTGATTGGTTGTCCTCGAGCCCATGGAAAGATAATTCTGGCGATCGAATTATTGCTCGAACACCACCCATTGAGCCTTCTGCCGAAATACCCACTTGGGGTGCTCTGCCGGTTGGGTTTCTTCTTGCCATCTTGGTGGCCATAATGTGCTGGTTCGTACTTGAACGAACAACTTTCGGGTTCCAAGTTAAAAGTGTTGGTTTCAACAAGGACGCAGCTCGATATTCCGGAATCCGAATTGGCGTTATCACAGCATCCACAATGGCTATCTCAGGAATGCTTGCAGGTTTTGGTGGAGCTGTAGAAAGTTTAGGAGTTGATGGCCGTTTCGAAGCCGGGGTAAACGTGGGTCTAGGTTTTGAGGGAATTACTATTGCATTGCTTGCACGAGCAAACCCGATAGCTGTCATCCCAGCTGGTTTACTAGTCGGTTTAATGCAAGCCGGTGCTTCTCGTATGCAGTTTAAAGCTGATGTGGCACCAGAAATAATAGATGTGATTCAAGCTCTGATTCTATTTTTCGTAGCAGCTCCAACTATTCTGCGGTGGATTCTTCGGTTCCAAAATCAAACTGACGAGGACCTCAAATTAGGTGTTGGATGGGGTAGCAAGTGACTTCTCGACGCCGAGCTTTCCTATGGGTTCTAGTAGCAGTTCTAATTACTCTTATATTTGGTTTTTACTCTATAAATAGTGGGCAAACTACCGCTGTACTTGCCGGAACCGTTCGAGCTGCAACATTGCTCGTACTCGGAGCTATTTGCGGAATGATATGTGAGAGGTCTGGGATCGTAAACATCGGTATTGAAGGCCAGTTCTTAATGGCTGCTTTTTCTGCCTTCACAGTTACTTCGTTAACAGGATCGCTTGCGTTAGGTGTTTTCGCAGGAATAGCAACAGGACTTGTTCTAGGTTGGCTTCTAGCGGCAATGGCTGTCGGTCTTAAAGTAGATCAGATAATCGCTGGCACGGTTATAAATATCGCAGCGGTAGGTTTAACTTCTTTTTTTTATGATCGATCTCGTTCATTAGGAGTAGGCAAATATTCACCGATTGAGTTGGGCTCTCTTGCCGATATCCCGCTAATCGGACGAGTATTTTTTAGCCGCCCCTTGCTGACTTACATAACAATTTGTTTGATAGTCCTGGTCCATATAGCTATGTTTCGCTCCGTTTGGGGTATGAGAACCAGAGCTATTGGGGAGCATCCCGGCGCAGCCGATACTGTCGGCATAAGAGTTTTACGCCTGCGTTATTTCAATGCAACGTTGGCTGGAGGGTTTGCTGGTTTTGGGGGCGCTTACCTAGCACTCGAGGCTGTAGGAGCTTTCAGTCGGAACATGTCCGGAGGCAGAGGTTTCTTAGCCTTAGCGGTCATGATTTTTGGTCGCCGTAGTCCATTTGGAGCCTACGCCGCCGCTCTTTTTTTCGGCTTTGCCACAGCACTTCAAAACCAGTTTCAACTAAATAGTACATTCGATATACCAACTCAGTTTGTGGGGATGCTGCCCTATGTCGTGACAATTGTGGTTGTTGCGCTTAGTGGGCTATTTGGTTCAATGCGAGACCCAGCTGCTTTAGGCCAGACCTACGAGAAGAGTTAGAAATGGTAGATGTTCTTATAGGAGCACAAAGTGTTACAAAACGATTTCCCGGTGTACTAGCCACAAACCAAGTATCAATTGAACTTAAACCAGGTCGGATTCTTGCCCTGTTAGGGGAAAATGGAGCCGGTAAAAGCACTCTTGTGAACATGCTATTCGGCATGTATCGACCTGATGAAGGCAGCGTAATCATAAAAGATGAAGTTGTTAATCTTCAGGGTCCTAGTGATGCTATTCGACGTGGCATAGGAATGGTTCATCAACATTTTCAGTTAGTCCCGCCGATGAGTGTGGTGGAAAATATTGTTTTGGGAGCGGAACCTAAAAAACTTGGGTTAGTTGATTTGCCGGAAGCAAGAAAAAGAGTTTTGGAATTAGTTACACGCTTTAGTTTAGATGTTGATCCGGATGCTCTGGTAGAAGAACTCCCGGTTGGGACACAGCAAAGAGTTGAAATATTGAAAGCGTTATATCGCAATGCTGAGGTGTTAATTCTAGACGAACCAACGGCTGTACTGACGCCACAAGAGACCGATCACCTGCTCCAAGTGCTGAGAGATCTAACTACACGGGGTGTCGGCGTAGTATTTATAACGCATAAATTACGAGAGGTATTAGCTATTGCAGATGACATTGTTGTGCTTCGTAATGGCCAAGTTGTGGGTACAACGACGCCTTCAGCTAGTTCAGAAACAGCTTTAGCAGAAATGATGGTTGGGCGAAGTGTGTTGCTTCGGGTCGACAAGACTATTTCTCAACCTGGAGAAGTAGTTCTTGAAGTTCGAAATTTAGAAGTTGATGATGATCGTTCTCAAAGAGCGGTCAACAATCTTTCACTAAAAGTTCGAAAGGGAGAAATTCTAGGAATTGCGGGTGTAGAGGGTAATGGTCAGCGCGAGCTAGTTGAAGCTATAACGGGTTTACGTGCTTCTGAGGCGGGCGAAATATTAATTAGCGCCCGGGCTGTTACGAACACAAGCCCTCGAAAAATTGCAAGCTTAGGTGTAGGTCACATCCCCGAAGATAGAGAAAAACATGGAGTAATCGGAGTCTATTCGGTTGAAGAAAATGCGATGATTAATCGCTATCATCGGAAACCCTTTTCTTTGCGCGGCTTGTTACAAAGAAAGGCAATTACTAGTCATGCAAAAGAAGTAGTAAACGAGTTTGATGTGCGGACTCCACGCTTAGACACGGCAGTAGCAACATTGAGTGGAGGAAATAAACAAAAATTAATTGTGGGGCGCGAATTTAGCGGAGAAATTAAATTTTTGATCGCCGCCCAACCTACTCGCGGAATAGATATCGGTGCGATTGAGTTCATACATAGGAGCATTGTCAAAAAACGCGATGAAGGAGCGGCGGTTCTTCTAGTATCTGCTGAGCTTGATGAGATAATAGGGCTGGCTGATCGCATTGCAGTACTTTTTGAAGGCAAAATCGTAGCTACCCTTGACGCAGCTGAGGCAGACCGAGAGCAGATAGGTCTGTTAATGGCCGGAGTTGGCGTGAGCTAACTCATCATACGAGCGCATCTAAACCTATCTAATATTTATGTATCAATAATTGTTGAACAATAGTCGGGCGTTTTCTCTGCCACATTTCTGTTCTCATTGAAATAGGCAGAGAGTTTTTCGATTGCACTGGGAGCCGTATCGAAAAGCCGTTGGAGTAGCTGACTCTGCTCAGGCGTTCGAGATGACTCTCCGCTGAGACCGCTGAAGCCATCGAGGCGAGCAAGAGAAAGCCAGGTTTTGAGCTCGGGATCGCTGTTCCATTTAATCGTGTTGAGTGTATTTTCTATAGTTGTTCGTACCCAATCGAGTGTGTCATCAGGGTGAGGGACAACGGTGCAAAGTTCATTTTTTGTGTCTTCGTTTTCATAGGCGGCATCAACGTGGGCAATGAAAGCGGCACTAAATACTTGCTGACAGGTCCGCACCGTTTGTAAGGTCAAATGGTTGCCTTCGAAGATCGGCCGAACAGGGCGACGAGCTAAACCATTTGAGGTGCAATCGATATAGATGGTGCCAGGGCTCGTGGACTGAATAGAATTATTAAGTATTAGGTTGTCAAGTTCTATTCTTTCAACTCGATGACCATGAATTACATTCCGGATCTGACGCAGCTGATCTAATTCCTGTGCGGTAACCGTGCAGCATCGAAACATTGTCGGCTGGATGGCAGCGTCTAGCTGAAGCAGAATACCTTGTGTAACTAGTTGATTGAACATTTGATTCAACGATGTCGATGCTGCAGCTATCTCAAAAGTTTCGACTTGGCGCAGCAATATACGATCTGCGAACTCTGGTCCAGGTTGGATATATGCCCGGTCTAAAATCCATTGATCGCGAGGTCTTATCCATAGAATTTTTTCTTGGTTTACATTGTTATTAAGCAACCAAAGACAGGCATCTATGGCTGTCTTCCCTCCGCCAATAACTACGTAACCATCAGGGGCATTGGTTAGGTTCGGAAGTTCGTTTGGGGGAATGCATTGAACTCCTTGCTCGATCTCGTAGCTAGGTGCTGTAACAGCCGGAACCGTGACATTCATATATGTCGCGTCGACAGTTTTTTGGTTTTCTACCCTGGTCTTGACACCAGAAGTAATATCTCGGATTAACCCATCAGCTATGTATTCCGAATTTGGTAAGTAGCAAACTCGACCGCTTGGCAGAAACTGTTCATTCATTACGCGATTAAAGTAGGTAACTAGCTCAGTTTTCGATGCTAGTTCATATAAGCCAGCGTTTGGCCCTGTGGTGTCTTTGGTGTTCTTTCCGAGGGCTCGTGAATTCACTCCATAAAATGATGAGGGTTGGTGAAGTCGTACGAATGGGTAAGCGTCATTCCAGTGACCGCCAGGAGCAAAGTGTTTATCGACGATTGTTACAGTTGCGTCGGTTTCAGTGATGAGAACATCGGTGAATGCCATACCCATGGCGCCTGCTCCTATGACTAAGTAGTCGCTAACGACCTTTTTGACCATCTGAATATGATATCTCCTAGACCTCTTTTGGCGAAGACGACGTGGCCAGGCGATACTTCTCTCTAGCTATTCAAACTCAGTTAGTACAGTTTCTGTTAACTCAGATGTAATGACTTTCATCTGGGGATTGTTTTCTTATTCTGACCGCAAACGCGGTATCACGTCCTGAGCGAATTTGGTCAGGGAATCATTCATAACTGAGGGAGCTAAGCCAGGAGGGCCGCCCCAAGTTACTAGGTCAGTTATGCCATTACTAATAATGAGTTCTTGCAACTCAGCTACACAATGGTCTGCATTGCCGACTGTCCATACAAGGGGATTCAACGGGATTGGAGTATCTGCAACAAGACTGGGACGTCTCGCTTTTGACGATTCTGATCTGCTTGCTATTTCTGATTTGTGATCTTGACTGGCTTTTATGAGTCCCACGTAAACATCTCGTCGATACCGTTCTGCAGCAGCTATGGGTGCCCATTCTCGCTCTGGATCATCAGTAACGAATACCCCTCTGATTAAGCCAACTCGACGATCGCTGATGTCTCCGACTTCTTCTCTCCAGGGATCGATAGTCAATGACTTAGGTCCCTGTGGAAGTAGGTGGGTTCCAAACGTAGCTGCCCTTTTGGCTCCGGCGGGGCTGGTAGCGGCTAGCCAAAGTGGCGGTCCTCCTTCTTGAACTGGATCTGGAGTGACCCGGAGGTTTGAGAATCGATAGCGTTTACCTTCGAAATTAAAGGCTTCGCCGCCCCATGCCAGCTGGAGAACCTGCAGGGCTTCTTCAGTTAGTGAAACCCGACGACTTATTGGGATATCAAATCCTTGGAATTCATGCGTCGCATAACCCATGCCCACTCCCAGCTCCATTCGACCATTAGAGATGTTGTCGAGAATTGCGAGGTCCTCAGCGAGACGAATGGGATGTCTAAACGGCAAAAGGCAGATATCTGTTGAAAATCGCATAGTGGTGGTTCTTGATGCTGCCGCCGCTGCAACAGGAACGAAGTTAGGTAAATATCCGTCGTCAATGAAGTGATGTTCGGTGAACCAGCAGAGATCGAGCCCAAGTTGCTCAGCGTGTTCGATCTGTTCGAAGGTCTCGCTGTATACCTGCGGCATCGAAATCTCGCTTCCCGGAGGGCAGCGAAAGTCATGAACGATGCCGAAGCGTAACGGTGGAGTCATGACAGCAAGTTAACTGTGTCGCTGTGTCACGTGCAGGAAATTTTGTATGTTGTTAGCAAGTACTAAATTCATTTTCCGATTAGACGGAGCGAATTCTCCTTTCGGGAAAAGTTCATAAACCATTTCTTACCCTCTAAAATAGCATTGTGTATAAGCATGCTCAGAGCAGTCCTCGATGAAAGATGCAGATGAAGAAGAAAAGTTGTTTACCGTTCCAGTAGATGAGGTGGTAATAACAGATTCTGGGTTGACTGTGCTACTCGGGGAGACGCATCCTGAAGCAGACGAACTTCTTGCCGCTAACAATGGTGCAGAAATGTCAATTGGTTTTTATCCAGAGCATCGGTGTTTTGTAGCGATTGACGTTGAGGCTGAATCTGGAATGTGGAGCGATTCGAACTTAGAGTTTGGTTTAGTAGTTGAGGAGACGATGGCGTTCATCTTGATGCGCTCCCAAAATGATTTAGAGTTTGAGAAAAAGTACGGGAAAATATCAGTCTCATGCCCAATCGCAAATGTAGACGAATCGGAACTGACTCCTGTAGATGAAGCCTTTGTGAGTCCCTTGACGGTGTTCCTGTGTGTAATGAATCTTGATGGGCTTGTGCAGAACTTACGGACGCTGACTACTAATGAAAACTTTACGAAAATGTATGTACAAACAATTCGAAGACTCTCTGAGCGTCACTCCTTAAACGAAGAAGAATTTATCCATAGTGTTTCAACTGCTTACAGTAAGTATCTCAAAGACGCTGATCTTTGGGAGGTAGCTTCGGCTGTTTGTGGGGCTGAAGACAGTTGAGCGTTTAACCAGGCGAGCCAAATTCTATTACTATGACCTGATCTAGAATTTGACCCGTTAGCTAAATTACGCGGTCGCTTCCTCCATCAACTGCTATTTGGGCACCAGTAATTTTTGAAAACGTGGGGCTACTGAGAGCTGTTACCAAGGCACCGATATCTGCACTAGTAATTTCTCGTCCCAAGAGATTCCTGGTTCGATATTCTTCAGATGTCAATCCATAGTTGGCTGCCCGTTCTTTGATTAGTTGGTCATTCCACAAACCCGTATCGAAGACTCCATCTGGATGAATTGTGTTTACAATGATGCCGTCATCGGCCCATTCAAGAGCAGCGACGCGTCCGAGCTGAGTTACCGCTGCCTTAGAAGCTGAATAGGCTCCAGCGCTTTTCCCAGGAGCAATAACATTCTTAGAACCAATTAGAACGACTCGGCCACCGTTATAAGAAAGTTTCAGAAAAGGATGACAGGCTCTAAGTAAGTTTAGGACTCCGTCAAGGTTGATGCTGATTGTGTTATTCCATTCATCATCATTAATCGATGCTATTGGAGCTGATTCACCAAATATTCCTGCGGCATTTACTAATACGTCTATGCCTCCAAACTTTTGCACCGCTTTGTCTATAGCTCTCTTGATTGAGTCTGGATCAGTGATATTTCCGGTTAAGCCTAGCCAGGCGTCACCACTAAATATAGAGTCAACATCTGAGTTTAAATCAAACCCGATTACAGCTGCTCCCTGATCCAACAAGGATTTACAGCAGGCTCGACCTATACCTGATGCCGCCCCTGTGACTAAGGCAACCTCACCTGTCAGGGTTAATGCTGCTCCTGCTTTTTTTAACTTAGCTTGTTCAAGTTCCCAATATTCAACCTCAAATAGATCTGCTTCGTTAAGGGCAACAAAGCCACCTAGCCCCTCAGCGGCAGTGATTACGTCAATAGTGTGGAGGTATATGTCGGAAGCTATTTGGCAATCTGTTGCACGATTGCCAGCTGTCAATAAGCCAAGACTCGAATCTAAAATGACCCTGGGTCCCGGATCAAGTTCATTTACCGATGGGAAGCGAGCAGCATTTCTCAAAAAATATTCGTGGTATTTTTCCGCAAATTTTTGAACGTCTTGCCCGATCATCGGGAACTGTTTTGTTCTAATAATATGATCTGGGGTGGCGGGTCCTCGCTCAGCGATTTTGTGGAGGTCAGTTCGCTGAGCGAAAGCATCGGATGCTTCGTTATCAGTGCGTGCTAGGAGTAGGGCCTTACCAGCAGCAACTGAAATCTTTGACCTTAGCTCAGCATGAGCTTGGGCATCAGTTAGTCGATTCGTGGGAAGTTTGTGAGCTACAGATGCTGTGATGTCGATCGAAGAATTTTGAAGTAGGTACTCCTCGGCTTCAGTGATCAGGTTAATCATGTTGGCATATGCCTCTTTAGTCGTTGAGGCGAAAGTAAATATTCCGTGGTTCATAAGGACCATGGCGATGGTTTCATTATTTACTTGACGTTGGAATTCTCTGGCGCAGACTTTTGCTAAATCGAAGCCAGGCATTACGTAAGGAACTACCACAGCCTTTTCGCCCCAGAGGTCTTGAATTATTTGTTCGCTACGCGCGTTGTTGGTGAGGGCAAGGACTGCATCTGCATGAGTGTGCTGGACAGCTGTGTAAGGAAGTGAGGCGTGCAAAATTGCTTCCACCGAAGGGTTCGGTGCTGAGGCATCCAGGAGATTTATTCTGAGTTGGTTGACCATCTCAAGATCTGTAAGCGAATTAAGTTCAGCTAGTTTCTGTACCGGCTGAAGTCGAAGGGGTGCAAAGCCAGCTTCTTCGATAGTTGCAAGATCCCAGCCACTTCCTTTGACATGAAGAATTTCGATATTTTCCCCATGAATATCAACTCCGGTGGTTTTTACCGAGGTGTTGCCACCTCCGTGTAGAACGAGGGCTGGGTCTGATCCAAGTAACCGAGAGCCATAGACACACTTACCTAAATCTCCAGTCCATAATTCGGCACTTGTGTCATCCCAAAGATTTTTCATTTTTGCCTTCTAGCTAGATTAATAGCGTTCGTAATAGAGTCCTTGTATGGAGGCAGTAACACACCTACTTCAGTGATAATTGCTGTGATAAGTTGACTGGGTGTTACATCGAACGCCGGGTTTAAAGCACTAACGCCGAGAGGGGTGAATCGTTGTCCATTGATAGCGTGCACCTCAGTAGGGCTTCGTTGTTCAATCTCGATTTCTGATCCGGTCTCTATAGAAAAATCAATCGTCGAGGTGGGCGCTGCGACATAGAATGGTATTCCTGCTTCTTTCGCAGCTAGAGCATGACTGACGGTCCCGATCTTGTTCGCTGAATCACCATTGGATGCGATTCGATCTGCTCCGACGATAAAAGCATCTAGTTGGTTTGACAAAATTATCGATGCCATAGCTCCATCTGGAACAACCGTTACGTTTATCCCAGCTTCTTGCAGTTCCCAAGCTGTTAGACGTGCCCCTTGCAGCAGCGGTCGAGTTTCTGCTGCGAAAGCAGATATCGGTTTGCCGGCTTTTTTCTTGGTGTAAAAGGGCGCTAAGGCAGTTCCGATACCTGCAGTAGCTAAACGCCCTGCATTGCAATGGGTTCCGATTTTTTCAAGTCCGTTAAGTAGTTCTGCTCCGAATAGTCCGATAGCTGCGCATGCCGCCATATCTTCCGAGGCCACTCTATGAGCTTCAGCGAGGATTGATTCCCTAATCTCGGTGACACCTCCGGTGGATTTCAGCCCAAAATCAATGACGCGATCAACAGCCCAACGTAGGTTGACGGCTGTGGGTCGAGCATCGCCGATTGCAACTCTGAGCTCGGATAGTCGTGCTTCTGCATCTTTGCGGTTAGTTGACTTGATCTCGTCCAGTCCGACCACAACGGCTAGGGCGCCGAAAGCTCCTAGCGCTGGTGCACCACGTATAGCAAGACGCTTGATTGCTTGTATGGCTGATTCGCTATCGGTAATTTTTAGTAGTTTTAGTTCTTCAGGTAGACAGGTTTGGTCAATTATCTGAATATGGTCATGCAGCCACTCGAAAGGTGGAGTGATTTTCATCATTGGGTTATTCGGTTCCATATATGCGGTCACCTGCATCTCCTAAACCTGGCAAGATGTAGCCTTTTTCATTCAGTTTATTATCAATTGCTGCGGTGACAATACGAATATCTGGATGGTGGTATTGAATTTTAGCTAACCCTTCTGGTGCAGCAACGAGGCACATAAGAGTAGTTGACGCTGGGTTGAATGAACTGACGCTGTTTAACGCTGCATTGGCGCTGTTGCCGGTTGCGAGCATGGGGTCCACAACAATTACATGTCGGTTTGCGAGAATCGGTAATTTAACCAAATATTCTAAGGGCTGAAGGGTTTCTTCATCTCTTGCTAGTCCTATGTGACCCACATCAGCTGCAGGGATACTCTTTAGTACACCATCGAGCAGAGCGTTACCGGCTCTCATAATCGATACGACTACAGGATTTCCACCCTCCAGCGATACCCCAGTAGTTGTCATTAACGGTGTTTTCACTTCAACTGGGGTGAGCGGTAAATGGTCTGTCGCGTATAACGTTAGCAACATACCGAGTTCTGTAACTAGTGCACGAAACTCTGGAGTGGGAGTATTAATATCGCGAAGCCGAGTGATTTTTTCCAGGATAAGCGGATGGTTCACTTCAATTAGCATTTACACAGAGTAGAAGGTCTTTGTTCTTTTAGTGTCCGACCTGGAAGACTTAGAGCTATTAGTTAAATTAAAAGGATTAGTTTGAAGTACCAAGTAAAGACTAGTGAAGAAGTGCAAGACGCTTTAGATACAGGAACGGCTGTTGTCGCACTCGAATCGACGATATTCAGCAATCTTGGACTCCCATCTCCGTCAAATGAAGAAGCTTTGAATCGTTGTATCAGGGCGGTGCGTAAAGAGGGGGCAGTTCCAGCACTGACTGCTGTTTTAGATGGCGATTTATGTGCTGGTGTAAATCCTGATACTCACGAAAGAATTTTAGAATCAACAACAAAAGTAGCAGCGAGGGACCTTTCCACTTCAGTAGCAAAAAAATTGAGTGTTGGAGCTACGACTGTTTCGGCGAGTCTGGTTATAGCAAGTGCCATCGGAATTGAGGTTTTTGCGACTGGAGGAATTGGTGGTGTGCATAGGGGAGCGGACATTACCGGAGATATCTCTGCAGATCTTTTGGCTATCTCTAATTATCCGGTTTTAGTTGTCAGCGCCGGGGCTAAATCATTTCTCGATCTTCCTAAAACACTTGAATATTTAGAGACATTATCGGTGCCAGTCCTAGGTTGGCAGACTAATTTTTTCCCCGCGTTTTATTTGCGAAGTTCGGGTTTAAGTGTGTCTAGCCGGCTAGATGATGTAACTGAAGTAGCGGTAGTTCATCGAACCAGAACAAATTTAGGGCAAGGCGGCACGTTATTGGGAGTGCCTATCCCAGCTGATGCAGAAATAGATCCAAGTTTGGTGGCTGAAGCATTGGAAGCTGCTTTAGATGATGTTGAAAAGCTTAATTTAAAAGGTCCTGAGATCACTCCAGTAGTTCTTGCTTCGATTGCTAAGGCAACCGGTGGCCAAAGTATTCCAGCAAACCTCGCTCTAGCAGAAAATAACGCGACGGTAGCTGCACAAGTCGCTGTCGCGTTGCTATCTGTATGAACGGTAGTGAATATTTGATTGTTGCGGTTGCTGTAGCTGTTGGCGCAGCAGTAAAAGGAATAACTGGCTTAGGACTGCCATTGATAGCTGTTCCGGTGATCACTATTTTTGTGGGGATTGAAGAAGCGGTGCTAGTGATGGCGTTCCCGACAGTTCTGAGCAATGCGGCGCTCGTATATGAGCATCGGTCAGCTAAGAAACCTGAAAATTTATTATCGTTCATAATAGTCGGGTGTGGAGGTGCTGCTGCTGGTGCGTGGGCTTTGTCGAAAATCGATGAAAGATGGTTACTTTTAATTTTGGCCGTTCTCTTGTTGTGTTTTCTTAGTCGCCGGTTCACCGGTAGGGAAGCAATAATTTGGGAGCGACAGACCAGAAAGCGATTGTTTGTTTTAGTCGCAGCCATGTGTGGTTTCAGCCAAGGAGCTATAGGAATCTCAGGACCAGTTGTAGCGGCTTGGTTCCAAGGATATGGGCTTGATAGGCAAGGCTTTATTTTTTCAACGTCCTCAGTTTTTTTACCTGCGGCCGTGACACAGATAATAACTATTACGTTGACAGGTAATTGGACAGTAAGTCGGTTAATTGGAGGTGCGCTCGCTTCAACTATTGTTGGCGTAGTTCTTCCGATGGGTGCTTATGTCGGCCGCCGAATAAAACCTGCAGGGTTCGATTATTTGATAACAGTGCTGATAGCAGTTTCAACGGTAATTCTGATTGCACGCGCTTTCTGATAACCAGATAGCTTCGAAAGCATGAATCGCCTTATTGCCATAGCTCTTCCGGGTGGGCCTGAGTTCGTGAAAGAGTTAAGTCGAGCTTGGGATGACGGCGATGCGGTATTCCCTGTAGATTTACGACTTCCGTTGAAGATGCAGAGGCACTTGATATCGGAAATGGGTGCGTCGAAAATTATTGATATTTCTGGAGAAACTAGCATGCAAGGCCATCCAGTCGAACTGGGAGATGCTCTTGTTGTAGCTACTAGTGGCAGCACAGGTAATCCAAAGGGTGCTGTCTTAACGCATGAAGCTGTTGTGGCAAGCGCAGAGGCTACGAGCGCTTTTTTGAAAGTTGATCCAACTCGAGACAAGTGGCTTTCGTGCCTTCCGGTTTCTCATGTCGGCGGTTTATCAGTCATTTGTCGAGCGCTACACACGGGCACTCCTGTTGAAGCTCATGGAGCCTTCGACAAGGATCGTGTGGTTGCTGCTGCTGAACGCGGCGCTACGTTAACTTCACTTGTTCCAACTGCGATGGCGCGCATCGATAGCAACCTTTTCCGACGAGTTCTAGTAGGTGGTTCAGCAGTACCAGCCGACCGGCCGATAAACGTTGTGACTACCTATGGGATGACTGAAACAGGTAGCGGAGTTGTGTATGACGGGTTGCCTTTAAATCAAGTAGAGCTTCGGATAATTGACAACGAGGTTCAGCTTCGGTGCCCAATGCTTATGCGCGGCTATCGAGATGGCTCGGTACCGATTACTCCTGAGGGATGGTATGGAACCGGAGATGGTGGAGCGATCGGCCCTGATGGAATTTTAGAAATTTTTGGTCGTAATAGTGAAATGATTATCACTGGCGGAGAAAACGTGTGGCCGTTATCTGTTGAAAAAGCTTTGGCCAGTTTTCATGCTTTCGAAGAATGTGTGGTGGTAGGAAGGACTGACTCGGAATGGGGTCAGCAAGTTTCAGTCGTAGCAGTTCTTGCTAAGGGTGTAACAATTCCATCGCTCGATGAAGTGCGCGACCACGTTAAAGCTACCTTGCCAGCTTTTTGTGCTCCCAGGCAGATAGAGATAAGGAAGAGTTTACCGAAAACCGCTCTCGGCAAAGTAAAAAAATCTTTGCTCTGAGGTTTTGCTTCGTAGTTACTCAAGTTTAATTAGTGGCACAGGAGTCTGGGAAGAAATCCGATCTAGTAGAGCGGTACAAAAGATCTGTGTCTAATTAGAAGAGCTTAGAAAGCCATGTTGAGGAAGCACATCTGAAGGCATTGTGTCAGAGAACAAAGCCCCGGTTCCCACTCCGTGGGTTTCAGCGGGAGCTATTGCTAGTGCTAGGTCTCTAGCTGCTCGTAGGCCGACAGGTCCATCTATAAAAGATGACACAACGCATCGAATATTATGTTCTTGAGCAATTTTTGAAAGGTCGTAGGCGGCTTGTGGGCCACCTAACACTGTTGGTTTAATAACGGCAACTTGGATAAGCCCAGACCCTATAACCTCATTAGCGGTACTTATTTCTGATAAGTGTTCATCCGCGGCGAGGTTAGCTCCAGATACTGATCGGAGTTGTTTGTAGTCTGACAAGTTGGTCGTTGGTTCTTCAACATAATCAATATTTAGGTGGCCGATAGCCTTTAAAACTCTCTTAGCGCTCGAAAAGTTCCAACCTTGATTGGCATCTAGACGCAGGTGAACTTGGTCAGGGATAGCATTGCGGGCCGCTGTTATCCGAGCTATGTCTGATACTTCCGAGAGTGCACCGACTTTTAGTTTGATTGCTTTGTGTCCATTAGCTAAAGCAATTTGAGTCATATTTTCTACGTCGTCAATAGTTTCCGCTCCTATCAGCGATTGAACTGACAGATTTCTATTTGAAAGAATTCGAGAACTGAGAAAAATATCGAGAGACACACCTTCAAGTGCTGCCTTCAGTTGGGTGATGGCGCACGAAGCGGCTCCTGCAGCACCAGTAAATAAGGGGAAAGGTCCATCTTCTACCCAAGCTTGCAATGAGTCAGAAGCCTCCTTGAGGCTTTCTAAACCGAATCCCGGCAGTGGGGCTATCTCTCCGCTACCAGAAACGTTGTCTTGAGTTGCAGTCACAACTAATATGTCGCGTTTCTTAATTTCTCCGTGAGCAGTAAGTATTGGTGTTCGAAGGTGAAGCTCATCACTAGTAAGACTGAGCTTCACTTCAGAGCCTTTATGATTAATTCAGACACAAATTTTGGTTGTTCAAGATGAGCTGCGTGTCCGGCATTCGGAACTAAGTGCACTTGTCCATTTGGGAGAAGTCGATTCATTTTTTCGGCTAAGCGAGAAAACTTCTGGTCCTCTTGTCCTGCTATTAAATGCACGGGGTTAGTGATTAGGTGAAGGAAATTATGTAACGGTGGCATTGAGCCAACTCCGCTTCCCCGAAGACTATTGGCTAAACCTACCGACGAGTTTCCCAGTCGTTGCTCTCTGCTCTCTTTCCATTTAGCAGGTCCGATTCGCTCTTGAAGACTTTTCCAAATTGGTAGCTGCATCCATTGATCTACAAAAATTTCAAGACCATCGCCTTCGATCAAAGAAGCTAAATTGGAATCAGAAATTTTTCGGATCGTTGCTTCATTACTATTTATGCCAGGACTAGTCCCTATCAAAAACAAGGATTCAACCGTATTTGAAAACGCATGAGCGAAGGAGAGCGCTATTCTGCCGCCGAGCGAATAGCCAACGAGATCAGCTTTTTTAGCACCTGCATGATTCAAGATGCCTTGTAGGTGACGAATGTTGCTTTCTGTTGAGTAGCTGTCTACCTGTTCAGGAGAATCAGACTTCCCGTGCCCAATTAAATCGATACTTAAAACTGTTCTGTAGGGAGCAAGTGCTTCACATAAATAACTCATGGTAGATGAGCTCCCGGTGAAGCCGTGGACCAACATAAGAAATGGACCTGTCCCAGTTGATTCATAGGCCAATGAAATGTTGTCGATGTTTATTTTGTGTTTCATAAACAATCGGTTGCTGTGATTACCGAAGATGTAATCTGATGGTGTTGTTCGAGGTTTGCATCTCGATCTACCATAACTTCAATAATTCGCAAGCCTTTGGTCGAACGCCTTAAGGCAGCCCTCAGTTCGGATAATGAAGAGATCGCGTTGTAGTCAGCTTGTACGGCTTTTGACAAGTCTTCGACTGAATGCTTTTGTGGTGTTGTAAATAATTTTTCAAAATTTTGGGCGTCAAGGTTCTGTGCTATGGGTAAGAAAGAGAAAATACCTCCGCCGTTGTTATTAGACACCACGATCGTGAGGTCGATATTGTGCTGTGAAGCAGCTAACAACCCGCTGATGTCATGAATAAATGCGAGGTCGCCTATGAATAGAGTGGTGGTCCTTCCGGTTGAAGCTACTCCAGCAGCCGAAGAAATAAGTCCGTCAATTCCGCTTGCCCCTCGATTACCAAAACACGTCAAGTTAGATGAGTTGGCCTCGAAAAAAGAATCGATATCTCGAACTGGCATCGAGTTAGACACGTATAGAACTGTCATGTCAGGAAGACTCCGCCCAAATTCTCGAGCTATCGAGGCTTCAAGTAATGGTCCAGCATCTAGAACTTCATTAATTGCGACCCTTGCGGTGTTATCAGCTGCGACCCATTTTTTGGACCAATCTTGCGAGCCTCCGGTCCCAGATATTTGTCCTAAAATTTCTGGGCTTGTGTCTAATAACGCCGTTGCAGTTGTACTTGCGTCAGTCCAAGCAACTCCGTCACCAATTAGTAAATGTTGAGGACGGTGCTGCTCTAGCCAAAGTCTCAGCGGTTTAGAAGTCATTGGCTGGCCTATTCGTACTACGGCCGTTGGTGCGTGACGTTCTACCCACGGCGTTCGCAATAAGTGATCATAATTTGAAATAACATCGACTCCTGGAAGCTGACGCCGCAACTGAGAGAGTGGTTCTGCTAAAAGAGGCCATCCGGTTTTGCTGCAAAAACTAGCGACAGCTTCTGACAGGTCCTTAGACATCGGACCTGCTAACAGTAACCCATTTTCATGATTCGCAACGTTTTGAAGAACCTCTAAAGCCTGCGGGTTAATCACACTTGCATGTCGAGTTAACATAATTGGCTTACTCGAAACTTTGGGTGAAGCTTGATTAATTGGTTCGAGTGGCTCTCGCAATGGCCAATTCAAGTGAACTGGACCAGGACGAGATCCTGTCGCGATCTGAAGTGATCGGGCGGCGGTTGATTGAAACCATTCAGGAGCTACGTCATTAGCGATAGGAAGTTCACAGGACCAACGAACATGGGCGCCGTAAATCCCCGATTGATTGATTGTTTGTCCAGCTCCTCGATCCTGAAGTTCTGGAGGGCGGTCGGCAGTTATGACAATTAAGGGGATCTCACTGAAGTGAGCTTCGGCCACAGCGGGCAAATAATTTGCGGCTGCTGTTCCTGAAGTGCAAATTAAAACTACGGGTCGGTTTGAAGCCTTAGCAATACCGAGGGCCCAAAAACCAGCAGATCGTTCATCTAAGTGAACCATTACCTTAAGGCCAATAGTTTTTTGGGCACTTATTGCAAGTGCAGTAGATCGAGAACCGGGGGATACCAATATGTCGGTTAATCCTTGGTTAAGGAGCTCTGTGAAGAAAGCTGTAGTCGCTAGATATGGGTCGCGCGTCATTCGGAAAGTCCTAGTACCCCGAGCAGGGCTTCAAATTTTATGCTTGTTTCGGCTAACTCATGAGAAGGAACTGATCCTTCAATTATCCCACCACCAGCGAACAACATAATTTTGTCTTTGTGCATTAGCCCTGATCTCAACGCAACTCGAAATTCGCAAGCACCATTAAGGGTTAGCCACCCAACTGGTCCTGCGTACCAGCCGCGATCGAAACTCTCGTGATGGTTAATCCAGTCTTGCGAAGAACGTCTTGGTAAGCCGGCAACCGCTGGAGTTGGGTGCAGGTCTGAAACTAAATCGAGTGTGCTAGTAAAGGCTGTTAGCTCACCGCCTATTGGTGTCGATAGATGTTGATTTCTTTTGAGTTGAAGAACCCCGGTGCTGCTGTGGCCATCAAGTAGAACGCCTGCGTTACGCAGAGTCGCCCGTATATCATCTACCACTATCTGATGTTCGCGACGTTCTTTTGAACTAGCAATAAGTTCTTCACGAAGCTGGGCATCAATATTTGAGTCTTGGTCGCGTGGCCGGCTGCCTGCTAAGGCCATGGTATCTACTCTTAACCCATTTCGAGATATGAGAAGTTCAGGACTGGCGCCTAAAAAAATAGGGCCCCCATAGTCGAAAGCGAAGGTGGCGCAACTAGGGAATCTTTTACACAGACGTTCAAGAATGACAGTTTCATCTAAAGTGCCTGAAATGCTAAGTGACCTTGCTGCGACAACCTTGTCCAGCTCACCTGACGCGATTGTTTCTAATGCGACAGCAACTAACGCTTCATAGTTGGGATCCTCGTGATGGTTTACCTCTGTGACTTCTCCTAGGGCTGAAGGTAGATAGGTAGAATGAAGTAAATATTCGTAGTCGCCTTCTGTACATCGAGTGGCGAATGTGCCATCAGGAGTTTCAGCTATAAGTAATGCTGGAAGTATTAAACGTCCTGCTCCGAAGGAGTCCCAATCGGGAGGACGGCCAGTTTGCTGATCGGAAAAAGCAATGCCACCGATCAGTAGTGGCCCGCTTTCCTGTGGCCCATCTACACCAGTGACCTCCAGATTAAGTTTGCCGATATCTGCAGAGATATCTGAGAATCGTTCCTGGTGACTTGTGGAGGAAGCTGCGAAAACTTCACCAATAGCGGTCATAGTGATTCTTGATTCAGGAATCGACCAAAACGCGCGTGGTAAGCCCTTTGCTGCATTGAAAACTGCTAATGCGTTGCACCCTGGGACAAGCTCTCTTATGAATTTGAAGCTCGTGTGAATACGTTCTGGAGTTCCCGAGTTATCTATCTGCGATTCTTCCCCACGTTCAAAAACAGGGTCTGTTCTTAAGAGACGGGCGCTTGCTTGGTTTATTAATGTCTGGCGAAAGTGACCTCCCACAAGGTCGCTAACGAGAGGAACAAGATTGGCAACGATTTCAGAGCGTTGGTCTCTATCGTTCGGTTTCAGGTAATTCTGAAAAAGACGAATTGCATCATCGACCGTTTCTTCCACATTTTCTGCGTGGCGTGTTGCTAACTGGAGTAGCTCATCTAGAGGCAAACCAGCTGCTAGAAGTGCTGAACCAGCAGACAACATGTCGCGTGTTTCTGAATTGAATCTGGTTGGGTCATTTGGTAACGAGGTGATTAAGCCTGCATCGACTGCTAACTCAACGATTTCTTGCGGAAATCCAGAAATCTCCACTAATTGTTGCAATGAAAGTGTTGTGTCTGCGGATTGTAGGGCACCGAATAACGGGTCTTTGTCAGTGTCTACTAGGCGTTCTATTTGATTTAGTGAAAATCCTGCTTTGGAAAGCTCCCGAATCTTGGCTAACCGTACTAGATGAATATTGCGGTAGATAGCTATTCTGCCAACGCGCTCAGGCGGCTGCAATATCCCTATTTTTTGGTAGTAACGGATTGTATCGACACTTATTTCAGCCTCGGCCGCAAGAGATTCAACTCTCCATTGCACGGCTAGTTCGCGTTCGGGGAGTTGTCGAGTATCTTCTACCGCCATTATTTTAAGTCTAAGAGCATCAACTCTAAGAGTTGATGCTCTTAGAGAATTTGTTTTCTTATATAAACCTTGGCATTTAGAAAATTGTTAGTTGATTTGCTTCGACATCCCATCCCAATAAGGTGCTCTGAGCTTGAATTTTTGAAGTTTTCCTGTGGCTGTTCGAGCAAGTTCATCTCGTACTTCGATTGATGTGGGGCATTTGTAATGTGCCATTTTTTCTCGACAATATTCAATTAGTTCTTGTTCGCTTACAGATTCACCCTCGGCGATAACCACTAGGGCCTTAACAGTTTCTCCCCATTTTTCATGCGGAACACCGATAACAGCTGCTTCAGCTATACAAGGATGACCAAAAAGAACGTCTTCAACCTCTATAGAAGAGACATTTTCTCCGCCGGAAATAATTACGTCTTTTTTTCTATCGGAAATAGTTAAGTGATGCTCGTTATCTAAGGTCCCGCCATCGCCTGTGTGGAACCAGCCATCGACAATAGCTTCTGCGGTTGCTTTGGGCTGCTCCCAATAACCTTCAAGCACGACGTTTGACCTGGCAAGAATTTCTCCTTGGTCATCAATCTTTATTTTTACGCCAACTGCGGGAGCACCGGCGCGGCTTAGCTTTCGCGCCCTCTCCTCTGAATCTAAGTGGTCCCACTCGGCGCGGGTCCTGTTCATGGTCAGTAACGGCGCTGTTTCCGTAAGGCCATAAATTTGAATAAATTCCCATCCAAGTTCATCTTGCATTCTGGCAATAGTTTGGGTGGGTGGCGGAGCACCTGCTACTACCATTCGAACACGACCCTTACCAGGTATCTCTCCGGGCCAGTTTTGTGCTGCTTCAAGAACCGCAGAGACTACGGCGGGCGCGCCGCACATAAGAGTAATATTGTGCTCTTCAACACGTTTCAGTATGTCTTCGCCACGCACCTCACGAAGAACAACGTGTTTGCCACCCATCCCCGTGATGGCATAAGGCATTCCCCAGCCGTTGCAATGAAACATAGGCAGGGTATGCAGATAGTTATCACGATCGCTGACACCGGCATGCCAGCCAAAAGTCGTTGCGTTTACCCATAAAGCGCGGTGAGTTTGTTGCACTCCTTTTGGGCGTGCTGTCGTTCCAGAGGTGTAATTAATTGTCGCTGTAGCATCCTCATCGGGTTCCCAAATTATGGGTTCTACTCCATCGAGATACATTTGGTCATCTGAGTCAGTTCCCATGACGACGAAGCGGTCAACATCGATATCTTTGCAAATATCCTCCATCGAGGGATCAACCAAAAGCATCGATGCTCCGCAATGATCAATTATGTATTCGATTTCATCGTGACTCAGGCGAAAATTGATGGGAACGAAAACACGGCCATAGCCCGAAACTCCATAAAAAGAAGTCATTAATCTGCCCGAGTTTTGCGAAACCATTGCGACTCGCTCACCTGGGCCGATCCCTAGTTGATCTAGCTTGGCCGCTTGGCTACGAGCTTTTTGAGCGAATTGACTCCAAGTTAATTCACCTAGATCGCCTCCGGGAGCTCCTGGCTCATCGACCAAGGCGACTCGGTCAGAGTAGGCGTTCTCAGCTCGATACAAGAAATCTGCGATTGTGAACGGCACCTTCATGGTGAGTCCCCCTATAAAAGTTATTAAGTCTGCTACAGGTTAGACGGCTAAGGTCAGGTTAAGTCCATTCAAATGCAGATGAGGTAACATGGATGTTCATCTTATTGATGGAACGTATGAGCTATTTAGATATTTCTATGCCGTACCTTCGAAAAAATCTCTAAGTGGAATTGAGGTAGGAGCGCTCAGAGGTGTGCTTGGAAACGTAGTTAGTCTCCTTGAGAACGGAGCGACACATATAGCGGTAGCAACAGATCATGTAATTACCTCATTTCGCAATGAGCTTTGGGATGACTATAAAGATGGCTCGGCTGTTGACCCAGAAATTTTGTGCCAGTTCTTACCTCTAGAAGAGTCATTATTAGCTTTAGGGATTCCAGTTTGGCCGATGGTCGAGTTTGAGGCTGATGATGGATTAGCTGCCGGTGCCTTGATGGCGCAAAGAGATTTGCGAGTTGACAAAATTTTTATTTGCACTGTGGACAAGGACCTAGGGCAATGTGTCGGTGGCAACATAGTGCAATGGGATAGACGTAAAGATGTTGTCTTAGATGAGTTAGCAATCAAAAATAAATTTGGTGTTGCCCCTCGTTCGATCCCTGATTACTTGGCACTTGTTGGAGACAGCGCTGATGGTTTTCCGGGCATCCAAGGCTGGGGGTCTAAATCGAGTGCTCTGGTTTTGAGCCAATATGAGACTATTGAGCAAATCCCTGCGAATCATAGTGACTGGGTTATAGCTGTGCGCGGAGGAGAGAAGCTAGCTAACGTTTTGGCTAGCAATAAAAAATTAGCACTTCTTTTCAAGAAAATAGCTACTGTTCGGACAGATGCTCCGGTCAGTAAAACCGTTGATGAGCTGCGATGGGAAAGGCCAAAGAGAAACTTTGCCGATATTTGTGAAAGTATCTCTGCACCGAGTTTATTCGAACGAGTTACGAAGCTTGTTTCTGAAAAGCCTAAGGGGTTGAAATGGAACTAGGAACAGTTCACCATGTGTCTATAAATGTTGCAGACGTTGAGGGCACAGCCCCTTTCTATACGGATGTTCTGGGTATGGAAGTCCTTGATAGGCCTGAGTTCGGTTTCAACGGCCGTTGGCTGCGAACTTCAGGAGGAGCTGAAGTGCATTTGATCGAAGTTGAAAATTGGGAACCTCCGAAAGGTCAGCATTGGGCCTTTCGGGTGGATGATATTAATGCGACTGTTGCGAAGCTAAGAGAAAAGGGGGTCAAAGTTCGAGACCCGAAACCACTTCCAGGTACCTCTGCGAAACAGACTTTTTTTTTCGATCCAGCGGGAAACATGATTGAACTTAATCAACCTCACTAAAATTTTAAAAAGCAACCATTTTCCGAATTGAGCGGATGAGAATGGGACGATCCTGAATAGGACGCTACGATCAGACCTCGTGGCTAATCTAAATATGTCTGAACGTTTGCTTGATCTTGAAAATCGTCGGAGCGCAGCTTTGAGCGCAGGGTCAGAAAGGTCTGTCCAACGTCAAAAAGACAAAGGAAAGATGCTTGCTCGAGAACGTATCGAGTACTTACTTGATGATGGTTCTTTTCATGAGTTGGATATGTTGGCACGCCACCGTGCTCACGATGTTGGTCTGGATGAACGGCCCTACACCGATGGCATCATTACAGGGTGGGGCACAATAGACGGCCGAAAGGTTTTTGTGTCAAGCCAAGACTTCACGGTGTTCGGTGGGGCTTTGGGAGAAGTTTTTGCCGAAAAAACTCACAAAGTGATGGACCTAGCAGAATCTGTGGGTGCACCGATGATTGGTTTAAATGATGGTGCTGGTGCGCGAATCCAAGAAGGTGTTGTTTCACTCGCTGGTTATGGCGGCATTTTCCGGCGTAATGTGCGAGCTTCGGGAGTGATTCCTCAAATCAGTGTGGTTATGGGACCATGCGCCGGCGGCGCCGTTTATTCGCCGGCGATGACGGATTTTATTTTCATGGTGCGCGATACCAGTCATATGTTCATAACAGGGCCCGATGTTGTGAAAACGGTTACCGGAGAAGATGTGACGCTAGAAGAGCTCGGGGGTGCAGGATCTCACAGTACGAAATCTGGCGTTGCTTCATTTGTGTCTCCCGACGAAGAGACAGTTTTGGATGATGTGAAGTACTTGCTGTCTTTCCTCCCATCGAACAATATTGATGGTCCACCTCTATCGGACTGCAGCGATGACCCCGACCGTGACTGCCCTTCGCTAAGAGATGTTCTTCCAGAAAATGCCAACGTCCCCTACGACATTAAGAGCGTAATCACTGAAGTTGTAGACGACGGCGATTTCATGGAATACCACGCAGGTTGGGCCGGTTCTATTTTTTGTGGATTCGCTCGAATCGATGGACGTTCAATAGGGGTCGTGGGTAATCAGCCGATGATAATGGCTGGCGTGTTAGATATTGAATCTTCAGAAAAAGCTGCCCGGTTTGTTCGCTTCTGCGATGCCTTCAATATTCCACTTCTAACTTTCGTAGATGTGCCAGGATTTTTGCCTGGCGTTGACCAAGAACATGGTGGAATTATCCGTCATGGTGCCAAACTCTTGTATGCCTATTGCGAAGCTACGGTGCCAAGAGTACAAGTCATAACTCGAAAGGCGTATGGCGGTGCGTACGTTGTGATGGATTCGAAATCTGTTGGTTGCGACGTCTCATATGCTTGGCCAACAGCAGAACTGGCAGTAATGGGACCGCAAGGAGCTGTTGAAATATTGAATCGTCGTGAACTGCAGCAATCCGCAGACCCGGTCGCGAGGAAAGCAGAACTTGTAAATGATTACACAGAGAAATATGCAAACCCGTACGTGGCCGCTGAGCGAGGAATCATTGACGCTGTAATCGACCCGGTGGAAACTCGCCGTAAAGTAATTGCCGCTTTTCGAATGATCGCAACAAAGCGTGAAGATCTTCCGAAACGCAAGCACGGAAACATTCCATTATGAATCTAATTTCTATTGACGACATGACTCCTGCCCCTACAGACGAAGAGGCAGCAGCAATCGGTGCAGCACTCGAAATTTTATGGCCGAAACCAAGAACGCTTGATTCTGTTTCCGACGCGTCGCAATGGAAATTCAGCGCTCGATGGTGGAATGAAACAAGTACTTGGCCGATCAAAAACTATTAAATTCCAGTTCCAACTATTCTTCGGTTGTGTTTGAACCTTAATACCGGTTTGACGCGCTAACTGTTTGCGCGACAGTCTCTAACTAATGCCACTCGCCGATCTTAAAGTTATTGACCTCTCAACAGTTTTTGCAGGTCCTCATTGTGCACGCTATTTAGCTGATTTTGGTGCTGATGTAGTAAAAGTTGAGCGCCCATCGGGAGATACAGTGCGAAATATTGGATGGCGTGCATCCGATGGTGAAACTCTCTGGTGGAAGCTAGTTAATCGTGGTAAGAGAGCGGTAACTTTAGACTTAAAGAAAGAAGATGATTTAACGACGCTGCGAAAAATGTTGAGTGTTGCTGACGTTCTTATCGAGAACCTTCGACCAGGTAAATTAGAAGCCCTTGGACTGATCCCCGACGAGTTAATTGCGATAAACCCGAAACTAGTAATCACTCGTTTGACTGGTTTTGGTCAAACTGGCCCATACCGAGACCGAGCTGGATTTGCGACGTTAGCAGAAGCAATGAGTGGTTTCGCAGCTATAAACGGTGATCCTGAAGGAGGTCCGCTTCTTCCTCCAATAGCTTTAACTGATGAGTTAGCTGGCCTAGCTGCAGCTTTCGCGACGTTGGTAGCAATTCATGGTGGTGGAGGGCAGAGCGTAGACGTCAACCTGTTAGAAACAATGATGCAAATAATGGGACCACTGATGAGCGCTTGGCACAGCGAACAATATTTGCAAGAACGATTAGGTTCCGGCATTGCATACAGCGTGCCAAGGGGAACTTACCAAGCATCGGATGGTGGATGGCTAGCAGTAAGCACTTCGAGTGATTCAGTAGCCGCCCGAGTAATGGATTTGATTGGAGCTGCTGATGATACAAGATTTACGAGTTTTGATGGCCGGATAGCCCATCGGGACGAATTAGATTTATTAATGTCCAATTGGGTTGCCCGACGTACTTTGTCAGAAGCACTTAATGAGTTTCAAAATGCCGAGGCTGCTGCAGCACCGGTAATGAATATGCAACAGATAGCGGAAGATCCTCACATTCTTGACCGAGGTTCACTAATTGAACTTGATGGTATAAAAATGCAGGGACTAATTGCTCGGCTATCTAGAACGCCAGGCCAAATTAGATGGCCGGGTAAAGTCATCGGCGCGGATAACCAGGATTTGCCCGTAGGAAATGAGTGCTGGTTTGATGATAGTGAATCAGGCTGAAATTTCTCGAGCCTCAATGACGAGTTGAGCTATATCATTCATGATCTGTGCAAGCTCATAGTCTTTTGGCGTGTAAATACGTGATACACCTGCTTTAAGGAGCACTTTCTGGTCTTCTAGAGGGATAATTCCGCCGACGACTACCGGGGCAGTAACTCCCTGCTTACGTAAGGCCTCGAGAACCTCAGGTACCAGATGTAGGTGGCTTCCTGAGAGAATAGATAAACCAATAATATCGACATCTTCATCGCGCGCTGCTGCTGCTATATGTTCGGGAGTAACGCGAATACCATCATAAATAACTTCCATACCCGCATCACGGGCTGCGACTGCAATTTGTTCTGCACCATTGGAGTGACCGTCAAGGCCAGGTTTAGCAACCAGCAGTCTGGGCGGGCCTTGGGGTAAGCCTGATATTCGTTGTGCAACATCTCTAAGAGTGCTTGAGCTCCCTCGTGCGCTCGACACGCCAGTTGGTGCTCTGTACTCACCAAAAACATCTCTTAAGACTTGAGACCACTCACCGGTTGTAACTCCGACCTTGGCTGCAGCAATAGTTGGCAACATGATGTTGGTATCGCTTGAAGCGGCCAGTCGAAGCTCATTGAGTGCAGCTTTGACTTTTTCGTCGTCCCTTTTTAGTTTCCAATCAGCTACGTCAGCGCGTATTTCTGTTTCGACAGCTGGGTCAACCCGCAGAATACTCTCTTCACTAGTCAAAGGGGATTCTGCGCTGTCAATGAATTGATTCACGCCGACTACGGTGAGGTCTCCTTCTTCAATCTTTCGCATCCGTTCAGTATGGCTGGCGACTAGGCGACCCTTGAGTTCGTTAATTGCTGCAAAAGCACCACCTAATGACATGACTTCGTCGAGCTCTGTTTGAGCTTCTGAAATTAGTTTGGACGTTAGGCCTTCTATAACTTTTGAACCATCAAAAATATCTTCATATTCCAAAAGATCGGTTTCATGAGCTAAGACTTGTTGTATCCGAAGCGACCATTGTTGGTCCCAAGGTTTGGGAAGGCCTAGGGCTTCGTTCCAAGCAGGTAACTGTAATGAACGCGCACGTGCTCCCTTGGATAAAGTGACCCCGAGAGCTTCGAGAACTATACGTTGGACATTGTTTTCTGGTTGAGCCTCTGTGAGTCCCAAAGAATTTACTTGAACCCCGTATCTGAATCTTCGCATTTTCGGATCTTTAACACCGTAGCGGTCTTGACAAATCTGGTCCCACATAGAAGTAAACGCACGCATTTTGCAGACTTCTTCGACGAATCGAATCCCAGAGTTCACAAAGAATGAAAGGCTGCCTACTACTTGCTCGAATCGCTCTTCAGGTACTTGACCCGAGTCTCGCACTGCGTCAAGGATGTCAATCGCGTTGGCCAAAGCATATGCAATTTCCTGGACTGGAGTCGCCCCAGCTTCCTGAAGGTGGTAGCTGCAAATATTGATCGGGTTCCAAAAAGGAATGTGCTCTGAACAAAATGCGATCATGTCAACAATTAATCGACGGCTTGCTTCTGGTGGAAATATGTAAGTCCCGCGACTTAAGTATTCCTTGACAATGTCATTTTGAGTAGTTCCGCGCAGGTTGGTAGAACTAATGCCTTGCTTCTCCGCATTGGCGACGTATAAACCCAGTAACCAAGCTGCCGTAGCGTTAATTGTCATTGACGTGTTCATTTCCCCGACGGGAATGTTATCTAGAAGAGTTTTCATGTGTCCCAGGTGGCAAACGGGAACACCAACCTTGCCTATCTCGCCTGCTGCGAGTGGGTGGTCCGGGTCGTATCCGGTCTGTGTAGGCAAATCAAATGCTATGGAAAGACCAGTTTGACCTTTGGCTAGGTTGCTCCGGTACAACTCGTTTGATGCCTTAGCCGTTGAATGTCCTGAATACGTCCTCATCATCCAGGGACGATCGCGCTCGTTTCTGGTTGAGTCAGTCACTAAAACTCCTTTGAGATGTTTGCCTTATAGGAGCTTAGGAGTCAATCATCTTAAAGTTCATTGGCTGACACCAAACATCTGCCATAGGTCGCTGAGTCGCCTCGGCGAGCATTTCGATATAATTGTCTCGCTCGATTTCAATAGCTCCGAGGCTTTCCAGATGTGGTGTGTTCCATTGAATATCTATTAATGCTCCACCAGTCATTTTCATTGCATCTACTAAAGCTACTAAGGCTACTTTGGAGGCGTTGGGTGCTGAATGAAACATCGATTCTCCGGCAAAAAAAGCTCCAATAGCTACTCCATAGAGCCCTCCACAAAGCTCACCATTCTGCCAAGTTTCAACGCTGTGGGCCCATCCGAGTTCATGCAGTTTTAAGTAGGCTTCCCGAATTTCGGTATTGATCCACCCATGAGGGCGAGATGGATTAGCACAAAGATCAATTACTTTGTCAAAGCTATGATCGATCCGAATTTCGAATTCTTTGCATGATCTTCGGAGCGATTTACCTACTTTCAAGTAGGAGAGAGGTAAAACTCCACGCGGGTCTGGTGACCACCAGCCGAGTGTGTCCCCCAACGGCATTGGGAATAAACCGTTCTTGTAGGCCATTAATAATGTGCCGGGCTCTAGATCAGCTCCCGCACCTACTAGACCATTGTCGTCGGCAGTATGAGCCGGCGGAAATGACCATCGGCTATCTACTGGTTCTATTGCTTGAGTCATTGTGTCACCAGGCATCAACAAGATCATACAAATCAATGGGACCGCGCACCTTGGCGAATGGGATTTACTTTATATCTGTGTAAATTACTATTCGAGACTTCGGTAGCTTTTGGTTTCGTCTTGGGAAGCTAATCTTGTTGTTATTGATTTAATAATAACATCTTCAACCGGAACGTTTGAAGATGTTATTCCCGCAACTTCCTTGGTGCTTGTCGGGACCTTTTGGATAGCTAGAGCTATATCAAGACCAGCGATTACAGAACCCATCAGTGAATAATCAGCAGGTAAGTTGACGCCACTAGAGCCAGTAATTATAAAGAATTGTGAACCGTTACTTGAGGGTGTTCCTGCATTGGCCATCGCTAATGAGCCAATTCGATAAGAACCTTGAGGGGCATATGAACCGTTGAACTGATAACCAGGACCGCCAGTTCCGAAATTGTTTTCTACATCTCCGCCTTGGATTACAAATTCATCTATAACACGATGAAAAAGAGTTCCGTCGTAGGCGTGATATTGAGCTAAGACGATGAAGTTGTTGACGCTTTTAATATCAAGTTTTGGATTAAGAACTGCAGAAAAATTACCGTTACTGGTAACAAAATCGGCTGCGTAGAGCTTCTCGGGGTTAATACAGAGCTTTGGTGGACTCTCAAATTTACTGACTATTGGAGATGAGCCATCATTTTTAGGGCAGTCTCCAATTCCTAATGCAATAGCGCCAGCCGAAAGTATTTGGTCAGAGATCTCTTCATTGGTTGTTTCAGCGGAGTCTTCACCTGCAAGCACGCTGTAAGCAAACGCCACAATTAGAACAGCAACGATAATCCCGACCCATCGCGCTCCTAGTCGAAGTTTTCGACTGCTCTTGGCGGCTTGTGCCTCTTGCTGAAGACGTTCTTCACGTTGGGCTCTTTGACGCGCCCGCTTTTCGTTGCTCATGACGATGTTTATGCTCCTAGCGATTTGCGTTAGATCCTTATGTGTGACGGTAGCAATGCGATTGCTATTACACGACTTCTTGATAGTAGATGTGGAACTTCTTTCTGGTTTGGGTAAACGACAAGTACCCTAAAAGGTCGTGGCACTCTTAGTTCAAAAGTTTGGCGGTACATCGGTAGCGGACCCTGTTCGCATGCGTGAGGTGGCTGATCATGTCAAAAAGACTCGGAGTCGCGGAGATCAGGTCGTTCTTGTAGTTAGCGCTATGGGCAAAGAGACTGATGAGCTATTGCGATTGGCGAATGATGTAACGAGTACCCCACCGGGTCGTGAGATGGACATGCTGATTACTGCTGGTGAAAGAAAAGCAATCGCCCTAATGTGCATGGCTCTAAATGAGGCTGGTGTGCCGGCGGATTCTTTTACCGGTAGCCAGGCAGGTTTTGTTACTGATAGGAATCATAGAAACGCAAAAATTTTGTCGGTGGACCCACATCGAGTGCGTGACTCTGTCGATAAGGGGCGCGTTGCGGTAGTTGCCGGGGCTCAAGGCATGTCTACAGACAGCAATGTCACGTTTCTTGGACGTGGTGGATCGGATACTACTGCAGTGGCTTTGGCCCACGGTTTAGGCGCTGATGCTTGCGAACTGTATACCGACGTTTCGGGAGTTTTTACCACTGACCCAAGAGTTTGCCCGTCAGCAAAGCGAATGGAATCAATTTCGTTTGATGAACTTTTAGAAATGACTGCAGTTGGATGTCCCAAGCCGGTTATGCGGTCGGTTGAAGTCGCAAGGTCTTTTGGCGTGCCGTTGCACGTTAGATCTGCGTTTACTTGGGAGCCAGGAACATGGGTAGTTGAGGAGGTTCCAGACATGGAGCACGCAGTAATTAAAGGCATTGTCCCAGATGTGTCACAAGCAAAGTTAACTATCTCTGGCGTGCGTGATGAACCGGGGCTGGCTGCCAGAGTTTTCAGGACTTTGGCCGATGCGGGCGTACTCGTTGACATGATTGTGCAGAACGTTGGAGATCACTCGAAAACCGATATTTCTTTTACTGTCCCTCTCGATCACTTTGATGTCGCTCACTCAACCTGTGAAGAGATGGCAAAGTCCATGGGGTTCTCATCAGTTACTGGAGATAAAAGTTTGGCTCGGGTTTCTGTAGTCGGTGCCGGAATGGCGTCTAACCCAGGTGTGGCCGCCACGATGTTTGAAACGCTCGCTAGTAACAGCATTAATATTGAAATGATCTCGACATCACCGATTCGAATTAGTTGTGTTGTAGCTGAGAAAGATGTAGATCGAGCTACGGTGGCGCTGCATGAAGCCTATGGTTTAGGCAATTAAAAAATCTGGATGCGGGTAGCCGTAAAATACGCATACAAGCTGTGTAACCTCGAACTATGCGCATAGGAATAGTGGGAGCTACAGGCCAAGTTGGAACTGTAATGATGCGGTTATTAGCTGAACGCGACTTTCCAGTAACTGACCTTCGTTTGTTTGCCTCGGCACGGTCTGCTGGAAGCTCCCTTGAGTGGTTTGGAAATAATATCACCGTTGAAGATGCTGCTAATGCTGATTTTGTTGGTTTAGATATTGTTCTTTTTTCGGCGGGTAAAACCACTTCGCTGGAAATTGCTGAGAAGGTTGCTTCACAAGGAGCGATTGTTATTGACAATTCTTCTGCTTGGAGGATGCACCCAGAGGTGCCACTCGTTGTGCCTGAGGTGAATGCAGATCAGGCGATGAATACACCTAAGGGAATTATTGCTAACCCTAACTGCACAACGATGGCCGCTATGCCGGTTCTCTTTCCTCTGCATAAAGAAGCTGAGTTAGTGTCTGTTGTTGCATCGACTTATCAGGCCGTGTCCGGAGCGGGCCTTGCCGGTGTGTCTGAGCTTGCTGATCAGCTCCGCGCCACTCTAGAAGGCGTAGAAAATTTAACCCATAATGGGGATGCTGTTAGTTACCCTCCTTCAGGTTCTTTTCCTCAGCCAATAGCCCATAACGTTGTAGCTCATGCTGGAAATTTTGTTGATGATGGTTCAGGGGAGACTGATGAAGAACAAAAACTCAGAAATGAGAGCAGAAAAATACTTGATATTCCAGATTTGAAGGTTTCGGGAACCTGTGTCCGTGTACCAGTTTTCACTGGTCATTCGATTGCTTTAAATTTACGATTTAAATCAATGCTAAGCCCCAAACGAGCTACGGAGATCCTGGATGGAGCCCCCGGCGTCATTCTGACTGAAGTGCCTACACCTTTGATGGCGGCCGGCCAAGACCCATCATATGTGGGTCGAATCCGAGAAGATTCAACTTCGGAAAATGGGCTTTCCTTGTTTGTTTCCGGGGATAATTTACGCAAAGGCGCTGCACTAAACACAATTCAAATAGCTGAAGTCCTAGCCGAAAAAATTTAGCCAGATTCAGTAGTTAGTTCTTAATTGATTTGTCGACACAATCGCATGGTTTCGCGTGGCAAGCAGGACAACCATCGCTAAATCGCTGAACAGCATCTTCCATAGATAAATCCAACTGTGCTGCAAGCGAAGCCAACCAAGCCAAAACATCTCCTAGCTCATGAAGTTGTTGTTCTTTGGTACCTTTGCGAATTGCTTGAGAGAGTTCGCCCAATTCTTCGGTTAGCCAGGCGATGGTTGCTGCGACTCCTCGTTGGGTATCGCGACTCCCGTAGGTCTGGACCATTAGGGCTTGAAGGTCGTTAAGATTCACTACTTGAGAGTATTGCTTTGTACGTTACTCGCGACAGAGTCGCAAAAAATCATTTCCCAGGCCACTTCAAATCTAAGGTTCAATGTGAACATCTCTGTTCCTAGATGAGTGTGCTGAGCTGACGCATGACCCTATGTTCATTAAATGGTTGCGCTTCTCTTCGATGAATTGTGCCAATCGTGTCGAACAATACGAGGTCGTTCTCCTGCCATACATGCTTATACGTGCGCTCGGGCGCGGCGGCCTCAAGAAAAAGTTCACTCAGTAGCGCTTCACTTTCAGAGTTGTTCATATCGGCAAAACCACAAGTTAAAGAATTTATGTACAACGCAGTTCTATTGTGAAGTGGATGCTTGTATGCCGCAGGATGTTCAACGGGATCCCGGCTCCCCGGGTAGTTAAAGTTTGAATTTTTTTGAGTCCGGCGATCCTCATAGGTTTTAGTTTCTACAGCTGCCTGGTGACGATTTGAACCTTCTAACTTGTGAAGGCCTGATAATCCATCAACTCTTTGTTTTAGGCTCTTAGACAGCGATTCGTAGGCTAAGTAGGTGTTGGCAAACCACGTAGTGCCACATTCGGTAGATGGAATCACCACAGCATTCAGAAAGCTTTCTCGACTTGGTCTAGGAAGATAACAATAATCTGTATGCCATGGAAGTGGAGTAGCTGAAGATACTAATTTTTCACTTCCCCCTTCGTCTAGCTCAGTCGAAAGTTCAAGAATTTCAGGGGTGGTTGAATTCACGCCGAATAGCTCTCCACCATTAAATAGATCACCAAAATTTGAGGCGAATTCAATAAGCTCCGAATCAGTTAGTTGACGTTGACCACGAAAAATTATTAAAGGGTCTTCGCTCAACGCTTCTTTAATTTGTGAAAAAATTTTAGTTTCACCAATAAACTCAGGTTTCCAGTTAGTGATGATCAAGCCGAAAGCTGCATCAACTTTCTCTATAACTAGTCTGGACATGATTAAACCCTAGTCATAATTTTTTAACTGAGTTGGCTGAAATGAAGTCAACCTTATTGTAAATAATGGAAACAAGATGCCTATTAAGGAGCAGTTTAGGTCCTTAGATTACCAAACTTGGTTTTGATATTTCTTTGAAGCGATGCATAGGAATCTTTCGCAAGATGTCTCGCAAACTCTAAAAATAAAACTATCTTCTGTCTATAATAATTTATACCAGGGCGCGAAAAATTCTCAGCGATTATATTCCCTGCTAAAGCTTTAATTAACAAACGAACCGGTCAGTAGAGCCAGATTAAATTTGGTGCTACTGACCGCATCCGTAGTTAGTTTTCGTTCAGGTCAAACAGCTCGTACGTTCTGAGCTTCATCACCTTTGCGTCCAGGACCAACATCAAAAGAAACGGCCTGGCCTTCGTCAAGGGAACGGTAACCGTCACCCTCAATATTTGAATAATGCAGGAAAAGATCTTCGCCGCCATCGCTAGGAGAGATGAAGCCGAAACCTTTCTCTGAGTTGAAAAATTTAACAGTACCTTGGGCCACTGGGCCCTCCTCATTTAAAAATTGAAGCCGCTTTCGACTTCATCAATCTCAAGGCTACGGCAAGAAGAGGCAGATGACTGAATTGAAACGGCTCTGCAACATAATAACTTGAGATGGAAATACTAGCGTAAGCCCTGCCTAGGCCTTAAAAGCCATATTCTCCTTGTAAAAATTAATAGAAAACTAGTCGATATAGAAGAAAATTATGTTCGGGAAATGCGTGATAATTAAAGTAGAGCCCTGTAGAAAATCCTTTTTTGCGCAGTGAAGCGCATGAAATAGCGCCTGCTGCTTAGCGATACCAATGAACTTTAAACAATCGCATCTGATGTAATTACAATTTTACCGAAAAAGCGCCGCTCCTCTATTGCTTTGTGTGCAGCGACTCCATCTTCCAGAGGCACACGAGAGTCAATCACAGGAATGAACTCTCCGCTTTCGGTGAGCTGCAGCAACCGATCAAGATCATCGCGTTTCCAACCATTAGACCCGCGGATATCCATTTCTGCAGTCCAAATAAAACGAAGATCAGTTTGTGGATTGAATCCTGCAGTTGCCCCACATGTCAAAAGTTTTCCTCCGAGTTTCACACAACGTAAGGATTCGGCCCAAGTATCTCCACCGGTGAAATTAACCACAACATCGTATCCACCGCCGGCAAATAGGCTTCCAGTGCTAGCTCGGCAGTGTTTAACGAAATTTTGGGTCGAATAATTAATGGTTTCGTCAGCACCAAGTTTTTTAAGCTGACGGCATTTTTCGTCTGAGCCCGCAGCCGCAATAACGTAAGCCCCCTTCATTTTTGCTAACAGTAAGGCGCTGGTGCCCACACCACCGCTAGCCCCGAGGATTAGGACGCTGTCACCTCGTTTAATCTCGCCGCGCGTAAGCATCATGCGGTGAGCTGTTCCGTATGCGACAGGTAAACAAGCAGCATCCTCGAACGAAACGCTGTCAGGGAGATGGATCAGTTGGCTAGCTTTGACCACTACGTATTCAGCATAAGCGCCCCACCAAGTATCGCCAATCATCCACATCTTGCCAGTCTCTAAATCCCAGAAAACAGGATCTACCAGAACGCGATCACCTACGTTCCAATCAGTAACGTCGCCAGCGACTTCCGAAACTTGGCCAGCACAATCACAGCCGGGTATCCCAGGAAGTGGAACTTTTATTCCTGGCATTCCCTGACGAGTAAATACGTCATGATAATTTAGCGAACAGGCACGGACGGCTACTCGAACTTCACCTTCCTGAAGAGCCGGGGCTTCAATGTCTCTATATTTCAATACGTCTAAAGAACCATGTTCGTCAAAAACAATTGCTTTCATTTTATTTCTTTCTTGTCACTAATTCTGATGCGTTGATACTCAGGAAATTACGATCCACTTTTGCTGTAGAAGCGAGAGGAATTTCATCTAGAAACCACACCTGACGCGGGTGGGCATAAGCAGGTCCATGAGCAAGCGCATAAGTTTTTACTTCCTCAACTGAAAGAGAATGCCCATCCTCAAGCCGAATAAACGCAACAGGTAGTTGTCCTTTTAAATTATCTGATATGGAGACCACCACTGCTTGGTGGACCGAGGGATGTTTTTCTAGCATCTGCTCAACCGCATCAGGGTAAATATTTTCTCCAGCACAGACAAACATGTCATCGACCCTCCCTATGAAAAAAAACCAACCATCTTGATCTCGTCTCATTAAGTCACCAGTGTGGTACCAACCATCGGTGAGTTTCTCTTTGTTAACTTCGGGCAAATCGTGATACCCGGTCATGACTCCTGGAGACCGTACTAAGAGTTCTCCATTGTCGCCTGGCTCACCTGTTTCTGGATTTATCAATTTTAGCTCTACTTCTTGGTGCTGGTATCCTAAAGAAATTTTTGGTCGAGGGAGATCTTGTGGATGAGGACCGAATTCGAGAACAGCTTCAGTTGTCCCATACCCGTTAGTTATAAATGCACTTGGAAATAGCTTCTGAACATCGTCGAAAAGCGCCTCAGTCAGTGGGGCCGATCCGATGAATACGCGCTGCACTGTTGCAAGATTAAAAATTTTATCTGTTCTTTCGATTTCTGCGGTAACGAGTGCGTACATAGTTGGCACACCCGAGCACATCGTCACACCGTGAGCTTCTATTGCGTCTAAGTAGTCGAGCGCATCAAATTTAGGCAGTAATACGACGGTGCCTCCGCTGGTAAAAGCTAATTTTGATGACATGGATGCGTTCTTATGGTAGAGCGGTGCCGAGACGAGCATGACTTCTCCAGGCAATGTTGCCCCGAAATTAAGAACCGTAAACGTTATGTTCTGGTGGCTGAGCAAAACGCCCTTAGGGCGACCGGTGGAACCTGAAGTGTAAATTTGAATGGCGATTTGATCGGGGTCTACAGCCTCAGGTTCGATTTGCGGCTCGCCACTAATTAATAGTTGCCAGTCCGAAGAGCCAATAACAATTTGCGTAACGTTCGTAGGCAGGTCAGATGCATGTTCCTCGTCAACAATTAATAGTTTAAGATTCGCATCATCAACAATGTATTGAAGTGTCTCTGCCGGCAGGCGAGTGTTAATAGGAACAAAGACCAAACCTGCTGAAGGAGCACCGAACATAATTTCGTAATACTGAACACAATTACCTGCAAGCAGCCCGATACGATCTTGGGGCTGTAAACCGAAGTTGAGAAGACCATTGGCTAAGGTACGAACTTTATTTTGTAGGTCAGCCATTGAATAAAATTGTGGCGGACTTTGAGACCTGTCTATAAGAGCAACACCACTTTGTTGAGTCTCTTGATTTAGTAAATCAGCAATGTTCATACTCTCTCCCAGCTCTTCGAATAACCAAAATTTAGAATTACCCGAGAACTTCAGGCTCGCAAGTCATAAGAATCTCTGCAACCGCAGCTGTGTTTGGGAGCCTTACGAGAGTTGCGACTGTTTCGGCTAGATCATCAGGGTCAATCATAATCGAGGCATCCACTCCAAACTGAGCAGTCATATCGGTCGCCACGTAACCTGGGCAAATAGCGGTCACTCTTATACCGTTATCAAACTCAGAATGTCTAACTGCATGATGAAGCGCTAATGCAGCATGCTTACTCATTGCATACCCTGGCCCAAAAGTTCCCTTTACACGTTTACCAGATAGTGAAACTACATTAACGATTCTGCCTGTCCCACACGAACGAAGAAATGGGAGGCTTGCTTGTATTATTCGCAGAGGTGCTTTGACGTTCACCGACCACATTTCATCTAACTGTTCTTCTGTTACCTCACTCAGTGGTTCAGGATGACAAACCCCAGCGTTGTTAACGAGTGCATTAATAGAACCATGTTGCTGGATGGTTTCAGAAACCCATTGCTCGTCTGTGTTTCTGTCACTCGTGTCATACCGGTGACAAGAAACCCGTTCATCTTTAAAATCTGCGACGCTTGACTGGAGTTCGGAAAGGTTACGACCTCCTAAACTGACTACCCAACCTTCCTTGTGGAAACGGCGTGCAAAGGATGCTCCAATCCCTCGATTGGCGCCATTGATCATGATTACTTTTCCGCGTGGATCAAGCATTCTTGAACCCTTCCATACTTTTTGCTGTTGATGAGAGGGCGATGTTAATTTTCTCCGCAGCAGCAAGGCCAGACCGAAATGCTCCCTCAACTTTCGGACCGGCGAAAGCTTCACCGGCTAGAGCAATTATTGGCTTAGATCCCCATACAAGCGTTGGCTCAGCCCAAACATCTGCCGGCCCAGCATAACGCCAGCGTTGAATCTGGTAATCAGTAATCCCTGCACCACTTAAATAGTCTCCAATTAAAGTAGTTGTCGCAGCTAAAACTTCCTGGTCAGAATGTTCCCATAAAGAGTTACTCAAAATGTTAGACAAATGAACCGTGATAGCTGGCTCGTCACTCACTCCTTTCCTTTGATTATCACTTATAAAAGCTAAATCTGGATGATCCTGGAATTGAATACCCCCATGCTCGGGAAACAATGACGGTGACTGGTCCAGCCGAAGAAGAATAGCGATAGTTGGCTTGTAGCTGATTGAGGATAACTGAATATGAGTTCCTGGGTTCGGCAACATCTGACTAAAAGAGAGAATGGCTAAACATTGGGGAACAGGAGCTGTGAGAACATAAGCATTTGAAGGCATATCACGCAAATCATTAATTGTAGTTCCGGTACGCACGTTGATGTTCGCTTCAGTAACCATCCATTTCACTAAAGAAGTCATCCCGGATGAGCCACACCACCGTGTATAGCCATCTGGATCATCAGAGAAACCGTTAGTCCATTTCTTCACAGCTCCCTGTTGGCTTGCAGTCTCGATTAATTTTGCGAAATCGGAGCCTCGAGAAGTGAAGAACTGTGCGCCATGATCAAATCTAGCCCCTGCGAATCGCCTAGTCGCCATGCGACCGCCAACTCCACGCCCTTTCTCGAAGACCTCCACAACATGTCCATAAGATTGAAGCTTTCGGGCTGCTGTGATTCCAGAAATCCCGGCGCCAACGATAATCACATCAGGATGATCTTTGTTCATGTAATACGAAGGTACTTGTGTGAATACTTTCTTACATAGTGCGATTAGGTTGTTTAATTGAAAGTTAATTTCGAAGAGTGCGTTTGAACTATGTGAAAAGAGATTAAAAGTGAAATTATTTTTGCTGCTACTCGTATCGCTTACTTTAATTTTTAGTAGCTGCGGTGGAGCACCTGAATGGAGAGATGAGCAGAAGGCCAATTTTTTGCGTTCTTGTCGTCGAGAAGCTGGCTATGAACAAAAAGATAAATGCACGCCACTAGCCGTAGAAATTACAGAACGTATTGCCTCAGGATCTTCACAATCTTGCTTGCTTAACGAAGCCTTTAAGATAGCAATAGCAATAGGTGAGAGCGAAGAAGTACTTGCCAGGCAAAATTTTGACAAGTGCTAATTGTGATCTTGTTAGTGTGAAAATTAGTCGGTCGAAAATAAATCTGACGAGAATGTATCCGCTAGTTTGAGCTAGTTTTTTTGACTATGAACGTGTTTTTGCAAGAGCTGCAGCGGCTGCGGGAGCGGTTAACTGAAGGAGAAGATGCTCCGCAGTACGGACAGAAAAGTATGTCCAGTGCTAGCGGTGCTCGATAAAAATACTTTGATTGGATAATAACGATTAAGAGAGCAGCGCAGAGAACTATTACTAGAGACGCAGCTAGCTGGCCTGGGAAAAGAAAAATTTCCCAAACGGCTGAAAAAGATATGAGAAAAAGAGCTGTGCATACTGAGATGGTGACGCGAAGAACCAGCTTCGATGGTCTGGCTAGAAATACTGATGAAACTATTAGACCCAAAATTGAAGTAATCGCTAAGCTAACGGCAACTTTTTCTGGGATGAATGAAATCTGATCGACACCCCAAATTAAGCAAAGTAGGTACAGTTCTATTCCGGCTGAGCCGATAACTGCCATGAAACCCCATACCCGCACACCTGCATTGCTCCAGGCAGAAGTCCCTATGTAATGGTTAATTGTTGCCAGAACCAGAATAATACTCGTCGCAATAATACGAAGAATTACCGAAGACCCGTTTCCGAAAATAATCGCGATGGTTGCGAGTAGTGCATTTACGCATACCAAACCTATGAGAAATTTCGGATTTGTGAACCATCGACGATTCATTAAAGAAAATATTCCGAGCATTAAAATTTAATCCTCCACGATTTTCGCATGTATCAACGGCCCAAGAGCATGATCACTAAGAATGGGTACAAGAATAGCACCCTAGTTCTGGTGCTAAAAGTTGGGATGCGAGGGCAAAAGCTTATCCAATCAAATAACGTTGGTCCGTCATTTGATTGCTGCGGCAACAATTCCATTATCATGAAGTTTGCCAACCTCGGGCGATGTCATCCCTAGTACTTCCATAAGTATTTCATCTGTATGTTGACCAAGGAGAGGTGCCGGCGCAGGGTCTCCCCGATCAATTTCTGAAAATGATAGAGGGGAACGAGGGGCGAGAACGCGTCCCACTCCGGGTTGATCAATAGTTGCGAACATAGGATTTTCTTCGCTACAGCGGCGATCCTCGTTCACGAGTTGAACAAAAGTTTGGTAGGGCCCCCAGCAAACTCCTTTGGCATCAAAGATTGCGCCAATTTCTTCGAGAGTATGGGATTGTATAAATGGTGTAATAAATGATGCAATTGCATCGCGGGCATCCCAACGGTCGCCTTCTTTACTTAGATCGACTCCCAAAGCGTTCTCGATAGCGGGTAAATGATCAATAATATTTGTCGCTTCAGCTAGGCTTTTCCACTGGCGTCTACTGATAGCAACGACCATGACCCGCCGCTCGTCTTTAGTAGCAAAGTCTCTGCCAAAGGCTCCATACAGATCATTACCTACAGGAACTCGATCCCGGTTCGTTAATTGTGCCTGAGCCATGTAACCGAGATTTGCGACCATAGCGAAGGCCACATCTGTAAGAGAAATTTTAGAGAGTTGACCGATTCCAGTGCGGGTCCGATGCCGCTCCGCCGCTAATAATCCAACAGCGGCAGTCAACCCAGTAGCTGTATCCCAGGCAGGGAGGACATGATTTGTCGGCATACTAGACCCAGTCGGTCCTGTAGCCATAGCAAAACCCGATGAGGGGTTTACTGTGTAGTCCACGGCAGTTGATTCATCTGGGTTGCCAATGATATTTATGTAAATTAGATCTTCTCTAAGGGAACGAAGGTTACTGTCGGCTAGCCACCCAGTCTCAGGAAAGTTCGATAAAAATATTCCGTTATCAGGACCGGGTTCGGTTATCAGACGAGTGACTATTTCTCTTCCTTCGTCACTACGGAGGTCAATTTGTATTGACTTTTTGCCCTTATTGAGACCTGCCCAAAATAGGCTTACTCCCTCTTTGGTTACTGGCCAACGCTGATAGTCAAGGCCACCTCCAATAGCATCAAATCGGATTACTTCGGCGCCTAGTTGCGCCAGCGTCATTCCTCCGAGAGGAGCAGCCACGAACGCTGATCCTTCGATGATTCTTAATCCTTCTAGAACTGGTGTCATTGGTACTCCCTAGCGACTCGAGCAAGCCCAATCATGAAAGCAGGGGCTTATAGCTAACCGCACTTATCATTTTTGAGTTATTTCAAGGAGCGAAAACAATCGGTGTCCATACCAGGATGTCACTCCCAGCGGCTCCTGTCTCGTCGACTACAGCGGCACGAACTTCGAATCGTAATAGTCGACTGCCATTCACAGCTAAAACTTCTTTGAGTTCATGCCTAAATTCAAGCAGGTCACCTTCAAACGCTGGACCAATATGATCACAGCCATCCCAAGCAACAACTGCAGCTAAACCCGGGAGAACTCTGGTCAGAGATGCTTGGGCGAGGCCCTGTACATGGCCGCCATAGACAAGTCTTTTCCCGTAAATGCTGGCTAACCCGTCTCTGTGAACAAAGGCTTGGTTGAAAGTCATGCGAGCAAGAGAAGGCGCAAGGTCTATATGATCTCGCATGGCATCTGATCGGATTTCATTAAGTTCCCAAGGAGTGACTGGAGAACTACTCATATCCCAGCTTGGGGTGAGTGGAGCCAGATCTTCGAGAGGCGCCGGGTCAGAAGGGCCGGGAATTTGGGCTGAATGTCCAGGTGAGCCAGCTCTGCTAGCTACCAACGCACATCTTTCATACTGAGCAATTAAGCCATTGTCACCTGATGTCTCAATGCCTAACCAAACTTTTCCACGATGCTGATCACCTTTTGGTTTTGAATCAGCTAATCCTAAAACCGTTGTGGCTGTTTTAATGGTTTCACCCACTTCTACGGCTCTGAGAATACGCACGGACCGGTAGTAAAGGTTGGCTATAGCTTTCCGAGTTGCATTTGTAGTTTGACCTATGGCGTATTGCATCACTAGGCCTGGATTTACTAGAGCTCCCTTAGAACCGGTCATTTGTTTGTAAGCATCGCTGTCTGCCGATGCTAGATGTTGGTCACCGGTGATCATCCGATACGCAACGTTGTCAGCTTCAGTCACAGTGACCGCTGGCAATGGCGGAATAGTCATTCCTTGAGTGAAATCGTCGTAGTAGGGTCCGTCGTTGTCCACGATTGTTCTTTCTTTGCAGAATCTTATGGTTAGAGGCTATTGCAAGTCTTCTTTAAAAAAACCTAAGGATATGAAGCCACGATGTGGCCGTCAATTACCTGTGGGTGTGTTATCGATAAGTGCGCCTTTTTGAAGTAGTTCTTCTATCCGAGCTTTGTCGATCCCAAGTTGGCTAAACACTTCTATATTGTGTTCTCCTTGGAAAGGAGCAAGTCCGGGTCCAGGGAGCTCAGACTTGCTAAATTTCCAGGGCGGACTCGGGACTCGTGCTGTTCCCCCTGATCGATCGTCTATCTCGCGAATTGCTCCTCTGTGCTTAGCCCACTCTGATTCTGCAATTTCGGACACAGTTCTGATCACACCGACAGCCAATCCCGACTCGCTAACTTGTGCTTCTAATTCTTCGAGTGTTCTAAACGTAAGTATCCAAGCTCTGATTTCTGCATGGAGGTCATTCCAATTATCACGTCTAAATTCTGCAGTGATGAAGCGAGGGTCCAAAAGCAGGTCGTTCCGGCGCATCATTGCGCAATATCGAATGAAAACAGCTGATGATACAGGACTTGCAGCAATTGTTATTGAACGGCCATCTGGTAGCTCAAATACCGGGGACTCAGGCGCGCTTAGCGCAAGTGGTTCGCCTTCGACATCAATTCCGGATAGTTCGTAACTGACGCGGTCGTTTACATAAAGCATGGATGAAACCATTGCAACGTCTACATGTTGTCCTTCACCTGTCTTGTTTCTATGAGCAATTGCCGCAAGGGTGGCTATGACTGCCTGAAGGCCACTGTAAACATCGGCGTGGTTGTATGCGTCGTTTTCGGTCCTCGTCAGAACATCGCCGTAGTGTCTTTTGATTATTTCTGTGAAACCAGATTCTGCTTGTACCGTTGGCGCGTATGCAGGTCTATTTTTCCAGGGGCCTGTTTGGCCGTAGCCGCTTATTGAGACATAGATTACAGAAGGGTTGGTTAGCACAACGTCCTGATAGCTGAATCCGAAACGATCAAGGGTTCCTGGACGAAAGTTCTCGACAATCACATCTGCATCTGCACAAAGCTGACCCAGTAATTCTTGTATTTCGTGATGATTCAGATCCATGCTGATGGCTTTTTTCCCTGCATTTTGTTGAGCAAAATATAGGGACATTGGACCAACGTGAGGTTGTCCGGATCTGCCTGTGTCACTTTCAGGCGGTTCTATTTTAATTACCTCAGCTCCTAAATCTCTTAAAGTTTTGGTGCAGTGTGGTCCGGCTAAAACGCGCGTGAAATCTACGACTTTAAGGCCTTCTAAAGGAGCAGTCATCGGCCCTCAAATATTGCTGTACCTGGCCCAGATTCCGCATAAGCCTGTAAACCATTTTTGGCATCTTCAGAGTTCCAGATATCTTGAACAAGTTTATCTTGGAGTAGATCAGCTGAGCGAACCCCATCATTCGCACAGACTGCGGCAAGTTTTTTAATTACTCGATGAGCAACTGTTGGACCTGAAGCTAATTGACGGGCCCAAGACATGGATGCTGTAAGTAATTCTTCTTCCTCAACAACAACATTGATTACTCCCCAGGTTTCAAGAGTAGCTGGGTCGTGTCGCCGACCGAACATTGCTATTTCTTTACCCCGAGCAGTTCCACTGCGTTGCACGACTCTTTGTACCCCGCCGAGAAGCGGAGCTAATCCTAGAGAAGTTTCGACTAAACCAAGACTTGCTGAATTGGCAGCGATAATGAAATCACATGCGAGCGCAAGTTCAAAACCGCCTCCAAGAGCAAGCCCATGGACGGCTGCGATAGTGGGTATACCAATTCCTTCGAGCCGGTCCAAGACTTCATCTGCAGGCATGTTCTGATTAGTTTCTGAACCGAACCCATCGATATCTGCGCCAGCGCTAAAGTGCTTCATTTCGCTTCGCAATAATATGGATCGGGCGCCTTGAGTTTCAGCACTTTCGAAAGCACTAATAAGTTCTTGAAGGAAATTACCGTTAATAAGATTATGTGGCTGTTTTCCCATAGTTACAACCGCAACGGAGCCATCAATTTTCATTTTGATATTGTCACTCATTTCCAGACCTTAATGGCTGACTTGATTTTGGTTTTGGGTGAAGCAAATCTTTTGTAGGTAGTGAAAATATTTTAAATAAGATATTGAAAGGACATGGCCGCTATCTCTGTCAAACTCCTAAGGGAAAGAAGAGAATATCTGTGGCTGATTGGTTTGTTGAAAATTTGTACGACATTGGAACCAATTAGGATTGTCTATGTTTGTAAAGAAAAACCATAAGCTTTTTATTCTTACGGTTTTTGTTAGTGCGCATGTCGTCAACGACTTTTATGTGACGGTTCTGCCCGCATTCCTGCCTGCTTTGTCAGATGAATTTAATTTGGATTATGGAGAGTTAGGGATTCTTTCGCTGACGTTCACCCTACTTTCTGGAGTTCTGCAGCCTATTTTCGGCCATAGAGCTGATCGGTATGGCCAGCGCCGTTTAATAGTGTCGGTAGGTTTTTTGGCGGGCGCTGTTGGATTTGTTGCCATGGCGGCTGCGCCCAGTTTCTGGTTCTTAATAGCAGTTAGCCTTTTGTGCGGTCTTGGGGGAGCTTCTTATCATCCGCAGGCAACGGCTTTCATCGTGAGTAGGTATCCAGATGATCGAGGCCGGATGTTGGGCATCCATGGTTGGGGCGGATCAGTAGGCCACTTCTTGGCGCCAGCTGCTGTAACTATTTCTGTGGCAGCATTTAGCTGGCGATTTTCAATGCTAGTAATAGCGTTACCACTAGCTCTCATGGCCTTATTTTTACGGTTCAGTCTTGAAGAATCTGAACCGAGTTCATCGGTAACTTTAACTGGAGTCATGACGAAAGAACTTATTCGTGTAGCTGTGGCGTTTGGCCTTCTGAGCGTGGTTATGCGAAGTTTCCTTACTTTCGCAGTAAAAATGTTGGTGGATGAGGGCTGGACTGGACAAGGGGCTGGCTTGGCGCTTTCTTCTGTATTGTTGGTAGGAACTTTAGCTCAACCAATCGGTGGAAGAATTTATGACCGAATAGGTGGCCGTACTGTTTTCATGTACGCAATTGTTGGCACAATTTTGTCAGTCGCATGCTTCGCAGTTAGCAACGGTGCCATGTCACTAGTAGCTATAGCTTTGATATCTTTGTTCGGGTTTTCGTTATTTCCGGTTTCATTGGCATACGCAAGTCAGCTAGCTGGACCAAAACAAACAGGTGCAGCCGTTGGAGCCGTTTTTGGTGTTTCTGGCCTTATGTCAGCCTTAGCGCAACCGGTAGTCGGAACCTTGGCCGAACAGATGGGAAGCATTCGAGCAGCGTTGTCATGGTTAATAGTAGTTGCGTTGGCAGCATTCCCGATCGCTTTTACTCTTCCCAAAAATAGGGAATAATCAAAATTGTAGGATCTTGCTGTACCACCCTTTTGCGAGACTATATCTATGGCAGCAAGACTAAATATTTCGCTTTTCCCGATGGCAGAAGAAATAAAGGTACGGGGACTTAAGGGTGTTTCGGAAGGGCGAGTAATCCTTGCGGCGGTAGCTGCAGTTCAGGAAAGTAAGACCTATCAGTCGATTCTTAAGGATATGGAAGGTTAGTAGGTGCGTAAAATACTTTTTACGCACCAAAATTTAGTTTGCTCAATAATCTTATCGTTAACTATAAAGTGTAAAATTTTTTGAGATGGTCGGGCAGGCGGGATTTGAACCCACGACCTCTTCGTCCCGAACGAAGCGCGCTACCAACCTGCGCTACTGCCCGCGATCAACTCGTGAACATCTGACGATAGTGCCAGACCATGTAATTAACGAAATTAGGGTGATTCGGAGAGTTCGATATCAGAGTCGCTAGTTTGATCGATTGGGGGCGCTTCGACAGGAACTGTTTTAGGCGCCTCGGACACAGCAGACATTTTTTCTCCTGAGAGCAGCTTCACAGCGGCCATTTTTAATCGAAATGCATCAATTGGCTTTACAAGCCAGCCGTCTGCTTTGGCTTGTTGAGCAAGGTACAGGTCTGCCGTGCGATCCAACAAGATGAGAACAGGGACATAGGGCAAACGCCCGACTTCTGACTCCAGCCTGAGATCAAGACAAGTAGCCATTCCTCCCATGTTTCCAATCTGCAAATCAAGAATGACTAGGTCAGGTTTAGATAGCGATACGGCTGGTCGAACATCCACTCCTGCACGTAGGACACTTAATTCTGTGCCGGGGTCGCTTAGAGCTGCACTTACTTCGTCGATCACCCAGTTAGCATCACTTGCAAGGAGCACTTTCGTCACGGTTATTCAGACTAGCGCTAGTTAAGCATCTGAGTGCGTTGCGTAACCTATTCAAGATACGGAAGACATAAGACATAGGTCATTACTCGAGGTCTCTGTAGCCTGTGATAAACCCACAGGTGCTAATCCCTAGGAGCGAATAAGCGTAATGAGATTCTTAGTAGCGCTGGGCGTTATATTTGGTGCACTTGTACTTTCACCAATTTTAGTGGAACCGTTAGATGCGGCTGAGGCTGATTCTTCCTCCCGTAGGATCGTTGCGGTTATAGAAGTAAGTGGCTTAATCGACCCAATCGAAATTTCTTATATTGAGTCACAACTGGAGCAAGCACAGTCAAATGGTGCCTTAGCTATAGTTCTGCAAATCAATAGTCCTGGCTCAACAGTGGGTGAAACAAGATTAAAAAAGCTATTAGAGAATCTTGAAAATTCAATTATTCCTGTTGGGGTATGGATCGGGCAAAGCGGAGCCACCGCTCAAGGAGGATCCGCTCATATCGTGAGTGTCGCTGGTTTTTCTGGAATAGCTCCAGGTAGTAAAATAGGGCGGTATAGCGAGGTAGAGAATTCGCTCTTGTCTGTTACCGCTGAATTACGGAACCGACGATGGAAGGGAGAGGAAGCAGTTGATTTTGGTTTGGTAGATGTGGTTTCTCCTACACTGGGAGAGTTTCTACTAGCGCTAGAAGATGAAAAAATAATTCCGAAGATTTCAGTTGAGATCGAACGTGCTGATGGTTTGATTCAGCGTGGCGTTGCTGATGATGTAAGCATTACGTTTAGCAAGTTGTCTCTTATAGACCAGCTCTTCCATACCGTCGCGAGCCCTGCAGTAGCTTATTTACTGCTTCTAATAGGACTCTCAATGATCCTTTTGGACTTCTTTACTGGTGGAATCGGTGTTGCTGGTGGTGTAGGAGCCGTATCTTTAATGCTCAGTTCATATGGGTTAGGGATACTTGATGTCCGAATATGGGCGTTGATCGCTCTGGTTGCCTCTATGTTCGGTTTTTCGGTTGATCTACAGACGGGTATTCCAAGGTTTTGGACTTTTGCTGGTTCCGTTCTCTTAGTTATCGGATCACTATTTCTATTTGGGGCACATACGACCAGCTGGGTTCCCTTAGTTTGTGGAATTGGGTTAACTATTTTCTTTATTCTGTCTGGAATGCCAGCGTTGATCAGAACTCGTTATGGGACTAGCACGCTCGGCAGAGAATGGATGATTGGTGAGATGGGCGTGGCAGTAACAGACATAACTCCGGATGGAATTATACTATTCCGTGATGCTCAATGGAGAGCACGCGTGAACAGGCTCACCCCAATAGAGAATGGCGAAACAGCTCGGATCGTTGGGATCGAAGGGGTCATTCTAGAAGTGGAACCAGAAGACGGCGCTGCAATTGATTATAGAGAAATGCGAAAAACTGATCAGTCTTGATCAGAAGGCTAAAACGGTTTCAGGTGTATATCACGAGAGCGTTTTTCAAAAATTGAATCGTTTTTTGATTTTTGACTTGTAATAGTGTTTCAACTGCGTTTATTGTGCCTCTTGGGGAGAGGGGAACAGGTAAATGGCAGCACTGGTAGATGACAGTTGGGAACATAAGGCCGCATGTCGAGGGCCACAGGCAACAGTTTTTTTCCCGCCACCGCGCTTTGAACGTAAAAGTGAAAAATTAAAACGAGAAGCAAAAGCCCGAAATATTTGTTCCCAATGCTCCGTCATTGGTGACTGTTTAAGCTATGCGTTGGAGATTAGAGAGCCTCATGGCATCTGGGGTGGCAAAAATGAAGCCGAACGTAGGCAAATGCTTTTGCTTCTTGAGGTTGAAGCTTCTTAAGTATTGCTAAAAATTAGGTAGTCGTGGTCCGGGTAATCGTAAGTCGTCACGACGACGGGTTATGCCTGTGCGATCAAAATGAGCGCACAGGGGTAGCGCGAATTTTCGTGTTGTTCCCAAAGCATCTCTGATTTCTGCAACGGTTACACCCTGAGGTTTCGAAGAAAAAAGATTTGCAAGCAGTGTTGCAGCTAGATCGATAGCAGAAGCAGAAAAAAATATTCCTTCGCTTTGAATTACTAAACCTTTCTGCACTAGTTGACGTAACTCATCTCGATGGAAGTCGTCGGGAAGTTCTGGTGAAAAAAGATTGTTTTGAAGTTGAGAAATTATTGGATGATTATCTAAGACATTTGCCAACTCTGCTTGTCGCGCTCTTCCGTCTGCAACAGTGATATCGGAAAGTGTAGGTAAAATTAAGCGTTGACGCTCATCTAGTTGCGCTATGTCTAGGCCTGTTGCGCCTGCCTTGTCTACGAGTTCATAGACCGTTAAACGTAATTGTTCTATTGTTTCTGGAAGAGCTATCCAATTTCCGAGAATAGGGTCGCGTTTTTCTCCAGTAAGCCGTTCGAGCTCATCAGCTTTAACCCATTTTCGTTCACTGATGACTCGGTCTGTAGTTAAATCAGGGGCTGATTCTGAAGCTTTTAGTTGAGGGTCAACGTCGAGAATGATACCTCCACCCACTGTTTCGTCTCTACCGAATTCTCGAAGTATGAATCGGTCTCCGGGCATCAGAGAGAGTTTGGAGGGTAAGAAGATACGGACATTTCCGGTCATCCCGGGAGTGAGTTCGCTGGGACCGAGGACCCTCAGCTTCACTGCCCATTCTCCGGATCCAATGTAAATGGCGTAGGCGCCTCTTCTGGAAATATCGTGTCCAAGATTTTTTAATACTGTTAGTTCAGCGTCTATTCGATTAGTTCGATGCCACTTTTCGTCGTTGATGAGAGCGACACCGCGAGATAGATGATGGTGATCGATACCTGCAAGATTAAGGGCCACTCTGTGTCCTGGGCCAATTTTGGTTCGCTTTTGGCCTTGAGTTTGTATTCCACGTATTCTGGCTTTTAAATCCCCGGGCGAAAGAGTTAATTCATCGTCGACTCTTAGTTTTCCTCCCGTGAGCGTTCCGGTAACGATACTGCCGGCACCAACTGCAGCAAACGCCCGGTCAATCCATAGACGGGGACGCTTAACATCAGGTGCTGAAGGTGCTGTTTCGGTCATATTGTCGATGGCCAGGAGAAGGCTATCCAACCCGTTTCTACTGATTGAATCGACACAAATAATAGGAGCTGATTCGAGAAAAGTTCCTATTGTCCGTTCTTCTACGTCCATTTTTGCTATTTCGATAGTCTCTTCGTCGACTAAACCTGTTTGTGTTAGAACAACAATTCCATGTGTGATGCCCAAGAGTTCCAGGATCCGTAAGTGTTCCTCTGATTGCGGTTTCCAGCCTTCTGGCGCCGCAACAACAAATATGCATGCGTCGACTGACCCAACTCCTGCAAGCATGTTTTTCAAAAACCTGATGTGTCCGGGTACATCTATAAATGAAATTTGCCTGCCAGAAGGCAACTCTGTGAACGCGAAGCCGAGATCGATGGTGAGACCTCGCTCTTTCTCTTCCCTTAAACGGTCGGGGTCAGTTCCAGTTAACGCTCGAACTAAAGTTGATTTGCCATGATCAACGTGTCCAGCAGTAGCGATTATATGCATTTCTTCAGCGCCTGGGAAACAAGCGAATCGTCTTCCTCTGAGATCGTTCGCATATCAATAATCGTTGTGTTTTCATTTACTCGAGCAATTATCGGAGGGTTCTGAGCACGTAAAGTCGCTGCGTGATCGCCTTGAAGCATTACACCGAAAGAAGGAATTTTAGCTCCAGGTAGAGCTCCCCCTCCAGCAACAGCGTTTGTAGCCAAAAGCGTGCCAACCTCAAGAGCGTTAGCCCGTTTTTCTAGTTCGTCTAGAGGAGTTTGGACCATTTTCCAAAATGGAATAGCGTCTCCATCGCGACGAAGATAGGCGATAGCAGTTTCTTGCAGGGCGGAGAGAATTAAACCTCCCGCCCTGAAAGCGCGCATCAAAGGATGTGCGGAGCAAGCTGCAATAAGGTCGGAACGGCCCGCAATGATGCCGGCCTGTGGGCCGCCGAGGAGTTTGTCACAGGAAAACATAACTAAATCTGCACCGGCTTGGAGTGTTTGCCTAGCTCCTGGCTCTTCTTTTAGCCAATCAGGTTTACCGTCTCTAAGCCAAGAGCAGGCTTCATCTAGTAACCCTGATCCCAAATCCACAACCAATGGAAGGTCAAGGGTGGCGAGTTGCTGAACTGAAGTTTCTTCAGTGAAACCAGTAATGCGGTAATTCGCAGGATGAACCTTAAGGAGTAATGCAGCGTCGTAAATTTCTTTTGCAGATGCGTAGTCTTGTAGACGAGTTCTGTTTGTTGTTCCAACTTCAATTAATCGAGCGCCTGACTGGCTAATTATCTCTGGCACTCGAAATCCTCCACCGATTTCCACGAGTTCTCCGCGAGAAACGGCAACTCCTTTATCCGTGGCTAATGCTGCTAGAACTAAAGTGACCGCAGCCGCACAGTTATTTACGACGATTGCGGATTCTGCTCCAATTAACTTAGCAATAAGTTTTCCGGCGTGTTCTGAACGCGAGCCGCGTTTGCCTGAAATGAGATCGAACTCCAGGTTCGTTGCTCGGGGCGATTGTGAGTATCCAAATTGAGCTCGACCTAAGTTGGTGTGGAGAAGCACCCCGGTTGCGTTAATCGTAGGGCCCAGAAGAGAACGATATAGAAGTTCGGCCTGCTGTCGAGCTGATTCTGGGTCACCTGATGCAATCGCTAAACGTGCCGCATCCACAAGTAGTGGCTGTGGCAAATCGATATCACTGATGGATCGGGCTAGAGCATCAACGGATGGAGGGTGCACATTCGTGAATGATAGAGCCGTAATACCCTGTTAGGCCATGAAATTTGAGTAAGAGATCACTCAGAGCTCTTAGAAGGTAAGATTCTAGGAGTGTCTGTTCTATTTGTTTTGTTTATTTTGGTGCCTATAGCCGAGCTCTTTTTGATTATAAAGGTTGGGGCCTTTTTGGGTATTTCCTCTACTTTGGCGATTCTCATTCTGGATAGTTTTATTGGCGCGTGGCTCGTTAAACGCCAAGGCTTAAGTCTTATCCGAAGAGCAAAAGTTCGAATGTCGGCAGGAGAAATGCCTGGGGACGAGCTGGTTACAGGATTAGCAGTGCTAGTTGCTGGCGTCTTGATGTTGACTCCGGGCTTTCTAACGGATGCTATTGGGATGGCTTTGTTGATAAGCCCTATACGTTCGGTAGTGATAAAGTTTTTGAAACAAAAATTTCAAGGAAGGCTTGGTGGAGTAATTGATACTCAAGGGAATAGATCAACACCGCCAAATAATATTAATAGCGAACTAAATCAATTTGATGTACCAGGTGAAGAGTAGTGAGTGTTTCTGTGCCATTTCCTGTTCGTAAAGCTGCCACGGTGATGTTGCTGAGAGACGCTGCTGACGGCCTTGAAGTCTTTATGTTACGACGTAATCCTAAGTCCGTTTTTGTACCAGGACAGTTTGTTTTCCCTGGAGGTGCAGTAGACGTTTCGGACTCAAAGGAATCATCTCTAGAGGATATTTGTGTTGGCCTAGATGATATGAAAGCTTCTCAGCTTATGAGCATCGAGTCCGCTGGTCTGTCCTATTGGGTAGCGGCAATTCGTGAATGTTTTGAAGAAGCAGGGGTTCTGCTTGCTAGACGCGATGGTGTTGTCATGAGCTTTAACGAACCTAAGACTTATGAGAGGTTCGAAGGATACCGAAGCCGGGTTTACGATGGAAGTCTAAATCTCCGTGACATGTGTCGACAAGAAGGATTGCATCTCGATCTAAATGACTTGCGATATGTCAGCCATTGGATAACGCCTATAGGTCCGCCTAAGCGCTTTGACACGCGCTTTTTTTTAGCACGTTCCCCCGAGGAGCAAGAACCTCTTCATGATGGTGGCGAAACTGTTGAAAGTTGCTGGATCACTCCGGCAGAGGCACAGAGACTGCATAGCGAGGGAAAATTCGAAATGATTATGCCTACTGTTGCTAATTTAGAGCCACTCTTGGCTTGTTCAAGCGTGGATGAGGCAATGGCTTGGGCTGACTCTTTAAGTGAGATCCCCGCAATTTTGCCTGCTATTGCTACAACTGAGAATGGCACTGAGGTTTACATGCCGGGTGAAGCCGGCTATGAAGATGCCTTGGCTAATCCTCCGGGCGAGGGGTCAACTCAGTAACTGACGCGATAGTTATTTACGAGGATTTCCCACGGAAACTGAAACTTCACTTATCGTGTGCGCAGAGCAACTGCTTAAGTCAAGAGGCGGAGCGATGTCCGATACTAAGCGCTCAACTATTTGGTTGAAAGCTGTAGCGGCTGCACCGGTGTTGCTTGTAGATACAGGTGTTCCATTGTCACCGCCTGCAGAAACACTTGGTTCTAAAGGAATAGAGCCAAGGAGCGGGACATCAATCTCGGTTGCTAAACGAACCCCGCCACCTTCACCGAAAACTGGCCAGCTAGTGCCGTCTGGCGTAACAAAGGCAGACATATTTTCGATAACACCAAGAATTGGCATGTGGCTCCTTCGTGCCATGTCGGCGACTCTAACAGCAACTTTTTGGGCGCTTAATGAAGGAGTCGTTACAACTATCATTTCAGCTTGTGGAAGAAGGCGCGCAAGAGCCATCTGCACATCACCGGTTCCAGGTGGCATATCAATTAATAGGTAATCTAGGTAACCCCATTGCACGTCGCGAAGAAACTGCTCAACTGCTTTTGCGAGCATTAAGCCGCGCCACATGAGGGCGGTGTCTTCGGTATCCACCATTAATCCTGTCGAGACAACTTTCAGAACGCCGCTGCCTTCTGAGCGTTCTTCGGGAATAATTTTTGGGCGCGTTGAATCACTATCAATAATTTTTGCTTCGAGTCGAGAATCGAGGCCCAGCATCCGCGGAACGCTAAATCCCCAAATGTCCGCGTCAAGGACACCTACTGTGAACCCTCTGTTAGCGAGAGAAGCAGCAATATTTACGGTGACTGAGGATTTGCCTACACCGCCCTTACCTGAGGCAATAGATAGAACCCTTGTTGTGGGTTGTATTTCGGTTGGAGACGCATTATCACGAGCGTATTTTCGGGCGCGTTCCATAACGCGCGCTTTTTCTTTAGCGTTTAATTCGTCCCAGTGAAGTTTTACTTTTTCGATACCCGGCAGTGATTTAACACGAGTTTCACAGTCTCTTTTTATTGTCGCCCGGAGGGGGCACCCAGCTGTGGTTAGAGCGATCGTGATATGAGCAGTCGAGTTTTCACGGTAAGCGGACCTGACCATTCCAAGATCGACGATGTTGTCATGAAGCTCAGGATCAATGACTCCGCGCAACAGCCCGATGATTACATCGTCGTCAACCTGAGTTTTGCTCATATTATTGAGGTTAGCGTTGTTGTGGCGATCGTTAACCTTAAGTGTGTGTTCCTGTGAAGTGAGCCTAAAGAGCGGTTACACTAAAGATAGAAGAAATGGAGAACACCGATGATCACTCTCTCTGATGTAGCAGCTGTGAAAGTACAAGAACTTATTGAAGCAGAAGGTGATGCTGATTTGGCGTTGCGAGTTGCTGTTCGACCGGGCGGCTGTTCGGGTTTCAGTTACGAAATGTTTTTTGATAGTGAGACGGAAAGCGATGACCTGTTCCAGGCGTATGGGGACATTCGGGTAGTTTCTGATCCGATGAGTGCACAACTTCTTGAAGGAGCTACCTTAGATTTTAAGGATGGGCTAATGGGATCTGGTTTTGCTATCGACAATCCGAATGCTCAGCGAACTTGTGGTTGCGGTAGCTCGTTTAGCTAGACAGCGAGTGGAAATACTTAGTTAATTTTATTAATGGGTGACCTTCTCGGGGTCATCCATTAATATTTAATGCCATAAATATTTTTATGCGATAAGTAAAAGTTCTTGGAGTTCGCGCCTATCCCAGATGTGGTCCAGACGTTTCAATACTTTGCCATCGCTATTAATCAAAAAAATAAATGGCTCGTAAGCAACTCCCGTCGCTTTAATAATCGGAGCCAGTTCCCCAAGATCAGCCGAATTAGGATTTGCATAAACCTCGGTATGTATTACGTCGATTTCTTTATTAGAGGCATCAATTTCTTTTATCAATATTTCTAGGACTGGACCACACATCCAAGTAGTGCCGCAAAAAGCCGGTGTGCTAGCGATTAGGAGAGTTGGTCTGGCTCCGTCTAATGAAGTATCAAGCGATATTTTGTGAAACGGGCAAACTGGATTACGTGTGCAAATTATTGAAACACCAGCGCTGTCATCATTGGTAGGGGTCTTAAGGGATGGAAATGAGTCCCCGGGCCAAAAAATTGAACTTGAATTTTTTGATTCTGGGCTTGTGAAACCCACATAATTCCCGTGGTTGGGGGTTTGGAAACGAAATTCATAAATACCAACTGCAGGAAATATCGCGTTTACGGGGTAATAAGGCAGGGCTACTCCATCTATATGTCGAGTTGCTTCTGACTTTTGAATTGTTTCTCCAGAAGGATTGATGACCTCTACTGATATTTTTTCTGGTGCTGAATCTCCTAAGTTGCCGTCTTCGTTTCGAAATGACCAGATTGTTCGCTGTGGACCAGCGTTTGCAAGAACTGTCTGATCAGAGAACCATTTTGTTGCAGCTCGACTGAATTGATTTTCTGAGCGGGTGAACCCACACCCAGTCGTGGCGATTGCCCCGGCTATTCCAGCCGCACTGATTGTCAGGAAACGGCGCCTACTCATCGAATCAGGCATCCAAATTGATTTCCGCACCATCGAAAATCTACTGCATGTGAGGGTGATTGAGACGGAACTTCGCTACTGATTAAAACTGAGTTACTCTTTAATCAAGACAGGTTTGCCTTAGAGCGACGTATTTTTATAACTGTTTCTAACGAGAATGTGTAAGTAGAAAGCTCAAGTCAAATACAACTTCATACTGTTAGAGCAAATCAAAGCCCACTCGAAATGAATATAAAAGGAACAAAACATTTATGTCGAAACCAATAGCTCACTATTCAGCGTCCTATCGGGCAGGCGATTTACTTTTCGTATCAGGTCAACTTGGAGTCAAAGATGGGGAACTGGTAGAAGGCGTTGAAGCTCAAACTGCTCAAGCGTTAGTCAATATGTTGGCCGTCTTAACAGGGCATGGTGCGACTCTTGAAAATTTAGCTAAATGCACTGTGTTTATGACAGATATAGGTAATTTTTCGGTCATAAATTCTGCATATGCGGAAGCCTTTGGGGATCATCGGCCAGCGAGATCGGCAATCGCAGTTAGAGCTCTTCCTCTAGGTGGACTCGTGGAAATAGAAGGTTTTGCACACTTGGGCTCTGCATAATTTATTTTTATAACAAAATATGTCCTAGGTTCGGTTTGCTTTGATTTTTGATGTCGACCGAATTCGTGAAAGTTTAAACTTTGTTAAATAATAGATATTAGTTGGTTGATGATGGTTGGTGATCGAATTTTCGTCAATCTTGGGAAGAAGTAAATCAGCACGTTGAAGCCTGAGAAGAACTTAATTCTTGTGACAACTGGGTGAGGCTTGTAATTCATGCTTACTAAGTTCGACAGTCGAACCTGCATTAGTTTATTGTTCGGCCTGAGGTTTATATGAAAGTATCTGTTAGCTCGAAAGTAAAATCTTTGATCTCTCGCCGGACCCAGGCGGTAGTTATCGATTGGATAGCTCCAACATCTGGTTGAAGTCCTGAAACATCGCAAATGTCGGTCGACATTGCACGAAAGGGCAAAGATATTTCAGGTTACATAATCCATGAAATTGACGGCATTAGGGTATTAGTTGCTCCTTTTTTGAACAGTCAGTTTGGAGAATTGGTGTTAGTAGCTAGAGGCTTAACTGGTCGAAAAATTGTTGCGGTTTTCAACGCTGCATCGAGTGAGATCAAATGAACACAACGCTTATTGGCTTAGGTGCAGTATCGGATTAGAGCCAGATCATGATTTCGCTTCACGAATTCGCTACTATCAATGTCATGGCAGGTGGAATAGTAATGGCGGCTTTGTTGTTGCTAAGCCCATTTATAATACCGATGAGCCTTGCGGCTCTGGCTGCGTTAATGGGTGGGATGCTAAAACGTGATGCTGAAGAGCGACATGAAGGAAGCAGCCTTGTAGAGACAAACTATTAAGAAACAATCGGTTGCCCATCTAAAAGTGTTATTGCCAGCGTGATTTTCCGAATCTGTAACCAACACTTCGAACCGTCTGAATCAAGTTAGCGTTCTCTTCACCTAATTTGGCTCTCAAGCGGCGTACGTGAACGTCGACAGTTCTGGCTCCGCCATAGTATTCGTAGCCCCAAACTCTGTTAAGCAGGATTTCTCGTGTGAACACACGACCAGGAGCTACTGCTAAGAAACGAAGTAGTTCATATTCCATATAGGTCAAATCGAGAGGTTGGCCCTCGACCACGGCTTCGTATGTTTCGAGGTTAATTACTAAGGGACCGTATTCAATGAGGTCGGAAATACTGATATCTAATTCGCTGGCAAATAAGTGGGTTAGGCGAGCTTCTAGTTCTTTAGGATGAAAAGGGTCTAAACAGAAATCATCAAAGAGTTCGTCACGCAATTGCAGCTCATGAAGCTGATTTCCTTTGATAAGAAGCATTACTGGTTCGGTAGGAACATCTTTTCTGCGAAGCGCCCGAATAATCGCCCATCCTCGTTCCGGGTCTTCTCCGAGTTGGATGATGGCACCAGCCCAACCCTCCTCCGGTTCTAGGTCAACAACATCGTTCTCAGTAACAATGCGTTTCCAAATATGGCCACCGAGATCTAGGAGTTGAGTCAATTCAGGAGAAGCCTCAGGGGTATAGAGCGCTACAGGTGACATTGAGGTAACTCCGATCACAAACTCGAGTAGTAACGGTCAAGCTCGAAGGGTGTTACTTGAGTCTTATATTCGGCCCATTCAAGACGTTTGTTTCGCAGAAACCATCCAAATAAGTGTTCACCTAAGGTTTCTGCAACGAGTTCACTTTTTTCCATTTCGTCCAGTGCCTCCGACAGTGATTGCGGAAGCTGATCTTGATCTATAAGGCCGCCGTGTTCTGTGTAGCCGGTCATTGAGGGGGGAGCTTCTAGCGGCAATTCGTAACCCATCTCGATGCCTTTCATGCCAGCAGCGAGAATAACTGCGAATGCGAGATATGGGTTACAAGCGGGATCTGGTGCCCTGTATTCAATGCGCGTTGCGTCTTCTCCTGATCCTGCTCGAGGAGTCGGGATTCGGATCAAGGCGGCTCGGTTTGATCTCGCCCACGAAACGTTTACCGGTGCCTCATACCCGGTGATGAGACGTTTATAGCTATTAACTAGTTGATTAGTGACTGCTGTTATCTCACGCGCATGATGAAGTAATCCTGCGACGAAATGTTTCGCTGTCTCAGAAAGCCCATCTGGGCTATTTGGGTCATAAAAAGCATTTTTTCCATCCCGGAAAAGGGATAAGTGTGTATGCATGCCTGAGCCCTGTTCTCCTGCGAGGGGTTTAGGCATAAAAGTTGCATGGACGCCGTGTTCAAGCGCTATTTCGCGCACGATAAGACGAAAAGTCATGACGTTGTCAGCCATCATTAGCGCGTCTGTATAACGAAGATCAATTTCGTGCTGGGACGGAGCATCTTCGTGGAACGAGTATTCAACTGAAATACCCATTGCCTCAAGACTTGAAAGTGTGTGTCTTCTTATATCACTAGCTATATCTGCAGTGGTTAGATCGAAGTAGCTACCTCTGTCGAGCGGGATTGGGCTCCCTTTTCTGTTTTCTTCAAAAAGAAAGTATTCCATTTCGGGTGCAGCAAAAAATGTATACCCTTTTACTCTGGCTTGTTCCATAACGCGCCTGAGAACGTGACGAGAGTCACCAGGAAAAGGAGTTCCATCAGCTCGCTGAATGTCACAAAACATCCGTGCAGCATTTTCGTCATTATTACCCCAACGCATTAATTCGAAGGTTGTTGGGTCGGGCCTTGCCAGCATGTCTTCTTCTCTTATCCGCGAAAATCCATCTATCGATGAGCCATCGAAAACCATTCCATCTTCGAAAGCTGACTCGAGCTCAGCAGGAGAAATAGCGAATGATTTTAGTTGACCTTGTACGTCAGTAAACCAAAGACGAACTATGCGGATGCCCCTTTCTTCGACTCTTCGAAGCACATAATCTTGGGGTCTCTCCATGGAATTACTCAGTTCTTTGTGTCTCAGCTGTTTCTGGTTTGTGCCTTTAAATAGATGTGTTTAGTTTCTCTCGGCCATTCTTGATCTGTTAGCAGCCTAGACCTGCTACTGAACTAAATAAATTCATATTCTGTTCACATAAGCACGATACGTTGGGAAATCAACTCCTGGTTAGTGTTTTGGGCTGAAGAGAAGTTTGAGGCATGTCGTTTAATTCATTGGAAATTGTTAGGTTTTGCATCTGATACCCCCTTCATTCATTCTAGATTCAGGAGTAAAAAGTGGTTTATAGGGCCGAATACATATGGATTGATGGCACAGAGCCAACCGTGCAACTTCGATCAAAAACCAAGGTTGTTGCCGACGGCGAGGCATTAGGTATTTGGGGCTACGACGGCTCAAGCACGAATCAAGCCACCGGTGATAATTCTGATGTTGTTCTTCAACCAGTTTTTCAATGTCCTGACCCAATACGTGGTGGCAACGACGTTCTTGTTCTTTGCGAAGTTGCTTTAAGTGCCGATTTTTCGCCACACCCGACAAATACGCGTGCAGCGGCTCGTGAATCGCTCGAAAAATACGGGTCTCAGGAACCATGGTTCGGGTTTGAGCAGGAGTACACGATGTTGGACCCAGTAACTGGATGGCCTGCTGGGTTTCCTGAAGGTGGTTTTCCAGCGGCTCAAGGACCTTATTATTGTGGTGTAGGCGCAGAAAAAATTTCAGGTAGAGAATTAGTTGAGTTGCACACAACTTGGTGTATCGAGGCTGGCCTGCAAATCTCCGGAACAAATGCTGAAGTTATGCCTGGGCAGTGGGAGTTCCAAATTGGGCCGGTTGATACTGTCAGCGTCGGTGATCAGCTTTGGATGGCTAGGTATTTGTTGTATCGAGCTGGAGAGCTCTTTGATGTGGCAATAAGTATCGATGCGAAGCCGATGAAAGGCGACTGGAATGGTGCTGGTATGCATTCCAACTTTTCGACGAAAGCCATGCGTGAAAGTTATGCAGCTGTTGAGACAGCAGCTCAATCACTGGGTGCTCCTGGAAAACCTGAAGAGCACCTATTGGGTTATGGAGCTGGGATAGAGGATCGTCTTACCGGTGCTCATGAGACACAACGTTATGATCAGTTCAGTTATGGAGTTTCTGACAGAGGAGCTTCTGTCAGAATTCCTTGGCAAGTAGCGCGAGACCAAAAAGGTTATATAGAAGACCGCCGCCCGAATGCGAATGCGGATCCTTATGTTGTTGCGACTTTGATGACGAATACTTGTTGTGAAGCACTTGTTTAAAAGGTTGTAGAGTTTTCCAAACCTTAAAAAAATATTATGGGGGTAAATGGGGCAGGGGCTTAGCTCTCTGTCCCATTTACAAATTTTAGGGGAGACTTTTCTATTTCTGGCAAGTGTTGTTGTTGTTGTCCTCCTACTCTCAAGAGGGTGGGAAATATTCGGGTGGCGATGGCCCAACTCAATTTAAGAGTCGGTGACCTTATTGAGAACAAACAAAAAATTCTTGACGCTTACAATACTGCAGTAGATAATGCGGCAGATGTTGCTGTTTTTAGTGAATTGACGATCACTGGGTATCCCCCTGAAGACCTCTTGCTAAAACCGAAGTTTGTAGAAGAAGCATATAAATGCGTAAAACTATTAGCACTAGAAACAACGCGAACTGTGGCGGTAGTTGGATTTCCAGAATTTCATGATGGAGACCTCTACAACGCAGCAGCACTTTGCGCACATGGTGAGATTTTGGGGATCTACAGAAAGCAGTTTCTGCCTAATTACTCTGTCTTCGATGAGGCTCGGTACTTCAAAGCTAGTCAAGCGTCTAGCGATTTGTATGAGGTCAATGGTGTTCTCTTAGCGTTGTCTATTTGTGAGGATCTATGGGTAGATGGTGAACCGAATTTTTCGGTGATTCCAGATGGCGCTGAATTAGGAATAAGCCTCAATAGCTCGCCTTATGATTATAAGAAACAAAAAAACCGTGAACGGGTTGTGAGTTCGAGAGCAGTTGAGTCTGAGATCCCATTGGTTTATGTAAACCAGGTTGGTGGACAGGATGATTTAATATTTGACGGTAGTTCGTTTGTGGTTGATGAGAAGGGCAACACGATTTGCCGTTTGCAAAAATTCGTTGAAGAAGTGGCGTTAATCGATATCGAGATTACGCAAAAAAACGATAGAGACACCCTGATAAATCGTACCCTTATTTCTTCTGAAGTTCAGCGAACGCAAGTGATAGAGGAACCAAAGATACTTCAGGCGTTGGATCGCTCTTCAGAAGTGTGGAGTGCTCTTGTAATAGCTACTCGAGACTATGTGCAAAAAAATGGCTTTACGGATGTTGTCGTAGGATTATCAGGAGGAATAGATTCGAGTTTGGTGGCGGCGATTGCGGTAGATGCAATCGGAAGCCATCGAGTTCACGGTGTTTCTATGCCATCTCGCTATTCCAGCGAGGGCTCGCGCAGTGATGCCGCAGAACTAGCGAATAACTTGGGGATTAGTTATCAAACTATTCCTATTGAACCGGCTCATCAAGCGTTTCTTGAAAGCCTTACCCCGGCTTTTGGAATAAAAGAGCCTGATACAACAGAGGAAAATTTACAGAGTCGGATCCGAGGTGTTCTGATGATGGCGCTGTCGAATAAATTTGGGTGGTTAGTTCTAACTACCGGAAATAAAAGTGAAACAGCAGTGGGTTACTCAACTCTTTACGGAGATACTGCGGGAGGTTTTGCAGTTATTAAGGATTGCCCAAAACTTTTGGTCTATGAACTTTGTGAATGGAGAAATAACGAATCTGGAATACCCTGGATTCCTATAGCTTCCATAACCAAACCCCCGTCGGCCGAGTTGAGACCTGACCAAACAGATGAGCAATCGCTGCCTAGCTATGAAATTTTAGATCCGATGCTTGAGGCGTACATCGAAGATGATCTAACTGCCTCTCAACTCGTAGCTGAAGGTTATGACTCTGAATTAGTGGTTCGTATCACCAGGCTCGTTGATCTAGCCGAGTACAAACGTCGCCAATCCCCTCCAGGCCCACGTATCACCCCTAAAGCTTTTGGAAAAGATAGACGGCTACCGATAACAAATTTGTACCGTTAGCGATTAAACTTAGATGTAAACGAGCGACCAGTAAGGTCTTACTAAATTTAATGTGAACCCTATCGTTATGTGGACGTTTAGGAAAGGTAAATATGGCCGAAGTGAAACGTCCACGAGAGCCGTTCGCACCCTGGGATAGGCGGGTGCTGCCGGGGCTTTTCGATGTCGAAGAGACTGCCCGTCGAGTAGGTAATTACAAGTGGGTGGAGACAAAACTTTTTGAGACTTTAGGGGGATGGATAGCTACTGTTCCCGAACTTGATGTGAAACTTCGCCTGGGAACTCATTGTTATCACCATGCCTGGCATGCAGAGCTATTTGATAAGCGACTGCCCGAACTTCGGGAAATGAATCCAGAGCGACTAGCTATTCCCCCAAACGAAAATTTAGTAGATTTCATGGAAGCGATGAGTGAACCAGAAGCACCTGGTTTGACCATAGAAAAGCTCGTCGGAGCGTATCGAGTTCTTCTTCCGCATAAAATTGCTGCTTACACCTATCACCGGAACGGCACGAGCGAAGTGACCGATATGCCAACTATACGTATGCTCGATTTTGTTTTACAAGATGAAATGAACGATTGGCGTGAAGGTGAGATGTTGCTTAAATCTATCATTGAGACTGACGAAGAAATTGAACGTGCCACTGCCCACCAAGCTCGACTAGAAAAATTGATGCTAGCTGCTGGCGGAATTGCAGGTAAGGGCTCTATAGGGAATGCTTACATCGATATTACTGAGGAGAAATAATGCGGAAAATTTTCCCTGCTGAAGAATTGGCACGCGACTCGCGTTTCGTTCGACAAAGTAACGAAGACCGAATGAACGATCCACGCGGAGCACGCGTGGGCGGAAGTACAGGAGAGAAATTAAGTAAGTTGACGCCTAATCTTCCCAACGGTCCCGATCGGGCGCGTGCATTAATGCACGGAATATTCGTTGGTGAAATCCAGGCCCTAGAAGGTGCTGGGCGTACCTGTTACGACTTTGAAACCACTACCGATGTTCCGTTTGCTATGAAGCTAGACATGGCTCGCCAATGTTGGGATGAGGCACGACACTGCGAAATATCAGTTGCGTTAGCGGAACATATGGGAACAGAGATAGGGGAATTTGCGGAAAACACGCTTCTCTATCAGGCGGCTTGTAACCCTGACCCTGTTTTGCGATTAACGGGCGTGAACCGAGCCCTTGAAGGACTTGCTATAGATGTTTTCAACACTATGAAAGAGTTCGGTAGTATTGCGGGTGATCCGGTCCTCGAGTTTTGTGAAGATTGGATGCTGGCTGATGAAGTAACCCATGTCAAGATGGGATCTGATTGGTTGAGGGAACTAACTTTGAATGATAAAGAGCGCTTAACGAAGGCACTCGAATTTCAAAAAGTAGTCGACCGTTTGTTCTCATTCAATGGATTTCGTGGTGAGGATGATGAAAACCCTATTCAGCTAACTCGAAGATTTCGGGAATTGGCTGGCTTTTCTGACGAAGAAATCGATGATATCGCTCAAATGTCCCGTGAGGCGGCGGCGGAAACAGTTCATTAATGACTGAAATCCAGATTGAACCGAACTCTTTTGAAATGGTTTTTTTTGATGCTGAAAAAATTGCTAATTTAGCATCGGAGGTAGCTCAAATATTGGAGCTAGGTGATGAGCAAATTAAGTTACGAATAGATGAAACGTCTTCGATGGGACGAAGCAAAGTAGAAAGTTACGAGCCGATAATTTTAGCTGTCGATGGTGGAGCCTTCGAAAATACCCAACGACCAAGATATCTGGGAGAGACGCGCACATCTGAAACAATCGCTCGTTTGTTGATGAGGATAATTGATCGAAGATCTCCTGGATTTGCAAATGCTCCGGAAGATGATTTATTAGATTTACCATTGCGAGTTGCTTGGGATACCTACACGGCTGGACGACTGAACCATTTAGGACTGAGTACACAAAAAAAGCGTAGACAGTACCAATTTAGGAATCGCCATGGATTCTCAGACGCGGCAGACGAAGCCTTTACATTCCTTTGGGGATCGCCAAACAAACTCGTTTGGGCTGATATTGAAAGAATTTCTGTAGGTTGTCGGATCGCTTTAGTTTAAGAATTAAAGGCAAGTAACTGCTCTTCTACCCATGGGTAGGTTAGAGCTAGACCGGCGGCTAGAGAATAGATCGGTTTGAAACCCGTCGACTCAATTACGTCATTTGAGAAATTCCGGCTTTGGACCCCCACAGGGCCGCTTACCCATTGTGGTTTGATTTGTTTATTCGCTACATTTGCAACTATTTGGATAAGTTCTTGGACGGACACATACTCTCTTGTGCCGATGTTAGTTGGCTCTTGGATATCACTTTCCATAAGCTTGCGTATTCCAGCTACTAGGTCAGCTACATATATAAAACTGCGTACAGCAGTGCCATCGCCCCAGGCTTCGATCTGACTGTTGGTACTTTCAGCGACTTTACGGCAAAGAGCTGCGGGGGCCTTCTCTCGTCCACCTATCCAGGTTCCCTCTGGCCCGTAACAGTTTTGGAAGCGTGCAATACGTGTAGAAATGCCAAATTCTCTGCCGTAAGCCAGGACTGCTCTTTCTGCGTAGAGCTTCTCCCAGCCGTACTCATTGTCAGGATTGGCTGGATAGGCATCTGTTTCCGATAGTTCGCCTTCTCCGATTTTCATGTCACGATACACGCAGACTGAACTAGCTAAAAAATATTTTTTGACCCCGCTACGTGCTGCTTGGTCTATGACGTTCAGATTGACAAGCATGCTGTTTCTCATGATCTCAGTTTCAGCTGAATGTATGAAACCCATGCCGCCCATATCGGCTGCTAGTTGGTAAACATGATCGAAGCCGCCGCTTAAAGCCTTAGCAGCCTGATCTGGTTCACGAAGATCTGCTAGCACAAATTCTTGCGCTTTAGATTTGCTCCATTCTGGTTCTTTAAGGTCTACTCCGCGAACATAGAAGCCTTCTTCGACCAGTTTGTTGACAAGGTGACTACCTATAAATCCGCCTGCGCCACACACTAAGATTCTTTTAATCATAAGATCCTTCTAGGCTAAGTCGTGGGCGCTTATACCCTCGAGTAGGTCGATTTCTGGTTGCTTGGTAAGTAAATCTGAACAATTTTTTGCCATTTCTATCATGACATCAGAATCGAAATGGCTTCGAGCAGCTATTTCGGAGTCCCACTTTTCTATAATAATAAATTTGTTCGAGTCGGTGAATGAACCACAAAGATCAACATTTCTGCAACCAGTTTCAGAGCGTGTCATGACAACGTATTTAGACAATATTGCTAAAAGCCCTTTCACGTCATGAGTTGTGAAACTCAGTTGGAGTAGAGTCGTTTCGATAGTTTCTTCGATTGTCATTGTGATAAATCGCCCATGTCGTTTCCAATAGTTAAGCAATTGAAATGGTTATAGCGTGACCAGACATCGGAAATGAACATCGGGACCGATAGCTTGTGAGATCTAAGAAGCATTTATAAATCTGGTCCTGAGTTTGAGGGGCGGACTAGTTGCAAGTTTGATCGTAGCTGCGGGTGGCGGGGCTAAGGCGCCGTTTCACCCATTGAGGGAGCGAGGTACAGGTGGCCAAAGATCGGGTCGAGCGTGATGAGGAAGATCTTGTCCGTCTGTATCTAACCGATATAGGTCAGTACCCATTACTGACAAAAGATGATGAAGTTCGTCTGGCACAAGAAATTGAGATAGGCATTGAAGCCCGAGGGATAAGAGAAGCTGGAGAGTTACCAGACGGCTCAGTTATCTCGCCAGCTAAAAAACGCGAACTTCGTAAATCCGACAGGGCTGGTGAAGAAGCAGAGCGTACTTTTGTCCAATCAAATCTTCGTCTTGTTGTGTCTATCGCCAAAAAATATCAGGCTTCCGGGCTGCCACTTCTTGATCTTATCCAAGAGGGCAACTTGGGGTTAATGCATGCAGTCGAGAAATTTGATTGGCGAAAAGGATTTAAGTTTTCTACTTATGCAACATGGTGGATCAGACAAGCCATTACACGTGGCATAGCAAATACAGGTCGAACTATTCGGTTACCTGTTCATGCAGGAGATACGCTCGCTCGGTTGCAAAAAGCAAGATCAAGGCTGGAACTTAAGTATGGCAGACCAGCAAGTTTGACTGAGCTTGCTCGTGAAGTTGATATGCCAGAAGACAAAGTTACTGAAGCACTCCGGTTTGCTGCTGAGCCGTTGTCATTGTCAGAACCATTAAGGGAAGATGGCGATGCGGAATTAGGCGATGTTGTTGAAGACCGATCTGCGGACTCCCCTTTTGAGGTGGCTGCGACTGCATTGCTACCCGATGAAATTAATCGGCTCTTAGGCCCATTAGATGAGCGTGAACGAGAGATATTAAAGTTACGATTTGGTCTAGACCGTGGGGAGCCAAGAACCCTGGAAGAGGTTGGAGAACACTTTAACTTGACTCGTGAGCGGATTCGCCAAATTGAAGCACGTGCTATGTCCAAACTTCGTCATCCTAGCTCTGACACTGGAGCGCGAGATCTTCTTACGGTTTAATCCGATCAAGGTTGCGATTGGTTTTGCTTTCGGATCTCAATCGACTATTGGTTTAGGAGTCTGACAGCTTTCTCGCTGCTATTGCTATCAGTGCACCTACCATGACCATGAGAAGTAATTTTTTCACTGTTTGCATTCTTTCTTTTTAGAGTTTGGCTATCCAAAGAAGTTGGCGGAGGTGGACGGGAATCGAACCCGCCGGACGGGGATCTCCCGTCCCACCCGCTTTGAAGGCGGGGGAGTCCACCAGGCGCTCGGACACCTCCATGAGTAACTATGCAACGATTCATAGTGGCTTGGGAAGCCCTGAGTCAATATTTTTTGTAATTTAAATTTTCGCTGCCATATTGCCAATGAAAAGGTGAATGGTTAAAAAGATGATGGATTTAGCGGTATTTCTTCAACTTTTTCTTGCACTCTTGCTCTAAGTAGAGTTCAATAACAACGGTGTAATTACGATCACGTAATAAGATCGGAAGGGCGAACATCTAATGGCATTCGTAGGCGCGGTCAACGAGGAATCTGGCGAAAAAAGCTGGTGGGATTTTGCTAACTGCTTAGGTGTCGATCCTGATTTGTTCTTCCCGGAGCGTGGAGCTAGCACTAAAGAAGCCAAAGAAGTTTGTCGCGGGTGCATTGTTAAAGAAGACTGCCTTGAGTATGCGCTGAGTCACGGTGAAAAGTTTGGTATTTGGGGTGGGATGAGCGAACGAGAAAGACGTCGCTTACGACGCCAAAGAGCTTTAGCCCGCCGTGCAGCCTCTGAGCATGCAGTATAAAAAATCGGAACTTATGCCAAGGAGATTTTAAACTTAAGCACGTACTGGTAATGTCACAGATGTGAACCTTGGCGGACCGGAACTCATTATTGTTTTGATTATCATTTTAGTTCTTTTCGGTGGAGCTAAATTACCCAAACTTGCTCGTTCTTTGGGTCAGGCACAAAAAGAATTCAGGGATGGTGTCAAGGAAGCTGAAGAATTAACCGACGAATGATATTTGGGTTCTATATCAACGCACGCCTATAGATGAACCTTGAATCAGTAGCTCTCTGCGAGCTTTTAGAATTCGACGGCGTTGACGCTCTGATGCTCCGCCCCAGACTCCGTGGTCGACGCGATTACGAAGTGCATATTCTAAACACGGTATTTTCATGTCGCATGTTGAACATATTTTTTTAGCGACCTCCACACCTTTTCCGTCACTAGGAAAAAAAAGTGATGGATTCAGATCTGCGCATTTCCCATCAGCCATCCAATAATTGGTTGCTATCTCATGAGTCATTTTTACTCCGGTATTTGCGAAAACATCTCGTTTCTATAGAGAATGACTCCTGGGTAGGGGGTTTGGTTCCATAATTTTTATTTTCTTACATAAAATTAATTCAACAATAATGAGCTACGAAATATCTTCTTGAAGTGACGGGTCGAAACGGCAGATACAGTAGAGGCGTCCCTGAGAAGGAGCACTAGTGACCAATATCGAAACTGAAGTAGTATCTGCACCTGAGACTGGTGTGCGTGTTGTGTACCTGGGACCTGTTTCTCCGCATTGGGAGATTCAAGGGTTGTTCGGGCAACAGAGCATTGTCGATGAATTCCGGAGACGAACAGTGGCTCGTTTGCAGTTGTTGCCGCCGCATGATCCTCAGTTCCGACGTAACCGTGAACGAGTTAGTCGCGATGCTGAGCGGGAGAACGTGCATCTCGAATGGGATCTTGGCGTTCCTGAGTAGTAGCTACTCAAATCCGCTAACTATTGTTATATCTGCATAGATTGATTCTGGGGCGCATTTTGATTTAGTTCAGACGCTCTGTTTTCCGGCAAATTTTTTGGTAGTTAACTAAACATTGTTTCTGTCAGTCCCACCGGGACTCTAAGGTGAAGGTGTGACCGGTTCTGTGCCTGCTGATTTTGAGGAACACCGCGACGCTGATTCTCGAATGGCTGATAGCAGATCGGTGCGTCCACTTACAACTGGATTTGCTCGCCTAGCTAGGGTTCACGTCTTGTCTGCGGCGGCTGATACTTGCACGACCATTGCCTTAGCAGGTTCACTTTTTTTCAATCTAGACCCCGCAGCGGCTCGACCGAAAGTCGCTCTGTATTTACTTTTAACCATTGCGCCGTTTACGGTTATTGGGCCGTTGATTGGCCCTCTAATCGATCGACTTCATGGTGGACGTCGCGCAATGGTCCTAGTCGCAAGTATCGGTAGAGCTTTGTTAGCAGTGTTAATGATCCGTCATCTCGATTCGCTTCTGTTATTTCCTGAAGCTTTTGGAGTCTTAGTTTTAGGCAAGACCTATCACGTAGCTAAAAGCGCCATAGTGCCGGGCCTGGTTCGTGACAAAGCTGATTTAGTAGAGGCTAATTCAAAGCTAGTATTACTGAGTGGTGTGGGCTCGGGTCTAGCTGCGGGCCCAGCGCTACTGCTCAGTCTTGCTGGGTCACAGTGGGTGCTTGGTTTCGCAATAGTAATTTTTATTCTACTAATAGGTGCAGCTGCGAGATTACCAAAATCTTCAGTCGCTGTGCAGCCGATCGAAGTAAGCGAACGCAACGACTTAAGGAGTTCTCGTATCGTTTTAGCTGCTTCTGCAATGGCGGTGTTGAGAGGCATGACAGGGTTTACACTTTTCCTCGTTGCATTTTGGTTACGCGGAGATGGAGCTGCTACAGGATGGTTTGGTGCAATGGTTGCTGCTAGCGCGGCGGGTTCTCTCATAGGGGCTCTCGCTGCTCCTATCTTGAGACGTTTTGTGCAGGAAGAATATCTGTTAGGTGCAGTTCTGACTGCAGCATCGATAGTCGCTTTTATTGCAGCATTTCCGAGTGATCGAACAGCTGTTGTGTTTTATAGTTTAATGATTGGGTTTGCCGCGGGCTTAGGAAAGCTTTCGTTCGATGCGATAGTCCAAAGAGACGCACCGACTGCAAATCAGGGTAGATCATTTGCTCAATTTGAAACCCGATTCCAATTAACCTGGGTAATCGGCGGTTTAATCCCGGTAATTGCTTCGAACGAAATTTTGCCCATGCGTGCGGGCCTAATAATTTTGGCGCTTGTGAGTGGAGTTGCTGCATTCTTGTATCTAGGTGGGTTGTGGGCACTCTCAAGAGGAAGACGAACGCCCTCTCAGTTGTTAGGCGAGAGGCTAGGTTCAGAGAGGAGATACAAGCAGGCAAAAAATCGTATCAAAAGTAACGTTGTAACAAAGTCTAAGAAACTTTTCCATAGCTAAGCCTTACAAAGCACTTTCGAAACTTGCAATGCTCGCTACTACCTAAGCAGTTAATCGGGAAGCTCAATTCGGGCAAGCCAAAGACCCGGTGCGAGTAATTCGTTTGGAGTCGGAAGGTTTCGGCGTTCTGTCCAGAGTTGTTCCAAGCCATCTCGCCCTGCACGTTCTATAACTCCGTTAATGAAGAGTTGACCCTGTTCAATTAGCTCAATTCGAAGATTAACTCCAAAAAGTTTTTCTACGAAACGATCGCTTGTGTCTGTGGTAACACGTCGTCGATGAAAAACTTCGACAAGAGAAGTGTAGGAGGCGATCAGCTGCGTGCAGGATTCTTGGATCACATAGTCGGTGTATGCAACGACTACTGAGAGCAACGCTTCAAGATCAGGAACAACAGATGCTTGCTCATCGCTGCGCATTGCACCGAGGAGCGTATCTGGATCGCCAAGAGCGGATTCCAATTGAGATTGAATTTGTGAGGGATCAGATCCAGACAAATCTAGATTCTCGAATTTTTCTTGCAACGAATGAGGATTGTGATGGAACCCTTTGACGTACTTGGAAAGTAAAGACATTATTGAATCGGCGACGTGAGGGCGAGAAAGAATGCTGTGCATTGTTAATTCGTGAATAAGAACCCACAGCCTTATATCTGTGACTTCAAGTGTCCATTCATCAGCAAATTCTTTGATGTTCCTATCAATGATAAAAATTTTGTTGCCGCTTCGTGGAATAGGAAGGTCATAATTCCCGAAAGAATGAGTCGCAAGGTGTCCAGCCATGGAGCCAGCTGCCATTGCTATCATCATGGGATTTAGGAACTTAAACAGGCCGCCTAACATTTGCGCTTCAATGTTGTTATCTGCGCTAGTTGTTGGTGGAGCGGATAGCTGTGTCGCCAGTAGTTCGGTTAGATCTCGATGAGCAACCAAAGTTTCCTGGGCCCATTCATTACGCGTCACTACTTCGATTTTTACGGGTTTACCAGACTGAGAAGAATCGAGATTGGTAATCTTAGCAACTTGCAATTCGGCAACTCGAGTCAGCTCCTCAATAGATATGCGGTCAATAGGGTCGACATTTGGCTCAGCTTGGCCATCTGTTGCCAATTGCTTAGCAAATTCTTTCGCTGCATCCCAGGCGACAGGGCCCTGGGATTGAAACATTTTACTTAGATCTCCGAAAAAGGGAAGTCCACCAAAAGAGTTACTTTCATCAAATGGGTTGCTATCAGTCACGGTGGCATACTTTACAACAGTAAATTGATCTGAGAAAAATAAATGGACTATTGGCTTTTAATGCCGGGTACTTATTTGATGGGCGCCACAGCTTTACTCGGGTGGTTGGGAATATCATGACTTTGACACCCTCGTGTTTATTGAGGGTAAAAAAAGATAGCTGAGACCATTGATAAATATAGAGATAATCTTATTTACTGTTGTAAAACACTGGATAACGATGGAATAGTAGGCGAATTGTGTCCTAGCGCCACGGTATATGAGCTCACTGCATTAAAGTTTTGCCTCTATGTCGGTAATTGCTGTTTCAGGTGTGGACGGAGCATTACGTCGCCGGATAGTAGATGCTCTAGAAACAGTTGTAGATCGTGTGGTTGCCTTTAATCCGAGTAACGAAAACGAACGCGCTGAATTTTTAACAGTTGAAACCGTTGTGCACTTGGCTTTTGTAGAAGACCTGAATCAGAAAGCATTTCATGCAGTTTTAGAACAACCATCAGGAAATTTAAAAAAAGTGGTTTTAGTGTCAAGCGCTATGGTCTATGGAGCGTGGCCGAATAACGCAATTCCGCTATCTGAAGATGCTCCAGTGAGGCCAAATCCTGAGACATCTTTTGCAGTCCATCAAGCAGATGCTGAACGTAAGCTCATGGAATGGAGTGATGAAAGTGCCTCACGGGAAATAGCTATATTAAGACCTGCAGCCGTAGCTTCATCAATAGCTACAGGTCTTGTCGGAGAAGCGTTATTGGCAGCTGCTCCGATTCGTACTGGTCGCGACGACCCACCCGTTCAATTTTTACATCTTGATGATTTGGCAACAGCCGTAGGGCTTGTTGTTGTCAAAAATTTATGTGGAGTTTTTAATGTGGCTCCAGATGGTTGGCTCTCATCCAGGGAGCTCAGAGAGCTTTTGGGTGCAAGACCAAAGGTACGCATCCCCGTGCCGTTGCCTGGCAGACTAGATCGTTATATTTCAAGACGAGTAGCGCACAACGCACCAAGTGGCTTACTTCCTTACACTCGCTACTCATGGGTTGTTGCGAATGATCGCCTTAAGGCGCACGGGTGGATACCTAAATATGGTAATGATCAGGTTTTTGTCACTGCCGATGCTGGTATGCCATGGGATTCAATGAATGCCAAGCAACGACAGTTGGTGTCTCTGGGTGTTGGACTAACTTCTGTCTTTGGAGCAATAATTTCTTTCGTTCTTTGGGCAAAACGTGCTCGACGGCGGTAATTAAGAAACTATTTCTCCAACAGTAACTATTATTTCTCTTAATTGTTTCTCTCTCCACACAGAAAGTGTTGCTTTAGAACCTGGCTCTAGACTTCTTGCTTTAACTATCAAATCAGCTATTCCACTGATAGGCCGCCTGTTAAGAGCAACGACTATATCTCCTATCCGAAGCCCAGCTTTTTCGGCGGGGCCATCAAACTCCACTCCTCGAATTTTTATCCCCGACTTTGTGTTGGGTGGTAGTTCCTCAGAATTTGAGTCTTGTCCACTTAGTCCTAATCGACCATGTCGAGCATGGCCCCATTGGACTATGTCGGATGCTACGTCGTAGGCAATCTCTACCGGTGTAGCGAAGCCAAGTCCCTCGGCTCCTACTTCGCTTACAGCAATAACAGTTGTGATGCCTACGACGGCTCCCTGAGCGTTCAAAAGAGCTCCGCCTGATGAGCCAGGAGAAATAGGTGCATCAGTTTGAACCATCTTGTACAACCAGCCACCCTGAGGAGATTGAAGATCACGGTCCAAGGCACTAATAACTCCGACAGTGACAGTAGGGCTGCCAGCGAGACGCATTGGCGAGCCAATAGCGATAGCGGTTTCGCCAGCGCGTAGATTTGCTGTACTTCCAAACAGGGCAGGAACGAAAGGACCAAGGTTTTTGTCTAACGGTCTTAAAACAGCAATATCCGTTTTGATGTCGCTCCCTACTAATTTCGCTTCGATTTCCTGACCATCATCCTGAACAATCTTAAATGCATCTCCGTTTCGGATGACATGAGAATTAGTTATCAGATGGCCGTCACTTCGAAAAATCACGCCGGATCCTGAGCTGAGAAGTCTTCCTGATCTGTAAACTTCCACTCTAACTAAACTTGGCATCACCGTTTCAGCGACATCTGCAATCGAGGACGGCCCCAGATACAAATCAGGCGAGGCTGCTAATCCGACGTTGGATACGGTGTTTGACGTGTTGATGATTCGTTCGATCACGGCGGGGCGAGAAAGAGTTGCGCTCAAGATAAAAGTCGTAACGATAACTGCGATTAATGAACTAGAGATAGTAGATATAACCAAATATTTCAAACTAAATAATGGGCTCTCTGGACTACTCGAATTGCTATTTACTGTTATTTTCGCTTCGCTTGGATGACGCCATATTCGGTCATCTGGATGCAGCTGGTAAGCCATTGTCGGAATGTTTCTATTGTCCTCAAATGATGAGGTATCAGGTATCTGTGACCAATCGAATGACGATAAATCATCATCATTTCCTGAAGTGCTGTCGAAGTTCGGCTCTGATGGACAGTCATCATCGGCCCCATTTTTTGCCACGTTTACTACCGTAATCAATATTTACCCCTACGCGTCCGCGACATAGAGGTGGGATAGTTGATTATCTGTCTAAAATGGCATGGTGACGCCGTCCCAAAACCCAAATACCTGGGTCTCTTTAACTACTGAAGAACTGCAAGTAGGTGCAATATATGACTGGTGTCTTCGAGATGACTGTGGCGCAATCGTAGTTTTCTCTGGAACGGTTAGAGATCATGCAGAGCATCGAACCGGGGTCAGTTTGCTGGAATATGAAGCCTATGAAGAGCAAGTGGAACCTAGGCTTGAGTTGATTGTGGATGAGATGAGAGCCCGTTGGCCGGACATACGTCGAGTCGCTCTACTTCATCGTATCGGTGGTCTTTCCCTTAAAGAAAGCTCGGTGGTGGTCGCAGTTTCATCGCCGCATCGACCCGAAGCATTTGAAGCAGCCCGTTTCGGTATTGACACACTTAAAGCAACAATTCCGATATGGAAACGAGAAGTGTGGGACGGCGGAGATGACTGGGGATTGACATCACAAGAAATTTCTGATGTCTCAAGTGGAACAAATAACCCTGGGTGCGACAAATGAGCCCAATCGCTTTTTTAGGTATTACCGCTGTTATAGCCTGTGTAGGACTTATGGTTATTTGGCTCAGAGGAAGGCGACGCGATCCTTGGGATGCCGGAATCAAAGAGTTCAGAAAAAAACTTGATGCGCTAAGCGCTGAAGCAGAAATTAAAACATCAACTGACATAGATGATGATGAGGGAAGGCAATCCTGTGTCACGTGACCTTGCCATAGACCTCGGAACTGCTAATACTCTTGTGTATGAGAGAGGTCGCGGGATCGTTCTAAACGAGCCATCCGTAATTGCGTTAAATGAACGTACTGGTGATGTGCTCGCAGTAGGTAGTGAGGCCTGGCAGATGATTGGTCGAACCCCGGCTTACATAATCGCAGTTAGGCCTCTGAGGAAGGGCGCTATTACAGATTTTGACACAACTCAACGTATGATTCGATTAATCCTGCAGCGCGTCGGAGTTGGTAGATTCGGTAAAACACGCATCGTTGTCTGTGTCCCGTCAGTCATCACACCGGTCGAACGACGGGCTGTTACCGAAGCCGCTCGACGTGCTGGAGCAAGCGACGTTCGGTTAATAGACCAGCCAATGGCTGCAGCTATTGGCTCTGGGCTTCCTATTCACGAACCCGTTGGAAACATGATCATAGATGTGGGAGGAGGAACAGCGGAAACAGCGATATTGTCATTGGGTGGAATCGTTGCGCTGAAAGCTATTCGAGTTGGGTCCTTTGATTTTGATGCGGCGCTTCAAAACTACAGTCGTCGTGTACATGGTGTTGCAATAGGGGAACGTACAGCTGAAGAAATTAAAGTACAGATCGGCTCAGGCTGGCCGGGTGAAGATGAGTTTGATGCTGAGGTCAAAGGTAGAGATCTGACCACCGGGTTGCCAAGAACCTTTATTCTGACCCCAGATCAAGTTCGCCATGCAATCGCTGAACCGGTGCAGACTATCGTTGACTCTGTTATTGACTGTTTAAGCCAAGCTCCACCAGAGTTATCTCAGGACCTTCTCGTCGGTGGCGTTCACTTAGTGGGCGGTGGCGGACTTTTGAAAGGTTTAGCGCAAAGGATAGAAAATGATGCTCGAGTTCCAGTACGAATTGTAAAAACCCCTATGGAAGCCGTGGTCCTAGGAGCTGGAAAAGCCCTGGAAAATTTTGATACTCTACAGGCATCTTTTTTTAAATACGGTTCCCGGTATTGAAATATGACTCATGTGTAAAAAAGTTCGAGTTAGCGTTTATGCACTGTTTTTGCTCTTAATTAGTTGTGGTGAGATAGCGACATCTGAGCAAAGCATTACCGAAGTTCTGAAAGCTCCGGTGCAACAAGCGGTTGGTTTCGATGGAGAGGTTATTCGCCTGGGCGTTCTCGCGGATCTTACTGGGTCAGGCGCAAATCTGGATCTGGCGAGACTGGCGGGTATTGAGACTTTTTGGGCTGAGGTTAATAAAAGCGGTGGAATTGGAAAACGTGTTTTAGTTGAGCTGCTCTCAGTAGATCATCAAGGAGAGCCAACTGCGGCAGCCATTGGAGCCTCCTCGTTAGCCGAATCAGTAGTTAGTTTCGCTTTTATTAGTGAGGTGGCTGCGGGTGCAGCCTACCCAATACTAGTAAATGAAAACATCTTGGCAGTCTCGCCAACCTCAACACTTGATTGGGAATCTGATCCACGATTTCTTACTCATTCAGTCCCAGTAGAAATCATGATACTGACGCTGTTTGAGTCCTTCCCTGAAGCTAAGTGGTGTGTGCTAGCTGATCGTTCGCCGTTAGGCACAAATGTGTCTGCATCAGTTGGAGTGGCTGAAGAGCTATCTAATCTCAAAGAACGTGTGTTACTCATAGAGCCATCAGCGAGCTCAAAAGAGATTTTGACGAACGATCGATGCAGCCATCTTTTTGTGGAGCTTGCGGAAGGTCGCCACCAAGAAGAATTAAGAGGGCTTTCTTATGATGGATTTCTTTTTAAACGGGCTACATCGGGAAATAGTCATGAAAGTTCACTCCGTGCTCAAGAGATCGCAATTGATTTGACTCCGAAATGGCGGGTTGATAGCACACTTGGAATGCGCGAATTTATGACTGCATTAATCAGGCATACTCCGGATGCGCTTACGGATAGTCGTCTGAGGGACGGGTACGTTTCCCAAATCCGCCTCTACGATATTCTTGAAAGAGCTTTCATATCAGGCGAAGTTACGAGAAGTCGACTTCGAGAAATTGCAGATGACTCAGGGCCAGTAAATATGAGGTCATTCGTTGAAGATATTGATGTGACTAACAAACCTAAGATACTCCCACGAGCAATAGGCCTTTTTAGTTCTGGAGGGGAAGACCCTGATGATCGGGGCTGGAGTCGTCTTCAAGTAGTTGAGCCCACGGAAAGTAACGTCAAGAGTCTGGTTTCTAAGCAGCTTGGCAACTAATCAACCTGGACTCCGAGTAAATCTCCGGCAAGGGAACGAACTTGTCTGTCATTGTCCTCTAGGGCTGCTCGAACCGCATCTTGCGCATCTTCAGTATCAAATTGGAATAGGCCTAAAATTGCCCGTCGTCTTATCTGTGGTTTGTCAGACATTGCCGCTAGGAGAGCAAGTAAAGTCGATGATTTGTTGTCAGACTTTACAAACATAGACAGGGCACCTAGAGCGGCAACAGCACTCTCTCTGCACAGATCATCGGCATGTTGAGACGCGATACTAATCAGTAAATCAATTGACGAAGTATCTTCTTGTTCTCCAATAGCAAAAGCCGCCATTTCAACTACATCGGAGTTTGAATCAGATAGAAGGGTTGAGAGAATAACTGACTTGTAAGAAGTAGAAAGTTCTGCTGCGCGGCATCGTACTGCTGGAGAAGCATCTTTGAGTGCACTACGTAGTTGGTTCGGCTTTAACAAGGCAAGTCTATGCAATGCTCCAAGAGCAGCAATACGGACCGTTTCATACGGGTTGAGAAGTAGTTGCTCTGCAGTCGCTGAGTCGCCTAAATGCCCCGCAGCTATCGCTTTCAGACATAAGTCGCGTTCAGTCAACTTATGACGCCCTGCAAAAAGAAAGCTGCTGCTATAGCTATAAGAGAAACCAAGATAGTGAGGAATAAGCCACCAAGAATCGAAAACGCTCCGAGACTTATGATGGCCCAAATTTTGCGCCATAAAGGCGTTCTTTTGTAAGTTGCGCTAGTTGTTGGGTGTGTCTGCTCCAAGTTATGTCCCTTGGTAGGCCGAACTTTTCCTCATTGAATCGTAGTAGTTTTTGGGTCGGACTGATAATCCTCTCCTTAATATTAGGAGAGAGAGCTAAAGGTTTCGTGGCCGTTGGGAAGATTGAGTTGTCTACCAGTCATGCGAATGTTATCGATATGGTGCAAAATTTAGGTTTTGTGATGGCACGCTTAAGAGTAAGTGACTGGTTCTTTGTTAGGGCATAAAAACTATGACTCGGCCGATCGCGAGTGGCCAAGTTGGGCCCGTATTGTCGTGTTTATTCTTGGGGCATTGTTATTATTTGGGTTTGGGCTTGACCGGGTTTATATTGATTCCAAGGCTATAACTAGTCCGGGAAGCACTCAGTACCTTGGGCCTCTGGTAACAGTCAACGGAGCCCAAACTTATGATCCGTCTGGCTCTATCAGCATGGTGACAGTTCGCTCCAATATGAGCCCTTCTCTATTAGAGATAATCGGCGCTTGGTTAGATGACTCGATAAGAATTGAAGATAGCGAACGCGTCTTGAGCGGTCGAACTGTGGAAGAGAATCGCACACTTGGTTTAGAGCAAATGTCTAATTCGTTGGATTTGGCAAAAAGAGTAGCGTTGGAAAAACTTGGGTACGACGTAATGACAGAGTCAGGAGTTCTTATAAGGAATTTGGTGCCCGGCGAACCAGCTGCTTTGGTTCTTAATCGTGGGGATGTCCTTATTGAAGCAGAAGGTACCCCGCTGTACATATCGACTGACCTTGTAGAATTATTAAGTCGATTTCTACCAGGAGATGATTTTACGTTTTCAGTTCAAGGGTTTGATGGTTCAGTTCGGTCAGAGACCGTCAAACTTGGAGACCGAGAGGGGAAAGCATTTTTAGGGGTTTCGGTAGGTACCTATATGGAAATGCTAGAACTCCCTTTCGAGATAAAGGTAGCTATTGAGAAGGTAGGGGGGCCGTCTGCTGGCCTCGGCCTTACCTTGGCCATCCTAGAACAGCTAGGAGAGGGCCAATTGACGGGAGGCCTAGATGTTGTTGCTACTGGGACCATTGATGCTCAGGGACGAATCGGGCCGATAGGTGGCTTAGAACAAAAAAGTTATGCAGTTATGCAGTCTGGGGCCAACATTTTTCTAGTTCCTGCAGGGCAAATGTCAGTGGCGCGCGCAGTTGTTGGGGACTACGTCAAAGTAATCTCGGTCGAAACTCTAGATGATGCTCTGACTGCTCTTCGTCTGAATGGCGGTGACTTATCAGGCTTAAAATAATTTTAGAAGTGCTGGAAAAGTGCGCAGCTAAAATATACGTGGAGCATCCCTGTTCCGTTCATTTCAATCGGTACTCTGAAAAGTCATGGTTACGCACGCTCATGGGGCGGTTTCTCTTAGTACGGATGCGATAACCAATGCTGAGTTTACGCTTAGTTTTCGTGGCTATGCGGTAGAAGAGGTACGCGAGTTCCTGGAGAGTACGGGATTGCAAATAGAATACTTACAACAAGAGCTCCTAAACGCTCATGATCAGTTAGTGACGGCAGGGTTAAGAGACAAGGCTGCACTCGCTTCCGTAATCGAATATTCGCAAGCGCAAACCGTAGAGACTGATATTCGTCCGGGAACAGTAATAGATTTGCAGTCTCGGCGAATCGTAACTAGCAAGTCCAGTATCAATGAGGAAGCCAACCATGACCTCGACCCAGAATTGCCAATGGGGGATACTATTGATAACCGGCGTTTGGCAGAGCGGGTACAGGCGTTCACTCCTGCGATAAATAGATCTAGTAGAGAAGTGCTGCAGTTCCCTGTTCTAGGTTCAAAAGAGCGGCCAGCAGCAATTAATGAACTATTTGGTCTTATTGGTGAACCGCAAGGACAAGAGATTGAATGGGCGAGAGAAATACTCATTCGAACAGGGGAAATTCCGGTTATAGCTATTTCTGCGGATGATAAAATTAGTGATGTAGACCCGGGTGCTGAGACACATGATGCATTAAAAAAGACAATTTCAGAGTTGTTGGGACTTGTCAGCAAAATTTTAACTGGCAACTTGGCGAATAGGCTTGAGTCAATTCGTCAAGCTTATAGAGATGCTGAAAGCCCGGATGGTGATCTGTGTTTACTAAGTCCAGCATCAGATGATGAAGAATTAGTAAAAATGCTTGAAGAACCGCTGTCTAAAGCTTTCAAAAAAGGTGCTCAGGCCGCAGAATATGTAGATGTTGCAAGCGTTTTGACAAAATTAGCAGGGAACACTGGTGACTGGTTACGTCGACAGTTAGTTAGCTGCTCAGATAGTGCTGAAGATATTGAGAGCCAATTACGTAAGATCTACCAGAAATGGAAAAGTAGTGTGGCGAACTGTGTGAGCGGTGACGCAGTAACGCTGGCTTTTAGCTTAGGACTTCAGAGCGATCTTAAAGAAGGATCTAGAGTTAGATGGCGCACGCCAACCAATGGTTGTTGTTCGACCGGATGCCACGATAATGGTCTTGCAGGTGCACAAATGTTTGGTGAAGCATTTCCGACTGGACACACTTTTGCCCCCATCGGGCCTAACTGCAGAAGCCTTGTTGTTGCCTTTCAGCACTAACGCTAGTTGATGCCACTAGAATTCGGCATGTATGAAACCACCGGAAGCAATGGGCTCGCGAAGCCGTAAAAAAACTAACAGCCTTCGAATAGTCCTCGGAGTTGCTGTTGTAGGAATACTTTTTCTGATCACTTCAATCAGGGGACTCGCAGGTTTTTACACTGATTACCTTTGGTTCGACAGTCTCGGCTTTGTGTCCATATGGAAGTCTGTTCTTTGGGCTAAATTCCTGTTAGGCGCAGTTTTTACAGCAATATTTTTTCTGCTGCTGTGGCTTAACTTGTATATTGCTGACAGGCTTGCTCCGAAAGTAAGAGCTCCTGGTCCTGAAGAAGAGCTAGCTGCAAAGTGGCAGAGTTTGATGGGTCGAAAAGTTGGCCTAATTCGTGTTGGAATATCCGCTGTATTTGCGCTCGTAGCTGGGGTAGGAGTATCAGCTCAGTGGGAAGATTGGTTATTTTTTTCGAATCGTGTTGATTTTAACGTCGTTGATCAGCAGTTTGGTCGAGACGTCGGTTTTTACATTTTCCAGCTGCCATTTTTAACGTTCATAGTGAGTTGGGCGTTCGCATCAATTCTTATTGTGTTTATTGTTACCGCAGCGCAGCATTATCTCAACGGTGGTATTCGGGTCCAAGGCCAGCCCGGCTCGCGCGTAACTCCTCAAGTGAAAGCTCATCTTTCTTTCCTATTAGGATTTTTGGCTCTTGCCAAAGGAGTTGGCTATTACCTAGATCGCTTTGAACTGACGTTGTCAAGCCGTGGATTCGTAGATGGAGCAACCTATACCGATATTAAAGCCAAACTTCCAGCTTTACAGTTGTTGATGATTGTAAGCGTGTTCTGTTTTGGCCTTCTCATTTTCAATATTTGGCGTCGTGGGTTTACTTACCCAATAATTGCTGTTGGGCTTTGGGCTTTAGTTGCCAGCCTTGCGGGAACGGTTTATCCGGCCCTGGTGCAACGATTCCAAGTGGAGCCTTCAGAGTCAACGAAGGAAGCGCCTTACATAGAGCGCAATATTGAGATGACGAGACTAGCTATGGGCCTTGACAAGGTCACTCCCAGCACATTTGACTACGATCCGAGTTTGTCAGCAGAAAAAGTTGCTGAGAATATGGGAACTATCCGAAATGTAAGGCTTTTAGACCCCGCAGTTATGCGAGATACTTTCCAGCAAACTCAGGGTATAAAAAGTTTTTACGATTTCCGGGATATAGATGTTGATCGATATGAAATTGACGGTGAAATGACTCAGGTCGTGTTAGCAGCGCGTGAACTGAATCAAGGAGACCTTCCAAATGACTCGTGGGAGTCGCGACATATAGCGTTTACTCATGGATACGGTTTAGCTGCAGCACCTGCTAATGGTGTGGATTCAAATGGGAGGCCTGACTATGCGTTGGCAGATATCCCCGCTATCGCAGAAACAGGAGCAGAAAGTCTTTCTGTTGAGACCCCGGGTCTATATCTAGGCGAAGGCTTGTCAGGTTATGCAATTGTCGGTGCGGCACGTGATGAAGTCGATTTCCAAGATGATGATGATAAAACTGAAGTAACGCGTTACTCAGGCGCTGATGGGGTGGATATAAACGGAATATTCCGGAAGCTTGCATTTGCGTTGAGATTTGCTGAACCAAATCTAGTTGTCTCAGGTGAAATTGGTGACGGGAGCCGGATTCTCTATAAGAGAGATATTGTTGACCGTGCCAAAACATTGGCTCCTTTTCTCAAATTTGACCGTGATCCTTATCCGGCTCTGATAAATGGAAATGTCATGTGGATGCTGGATGCATACACCACCTCTAATATGTTCCCGTATGCGCAGAACGTAAATCCTCGAGCTGTTAAATCTGGCGATCTTGCAGGTTCATATAACTATGTAAGGAATTCAATTAAAGTAGTTATCGATGCCTACAACGGATCGGTTGATTTTTATATAATTGATAAAGTCGACCCGTTAGCTCAGTCATACCAAAAACAATTCCCAGATCTTTTTACTGAAAATGAACCATCTCAAGAATTAAGAGAACATTTTCGCTATCCCGAAGATCTCTTCCGAATTCAAACTGATATGTGGGGTAGGTACCGTATTAATGAAGCATCTGAATTCTACGATGCTGCCGGTGCATGGGCAATCGCCCAAGACCCAGGTAATTCAATCGGCCTGACCGCAATCGAAGCAGTTTTCGATGCCACCGGCAACATAGTCAGCAGATCAGAGGCGCGAATATCTCCTCAGTATTTACTCCTAAGGCTTCCGGGTGAGGACGATGAGTCATTTGTGATCTTCAGGCCTTTCGTGCCATTCTCTGATGACGATTCAAGAAAGAACCTTGAAGGTTTCATGGTTGTTCACAATGACCCAGAGCGTTATGGAGAGATCGAAGTATTCGAAATAAGATCTTCTACGCCTGTTGATGGACCCGCTCTTTTCAACTCGAACATCCAAACTGAAGAAGAGATATCTCAGCGGGTCACGTTGCTAAATCAGAATGGGTCAACAGTTGTCCCAGGCAACCTTTTGCTTATTCCCGTTGAAGACTCACTCTTATACGTACGACCATTATTTATAGAAGCGACGGGAACCACCGCTGTACCTGAACTTCAATTCGTAATAGTAGGTGTTGGGCCAGACGTTGTTATTGCTAATTCTTTTGAAGAAGCTCTTGAGTTGATTATTCCTGATTTAGATATTGATCTCAAAGGTGGCGTTGCTAAATCGACCAAATCAGGCGGGGAAACGGATACTGAAAAAGATTCAAGTACTCTGAGTTTGCCGAAAGACAATAAACCGTCTTCACCTTCAAATAACTTAGACGTAAATGAATTACTTGCTGCTGCGAATAACTCGTTTGCAGAAGCAAGTTCAGCCCTAAGAAGTGGCGATTTGGCTGGATATCAGAACGCTATTGAAGAAGCAGCTGAATACATACAACTTGCTTCCCAGCGGTTATCTGACAATAAAAAGTCTGATGCCTTGACTAGCGATGACGGTTCCGCGTAATTGTGAGAACCAAGATATTGACAGCCAAGGGAGAATTAGACACTCCCGAACGCGTCTTAGTGGTAGTTGCTCATCCAGATGATATTGATTTCGGGACTGCTGGAACAGTGGCAGCGCTGACAGCTGCAGGAACAGTTGTTAGCTACTGCCTAGTCACGAGCGGTGAAGCTGGCGATGATGACTTGAGCCGCTCGTCGAAAGAGCTTGCCGAAGAACGACAAGGGGAACAAACATCTGCCGCTGGGATTGTTGGTGTTTCTAAGCTTCATTGGTTGCACCACCCTGATGGGCGAGTTGTTTCAAATCTGGAATTGCGTCGCGATATCTCCGGTGTTATTCGAAAAGAGCGACCCGATATCGTTATATGTCAATCGACGGAGGCTAATTGGGATCGCATTTATGGCGCTCATCCGGATCACCTAGCGACAGCATGGGCGACAATGGCCTCGATTTACCCAGACTCGCGAAATCCGAGAGCCCATCCTGAGCTGTTGGAGGCCGGCTATGAGCCGCACACAGTTAAACAGGCATGGATGATGGGACTGGGAATAGCTGAGAATATAAACCTTAACGTTGATATAACCGATACGTTTTCGCTGAAACTTTCTGCTCTTCAAGCTCATCGCAGCCAAACTGAACGAATAGAAAACCTTGAAGAATTACTTCGCGAATGGGCACTAGATAAGGCCACAGCAGCAGGTATGGAGCCAGGGCGTTTAGCAGAAGCCTTTCGGGTAATTAATACTGAATAGCTCAATTGCCCCGGGTCTAAAGCATGAATGAAATAGAAGACTTTGCTTAGGTAGTAGCCTCAAAGTCTTTATAGGCTTAACGTTGATGTTATGCCTCGCAGTGCCCCCCACCTAGTAACCGTTGTTGATCGTGGTGTGGTTATGGGTGGTGAGGGTTTTGGGGTTTCGGAGTTGTCGCCGCGATTGATTCCTTTGGTTGGTGGTGATGTGCGTACTGCGGTTGTTGATCGTGGTGTGGTTCTG